>Ga0180222_1000439_pt1 | contig 60616 bp, 56 predicted proteins | sample eDN5th37CKraftOP_FD_151336 | JGI IMG/M metagenome (GOLD analysis project Ga0180222, IMG submission 151336) | Enriched Organic Plus compost microbial communities from Emeryville, California, USA - eDNA 5th pass 37_C Kraft OP (version 2) (version 2) ... | reverse complement strand
CCGATCAGCATTTCCAGCCGGGCGAGCGCGTCGCGCGGCGAATTGCCGTGCAGCGTCGCCATCGACCCGTCGTGCCCGGTCGACATGGCTTGCAGCATCTCGACCGCCTCGACCCCGCGCACCTCGCCCAGGATGATGCGGTCGGGCCGCATCCGCAACGCGTTGCGCAGCAGGTCGCGCGCGCTCACCGCCCGTTCGCCATCGGCATTGGGCGGGCGCGTTTCGAGGCGCACGACATGGGCCTGCCGCAATTGCAGCTCGGCCGCGTCCTCGATGGTCACAAGCCTTTCGCGGCTGCTGATGAAGCCCGACAGCATGTTCAGCAGCGTAGATTTGCCCGCGCCGGTCCCGCCGCAGATCAGGATGTTGAGCCGCGCCCGCACCGCGGCGCTGAGATAGGCGGCCATTTCCGCGCTCATCATCTGCCGCTCGATGCAGGATTCGATGGTGAGGGCCTGCATGCGGAACTTGCGGATCGACAGCACCGGCCCGTCGAGCGCGACCGGCGGGATCACGATGTTGACGCGCGACCCGTCCGGCAGGCGGGCGTCGACATAGGGCGACGCCTCGTCGATCCGCCGCCCGACCGGGCCGACGATCCGCTGGATGATGTTCATCAGATGCGCATCGTCGCGGAAGCGGGTGCGCACCTTTTCCAGCACGCCGCCGCGCTCGACATAGACGGTGTTGGGGCCGTTGACGATGATGTCGTCGATGCCCGCGTCGCGCAGCAGCGGCGCGAGCGGGCCGAGGCCCGCCACCTCGTCCTCCACATCCTCGATCAGCAGCAGCCGCTCCGCGCTGTTGAGCGCGAGCTGGCCGCGCCGGGCGCGGATGGCGATGGTCTGCTCTATCTCCTCGCGCAGCGCCGTGCTGCCCAGCGATTCCGCCGTGCGGCCGAGCGATTCCAGCCGCTCGATCACCTGCTGGCAGGTCTGCGCCTTCACCGCCTGATAGGCGTCGCTCATCCGCTGGGCGGCGGGCTGGCTGATCGGCATGGCCAGCGCCTTGCCGATCGGCACGGCGGCGGCGGCGGTGAAATCGTCGGTCAACAGGCTCATGCGGTGCGCTCCAATGCTCTGAGGATCGCCCGGCGCATCCGGGCGACGCTTTCCCGCGCGCCCTTTTGCGGCAGGACGGGAAGGTCCGCCGCGCGCCGGATCGCGGTCATATAGGGGCCGCCATCCTCCTCCATCGCCAGCGGCCGGCCGGAATTGAGCGCGTTGCGGATGCGCGTGGAATCGACCGGGATGCCGAGATAATGGGCGGGGCTGAGGCCCAGGGTGCGGGTCATGCGCCGCCCGTCGAGCAGCACGCCGGGCTGATGATCCCACATCAGCAGCCTCATGCGGTCGAGCGTCAGCGGATCGGGCGCGATCTTCTCGATCAGCCTGCGTGCGGCCTCCAGCTCGCGGATCGTCTGCACGCAGACCAGGTCTATGCGGTCCGCCATCGTCGCCAGCTCGCGCAGCAGGCCGCTGTGCCGCAGGCTGCCCGCATGGAGGACGATATCGCCGCTGCACGCGCGCAGCAGGCGGACCAGCCCGGCAATGTCGTTGGGGGAAATGCCCACCGGCTCCCCGCCGGTGCCGCCGTCGAAGGTCAGCAGCTGCAACCCGCTGGGCGTGTGGCGGACGAGGGCGTTGGACAGCAGATTGGCGTCCAGCCGCTCGATATCCGCGACGGCGGAGGCCAGACCGTAGCTGACCTTGAGGTCGAGATAGGCCTCGGCCGCGCTGGTCGGCAGCGTGCAGTCGATCAGCAGGCCCGGCGCGCGCGTCCGCGCGATCGCGATGGCGAGGTCGCTCGCCACCAGCGCGGCGGCCTCCTGGTCCGGGCCGATCACCAGCGTCAGCCGGCCGGCGCCCGCCTGCTCGGCCAGCGTGGTGTTGAGCAGGCGCGAGAGCACCTCCGCGACCTCCGCCCCCTCGGCCTCGCGCCGGATGATGTCGCTTGCGCCCGCGCGCACGGCGGCGAGGATCTGCGCCGGGTCCGCCTCGTCCATCGCCAGCACGACGGGCCGTCCCGGCGCGCTTTCCGCGACCGTGCCGATCGCCCCGGCGAGCGAGCGTTCGGGCGGGATCGCCGCCCGGTCGACGATGATGACGGAGGGCCGGTCGAGCATCTGCGGCTCGATCGACTGGACCAGATCGACCGCCATGCGGCCGCCCATCGCCTTGCTGATGCGGTCGGCCAGCATCCGGTCGACGGAAAGGACCAATATCCCCACCATGTCAGCGCCTCACCACGCCGAAGGGGGCCGTCCGCTGGTCCAGCCCGTCGGTGCCCAGCACCATGTCGCCGATCGACGGATCGACGGCGGCGGTGGCGCTGCCGGGCAGGGGCGGCATGGCGCGCGCATCGACCGGTCCTACCAGGCGCGGGGTGGCGACGATGATCAGCTCCTGCCGCTCCTTCTGGCTCTGCTGCCGCTTGAAGAAGGCGCCCAGCACCGGAATGTCGCCCAGCAGCGGCGTCTTGTCCCGGCTGACGGTGCTGTTGCTGTAGGTCAGCCCGGCGATGACGAAGCTCTGCCCGCTGCCCAGCTCCACCGTGGTCTCGGCCGAGCGGCGGCGCAGGCCGGGCACGACATAGCCCTGCAACTGCACGCCGTTGTTATAGTCCAGCTCGCTCACTTCCGGCGCGATCTTGAGGACGATATTGTCCTTCGAGAGGACATAGGGCGTCACCGACAGGCGGACGCCGAATTCCTTGTACTGGATCGACAGCGTGCTGGACCCCGCGCCCGATATCTGCGGCACCGGCACCGGGATTTCGCCGCCCGCGAGGAAGCTCGCCTGCTCGCCCGATCGGACCAGCAGCGTGGGCTGCGCCAGCAGTTGCGACAGGCCGTTGGAGGAAAGCGCGCTCAGCGCCGCGCCGATGCCGCGATTGGGCATGGAGAGGAAGAGCTTGAATGCGTCCTGTATGGGCGCGGTCCCGTCGACGGAGAGGCCGCCGCTGCCGAAGGATGCGTCGCCCCCGCCGCCGGGCGAGACGATGGCGCCCTGCATGTCGCCGCTCAGCTTCGCGAAGTTGAAGCCGAGCGCCTTCAGCGTCGAGGCGGAGACGGCGGCGAACTGCACGTCCACCGCCACCACCTGCTCGCCCGCGACCATGGCGAGATTGGCGACCGGGCCTTCGCCCGCCGCCTCGGCCAGCCGCCCGGCATCGGCGCGGGCGCGCAGGCCCGACGCCTCGCCGGAGAGGGTGACGCCCCGGTCGCCCAGCATCGCCCGCGCGCCGGAAAGGCGCGGGTCGGCGGCCAGATCGCGATTGGCCGAGGACGGGCGCGGCATCACGCGGAAGCGCGTCTCGCCCAGCAGGCGGCCGTCCGCGCCGAACACGCTGACCGTCGCCTCGCCCCGGCCGATGCCGGATATGCTGAGCGATCGGGGACTGGGCGCGCTCACCTGCACCACGCCTTCGCGGTCGACCTCGACCCGGCTGATCGCGCGGGGAAAGGAAAGGCCCGCGCGGCCCTTGAGATAGAGCGGCCGGGCATCGGATTGCGCCCGTGCCGCGCCCCCCGCGAGCATCGGGCAGAGGAGGGGAGCCGCGCAGAGGAGGAGGCCTGCGGCGAGGGTTCTGGTCATCGCTGGGTTTCCCCCGAATAGATGATGTCATGGCGTTTGCCGACCACCAGCTCGATCGAATGGCGCGGCGCGGCGGGGCGCGCGGACGCCGGGGCGGGCGCGGGAGCGGCGACCCTCGGCGCGGCGGCCGTGGCGGTGGAGGCGGGCGGCGGATCGGAGGCTGCCGGATTGACGGCGACGGCCGCGCTGTCCGCCGGATTGCGCAGCGAGAGGGAGAGCGAGCCGGTCGCCCTGGCGAGCGACAGCACCGGCACCTGATCGGGGTGCAGCGCCAGCGTGACGGTGCGGGCGGGCGGCGGCGGGGCCGAGAATTTGCCGTCGTCGCTCGCCGCCGCCGCCGCGGCGCTGCCCACCACGGCTTCCCCGACCGCGAGCACCGGCACCATCTGGAGCAGCGTGCGGGTGCGGCTGCTGCCTTCGCCGCGCGCGCCGCTGATCGCGTCCGCGCCGGGATAGACGACCTGCACATCGACCCGGTCGCCGGGACGGACGAGGCCCGCGACCGCGATCTCGGCGGTGGTGTCGATGCTCATCGCGCGCATGCCGACCGGCACGCGGATCGCGAGCTTCGCCGCCGTGTCGACGGCGGTGCGCTCGATCATCGCCCCGGCGGGCACCGGCCGGGTGGCGACCTTGCCGATCACTTCGGCGGGGGTGGCGGCGGCGGGGAAGCGGGCCGGATCGCCCGATGCGTTGCGGATCATGTCGGCGGTGATCGTCTGCCCCGTCTCGATCGGCCGCGCGGCCACCGCGAGCACGGCGACCGGCGCGACCGCGCGCGCCGGGGCGGCCGGGGCCTGCGCGTCCGCCTCCCCGGCGCCGCGGCGCAGCTCCCTGATCCCCAGCACGAGGAAAAGCAGCGCGACCAGCAATCCTGCGATGATCGTGACTTTCGCCTTCAGGCCCAGACTCAAATTCCCGCCCCCTTGCGTTCACGCAAAAATTTTTACGCAAAATGGACCGGGCCCCCGCCCGATCCCCTTGATTAGGTAGCAATTTCACGCAAGGCAGGGCACAACAGATGGAACCGGACTGATCCCACCTTTTTTAACCTTGGCGGCGGCGGGGCGGTTATGGCGACTGCCGGATTTTCCTTGCTTTCCCGTGCGGCCGGAGGGGGCGTTTTCACATATGGTAAACAAATAGGCCCAAAGTTGACGGGAAATAGGTTCGGATCGGTTCCGAACCCGGTTTAGTCGCAGGCCACCCGCGCGCAGATACGCGGGACACAGGTCCAGAAAAGGGAATCCCGCTGAAGGCGTCTCTCACCATCCTGCTGATCGACGACAACAGTTCGACCGCCGTCGAACTGCGCGATTTCCTGCATCTGGTCGGGCATCTGGCGATCTGGAGCGAGGATGGCCGCGCCGTGCCCCCGGCGATCGGCTTCGACGTGGTGATCGTCAACGTTCCGGCCGCGCCGGACGATTGCGTGGAGACGATCCGGCAGGTGGCGGCGACCCGGCCGGGCGCGACGGTGATCCTGCTGTGCGACGACGACCTGCTGCTGACGCGCGCGGCCTCGACCTGCGCGGTGGAATGCGCGCTGCATCTGGCGGGGCTGCTCACCAAGCCGCTGAAGCTCGACCGGCTGGAAAGCCTGCTGGGCGAGCAGCGGGAGCAGCGGTCGCGCGCCGACCGGCCCGGCAGGCTGGACCGGCTGGCGCGCGACGGCGCCAGCCCGGCCGATTATGTGTTCCAGTCGAAGCATGATCTGCGCGGCGGGCATATCGTCGGCTATGAAACCTTCCTCCGCGTCGAGGGGGTCGAGATGATAAACGACTGGTTCACCGGGCTGGATCACGACGCCGCGCTGGCGATGACCGTTTCGGCCGCGCGCGCGGTGGTCGACCTGCATGGGCGGATCGGCGGCGGCAGTGGCAGTGGCGGGGGCGGGGGTGGTCGCGGGGGCGTCGGGCGCGGCGCGCGGGGCGTGACCGTCGGCTTCAACTGTCCCTGCGAGATTTTCGCCGATGCCCGCTTTCTGGCGGAGCTGACGGCGCTGTCCGGGGCGGCGGGGCTGCCCGGCAACCGCATCGCGGTGGAGCTGATCGACTGCCGGGGGGCGATGCCGCTGGGCGATCTCCATGCGATCGCCACCCGCTATGTGGCGGCGGGGTTCGAGGTGCATCTCGACGATTTCGGCATGAACGCGGCCAGCCTCGACCGGATCGTCCATCTGCCGCTGAAGGAGGTGAAGTTCGACCGGGGCTTTTTCGATCTGGTTCAGAACGACCCCCACTTGCTTGATGAAATCATCTCGCTTTGCCATTTGCGTGGGATGACATCGACCGTTACGAGAATCGAGGAGGCTGCGGAACTGGCGACGGCGCGGCGGGTGGGCGCCGATTACGGGCAGGGCTATTATTGGAGCCGCCCGGCCCCTGTCATTCGACCTCTCCCATGAAAAGACGGAAGGACGGCAACGCGCGGGCGGAAGGGCGGCGCATCTATCCCTGCACGCTCGCGCTGTGCTTTTCGGCGCTGATGATCGTCGCGCCGGCCTCGCCGCCGGTCGCGGTGATGGGGGCGGTGCTGGCGGGCGCGCTGTTCGTGTTCCGCAGCCCGCTGGTCGCCGCGCTGGCGGCGGCGGCGGCGCCCGTCGCGCTGTGGCTGCCGCTGCTTCCGCCGCTGCCGTCCCTGCCGCCCCTGTCGCCCCTGCCGCCATCGCCGGGATTCTGGTCGGCGACGGCGCTGATGGCCTGCGCCGCGCTGATCCCGCACCGGGCGATCTATTTCCTGATGCACCTGTCGCAGCGCATCACCATCCTGTGCCTCGCGCTCAGCACCGCCTGCCTGTGCGTGGCGCTGCTGCTGCCGATGGAGCGGGCGGCGGCGCTGCTGATCGTCCCGGCCAATCTGTTCGCGGCGCTGCTGGGCGCGATCCTGACGCGCTATCTCGCCTTCGCCAATGCGCGGATATTGGGCTGGGACGCGCAGGGCCTCGAAGCGATCGTCCGCAACCTGCTGCTGGGGCGCATCACCAGCGGCATGCTGCACGACCTCGCCCAGCCGCTCAACGTCATCTCGATGGCGAACGGCAATCTCAGCTACATCATCGAGCATATCGGCATCGACCCGGACAAGCGGGCGCAGATCGACGAGCGCATCCGGCGCATTTCTGCCAATACCGAAAATGCGGCGGCGATCCTCAGCCTGTTCCGCTGGTTCGGGCGCGGGGGCAATGCCGATTACAGCCTGCTCAACGTCCGCAGCGCGCTGGAACGGGCGATCGCGGCCACCCGGTCCAACGTCCGCCATGCCGACATCTCGGTCGAGCTGGCCGGGGACGGGCTGGATCATCCGCTGTCCCGCCGCCACGGCACGGTGGAGATCATGGCGGTCGCCGCGCTGCTGTGCGCCTTTGGCGGCTTCCTCCGCGAGGACGGCAGCCGGATCAAGGGGCAGGTGCTGCTGCGGGCGGACCGGTCGCCCGCGCATATCCTCGTCACGCTGCATTGCATGGACGAAGAGGGGATGGCGACGATCGATTGCCATATGGACCCGGCGACGCTGTGGCTGATCCAGCAGATCGCGCTGGAATGCGACAGCGAATTCCACCATCGCCGCCGCCGGGGGCAGACGACGCGCTTCACGATGCGGATCGCGCGGGACGATATATAGGCGGGGCGGCCCCGGACCCTGTCCTACGCCGCCGGGGCGGCGACGGGCAGCTCGATCTCCAGCACCGCGCCCTGTCCGTCCCCGGCGGGGCGCAGCGCGATCGTGCCGCCCGCGCGGGTGACGATGCCGCGGCTGATATAGAGGCCGAGGCCGGTGCCCGTGTCGGACTTGGTGGTGAAGAAGGCGTTGAACGCGGAAATGCCGACGCTGGGGGCGAGGCCGACGCCGTTGTCCGCCACGCGGCAGTGGACCGCCGGGCCGTCCCGCTCCACCGTTATGTCGATCCGCCCCGCGCCGTCCCAACCCTGGCCGCGCCGCATGTCGATCGCGTCGATGGCGTTCTGGATGGCGTTGACGAACAGCTGCTCCAGCTCGATGCGGGAGGTCCGCACCTCATGCCGCCCCTCGGCCAGCGTCATCGTCACGTCGATCTTCCGGTCGTCGATCATCGGCGTGAGGAAGCCGTGCGCGGCGCGGACGGCCTCGACGATATCGGCGTCGCGCGCCATGTCGCTGTCCGTCCGGCCGTAGCGGGAGACGTTCTCGATGATCCCCTGCGTGCGCGACACCTGCTGGGCGATGCGGTCGATGCGGTCCAGCATCTGCGCGGCGTCGTCGCGGTCCTGCGCCTTGGCCGCCAATATGCGCAGGCTTTCGGCGGCCACGGCGATGGTGAAGAGCGGCTGCCTGATCTCATGCCCGATCGCGGCGGCGGCCCGGCCCAGATCGACCAGCCGCGCCTGCTTGGCGAGCAGGTCGACGACGCGCCGGGGCTGCTTCAACGTGACCATGAGGCCGGTGCGCCAGCATGCGCCATCCCGGTTGCCGCGCAGGATCAGCAAATGGCTCTCGAAATCCTGCCTGTCGGCGGGGAGGAATTCGACAATGGCCTCCTCCTGCCCGGCGGCCGCCGCGAATTCGGCGCAATCGGCCGGATGGACGGGAATTTCGGCGGGCGCGCGATCGGGCAGGGCGAGATAATGGACGATGCCCCGTTCCGGGTCGAACACGGGATTTTCCATGCGCCGGAAGCCGATATAGCGGCGCAGGTCCTTCGCCGCCATGGCCAGCGCGAGGCATTCGGCATCCATCGCGCCGCCGCCGCTGTCCGCCGCCCCGGCCCTGATCCTGAGGCCGCGGAACAGGAGCAGGCCGAGGACGATCGCCAGCCCGCCGCCGATCAGCATCCACACCGTCATGGCGCGCGCATCGACTTATCCCGGCCCGTGCCCGGCATGGCCCCGCGCCATTCGGATCGTTCGATGCAAGGCAGTGGGCTGGATATCGTCGCATCCCCGGATTTTCAGTGGCGACCGGGAAATAGGGCATTCCCTCGCGATTGCAAATAGATAAGAGGGCGGGTCCGATCCTTCCAAATGCCCCCGCCGCGGCGCCTCGTCAGGCCTCGTCCTCGCGCCCCAGCATGGCCTTGAGCAGGCGGACCAGCTCGCGCGGCTGCACCGGCTTGGCCAGCACCGGATGCGCCCTGATCGCGTCGGATTGCATCGAATCCCCCGTCATGAAGATATAGCGCAGGTCGCGCCCGGCCAGCCCGCTGTCGGCATGGACCAGATCGATGATCTCCAGCCCCGATTCCCGTTTCAGCCGCACGTCGCAGGCGATGACCCGGATGGTCGGGTTGCCGTGCAATATCCGCATCGCCTGATCGAGCGAATGCGCGCCTGCCGCCGGTATGTCCAGCAGGTCGAGCAGCCCCAGCAGTTCCTCGACGATCTCTTCCACATCGTCGATCACCAGCACCTCGGCGGCGTTGCCGCCCTGCGTAGCCAAATTCACCACATCGTCCTGCCTGAGCTGCCCTCGCGATCCTTCCTGCCACAGCCTTACATGCGGAACGTGTAAAAAATTCTGAAGGCCGGTGGATCGTTGGGAAGGGAAGGCGAGGCGAGGGGCCTGCGGCGAATGCCGCCCCGCCCGCCGGCGCGTGCGAAGGCGCGAAAGTCCTTGACCTTGGCGGCGGGGCAGGCCCCTATCGGGGCAGCAACGGAGATCGTCGGGATGGACCATCGGCATCGGCTTGAGCAGGAACAGGGCGCAGCGGCCCCGGACATGGCCCCGGCCACGGATCCGGTGTGCGGCATGCGGGTGGACCCGGACGGGACGCCGCACCATGCGGAGCATCACGGGCGGACATGGCATTTTTGCAGCGCCGGATGCCGCGCGAAATTCCTCGCCGACCCGGACCGCTATCTGCACCGCCCGCCGGAAGCACCGCCGCCGCCGCCCGCCGCGCCCGGCACGGTCTGGACCTGCCCGATGCATCCCGAAATCCGGCGGGAGGAGCCCGGCCCCTGCCCGATCTGCGGCATGGCGCTGGAGCCTGTCCTGCCGCGCGCGGAGGACGGCCCCAATCCCGAACTGGTCGATTTCACCCGCCGCTTCCGGGTCAGCGCGGTGCTGGCGGTGCCGTTGCTGCTGGTGTCGATGGGGGCCGAGATGCTGGGCCTGCATCTGGTGCCGCCCGCCTGGTCCGCCTGGGTGCAGCTGGCGCTCACCGCGCCGATCGTGCTGTGGGCGGGGCTGCCCTTCTTCGCGCGCGGCTGGGCCTCGGTGAAGCGGCGGCGCTATACCATGTTCACGCTGATCTCGCTCGGCGTGGGGGCGGCCTTCCTCTACAGCCTGGTGGCGACGGTCGCGCCGGGCCTGTTTCCGGCGACCTTTCGCGGCCATGGCGGCATGGTGCCGGTCTATTATGAGGCGGCGGGCGTCGTCGTCGCGCTGGTGCTGCTGGGGCAGGTGCTGGAATTGCGCGCCCGCGCCGCGACGGGCCGCGCGATCCGCGCGCTACTCGACCTCGCGCCCAAAACCGCGCGGCGGGTCGGCGCGGACGGCGGCGAGCGGGAGGTGCCGGTCGCCGCCATCGCCGTGGGCGACCGGCTGCGCATCCGCCCCGGCGAGGCGGTGCCGGTCGACGGCGTGGTGCTGGAAGGGCGCTCGGCGGTCGACGAGGCGATGCTGACCGGCGAGCCTGCGCCGGTGGTCAAGGCGCCGGGCGCGGCGGTGACCGGCGGCACGATCAACGGCACCGGCAGCCTGCTGGTGGAGGCGCGGGCGGTCGGCGCCGACACGATGCTGGCGCGCATCGTCGCGATGGTGGCCGAGGCGCAGCGCAGCCGCGCGCCGATACAGGCGGTGGCGGACCGCATCTCCGGCTGGTTCGTGCCGCTGGTGGTGCTGGTGGCGCTCGCCACCTTCGCCGTCTGGAACCTCGCCGGGCCGGAGCCGCGCTTCGGCCATGCGCTGCTCAACGCGATCGCGGTGCTGATCATCGCCTGCCCCTGCGCGCTGGGCCTCGCCACGCCGATGTCGATCATGGTCGGCACCGGGCGCGGCGCGCGGGCGGGCGTGCTGGTGAAGAATGCCGAGGCGTTGCAGGCGCTCGACCGGGTCGACACGCTGGTGATCGACAAGACCGGCACGCTGACCGAGGGCAAGCCCCGGCTGATCGCGGTCGAACCGGCGGAGGGCTTCGCCGCCGACGCGGTGCTGGCGCTGGCCGCCGCCGTCGAGGCGCTGTCCGAGCATCCGCTCGCGCTCGCCATCGTCGGCGCGGCGCGGGAGCGGGGGCTGGCGCCAGAACAGGGGAACGCGCAGGCGAGCGGGTTCCGTTCCAGCACCGGCCTCGGCATCGACGGGGTGGTGGACGGGCGCGCGGTGGCGGTCGGCAACGCCGCGCTGATGCGCCGCTTCGGCGCCGACCCCTCCGCCTTCGAGGAACTGGCCGAACGGCATCGCGCGGATGGGGCGGGGGTGATGATGGTCGCGATCGACGGCCGCTTCGCCGGGTTGCTGGTCGTCGCCGATCCGGTCAAGGCATCGGCCGGTCCCGCCATCGCCGCGCTGCGGGCCGAAGGGCTGCGCATCGTGATGCTGACCGGCGACAGCCGGGGCACGGCGGAGGCGGTGGCCCGGATGATCGGCGGCATAGACGAGGTGCGCGCCGACCTTCGCCCGCAGGACAAGGCGCGGATCGTCGCGGAGCTGAAGGCGCAGGGCGCGCGCGTCGCGATGGCGGGCGACGGCATCAACGACGCGCCCGCGCTCGCCGCCGCCGATGTCGGCGTGGCGATGGGCACCGGCACCGATGTCGCGATCGAGAGCGCGGGCCTGACGCTGACCAGGGGCGACCTTGCCGCGATGGTGCGCGCGCGCAGGCTCGCCCGCGCGACGATGGCGAACATCCGGCAGAACCTGTTCTTCTCCTTCCTGTTCAACGGCATCGGCGTGCCGGTGGCGGCGGGCGTGCTCTATCCGGTGGCGGGCATCCTGCTGTCGCCGATGATCGCGGGCGCGGCGATGGCGGCGTCCTCGCTCACCGTGGTCGGCAACGCGCTGCGCCTCAACCGGGTGCGGCTGTGACGGCGCCGCCTGATTCGGGGCGATAGCGCAAGGCTTCGGCCAGCAGGCGGAAGGCGGGGGAGGAGAGGCGGCTAGAGCATTGGCCGATTAGATTGAATCAGCCAATGCTCTATTATTCATTTGTTTTCCGCATTCTGCGAGCCGTCGGCTGTTCCAGCCGACTTCAGAATGCTCTAGCGCGCGCCCCGCTTCGCGCCGCCGGGCGTCAGCACCGCCTCGACCCGCCGGCGCAGCAGGTCGGACACCGCCTTGATGCGCGCCAGCTTGACGAGGCTGTGGTGCGTGACCAGCCAGAAGCTGCGGGTGATCTCCACCTCCTGTTCCAGCACCCGGACGAGCCCGCTTTCCGGCGGCACGATGAAGTCGGGCAGGATGCCGATCCCCGCCCCGCCGAGGATGAGCTGGCGCTGGATCGCGATGCTGGTCGAGCGCAGGCCCGCCTCCAGCCCCGCCTCGACCTCGTCCAGATAATCCAGTTCCGGCGAGAAGAGGAATTCCGGCACATAGCCGACCAGCGCATGATCGTGCAGCGCCGCCGGGCCGCGCGGCCTGCCGTGGCCCGCCAGATAGTCCGCCGAGGCGTAGAGATGCAGGCGGTAATCGGCGAGTCGCTGGACGGACAGATGCCCGCGCTGCGGCCGGGCGAGCATCACCGCCATGTCCGCCTCGCGCTTCGAGGGGTTGAGGAAGCCCGACGCGGTGATGATGTCGAGCCGGATGCCGGGATGCTGCTCCTGAAAGGCGGGCAGGCCGGGGGCGAGGATCCAGGTGCCGAACCCTTCCGCCACCGAGAGCCGGACATGGCCCTTCAGGCTGTAGCGTTCGCCCTTCACCTCGACGGCGGCGGCGAGGGCGGCTTCCTCCACGCTTTCGGCATGGCGCAGCAACGCCATGCCCCGCTCGGTCAGGATGCGCTCCGCCCCCGCCTGCTCGAACAGCTGGGCGTCGAGCGCCTCGGCCAGCCGGTTGAGGCGGCGGGCGATGGTGGTCGCATCGATATCGAGGCTGCGCGCGGCGAGCGCGATACGTTTCGTTCGCGCGACGGTCAGAAAGATGCGAAGATCGTCCCAGTGAAACATGGCATGTCCTGCAAAAATGCAGCTTCATACTGCAAAAAAGAGATATTGAATGCGTCCTTGCATTCCATCATTGAGGAAAGAAATCCAGTGAGAGGTGCCCCCATGCGCGATATTTCCCACAAGCTGGCCTTTGCCCATGACGGCGCGGCGGCCCGGTACAGCGATGTTTTCGATCCCAACAACGGCACGGTGCAGGCGCGCGTGGCGCTGGGCGACCGGGCGTTGCTCGACCGGGCGGTCGAGGCCGCGAAGGCCGCGCAGCCCGGCTGGGCGGCGGTCAACCCGCAGCGGCGGGCCCGCGTCATGTTCGCCTTCAAGGCGCTGGTCGAAAAGAATATGGACGAGCTGGCGCATCTGCTCAGCTCCGAACATGGCAAGGTGATCGCCGATGCGAAGGGCGATATCCAGCGCGGGCTGGAGGTGATCGAATTCTGCTGCGGCATCCCGCATGTGCTGAAGGGCGAATATACGCAGGGAGCGGGGCCGGGCATCGACGTCTATTCGATGCGCCAGCCCATCGGCATCGGCGCGGGCATCACGCCGTTCAACTTCCCGGCGATGATCCCGCTGTGGATGTCGGGCGTCGCCATCGCCACCGGCAACGCCTTCCTCCTGAAGCCCTCGGAACGCGACCCCTCGGTGCCGGTGCGGCTCGCCGAGCTGTTCCTGGAGGCCGGGCTGCCCGAAGGCATTTTGCAGGTGGTGCAGGGCGACAAGGAAATGGTCGATGCGATCCTCGACCATCCGGATATCGGCGCGGTCAGCTTCGTCGGCTCGTCCGACATCGCCCATTATGTCTACAGCCGCGGCGTCGCGGCGGGCAAGCGGGTGCAGGCGATGGGCGGCGCGAAGAATCACGGCATCGTCATGCCCGACGCCGATCTCGATCAGGTGGTCAACGACCTGTCCGGCGCGGCCTTCGGTTCGGCGGGCGAGCGGTGCATGGCGCTGCCGGTCGTGGTGCCGGTGGGCGAAAAGACCGCGCTGGCGCTGCGCGAAAAGCTGATCCCCGCGATCGAAGCGCTGCGCGTCGGCGTCTCCACCGATGCGGAGGCGCATTACGGCCCGGTCGTCACCGCCGCGCACAAGCAGAAGATCGAGAACTGGATCCAGACCGGCGTCGACGAGGGCGCGGAGCTGGTGATCGACGGGCGCGGCTTCACGCTGCAAGGGCATGAGAACGGCTTCTTCGTCGGCCCGACCCTGTTCGATCATGTGACGACCGACATGCAGGCCTATAAGGAAGAGATTTTCGGCCCCGTGCTCCAGATGGTGCGCGCCGACAGCTTCGAGGAAGCGCTGGCGCTGCCGAGCAGGCATCAATATGGCAACGGCGTCGCCCTTTTCACCCGCAACGGCCATGCGGCGCGCGAATTCGCGGCGCGGGTCAATGTCGGCATGGTCGGCATCAACGTGCCGATCCCGGTGCCGGTCGCCTATCACACCTTCGGCGGCTGGAAGCGCTCGGCCTTCGGCGACACCAACCAGCACGGCATGGAGGGCGTCAAGTTCTGGACCAAGGTCAAGACCGTCACCCAGCGCTGGCCCGACGGCGGCGCGAGCGGAGACAGCGCGTTCGTCATCCCGACGATGGGGTGATCCGCCGCGGCCGGTTGCCAAGGATGATGACAGCATGACCCAGTTCGACCTCACCGACGACCAGCGCGAGATACAGGAGCTTGCCCGCCGGTTCACCGCCGACGCGATCACGCCCCATGCGGCCGAATGGGACGAGAAGCACATCTTCCCGCTCGACACGATCCGCGCGGCGGCGGCGCTGGGCTTCGGCGGCATCTATGTGTCGGAAGGCTCCGGCGGCATCGGCCTGGGGCGGCTGGAGGCGGCGCTGATCATGGAGGCGATGGCCTATGGCTGCCCTTCGACCAGCGCGTTCATCTCGATCCACAATATGGGCGCGTGGATGATCGACGCGTTCGGCGATCAGGCGCTGAAGGACAAATATCTGCCCGATCTGGTGCCGATGGCCCGCATCGCCAGCTATTGCCTGACCGAGGCGGGCGCGGGGTCGGACGCCGCCAGCCTGAGGACGCGGGCGGTGCGCGAGGGCGATCATTATGTCGTCACCGGGTCGAAGCAGTTCATCTCCGGCGGCGGCGAGAACGACATCTACCTCGTCATGGTCCGCACCGGCGGGGAGGGGGCGAAGGGGATAAGCTGCCTCGTCATCGAAAAGGACATGCCCGGCGTCAGCTTCGGCGCGCAGGAACGCAAGCTGGGCTGGCATTCGCAGCCCACCGCGCAGGTCAATTTCGACGGGGTGCGCGTTCCGTCCGAAAATCTGGTCGGCGCGGAAGGGGAGGGCTTTCGCATCGCGATGACCGGGCTGGACGGCGGCCGCCTCAACATCGGCGCCTGCTCGCTGGGCGGCGCGCAACGCTGCCTCGACGAGGCGGTGCGCTACACGCGGGAACGCCGGCAATTCGGCCAGGCGATCGCCGATTTCCAGAATACGCAGTTCACGCTCGCGGACATGGAGACGGAGCTTCAGGCCGCGCGCCTGCTGCTCTATGCCGCCGCCGTCAAGGTGACGGAGAACGCGCCGGACAAGACGCGCTTTGCCGCGATGGCCAAGCGGCTCGCCACCGATACCGGATCGTCCGTCGCCGACCGGGCGCTTCAACTTCATGGCGGTTACGGCTATCTGATGGATTATCCGGTCGAGCGCTTCTGGCGCGACCTTCGGGTGCATTCGATCCTGGAGGGGACCAATCAGGTGATGCGGATGATCGTGGGAAGGGACATGGTGCGCGAATGAGCGACGAGGTGCTGATATCGGTCGAGGGCGGCGTCGGCCGCGTCCGGCTCAACCGGCCGAAGGCGATCCACGCGCTGACCCCCGGCATGTGCGAGGCGATCATCGCCGCGCTGCTCGGCTGGCGCGCCGACGACGGCGTCGTCGCGGTGATGATCGACCATGCCCCCGCGCCGGACGGCGACCCCAGATTGTCGCGGGGGTTCTGCGCGGGCGGCGATATCGCGATGATCGCGACCAGCGCGAAGGGCGATTGCAAGAAAGCCGAGCATTTCTTCTTCACCGAATATCGGATGAACCATCTGCTGTTCGCCTATGAAAAGCCGATCGCCGCCTTCATCGACGGCATCACCATGGGCGGCGGCGTCGGCATTTCCCTGCCCGCGCGCTATCGCGTCGCGACCGAGCGGACGGTGTTCGCCATGCCGGAAACCGGGATCGGCCTGTTCCCCGATGTCGGCGGCGGCTGGTTCCTGCCGCGCCTGCCGGGCCGGGTCGGCGTGTGGCTGGCGACGACCGGCGCGCGGATCGACGGCGCGGATGCGCGCGCCATCGGCCTTGCCACCCATTATATCGCGTCGGACGGGCTGGACGCGGTGAAGGCGGCGATCCTTGCCGATCCCGCCGCGATCGCCTCCATCCTCGACGCGGCGGAGGACGCGCCGCCGCCCTCGAAGCTCGCCGCGCAGCGCGCCGATATCGACCGGCTGTTCGCGGCGGACCGCTATGAGGATATCGTCGCCGCGCTGAAGGCGGACGGGTCGGAGTGGGCGCAGCGGCAGCTTGCGGTGCTCACGGCCAAATCGCCGCAGACGATCAAGGTCGCGCTGCGCCAGCTGCGCGAGGGGGCGGCCTTCACCGATTTCGCCGACAATATGCGCAGCGAATATCGCATCGCCTGCCATGTGATCCGCCGCCCCGATTTCGTCGAGGGCGTGCGCGCGGTGATCTTCGACAAGGACAATGATCCGAAATGGAACCCGGCGCGGGCCGAGGATGTGACGGACGACATGATCGACGCGCTGTTCGCGCCGCTGCCGCCGGACCGGGAATGGACGCCCCTGCCGCAACTGGAGACGACCGCATGAGCTTTGAAACCATCCTTGTCGAACGGCGCGACGCGGTGACGCTGATCACGCTCAACCGCCCGCAGGCGCTGAACGCGCTCAACACACAGGTGCTGGCGGAACTGGGCAAGGCGTTCGCCGACTATGACGCCGACCCGGCGCAGCGCTGCGCGGTGCTGACCGGCAGCGGCGAAAAGGCGTTCGCGGCCGGCGCCGACATCAAGGAAATGGCGGACAAGCCCGCCGCCGATTTCTTTCTGGAGGATTTCTTCTCCGGCTGGCAGTCGCGCGTCGTCGCCACCCGCAAGCCGTGGATCGCGGCGGTCGCCGGGTTCGCGCTGGGCGGCGGGTGCGAGCTGGCGATGATGGCGGATTTCATCATCGCCGCCGACACCGCCAAATTCGGCCAGCCGGAAATCAAGCTGGGCGTCGCGCCCGGCATGGGCGGGTCGCAGCGCCTCACCCGCGCGGTGGGCAAGGCCAAGGCGATGGAAATGTGCCTGACCGGCCGGATGATGGATGCGCAGGAGGCGGAGCGTTCCGGGCTGGTGGCGCGGATCGTCCCGGCCGCCGAGCTGCTCGACGAGGCGCTCAAGTCCGCCGCCCTCATCGCCTCGATGCCGCCCATGGCCGCGATGGTGAACAAGGAAATGGTGAACCTGGCGTTCGAGACCGGCCTCGCCCAGGGCATATTGACCGAGCGCCGCCTGTTCCAGATCCTGACCGCGACCGAGGACAAGCGCGAGGGCATGGCCGCCTTCGTCGAGAAGCGCCCCGGCGTCTGGAAGGGGCGCTAAGGCCCCGTTAAGCCCGATTTCAAGCAAGAAAGCGACATATTATGACGACCAGCATCGCCTTTATCGGCCTCGGCAATATGGGCGGCGGCATGGCCGCCAATCTGGTGAAGCACGGCCATGCCGTGCGCGCCTTCGACCTGTCGGAAGAGGCGCTGGCGCGGGCCGAGGCGGCGGGCGCGACGCGCGCGGCCAGCGCGGCCGAAGCGGTGGCGGGCGCCGATGCGGTCGTCACCATGCTGCCCGCGGGCAAGCATGTCGAGGTGGTCTATACCGGCGAGGTGTTCGGCGCGGCGAAGCCGGGCGCGCTGTTCCTCGATTGCTCGACCATCGACATCGCCACCGCCCGCCGGGTGATCGCGGCGGCGGCCGACAGGGGCTTCGAAATGGTCGACGCGCCGGTTTCGGGCGGCATCGCGGCGGCCAATGGCGGCACGCTCACCTTCATGGTCGGCGGCGGGCAGGCCGCCTTCGCGCGGGCCGAGCCGATCCTGTCGGCGATGGGCAAGGCGGTGATCCATGCGGGCGGCGCGGGCAACGGGCAGGCCGCCAAGATCTGCAACAACATGCTGCTCGGCGCGACGATGGTGGCGACGTGCGAGGCCTTCGCCATGGCGCGCAAGATCGGCCTCGACCCGCAGACCTTCTACGATATTTCCAGCGTCTCCTCCGGCCAGAGCTGGTCGATGACCAGCTATTGCCCGCTGCCCGGCGTGGGGCCGCAATCGCCCGCCGACAATGACTATCAGGGCGGCTTCGCGGCGGCGCTGATGCTCAAGGACCTGAAGCTGGCGCTGGAGGCGGCGGCCTCGGTCGACGCCAGCGTGCCGATGGGCGCGGCCGCCGAGAGCCTCTACCAGATGCTGGTGAACAGCGGCGAGGGGGGCAGGGACTTTTCCGCGCTCATCCGCCTGCTGGGATGAAGTGCGCGGGGTTGTAAAAGAAGGCGGTCAGGCAGATGATGTCGGCTCGACTCGAAAGAGGAGCGCGGCATGCAAGTTGAAAGTCAAACCGACCATATCGCGATGCTGACCCTGATGATGGTTGGCGTGCTTATCAAGCGGCTGGACGATGTCGGCCAGCTCGATGACGGGACGAAGCATCAGCTCCATAAGCTCGCCGCCGCCGTGCGCATCCATGCCGAGAATGCAGGCCATGACGACCTGCATATCCTCTTCGCCAATATCGATCGGGCGCTGGGCAACAGGCCGAAAGCCGCCGCCGGCTAGAGCGTTTTCGAGTCAGGGGGACCACCTGACGACTCGGAAACGAAGTTCGGCGTAGCTAAAGGCGGAAAACAAAAGACAATCAGAGCTGATCCGCTTCAGTTGAAGTGGATCATGCTCCAGGTCAGTCGGCGGTTCGGCGCTCGCCGGCGTCGGCCGGGTCGACATAGCGCATTTCGAGATAGCGCCCCCGCGTCGCCAGCGCATCCAGCTCGCCGCGCGCGATTTCGCCGGTCATCGTCTCGATCTCCCGCGCGATGACGGCAAGGCCGTCGACCAGCTGCGCCTCCGGCGTGGAGCCGGCATGGGGGCGGGCGCGCAGCGGCGGCGGAATGCGGGTATAGCTTTCGACCAGCGCGGGCAGATGCTCGTCGATCAGCTTGCGCACCTCGTGCGCGGCCGGGTGCCGCTCGTCCAGCCGGGCGAGATGGGGCGAGAGCTGGTCGAGGTCCGCGCCGATCCGCCCCGCGAGCGTGCGCGCGGGCGCGGGCAGCATCGGCCGCTTCGCCTCCAGCCACAGCACGCTCTGCCCCGCCAGCTGGCGCAGCGGCGTCTTGCGCAGCTCGGCGACGCCGGGCACCCTGGTGCGCGGGAAGATGGAAAGCGTCACGAAGCTGACCAGCATCAGCAGGAAGGTGACGACCAGCCAGCGGTCGCCGATCCCGCCGGTGAACAGGCTGACGACCAGCGCGCCGACGAGGATCGCGAAGGACACGACGCTGGCCCGCACCAGCCGCCGGACGGCGTTGCGCAGGCGCAGCAGCGCTATCTTCACGCCCGGAAGGGGGGAACCGGTCCCGATCACGGGCGTCCGCCTTTCCGTCGCATCCTCCTGCCCGTCCTCAATCCAGCGCCTCCAGCCTGATGCCGCCCTGCGGGTCGGTGGCGGCCTGCGCCTGCCCTTCGGCGCGGGCGATATAGGCGCGCGACTTTTCCACCTCGTCCTCCAGCGCGGCGACGGTCTGCTTCATGCTGTCCAGCGCCTTCAGCTTGAAGCTGTCGATGCTGTCCATCGTGTCGTAGATATTCTGGAACGCGCGGCCCAGCGTTTCGAGCGGGATGGTCGATGCCGCCGCCTGCTCATGGATGCGCGCGCTGTTGTCCTTCATCATCCTGCCGGTCGCGTCGATGATGTTGGCGGTGGTGGTGTTGAGCGCGCCGATCTGGTCCAGCACCAGCTTCTGGTTGGTGAGCGCCTGCGCGACGGTGACGGCGGTGCGCAGCGCGCCGACCGTGGTGGTGGAGGCGCGGTCCACGCCCTTGACCAGCTCGATATTGTTCTTCTTGACGATGTCGAGCGCGAGATAGCCCTGCACGCTGACCGCCATCTGCGTCAGCAGATCCTGCGTGCGCTGCCGCACGTAGAAGAGCGCACTTTCGCGGATCGCCCGCGCCTTGGCCGGGTCGCTGATGTCGAGGTCCGCCGCGCGCGCCTCCAGCCGCTCGTCGAGCAGCTTCGACATATAGACCATCTGCTCCAGCTTGCCGAGCGACCCCCACAGCTTCTGCCGCTCCACGTCGATCGCCGCATTGTCCATCAACAGCTCGTCCCGGCCGCCCTGCAACCGGGCGAGGATGGTGCCGATATGGCTCTGCGCGCTCTTGTAGCCGTCGAAATAGTCGCGCAGCCGGTTGCCGAACGGGATGAGGCCGAACAGCTTGCGCGGCGCGAGCAGATTGCCGCGCTTCGACGGGTCCAGATCCTCGACCGTGCGGCGCAGTTCGGCGAGGTCGGCGCCGACGCCGGAGGTTTCGTCCATCGCCCGCACCGGCCGGTCGAGGAAGCGGTTGGACTGCCCCGCCGCCTCGGCGATCTCGCGCCGGCCCATATTGGTGATCTGGTCCACCCGGCGGCCGAATTCCGGCGAGTTCACGTCCTGCGCAACCAGTTCCTCGATGAAATCGTCCACGCGGGCCGCCAGCTTCGCCTTGTGCTCCTCATCCACCGGAACGAGGCCCGCCGCCCTTTCCGGGGGGACGGCCGGAACGGGATCGGGCGGATCGAGCTTCAATCCTCCATTGGGTGCCGGGTCCTGATCCGTTTCGAGCGCCATGCTGGTTTTCCTCCGTCGCTGACCCTCTGGAGTCTAGGAACTCGTCGGGGGGAGTACAAGGAGGAGAGGAGCAATAGCGCAGCGGGGGTAGCAGGGCGATTGAGAGGATCGTGCAAAATTATGCGTCGATCCGGCATGGGTTTGCGCGGAGGTCCATCCTACTATCATCATTGGAAGGAACGGGCGGCGGGCCGGAAGCCGAAAGGCGGTCGGTCGCCGATATCCGTTCCGCCCGTAGAACCATGAACAGCCGGAGAGTCCCTCATGAACGCTTCTTCCGCCCGCACCGTCCTCATCACCGGCGCCAACAAGGGCATTGGCTATGAAATAGCGCGCCAGCTCGGTGCGGCGGGCCTGCGGATATGGCTCGGCGCGCGCAATGCGGAAGCGGGCGAGGCCGCCGCCGCGACGCTGCGCGAAGGCGGCGCGGACGTGCGGGCCGTTCATATCGACCTGCTCGACCCGGCGACGATCGCCGCCGCCGCCGCCCGCATCGACGCGGAGGACGGCAGGCTGGACGTGCTGATCAACAATGCGGGCATCAACGACCCGCGCGACGGCCGGCCCGGCAGCGTCGATATGGAGGCGGTGCGCCGCATCTTCGAAACCAATTTCTTCGGCACGCTGGCCGTCACCCAGGCGATGCTGCCGCTGCTGCGCAAGTCGCCCGACGCGCGCATCGTCAACCAGTCGAGCGACCTCGGCTCGTTGCAGCAGCAGGGCAATGCCGACTGGAAGTTCGCCTTCGTCAAGTCGCTCGGCTATTCGGCGTCCAAGGCCGCGCTCAACATGCTGACCGTGCATCTCGCGGCCGAGCTGAGGGAAGCGGGCATCGCGGTCAATTCCGCCAATCCCGGCGCCACCGCCACCGATCTCAACGGCCATCGCGGCCATCAGACCGTCGATCAGGGCGCGTCGCCCGCCGTCCGCCTCGCGCTGATGGAGGGCGACCCGATCACCGGCGGCTTCTTCGGCGTAAGCCAGGTCGACCCCTGGTAAGCCACGCCCGGATGGCAAGCCACGCCCGGCGCGTCCCCGTCAGCAGGAAGGATTTTCCCATGAACCCGTCGATCGACGATTTCATCCTCAGCGACCCCGCCGTGCAGGCGGATCCCTATGCCTTCTATCCGCTGCTGCGCGAGCAGAAGCCGGTGCTGAAGACGGATTTCCGCGGCCAGCCCTGCTGGGTGCTCAGCCGCCGCAAGGATATTTCGGCGGTGCTGATGGACCCCAGGACCTATTCCAGCAAGACCTCGCCGACGAAAAGCCTGCTGTTCGCCGACCCGCCGGAGCATTCGCGGCTGCGCGGGATGGTCGCCGAGCGCTTCACCCGCACCGCCGTCGCGCCGATGAGCGAGCGGGTGGAACCGGCGGCGATCCGCCAGTTCGAGCCGTGCCTGACGGCGGGCCGGTGCGACGGCATCCGCGATTTCGCCAGCCCGCTCACCATCACCATGATGGGGCAGCTGCTCGGCATCGCGGTGGAGAAGGTGCAGGATATTCGCGGCCTCACCCATTTGCTGGCCGAGCATGCGCTGGCGATCCGCCTCGGCGCCACGCCCAGGCCGGAGGCGCAGGGAGCGAGCGACGATATCCGCAACCTCTTCATGGGGCTGGTCGAGACGGGCGATTATGCGCCGGGCGGCATCTTCGCGCTGCTGGCCGAGCGCCATGGGGCGGGCGACCTCTCCGCCGACGAGCTGGTGCAGTTCGCGACGCTGCTGTTCGGCGCCGGGCATACGACGACGACGAACCTGATCGGCAATTGCCTCTACATGCTGACGCAGCGCCCGGACGATCTGGCGCGGATGCGCGAGGACGAGGCGTTTATCGAGCCGTTCATCGAGGAGGTGCTGCGCACCCGCCCGTCCTTCCACCGCATCCTGCGCATCACCACGCGGGAAGTGGAGCTGCACGGCGAGACGATTCCGGCCGGGTCCATCGTCCGCCTGCTGCTGGCCTCGGCCAATCGCGACCCGGAATATTTCCCCGACGGCGAGGAATTCGACCCGGACCGCAAGGCGCGCATGCATTCCTCCTTCGGCCAGGGTATCCACAGCTGCCTCGGCAGCTGGCTCGCCCGGCTGGAGGCCCGCACCGCGCTGCGCATCATCAGCCGGCGCGCGGCGCGGATCGAGCTGGACCCCGACACCGCGCCGACGCCGCTGACCGGCGGCACCTTCAACGAATTCGGCTTCGAGCATCTGCCGATCCTCATCGCGCCGCTGGATTGAGGGGGCGGGGCGCGCCAGGGCAGGGCGGAGACGGCGGCGGCCGCGCCTATCCGCCCAGCACCCGATAGCCCCCGTCGGCATAGACCAGCGGATCGATGGCGCGGGGCAGGTGCACGGCGCGGACCCTGCCGATGACGATGGCATGCGTGCCGTACCGCATCTGCCCGTCCTGCGCGCAGAGGATGGCCGCCTGCGCATCGGCGAGATAGGGGATGCGCCGGTCGTCCTCGCGCCAGCCGCCACAGGCGAAGCGGTCCTCGCCCTTCGCGCCGCTGGCGCACAGCGTGGCGAGCGGCGCCTGATCGGCCGCGAGGATGTTGATGGCGAAATCCGCCCCCTCGCTCAGCGCCGCGAAAAAGGATGTCGCCCGGTTCACGCATACCAGCATCGCGGGCGGCTCCATCGTCAGTGCGGTGGTCGAGGTGGCGGTCATCGCGTTGCGGCGGCCCTGCGCGTCGACGGTCGACAGGATGGTGACCGAACTGGCGAGACCGCGCATCGCCAGCTTCAGCTGGCGGGAGAGGCTTTCGTCCGGGGATATGCCTGTTTCCTGCATGATGATGTCTTTCTGGGAGGGTTAAAGATCGAGCACCAGCCGGGGCGTTTTAGACCTTGAGCAGCAGGTCGTCAGCCGGTCGCCCCGCGCATGCTCCTCGTCGGAGAAGAGATAGTCGCGATGGTCCGGCACGCCTTCGAGCACATGCACGACGCAGGTGCCGCAAATCCCCTCCGAACAGGAGGTCGGGATGAACACGCCCTGCTCGCCCAATATGTCCACGATCGTCCGGCCGGCGGGAATCTCCACGCTCAGCCCGGTGCTGGCGAGCGTGACCGTGAAGCTTTCGTCGGCGCCCTCCGGCGCGGGCCGGTCGGTCGGCGCCGCGAAAAATTCCCGATGCAGCTGCTCCTCGGCCCAGCCCTGCGCGCGGGCGCATTCCAGCACGGCATTGATGAAACCGGCGGGGCCGCAGACATAGACATGGGCTCCGGCGGCCGGATCGGCGAGGATGCGCGCGAGGTCGATCTGCTGCCCGGCCGGGCCGTCATCCAGATGCAGGACGCTGCGGGCCGCGATCGGACTGGCCGCGATGGCGTCGCGATAGGCCATCTTCGCCGCCGACCGGGCGCAATAATGCATCTCGTAGCTTGCGCCCGCGCCGTGCAGGCGCTCGGCCATGCACAATATCGGCGTGATGCCGATGCCGCCCGCGAACAGCAGCGAGTGCGTCGCCGCATGATCCAGCGGGAAATGGTTGCGCGGCGCGCTGATTCGGACGGTCTGGCCCACCTGGAGCCTGTCGTGGATGGCGGCCGATCCCCCGCGCGAGGCCGGTTCGCGCAGCACCGCGATTTCGTAGGTCCGGTCGTCGTCGGGCCTGTTGCACAGCGAATATTGGCGGATCAGGTCCGGCGCGATTTCGAGGTCGATGTGCGCGCCCGCCTCGAACAGGGGCAGGCGGGCGCCGTCCACAGCGCGCAGCAGCAGGCTGACGATATCGTCAGCCTCAAGGCGTTTCTGGACGATCTGCACGTCCATCCAGGCGTTGGTCGCCATAGGGCTTTCCCCTTTCAATGCTTGAAGACAGGCCGGGCCGCGCGGGCCGCCCGGTCAGGATGAAATGCCCGCGTTGGCGCGGCCGCTGGCGGCGACGGATGGGCCTGATGGCTGGACATGAAAACTCCTCGTCCTTCTGGAATCGTTGATGCTGTGTATTTTGTCCTACGATTTTTGCACCATTTCGTAAAGCACTGTCCGACGCCCCGATTTCGAAATGCCGGAAAATGCCGGAAACAACTCCTATAAAATCATTATAAATCAATATGGTGATATAATAGCTCGGCCGCCGGTCCAGAGTGGGCTTGACATCCCCGCATCGCGCTGGATAGATTGTCCTACAACATAAGCAGATATTTGTCAGTCACTCCATAGGGATGAGGAACGCGCCTTGGCATCCGTCACAGATCTTTCTCCGACAAGCAGTGGAACCGCCGGGAGCGTGCGTGGCTATCCCGTGCTCGCCGACAGGGACGCGGCGGTGGAGGCCGTCCGGACCCTGCTTCCCGGCATCGCCGCCCGCGCGGCGCAGGCCGATGCGGCGCGCTGCGTTCCGCCCGAAACGATCCGCGAGCTGGAGGAGGCGGGCCTGTTCGGCCTGCTCACCCCGCGCGCCTATGGCGGCTCGGCCCTGGGGTGGGAGGCGCTGGTTTCCGTCGTCATGGAACTGGGCACGGTCTGCGGCTCCACCGGCTGGGTGTTCGGCGTCCTGTCGGGCCACAACCACATGCTGTCCCGCTTTCCCGAAGCCGTGCAGCAGGACATATTGTCCGATCCGCGCAACCATATGGCGGTGGTGTTCCGCCTGCGCGACGCTTGGACGGCGACGCCGGTCGAGGGCGGCTACCGGCTGACGGGCGGGCGCGGCCGCTTTTGCAGCGGGGTGGATCATTCGCGCTGGGTGGGCGTCAACGCGATCGTCGAGAGCGGGCCGGACGCGGGCCAGATGGCCTTCTGCCTGATCGAGCAGGAGCGGCTGGAAAAGCTGGACGACTGGGATGTCATGGGCATGCGCGGCACGCAGAGCCGGTCGATCGTGATCGACGACCTCTTCGTGGAAGAGAGCAGGCTGATCAGGGCGGTGGATCTGGCCGGTCCCGCCGTCGGCCCCGCCGCCGCCGAGGCGGCTTTCTACGACTGGCCCTATTTCGCGCTGGCGCCCTATGCCATCGTCGGTTCGCCGCTGGGCGTCGCGCGCGGCCTGCTGGGGCAGGCGGTCGCGGGGGTGAAGGGCCGGATCGCGGGCTTCGACGATGAGCTGACGGCGGGACAGGCGGCGACCTTCGCGCGCCTGTCGCACGCGGCGCAGGATATAGAGATGGCGGCCGAACTGATCCTCGCCGATGCGCGCCGGATCGACGAGGGGCGCTTCGCCGATGCGGCGCCGCTCGACCATGCGCGGTTCCGCCGCAACCTCGCCAGCGCCCCGCAACTGGCGCGCGCGGCGGCCAACCGCCTGTTCGAAGGCGCGGGCGGCAGCGGCATCTATCGCAGCAATTCCATCGAACGGATGGTGCGGGACGTGAACGCCGGAGCGGCGCACTATGCCTTCACCGACGATATCGCGGCGCCCAATTACGGACGGGCGTTGCTGGGGCTGCCGCCCGCGCGCAGCAACAGCTTCGTCTGATCCCGGCCGCCGCCGACCCCATAGGAAAGGAAGCCCGACCGTGTCGACCGTCTGCCTGTCTACCAACGGAACCAATCATTTCACGCTGTCCGGCCCCGTCCGGACCGCCTTCGTGGCCACCACCGACGGCGTCCTCAAGATCGCGCGGCAAGCCGATGGCGGCTGGTCGGTGGAGCGGGCGATGCTGGAAGGCAGCCATATCTCGGCGCTGACCCGCGACCCGGCAACGGGCGGCCTCTATGCCGCGCAGATGCCCGGAACGCTGATGTTCAGCCCGGACGAGGGCGCGACATGGGAAGCGCGCGCCGCCGGCATCGCGGAAGGCGGCATCTATTCGCTGCGCTGCTATCGGCAGGGCGATGCCAGCGTGCTCTATCTCGGCACGCAGCCGGTCGGCCTTTACCGCAGCACCGACGAGGGGCGGAGCTGGCAGGATCTCGCCAGCGTCCGCACCGCCCCGCTGCACGACACCTGGCGCTTCCCCGCGCCGGGGCATGAACCGCATCTCAAGACGCTGGCGGTCGATCCGCGCAACCCGGACATCCTCTATGCCGGTGTCGAGCAAGGCGCGCTGCTGAAGTCGGTGGACGGCGGCAGGAACTGGAGCGACCTCGACGAATTCGTCGATTATGAGCATTTCGTCTACAAGGACATTCATCAGGTGATGCTGCGGCCGACCAATGCCGATGAACTGTTCATCACCACCGGCCTCGGCATCTTCCACAGCGCCAATGGCGGCGTGAACTGGGAACAGCTGACCGGCAGCGATTTCCGCATCGGCTATCCCGACCAGCTGCTGTTCGCGCCGGACGACGACAGCAGGATGTTCGTGTCCGGCGGCTTTGCCACGCCCAATTTCTGGGTCGAGGAAAAATCGGCCAAGGGCACGGTGATGCTCAGCGAAAATGGCGGGCGGGACTGGCGCGCGCCCAGGGGCGGCTTCCCCGAAGGGCGGGCGAATGTCGAGGCGATGACCCTCTGCGCCCATCCCGGCGGATATGATATCCTCGCCGGGACCAGCGGCGGCGAGATTTTCCTCAGTTCCGACGGCGGCGAGAACTGGACGCGTATCCTGTCGGGCATCGCGCCGGTCAGCAAGCCGACGCACGACACGCTGATCGAGGGGGTCGGCTACGGCATCGAGCCGTGAGGCCCGCCGTGCGACTTTGATAGTGAATGACGAATAGAGAGAGGGTGAGGATCGGATGACACAGCTTGACGTTCCCGGCGACGCTTCCAGTGCAAGCGTCGTGAAGCGGCCGCCCAACGGCAAGGAATATCTGCAAAGCCTTCAGGACGGGCGCGAGATATGGATCTACGGCAAGCGCGTCGATGATGTCACCACGCATCCGGCCTTTCGCAACGCCGCGCAGTCCATCGCCCGCCTCTACGACGCGTTGCACGATCCGGCGATGCAGCCGGTGCTGACCAGCCCCACCGATACCGGCAGCGGCGGCTATACCCATAATTTCTTCAAGGCCCCGCGCACGCAGCAGGACCTGCTCGCCTCGCGCGAGGCGATCGCCGCATGGCAGCGGCTGGTCTATGGCTGGATGGGCCGGACGCCGGATTACAAGGCGTCCTTCACCGGCATCTTCGGCGCCAATCCCGACCATTTCCGCCCGCATCAGGACGTTGCGCGGCACTGGTACAAGGAAACGCAGGAAAAGGTCCTCTTCCTCAACCATGCGATCGTCAACCCGCCGGTCGACCGCAATCGCGCGGTCGATGACGTGGACGACGTGTTCGTCCATGCGGTGAAGGAAACCGACGCGGGCATCTATGTGCGCGGCGCGAAGGTGGTCGCGACCGGATCGGCGCTGACGCAGGCGAATTTCTGCGCCCATAATCGCGGCATGCTGAAGAAGCGCGAATATGCGCTGGCCTTTTTCGCGCCGATGGACACGCCGGGCGTCAAGCTGATCTGCCGCCATTCCTATGAGCTGGCGGCGGGCGCGACCGGCAGCCCGTTCGATTATCCGCTGTCGAGCCGCCTCGACGAGAATGACGCGATCCTGGTGTTCGACAATGCGTTCATCCCGTGGGAGAATGTGTTCTTCTACGGCGATGTCGATCGCGCCGACGGGCTGATCGGCGACGCCAACACCACGGGCCGCGTCTGCATCCAGAGCTTCACCCGGCTGACGGTGAAGCTGGAATTCATCATCGGCCTGGTGCTGAAGGCGTCGAAGATCGCGGGCACGGCGGACCAGCGGACGGTGAAGGCGCTGATCGGCGAGCTGATCATGTGGCGCAACACCTGCTGGGGCCTGACCGACGCGATGATCGCCAACCCCGATCCGCTGCCCAACGGCTTCATCACCTTCAACGAAACCTACGGCACGACGCTGCGCGGGCTGGGCCCGCACATCTACACGCGCATGCGCGACATCGTGCAGAAGGTGTGCAGCTCCAGCCTCATCTACCTCAATTCCAACGCGGTGGATTTCCGGAATGACGACCTGCGTCCCTATCTGGAAACCTATTTGCGCGGGTCGGACGGCATCGACGCGGTGGAGCGGTCCAAGACCATGAAGCTGCTGTGGGATTCGGTCAGCAGCGAATTCGGCGCGCGGCACGAGCTCTATGAGCGCAACTATCTGGGCGGCCATGAGGACGTGCTGATGGGGCCGCTGTTCCAGGCGATGCGGACGGGGCAGGCGCAGGACTATACGCGCTTCGTCGACCAGTGCATGGACGAATATGATCTGGACGGCTGGAAGCTGCCCGGCTTCAACAATGGCGACGACATCAGCATCATCCGCTGAAGAAGGCCGTCCGCCGCGCCGGGCAGGCGCGGGGAAAAAGAGAGAGGGGAGGGGCGAAAATGCCGTCAACTTCGGAAATGCCGGCGGGAGCGGCGGCGGAAAGACCGGCCGGGGCGAGAGCCAGGGGCTGGGCCGCGCTCTTCTATGCGGCGCAATTTTTCTTCGGCGGGTGGTTCCTGTTCCACGGCCTCAACCACTGGCTGCAATTCTTCGTGCAGCCGTCCGGCAGCGGGCAGGGGATGCGCGATCTCATCTCCGTGCTGATCGACAGCGGCATGTTCGATGTCGTCAAGGCGATCGAGGTGGCGGCGGGCGTGCTGCTGCTCGTCAACCGGTTCGTGCCGCTGGCGATCGCGGTGTCCTTCCCGATCACCATCGTGATTTCGTTCATGAATTTCACGATGGGCGACAATTTCGGCATCGTCACCGGCATCATCAGCATCCTGCTGAACATCACCATGGCCGTCGGCTATCTCGACCGCTATCTGCCGATGCTCGTCTATGATGCGGAAGATCCGGGGATCGGGGGGCTGCAACGCCTTTTCCGCGAGGGCCTGAAGTGAAGTATACGGGAACAACGGAGACTATGATGTCGGATAAGGTGATGCGGGGCCGGGTGCATGTCGCCGCGATCGTCCTTGGTGTCGGCGTGCCCGCGGGGCTGACCATGGGCACGCTGCGCACGGGCGCCGATTATGAGGTGGTCGCGACCCCCAAGCAGGTGGTGGAAGGGCTGGAAAAGGCGCTGGCGGAAAAGGGCCAGGACGCTGTACTGGATGGCTTTGTCGCGCCCGACGTGGTGACCCATCGCAGCGTGATGCGGGAAGGCGCGGCGTCCTTTGCCGAAGCCGCGCGGGCGGATGCGGAACGCACGCAGGATCTGCCCGCGCGCAGCCTCTCCGCCAATGCCAGCCTGGTGATGGTCCAGTCCGCGATGGCCGGGGCGGAAGCGGCGGGCGCGCCCGTCGTCCAGATCTATCGCGTCCGGGGCGGCAGGATCGTCGAATATTGGTCGGCCCAGCCGGCGCAGTGAGCTTTCGGATTGCCGAAACAGGGGCGAGGGTAATCCCTCGCCCTTTTTGCGGAGTTGCGGCCGGAAGCTGACCTCAAGAACCGCTCGCCCTGAGCTTGTCGAAGGGCTGTACTTTCCGTTTAGGAAGGACAGGGCTTCGACAGGCTCAGCCCGAACGGAAGTTGGGAGAAAATCGCCTCTCAACCAAAGCGATCCTCGCTTCAATCATCACCAGACAAGGCAACAGGAAGGGCTGGGCACGGAAATCCGGCAATCGGTTGCCGTCAGCCGCCCCGATGCCGCGTCGATCGCGAACACGGCCACCTCGCCGCTCAGCTGGTTGGCGACGAAGGCATGGGCGCCGTCCGGGGACAGCGCGATGTGCCGGGGGGTATCGCCGAGCGTCGGCTCATGGCCGATGAGGCGGACGCGGCCGTCCTCCGCATCGATGGCGAAGACCGCCACGCTCTCATGCCCGCGATTGGTGACGTAGAGGCAATGCCCCGCCGGATGAACGACGATCTCGGCGGGCTGGCTGGTGTCGACGGCCTCGCCGGGGACGGTCGGGACGGTTTGTCTGACGATCAGGCTGCCCGTCTCCGCGTCATAGGCAAAGACCGAAAGGCTGCAATCCAGCTCATTGACCACGTAGACGAAGCGGCCGCCCGGATGGAAAGCGAGATGGCGGCACCCCGCGCCGGAGCTGACCTGCGCGAAGGGCTGGCGTGACGGCTCCAGCCGCCCGTCCTCCCGCCCGATATCGTAGAGCATCACCCGGTCGAGGCCCAGATCGCAGGCGAGCAGCCGGGCGCCCTCGGCATCCGCGAAGCTGCTGTGCGGCCATGGGGCCGACTGGCGCTCCCGCGCGCTGCGGCCATGATGGGTGACGATGCTGCTGGGCCGGCGCGCCACGCCGTCCTCGTCCAGCAGGAAGGAAGCGACGGTGGGGCCGAGCGGGTTGGCGGTCGTCACGACCCGCCCGTCGCGCGTGATGGCGACATGCGCGGTGAAGGCGCCGCCCGAAGGACAGCGGCCGAGCTGTTCGAGGCGGCCGGTCGCCGGGTCCATCCGCCAGGTCGTCAGCCCGCCCTCATCGGCCCGGTCCGCCGAGAACTGGCGCTCGACCGAATAGAGCAGCGGCCTTGACGGGTGGCGGCACAGGAAAGACGGGCTGACGAGGCCGCCGACCGTCTGCACGGGGCGACAGTCGCCGCGCCGGGGATCGACCTCGAACACATAAAGCCCTTCGGACGGCGCGCCGCCCATGAAGCCGCCGGTGAAGGTGCCGATCACGACGAACATGTCATGCCTTTCCGCTGCCGCCAGCTTTGGCCCCGGCCTTCCGTCATTCCGGGTGCACCAGCTCATGGCCCCAGGAACTGGGCGCATCATATTCGACGACCTGCCAGTCGGCGGGATCGCCGATGGTCTTGCCGCCATAGCCGAATTCGACGCGGAAGCCGGTCGGCGCCATCATGTAGAAGGAATAGACCTCGTCATTGGTGTGCTGGCCCAGGGTCTGCGACACCTTGAAGCCGAGCCCGGCCAGCTTCTCATAGGCGCTGTCGACCTGCGCCTTCGACCGCGCCTCGATCATGAAATGGTCGATCATGCCCGCCTTTAGGCCGAAGGCCTCGTTCGACAGGGCGATGCTGTGATGCCGCCGGTTGCAATGCAGGAAAAAGAGATCGGCGGCGTCCCACTTGATGCGGTCGCTGAGATCGAAGCCGAGCACATCGATGTAGAAGCGCTGCGACTGCGCGCGGTCGCGGCAGATCTGGACGATATGGCCCAGCCCGAACGCGCCGTCGCTTTCCTCGCCGCAGACGAATTTTCCGGCGGTTTCCGTATCGCGCGCGAAGGGGCGGTCGACGAACAGCTCCAGCGGGAAGCCGTCGGGATCCTGAAAGCGGATGGCGCTGCGGACGGCGCGGTCCTCGCACAGGTCCGGGTCGAGGGCGTCGCAGGCGATCCCTTCGGCGGCGAGCCGCGCGGCCAGCGCGTCCAGCTCCGCCGGACTTCCCACTTCCCAGCCTATCGCCGCCAATCTGCTTTCCGCGCCGTTGCGCAGCATGATGCGAAAATCGCGCCCGTCCAGCCGCACCAACGCGGCGCCGTCGGGCCGGTCGGCCAGCGGCGCTTCGAACAATTGGCCGAAGATGGTCCTCATGCCGTCGCGCGTATCGGGGGCAAGGTCGAAGATCAGGTAGCCGAGTTGTTTGACGCCCATCGGGATATCCTTTTCCTGTCTGTCCGCTTCGCGAGGCGGCCTTATTTCAGCCCGCCCTCCGCCGGATTTTGAAATAATGTAGGACATTTTATTAGCAGAGGCAAGCGCAAGGAAATCAGACAAAACAGGGAATGATCTGTGCGATCCCTATGGTATTGCCTGCCATATATATATGATTGTTCTACATTGATAGGCGGCCTATCGATCCTGCTTCAGTGCCGTTCCGGCGGGCAGGAATATCTTGAACGTGGACCAGGGCAGCAGCCATTCCCGCGTGACCGCGAGCATCCACCCCGTCGACGTGACGCCGAGGAACAGGGCAAGCACGGCGAGCGCCGTCATCAGCCTGCTCTTCATGGCCTGCTCCAGTCCATCGGCGCGGCGCGGGCGATGAGCATCGGCCGGTAGCGGTCGAAATGGCTCAGCATCAGAAAGACCTGCATCGCGAGGCAGGCGCCGCCGAAATAGAGCATGTCCAGAACCTTCGCGGCGAGGTGCTGGAACGGCGCGTCGCCGTGCCAATAGCCGCCCAGCGCGGGCAGAAAATTGGCGTCGAGCATGAAGGTGAGGAAGATGACCGGGAAGGACACCACGAGCATCAGCGGCACATAGCGGTTGGACAGCAGGGAGAGGCCCAGCGCCACTTCCACCGCCTTGGCCACCGTGAACATCCAGCCCGAATCCAGCATCGCGCGGACGACTTCCGCCTTCACCGGCAGGCCGGGCGGGTCGAACATATTGGGGAAGGGCAGGATCTTGTACCACCAGTTGATGCCCGACAGCAGGCACTGGATGCCCAGCAGCCAGCGCACGGCAAGCTCCGACCGGGCGAGGAAGCCGCCCCCTCCACCCTGATGCGCGGCCCCCATCAGAAGGGACCGGCCCGATTGGGGCTGTTTGCCGCGATCGGTTGCAGCACGTCCCAATGTTCGACGATCCGGCCGTCCTTCACGCGAAACATGTCCACCGCGGCGATGCCGGGCGTTCCGGGCTGGCGCACCAGATGATGGTGAACGACGACCAGGTCGCCTTCGGCCACGACATGCCTGATCGTCCGGCGGGGACTGGTCCCGGACCAGCCATTCCTTTCCAGCATTTCGATCATCGACTGCCGGTCGCCCCTGATATCCTGATGATGATCGACCGCTTCGGCCGCGACATAGCGCAGCACGGCCTCGCGGGGCTTGCGCTCCCCGAACGCCAGCGTGTCGAACGCCATCACCACGTCGCGCGCGCTCATCGACCTTTCGGCCGACTGCTGCTCCACCGCCGCATAATGGGCGCGGCTGCGCACGCCGAAATCGCTGGTCGACCAGAGGGTTATCGCCACCGGCGCGGCTATGCCCGCCGCTATGCTGAAGATATGCAGCCATCCGCGCATGATCATTGGCGCGCCTCCCCCTTGCCGAACATGTCGCGCAGCCCCCGGCTCGACGGGTCGCCATTGGCGACGACCAGCATGGGGGCGTATTTGTCCAGATGGCCGAGCGCGACCAGGCTGTGCAGCGCGATGATGATGACGCCGGTGGCGAGGCTGAACGGATCGCCGTTGACCGCGATATTGAGATGGGCGATCGACAGCGTCACCGGAAAGCCGATGACGGTCGCCAGCGGCACTGCCCGGTTGGCGAGCAGCATTATGCCCGCCACCACCTCGATCAGCTTCACCACGTCGAACAGCCCGGACCGGATGAGGGCGCCGATCAGCTGGCCCGACACGGAGGAGGAGCCGGGCGGCTGGGGAAAGAACTGGAGCCAGTGATTGGCGCCGTGGAACAGGAACCATCCGCCCAGAAAGAACTGGGCGCCATAGACGGCGATGACGAATCTTCGTTCCGAACCCGATAGTTTTTGATTCAATTTTCCCCTCCTCCTGTCGCGGAAGACCCTGTTTCGCCATTCCGCGGACCCGCCCGCCGGGCGAATTCCGGGCGGCCTGCCGCCTTCGGCGCTTTTCTGGTTGAGATTCCGGTTCCGGGCAGCGTGGAGCCCCCCCAGATTGTGAAAATATCGTAGGACAAAAGATTATGAAATGCAAGCCGGACGCTATCGGATCAAAATATTGAAATTAATGGTTTTTATGAAAAATATGGGATTCTTACCCAATATTATTGAGCATAAAATTCGGTTTCGTCCGACATATTTTCCCCACCAAAGCGGCGCTGGTGCGCGATGCCTGCGCGGGCGGACCATGAATGGAATGCCCCCATGGGGAGGCGCTAGATGCTTTGTCGTCCTACAAAAAATCCGAATATCGTCGATGATTCAGGCGTCGGGATATCGCGATATTCAAAAATATCCTTATAAAACAACATATAAGATAGAACGAAAAATTGCATTGACTTCGACTGTTTGTAGGACGATCATTTTGTCCATGCCCTGAATCGATTGTCCGACGATAACGGAACCGCAAGGGTACGGATCGATGATTCGATGCGGGCAGCATGAGTAAAGCAGGCGGCCGCCGCAGAAGCGGGCGGTAAATTTCATGACCTGATGGGGAGGAGTTTTGCATGAACAGGTTGGTTTCAAACCGTGCGCGCTGCGGCGCCGTGGGGATTTCGGTGCTGGCGCTGATGGCGGCCGGCGGCGCGGCGGCCCAGACCGCCGCCGATGCGGGGGGCGCCGAAACAAGGGGCGCCGAAACAAGGGTCGAAGGTCTGGCCGACATCGTCGTCACCGCCCAGAAATATGACCAGCGCCTTCAGGAAACGCCGATCTCGATCGTCGCGGTCGACGGCAACCAGCTCGCCACCATGGGCGTGGACAGCCTTCAGGGCTTCGACACCTTCGTCCCGAACCTCAGCGTCGGCGGCACCGGCGGGCAGGGCAATGCGGTGGCGAATTTCTCGATCCGCGGCATCGGCGGCGCGGGCTCTGGTTTCGTGACGCAGGAAAGCGCGGTCGGCGTCTATATCGACGACATATTGTTCGCCCGCCCCAACGGCGCGCTGCTCGACCTGCTCGACGTGGACCGGATGGAGGTGCTGCGCGGCCCGCAGGGCACGCTGTTCGGCCGCAACACGGCGGGCGGCGCGGTGCGCTACATCACCAAGAGGCCCACCGACGAGTTCGAGGGCAATGCGCGCGGCGTGCTCGGCTCCCGCAACCGGCGCGATCTCAGCGCGACGGTCAACATCCCGCTCGCCGACACGCTGGCGACGCGCATTTCCTTCTCCAGCAAGAACCGCGACGGCTATATCACGCGGCTGGTCGACGGCATCAAGACCGGCAACGAAAACAGCACCGCCGTGCGCGGGCAGGTGGAATGGAAGCCCACCAGCCGCCTGACCGTCAACCTTTCGGCGGATTCGGTGCGGACCAGCGACCATGGCTCTCCCACCACCATTTCCAGCTATTCGGTGACGGATATCTATCCCAGCGCCCTCTACGGCATTCAGGGGCCGGGGCATCCGCCGCTCAGCGCCGCGGCCTATCTGTCGATGCGCAACCTCAACCCGTCGGCCTCCGCCTCGGGCTGGACCAACGCCGCGTCCGACTTCGCGGGCTATACGACGACCGGCAAATATTCGGTCTATGGCGGCGATCTCGACCGCAACACCTATCGCGGCCTGGGTCTGGCGGCGACCATCAGCTATGAGCTGACCGACGACATCACCTTCAAGTCGCTGACCGGCTATCGCGACGTTCATCAGATGATGAAGCAGGATTGGGACCGCACGCCCATCTGGCTGAACGCGCTGTGGGAAACGATCGACATCGAATATTATACGCAGGAGTTCCAGTTCACCGGCAACTCGCTGGACGGGCGCCTGAAATGGGTGGTCGGCGCCTTCTACTATCACGACCAGGCGGACGATTATCGCCGCCGCTTCGACCCGTCCGGCGGCGCGATCGGCTCCGACGGCCAGCCCGGCCAGATGGAGAACAAATATATCACGACCGAGAGCCTCGCCGTGTTCGGCCAGGGCACCTTCAGCTTCACCGACCGCTTCAGCGCGACGGTCGGCCTGCGCTGGAACAAGGACAAGAAGGACTATACCACCGAGCGCGACGGGCGGAACATCGTCGGCAGCCTGCCCGCGCCCTATTCGGTGTCGGGCAGCTGGAGCAACGTCTCGCCGCGCTTCAGCCTGGAGCAGCGCTGGACGCGCGACATCATGACCTATCAGTCGGCAGCAATGGGCTTCAAGGGCGGCGGCTTCAACGACACGATCCAGCGCAACTGCGCCGCGCCGGGCATCGTCAATTGCGGCCTGACCGAATATCAGCCCGAGAAGCTGTGGACCTATGAGGCCGGCATCCGTTCCGAATTTCTGGACCGCAGGCTGCGCATCAACATCACCGGCTTCTACACGACCTATAACGACATGCAGGTCCAGCTGATCGACAACACGCCGCCGCCCTTCGCCTACACCACCAATGCGGACGCCACCGTCAAGGGGCTGGAGATCGACGCGCTGGCCGCCGTGACGCCGGAGCTGATGGTGCGCGGCAGCTTCGGCTACACCAAGTCGAAATATGACGGCAATATCGCGGCGCAGACCGCGGGCACCATCGGTGTGGGCACGCCGTTCCTGCGCAGCCCGAAAATCTCCTACTCCATCGGCGCCACCTACCGGCATCCGCTGAAGGACGAGGCGGAGCTGGTGTTCAACACCGACTGGGGCTGGAAGGACAAGCAGGCCAGCACCTCGACGCCGACCAACATGCTGATGCTGCCGTCCTACGGGCTGCTCAATGGCCGGATCGAATATCGCTCCGGCAGGAACTGGAGCTTCGCGCTGTTCGGCACCAACCTGCTCGACAAATATTATCTCACCGGCGGCTTCGACCCGTCCGGCCCGGCATCCAAGCCCGCCTACGGCACGACCAAGCCGCACGACGCGCTGTTCGGCTTCACGATGCTGGACGTCGGCCGCCCGCGAGAACTGGGCGTCGAGCTGAACATCAGCTTCTGATCCCCTTGGGGCCTTTCCACCGGGAAAGGCCCCTTTTTTGTGGTGGCTATGCAGCGTGCAAAGCTGCTTGCCCCTCCTGCATTCGTCACCCCAGCGAAGGCTGGGGTCTCAGGCCGTGTCGCGCGCCACCTCCCGAGATGCCAGCCTGCGCTGGCATGACGGAGGAAAATATATGACCGCTTCGGGGTGGGCAGACGACATAGCCTCACCCGTCATGCTGAACTTGTTTCAGCATCCATCAAGCCTGACAGACCAACGGTCAATCCGCGAAATGGACCCTGAGCAGGGCCAGCGCAGCCAAACAAGTTCAGGGTGACGGTAACGGCAAGGCCCCGTTTCTGCTGCAAACCCCGACTTTTCATCCCCCAACATCGGAGATCAGCTTCATGGCCAATGAAATAGTCTTGAGCAGACGCGCGCTCGCGGCGGTCGCGGGCCTTGGCGCGGCGATGGCGGCGGGTGGGGCGGCGGGTGGGGCGGATGCCGCGCGGCCCGCCGCCTTCACCGAAAGCGACCGGGCGGCCGTGATCGACCTGTTCTCCGCCTTCTGCTGGAGCTTCGACTGCACCGACGAGGAGGCGTTTCTCGACCTGTTCACCGGCGATGCGCTGGTCGTCGGCATGGGCGTCGCGCATCGGGGCAGGGAGGCCATCGCCCGATGGTTCCGCTATCTGGTCGTGCTGCGCGAGAAGGATGGCGACGACTGGCTGCACGAGGCGGGCCAGTTCCGCTTAGTGCCCGATGGCGCGGGCTGCATCGCCTATGCCTATGCGACGCATTTCGGCGCCAATCCGCAGACCGGGGCCCGCTTCGTCCGCAGCCTCGGCTATTTCGTCGCCGACTGCGTGCGCGCGGACGGGCGATGGCGTTTCCGCCGCTTCAGCATCAGCGGCTGGGACAAGGCCCTGCTGCCCTGGAAAAAACCGCTGCCGTGGGACGGCCTTTGACGGCTGCTAGCCAGCCTGATGTCCGCCCTTGGCCGTCCATAGCAGGATGGCCGCCGCGCATCCGACAAGGCAGGCGGCGATGGTGATCGCCAGTCCCGCGCCGCCGCCCCAGCCCAGCGAACTGGCGATCCACGAGGCGAGCGTGCCCGCCGCGAAGGTCGCGCCGCCGAACAGCGCGGATGCCGCGCCGGATCGCGTGGCGTCCACCGCCAGCGCTCCCGCCAGCGTATTGGCCTGCACCACCGCCACGCTCGATATGACGAGGAACAGCAACAGCAGCAGCGTCCACAGCCCGCCCGCCCGCGTCAGCGCGAACAGCGTGAAGGCGATGGCGAGCAGGATCGCGTTGCGCGCCGACCCGCGCAGCATCCGGTCCGGCGTGCGGCTTTTCAGCAGGATGCGGTTCAATTGGTTCGCCGCGACCAGCCCGATCGCGTTGAGCGCGAAGAGCAGCCCGAAATGGGTGCGGCTGACGCCATAATCCTCCATCAGCACGGCGGGCGAGGTAGCGATATAGGCGAACATGCAGGCGCTGTTGCACGACGCGGCCAGCAGATTGCCGAGGAATAGCCGGTTGCCGAGCAGCTGGCGGTAGGAGCGGAACGGATGCTCGCCCCGCGCCTGCGCGGCGGTGGCGGCGGAGCGGGTTTCGCCAAGGCGGAAGGCCGCCCCGGCGAGCAGCAGCACGCCGCCTGCCGCCATCGCGCCGAAGATGGAGCGCCACGCGCCGAAGCTGATGACCAGATTGCCGAGGCTGGGCGCGAGGATCGGCGCCACCCCGCCAATCAGCGCGAGGAGGGAGAAGAGGCGCGCCGATTCCCGGTGATCCAGCTTGTCCCGCACCACCGCGCGCCCGGCCACCGTCACCGAGCAGGCCCCCAGCGCCTGAAGCAGCCGCGCGGCCATCAGCATCGCGAAATCCGGCGCGAGGCAGGCGGCGACCGATCCGGCGAGATAGAGCAGCAATCCCCCGATGATGAGCGGCTTGCGCCCCAGCCTGTCCGACAGGGGACCGGCGATCAGCTGCCCCGCCGCCAGCCCGGCGAAGAAGATCGACACGCTCTGCCCGGCCTGCTGCGCGGTGATGCCGAGCTCCCCGGCGAGCTGGGGAATGGCGGGCAGGTACATGTCGATGGACAGCGGGGCGAGCGCGCCGAAACCGGCCAGCAGGATCACTTGTGTTCGGGTGAGCATCGGGGTGGAGCGTATCAGAGGCCCGGCCGCCTGCCCGCGCCCAGCGCGACGAGCGCCAGCAGCACCGACCCCGCGACGAGGGAGAAGAAGCCCTGCGTGCCCAGCAGGCCGAGCGCCTGCGCGCCGGTCAGCGCGCCGAGTATGGCGCCGACCCGCCCCATGGTCGCGGACAGCCCGATCCCACTCGCGCGCACCACCGAGGAGAAGCTGGCGGTGGCGAGCGCATAGAGCGACGTCAGCGTCCCGTTGAGCATGTAGCCGCCGATCGCGATCAGCCCGTAGAAATAAACGGGCGGATAGCCGTGATCCGGCGTCGGCAGCGTGATCGCCAGCAGGATGAGGGCGGCGGCGCCACCGGCCAGATGCCCCCGCAGCACCCGGCCGACGCCATATTTGCCGGTGAGCAGACCGGCGAAGAATATCCCGCCGATGCCCGCGATGCTCCAGATGAAGAGGGCGGTCCCGGCGACCTTCTGCGAAAAGCCTGCGCTGGAAAGCAGCGCGGGCAGCCAGCTCAGCACCATGGTCATCGCCAGATAGGCGAAGAAGAAGGCCGTCAGCAGCGAAACCACCCGCGCCCGCTCGCCGGGGGCGAACAGCAGGCCGAAGCGATATTTCCCGGCCTTGCCCTCTTTTCGGTCGTCGGCGGCTGGTTCGGGCGCGGGCATGTCGAGCTTGCGCAGCAGATCCTCCAGCTGCTTCGCCTTGGCGGGAAAGCGGATCAGATAGGCCGGGGATTCCGGCAGCGCCGCCAGCAGAATCGCGGCGGCGGCGATCGGCAGCAGGCCCGCGACGATGAACAGCATCTGCCAGCCGAAGGCGGGCAGGATCGTCATCCCGGCAAGGCCGGTCAGCGAAATGCCGAGCGGATGGCACAGCATGGCGAAGGACACGACCAGCCCGTGCCGCGCCTTCGGCATGGTTTCGGTGAGCAGCGCCAGCACCGGGGGCAGGCATCCGCCCAGGCCGAGGCCGGCGATGAAGCGGATCACCGCCAGCTGCCCCGGCGTGTGCAGGAAGGCCATGACGAGCGTGGCGAGGCCGAACAGCACCGCGCCGCCCACTGCGGTCGGCTTGCGTCCGAAGCGGTCGCCCAGCAACCCGCCCAGCAGCGCGCCTGCGGCGGACCCGGCATAGCCCGCCGCCATCGCCGTGCCGAAGCTCGAAAGCGGCAGGCCCCAATCCTGCGCCAGCGTGGATACCGCGACGCTCAGCACCTGCGTGTCGATGCCGTCGATGACGTAGAGCAGCAGCACCAGGAAGAGGATGCGCAGCTGCATCCTGCCGAAGCCGGATACGGAAAGCCCGCGCGGCGCGGGGAGCATGGTTTCGACGGGGCCTGACACTTGGTTTTCCTCTCGGCTTTTCGCACTCGCTTCGGCTGGCGGCGGCGCGGCGGGCTTCGCCTCTGTCCGGGCCGTCGGCCGTGATGATCAGGCCCGGTGGAGCACGATGTCGCGCACGTCCTGCGCCGTGGTCATCCGGGGCCGGCTGTGCATCGCGAAGATCGGCAGATAATTGGGCAGATGCGCCAGCATCAGCGCGAACTGGGGCACCGCCAGCAGCATCGCGAATATCCATGTCTCCGCCGTGCCGATCAGCACGATGTCGGCATAGAGGATCACCACCGTCAGCGGCAGCATCAGCAGCAGCGAGAACGGAACGAAGCGGTTCGCCAGCAGCAGCACGCCCGCCGCGATCTCGACGAATTTGACGATTTCGAACAGGCCGGAAAAGACCAGTCCGTCCATCAGGCGGTTGGCGGTTTCCTGCGTCGGGGGCGTGATCGGAATCCAGTGGAACCAGAAGTTCAACCCGTTGGCCAGCAGGAACAGCCCCAGAAAAACGCGGAGGACAATTTCCAGCACTTTCATCTTCTTCTCCGTCGTTCTTTCCCGTTGCCTGTCGCGGTCACAGGGCTTTCCAGTCCTCGCTGTCGAGGACGACGCGATCATAGGACAGCGCGTGGCTGATGTCCTGAATATCGGATGCCTGCGGCGGCGACCCGTCCTGATGCTTCTTCACCGCGGTCAGCAGCATCTGGCGCAGCCGCATGACCGCGATATCCGCCGCCACCAGGTTTTCCTCGCCGCGATCCCATTCCCGATCGTTGAGCGACATCGCCATCGCGACGTCCTCGAATTCGATCGCGTCGAAGCCGCTCCAGCTCGTCGTCGCCATCGCCGCGCGGTTCTGGCCCATGTCGTGCGGCCAGCTCATCGTGACCTCGCAGCTCTTCTCGTCATAGCGGGGGCCGTTGAAGCCCAGGAAGGCGCGCATCCAGTCGCGGTCCACCGGCTCGTCGCGGGTATAGGCGATCTGGTAGGTCGCGGTTTCCTGATCGTTCATCGGCACCTCGATGATCGCGATCGCGAAGGCGAGATGGCCGGGGATGATCCGCATGTTGGGCAGCATCACCGGCACCGCGCGGGCGTGGCGCGCGTCGTCGCGGCCCGGAATGCCGCGAAAGGCGACATAGCGATAGCCATAGTCGGTATCGACCACCTCATAGGTCGGGGCGAGGCTGTCCCATGCCGAGCTTTCGACCTCCTCGCCGCGCCGCGCCGCGCCCCAGCTGGGCCGGGCGTCGTTGGTGTGCAGCATGCCGACGTGCGAACTGTCGACGCCGCCTTCCCACAGGGCGAGATAATTGGCCTTGCTGTTGGCGCGGAAGAGGGTGCGGTGGTCGTCCGGCACCCTGTCGAAATCGAAGCGGCGCAGCGGCGGCTGCCGGTCGGCGGGGCCGATATAGGTCCAGATCAGGCCGGACCGTTCCTCGACCGGATAGGCCTTGGCGCGCTTGCGCTCGCGATAGACGGCATTGTCGTGGTTCGGCGTTTCCATCACGCGCCCGTCCACCGCGAATTTCCAGCCATGATAGATGCAGCGCAGCCCGCATTCCTCGTTGCGCCCGAAGCTGAGGGAGACGCCGCGATGGAGGCAATGGTCGTCGAGCACGCCCACCTTGCCCTCGGTGTCGCGAAAGACGACGAGCCGTTCGCCCAGCAGCCAGGTGAGCAGCGGCGCGCCGTCCGCCTCCACCTGGGAGGAGAGCGCCACCGGGTGCCAATAGCCGCGCATGAAATCGCCCATCGGCGTTCCCTTGCCAACCTGGGTGAGAAGTCGATGCTGTTCGCTGTTCATGGAAATATCCTCGTCCTGACTGGGCCCGCGCCGCATGCCCGACGCGGCGGGGCCGACCTTATGCCCTCAATATCGTCGGACAATCTTTCGTGTCAATCGAAATTGGATAAGTGTAGGATGATAAGGCTTATGTCTGTGGTCGCGATTATTATGACGATAAATCAATATTTTATCACGAAATTCAGGCATATGGAGCGGCTAAGCCGGTGCTCTTCACCACCAGAATTTTCGATTGACATGAAATATTGTAGGACGATAAAGGTCATTATCCAGAACAGATGAGATGGCAGGCGCGCCCGCCGCCATCGGCACCCAGGAGGGGGTTTCCATGAGTCAGTTACCGAGCAACTATGTCGACACGCTGGGCTATCGCACCCATTATATCGAGGCGGGCGCGGGCAAGCCGCTGCTGCTGATCCATGGCGGCGGCGCCGGGGCGGACGCGCGCGGCAATTGGGAAAGGCTGTGCATGCCGCTGCTCGCCGGGGAGCGGCGCGTGATCGCCTATGACATGGTCGGCTTCGGTTCCGGCGACGCGCCCGACCCCGACCATTTCGCCTATACGCCCGACGCGCGCGTGGACCAGCTCGTCGCGCTGATCGAGGCGCTCCATCTCGGCCCGGTCGATATCGTCGGCAATTCCATGGGCGGGCGCACCGCGCTCGCCACCGCGATCCGGCGGCCCGATCTGGTCGGCGACATCGTGCTGATGGGGTCGGCGGGCCTCGACCGTTCGATGGGCGGCGCGCTCACCGCGCTGACCGAATATGACTTCACCTATGCCGGGATGGAGCGGATCGTCCGCGCGCTCACCAACGACCGGTACGAGCCGGACCCGGCGATGGTGCGCTATCGCCTCGACCTGTCGGTGCAGCCCGCGCAGGCCAAGGCGTTCGGCGCGACGATGAAGATATTGAAGGAACGGCAGGGCCTGTGGATCGAGGATGAGGAGATCGCCGGCGTCAAGCACCGCATCCTCGTCGTCAACGGCAAGAACGACAAGGTGGTGCCGATCGCCCATGCCTATCGCTATCTGGAGCTGCTGGAGAATTCGACCGGCGTGATCCTGCCGCATTGCGGCCACTGGGCGATGATCGAGCACCCCGAAACCTTCGCCAATATCGTCAGCGCCTTTCTGGCGCGCAAATTCTGAGCGGCCCGGCCATGATCTTCGACACGCACGCCCATCTCGTCTGCGAGGACCGGCAGGCCTATCCGCCCAGGCCGCTGAGCGGGAAGCTCGCGCCGGGCGAGTTCGACCTGCCCAACAGCAAGGAACGCTTCCTTGCGCTGATGGACGCGAACGGCGTCGCCGCCGCCTGCGCGGTGCAGCGCGCGCATATCTATGGCTATGACAACAGCTATATCCTCGATTGCGCGGCGGAGCTGCCCGATCGCCTCCGCGCGGTCGTGGTGCTCAACTCGGCGGACCCGGCGACGCCTGCGCTGTTGCGCGATCTGGTGAAGCAAGGCGGCGCGGCGGGCGTGCGCTATGTCTCGCCCGGTTTCCCCTCCGCCTCGCTCGACTGGCTGGCGTCCGGCGAGGCGGCGGCGTCGTTCGCGGCGGCGGCCGATCTCGGCATCCCGATCTGCATCCATGTGCTGCATGTGCAGCGCGAGGCGGTGCTGCCCGAAGTGCGGCGGCTGGCGGAGCGCTATGGCGAGGCCGCCTTCGTGATCGACCATGTAGGCGGCGCCCATCCGGCGGTGATCGAGCAGAAATGGCTGGGCGAGCAGGGCCTGCCGATCGGCGCGGAGTTCATCGAACCGGCGCTGGCGCTGGCCGATTGCGCCAATGTGACGATGAAGATGTCGACGATCAATTTCGAATGCACGCCGGATGCGCGGGCGTTCGTGCGCACGGTGGTCGGCCGCTTCGGGGCGGAGCGGGTGATCTGGGGGTCGGACATCGGCCAGTCGCGCGGCGATTATGGGCATATGGTGGCGCAAGTGCGCGATGCGGTGGCGGATCTGGAACCGGATGCGCGCGAAGCGGTGCTCTATCGCAACGCCGCCGCCCTTTATGCACCGGAAAGGAGTTGAGATCATGCGGCTATGTCGGTTTTCCTATGAGGACAGCGTGCATACAGGCGTCGCCGTCGGCGACGGCGTGCGGCCGCTCGGCGACCTGCTGCCGCAATTGTCGGCAGGTGCGGCGGCGGGCGACATGCGGGCGGTGCTGGAAGGCGGGCCGGGCCTGCTCGACGCGCTGCGCGCCGCCCTTGCCGCTGACGGCGGCGCGGCGATCCCGCTCGACGCGGTGAGGCTGCTCGCGCCGATCGCCAATCCGTCGAAGATCATTTGCAGCTGGGTCAATTATCTCAACCCGGCGATGGCGAAGCTGCCGGACTCGCCGATCTTCTTCTCCAAATATGACAGCGCGATCATCGGCGACGGCGAGGCGATCCGGCTGCCCAGGGCGGGCAGCGACATCGTGGTCGAGCCGGAAATGACCGTGGTGATCGGCAAGCCGGGGCGGGAGATCAGCGAGGCGGACGCGATGGCCCATGTCGGCGGCTACACCATCGTCAACGACGTGACCGCGTTCAGCCACCGCCTCCAGATCCTCGTCGGCGCGACCGGCCCCTATATGATGGCCAAGACCTTCGACACCTTCGCGCCGATGGGGCCATGGCTGACGACGGCGGACGAGATCGCCGATCCGCATGCTCTGGAGGTGCGCCAATATCTCAACGGCGAGTTGAGGACGCATGCCAATACATCGGGCGCGGTGTTCAGGATCCCGGCGCTGATCAGCTATCTCTCGAACTTCTTCGAGCTGCGGCCGGGCGACATCATCCTCACCGGATCGCCGCCGCCCGACAGCGGCAAGCCCGATTTTCTGACTGAAGGCGACGAGGTCAGGATCGAGATCGAGGGGCTGGGCGTGCTGCGCAATCCGGTCGTGGCCGCCGCGTGACCGGGCAGGCGCGATGAACCCTGCGCAGAAGCGGCAGATCCGCAATGAGATGATCGCGGGCGCGGCCGTCAACGCGGCGCTCAGCCTTGCCGCCGCCTGGCTGGTGTTCGGCGGCATGGACAGCGTGCCCTATTGCTGCGCGGTCGCGTCGCTGGCGGTCGACGCCGCGCCCCATGGCTTCGCCATATCCTTCATGGCGACGCTGGTGCCCTCGCTGTTCGTGCTGGGCCGCATCCGCAAGGGGCGGGTCGAGGGATGCCCGCCCGCCGCCGCCCTGCTGCCCGGCATACGCGGGCGGATAGCGGCGCGGGCGATCGCGGCCGGCGGCATCGGCGGGCTGGCGGGCATCAGTGCGCATCTCGCCATGGTGGGAGTGGCGCCGCCGCACTGGCCGCTGGCCGCCGTGCTGCTGTTCAAGCCGGTCTATGGCGTGGCGGTGAGCCTGATCGCGACCGGCATCGCGCTGCGCCTGCTGTTCGCCCGGCTTTCGGCCGCCGCGCCGGGGACGGGGCGATGAACGCTTGATCCCGGCCTTCCCCGCCGCCGCATGACGCCCAAACCGCTTTCCCCCGCCGCGCGGCGGATCACGCTGGCGGTTTCGGTGACCTTGTTCATGGCGCTGATGGACGAGGCGGTGCTGGTGACGGCGATGCCGGGCATCGCGCGGCACATGGGGGTGTCGCCGCTGGCGCTGGGGCTGGCTGTGTCGATCTACATGGCGGCCGCCGTCGCGGTGCTGCCGGTCAGCGGCTGGATCGCCGGGCGTTATGGCGCGCGCCGCCTGTTCGTGCTGGGCAATCTCGCCTTCGGGGCCGCGTCGCTGTGGTGCGGCCTTGCCGACAGCTATGGATGGTTCATCTGCGCCCGCGCCTTCCAGGGCGCGGCGGCCGGGCTGATGACGATGGTGGGCCGCCTGATCCTGCTGCGCGCCATCCCGCGCGGCCAATATGTCGCGGCGCTCAACCTCACCACCGTGCCGATGCTGATCGGCCCGACCATCGGCCCCGCGATCGGCGGGCTGATCGTCACCTATGGCCAATGGCCGATGATCTTCTTCCTCAACCTGCCCGCGGTGCTGCTGGTCGCCCTCGCCGCGCCACGGCTGATCCCGCCGGTTCCGGTCGAAGGCAAGACGCCGTTCGACTGGATCGGCGCGCTGCTGAGCAGCCTGTCGCTGGCCCTGCTGCTCGCGGGCCTGCATGGGCTCGAAAGGCCGGACCGGCTGCCGCAGGCGCTCGCGCTGCTCCTCGCCGGCGTGCTGACGGGCGCGGCGGCCGTCCGGCATTTCCGCGGCCATCCCGCGCCGCTGCTCTCGCTCGCCCCGCTGCGCTGGCCGCGCTTTCGCGCCGCGACGATCGCGGGGGGCATGCTGCTGCGCCTGCCGCTGCGCGCGCAATCCTTCGTCCTGCCGCTGATCCTCCAGCTCGCGCTGGGGCTGGAGCCGCTGCGCACCGGCCTGCTGATGCTGGCGCTCACCGCCGGGGACCTGCTGTTCAAGCCGCTGGTCGTGCCGGTCTATCGCCGGGTGGGGCAGCACCGGGCGCTGCTCTGGTCCGGCCTGTTCGGGCTGGGCGCGGTCGCCGCGACGCTGGGCTTTGCCGAGGGGACCGGCGAATGGATCATCGTGCCGGTGATCGCGGCCGGCGGCATGGCGCGCTGCGTGCTGTTCACCGGCCTGTCGGCGCTGGGCCTGTCGGACCTGCCCGCCGCGCAGCTGGGCGCCGCCAATGTCCTGATGAACATCAGCCAGCAGCTTGCGGGCACCCTTGCGGTGGCGACGACCGCGATCGTCATCCAGCTGGCCGGGGCGGGCGGCGCGGCGACCCTTGCCGATTTCCGCCGGGCCACGCTCTGCCTGCTGGCGGTCGGGCTGGCCGGGCTCGTCTCGCTTGCCCGGATGAAGGCGGATTCCCCTGCCGCCGGGGGCGGGGGGTCATGAATACGGGTCGTTGCACCTTGTCATCCGTAGTCGTATTGCGGTGCTGCGCGAATTTTTGAAGAAATCGGGAGAAAGTCGAAAATGGCGAGGTCTGGTTCTGATGACGATGATGCGAAGCGTTCTGTCGCCAGTCTGGTCTATGACAGAATATCGGCGCGCATCACTTCGGGCGATTTCGGCGCGAACGAGCGCCTGACCGAAGCCGAGCTGGTCAAGGAACTGGGCGTCAGCCGGGGCGCGGTGCGCGAGGCGATGAGCAAGCTCGCCGCCGACGGCCTGATCGAGATAGAGCTGAACAAGGGGGCCATCGTTCAGGCGATCACCCGCAAGGACATGTCCGATTTTCTTCAGGTGCGCGCGCTCTACGAATCCTTCGCCGCCCGTCTTGCCGCGAAACGGATCGACGAGCCGGGCTCGCGCGAGCTGGTGCACAGCGTGATCGAGGATTACGGCGCGCTGATCGACAACCCCAATTCCGACGCGCTGGTGGATGTCGACGCCCGCTATCACAGCGTGATCATGGACCTTTCCGGCAACGGCATCATGGCGGCGGAATGGCGGCGGCTGCGGCGGTCCCGCTATCGCGTGGCCTATATCCGCTCGCTGACCCAGGCCGAGATCATCGAAGCGGCGGAACGGGACCGGGAAACGCTCTACGCCATTCTGGACGGCGACGCGGAGCTGGCCGCGTCCTGCGCCGAGCGCAACGTGACCATGACCAACCGGCGCATCCAGCGCCTGCCGAACGAGCAGTTCGACGCGATCTTCAACCCTTCGGGCAAGCGCAAGTCGGGCGGCGGGCGGCTGGGCCGGGGGCGCAAGGCGGCGGCATCCGCCGACAGCTGACGCCCGCGCCCGATCAGCGCGCCGCGCCGTCGCGGCGGCGCGTGCGCCAGCGGCCGGGGCTCAGCCCGAAGCGGCGCACGAACGCCCGGTTGAACGCGGCCTCCGCGCTATAGCCGACGCGCTCGGCGATCGTCTTGACCGGGCTGCCCTCGCGCATCAGCATGTCCGCCGCCATGTCCATCCGCAGGCCGGTCAGGCAGTGCAGCGGCGGCACCCCCAGCAGTTCCTGAAAGCGCACGGCAAAGGCGGTGCGCGACATGCCCGCCACCTTCGCCAGCCCCTCGACCGTCCACGGCGCGGCGGGCGCGCGGTGGAACGCCGCCAGCGCGCGCCAGATGCGGGAATCATGCAGCGCCGTGGGCAGGGCCCTGCGCAATTGCTCGGTTTCCTCCGACATGTGGCGGACCAGCACGATCACGATCAACTCGGCCAGCCTTTGCAATATGCCCGCTCGGTCTATCCGCTCCCGATCGGACGACAGCTCCAGCACGATCAGATCGCCCAGCTGCGCGATCCAGCTGGCGGCCGGGCCCGGATGATCGCGCGGCACATGCACCGTCGCCCAGAAGGATGCCAGCAGCAGATTGGCCTCCAGCGGCGCATGGCCCGCCACCAGTTCCAGCGGATGATCCGTATCGGGGACCCAGGGTTCGAGCTGGGCGAAATTGCGCGATCCGCCGGGCCGGGCCGATATTTCCGTGAACTCGAACGAGCGGCGGCCGTCGATGCCGATGCAGCTGCCGCACTCGACGAGAATCGGCGGTTCGTTCTCCAGCCGGACCGACACCGCCCCCCGCCGCACCTGAAAGAACCAGCTTCGCGGCGAGGGCGGAAATTTTATCCGTTCGCCGGCGCGGAAGCGCAGAAAGCCGAAATCGACCCCCTCCATGCGCGGTTCGGGCAGCCGCGCGAGCGATGTCATTTTGAACGATCGGTCAAGTGTTTTCATGTCGCAGCCAAAGCCTGAACGGTCGGTCAAGGATATAGATTTCTCCAGAAACGAAAATCAAAAATTCAGGAGACGGCAGTGACGGGCTTTGACGCCGCCATGGCGCGAGAGAAGGCGACGCGTATCTTCGACAGGGACGCCGGGACGATCGAGGCCAGCGCCTATGTCGATCCGGACATCTACCGGCTGGAGCTGGAGAATATTTTCCGGCGCACATGGCTTTTCCTCGCGCATGAAACGCAGATCCGCGCGCCCGGCGACTTTCTGGCGACCTATATGGGCGAGGATCCCGTCGTCGTTGTCCGCCAGAAGGACGGCGGGGTCAAGGCGTTCCTCAACCAGTGCCGCCACCGGGGCATGCGCCTGTGCCGGTCCGACGCGGGCAAGGCCAGCAACTTCACCTGCGTCTATCATGGCTGGGTCTATGGCCTGGGCGGCGAGCTGGTCGGCGTGCCGCTGGAGGAACCGGCCTATGGCACGGTCGACCGCGCCGCGTGGAGCGCCCGCCCGGTGCCGCGCATCGCCCGCTACAAGGGGCTGATCTTCGGCTGCTGGGATGAGAATGTCCCCGATTTCACCGACTATCTGGGCGACGCGGCCTTCTATCTCGATATCTTGCTCGATCGTTCCCCGGCGGGCACCGAGGCGATCGGCGGCATCCATAAATGGGTGATCCCCTGCAACTGGAAATTCGCCGCCGAACAGTTCGCGTCCGATTCCTACCATGCGCTGTTCGCCCATCTTTCCGCCGCGGCGGTGACGATGCCGGACGGCAGCTATTCCGCCGACTGGGGCGGGGAGGGGTTCCAGTTCACCAGCGACCGGGGCCATGGCACCGGCTTCCTGCTCGACGCCGGGCGGCGCGAGATGCTCACCGCCTTCGTCGGGCCGGAGGTGGCGCGCTATGCGATGGAAGAGGGGATGGGCAGCGCGATCGAGCGGCTGGGCGCGATGCGCGGGCAGCGGATGCATGCGCAGCATATGACCGTCTTCCCGAATTTCTCCTTCCTTCCGTCGGTCAACACCGTGCGGGTGTGGCACCCCAAGGGCCCGAACGAGATAGAGGTCTGGGCGTGGAACCTGGTCGAGGCGGATGCGTCGGACGCGGTGAAGGAAGCCTATCGCGTCGGCGGGCTGCGCTCGTTCAGCGCGAGCGGCATCTTCGAGCAGGAGGACGGCGAGAACTGGGTCGAGATCCAGCGCTGCCTGCAAGGGCCGGTGGCGCGCGACACGGTGTTTCATGTTGGCATGGGCCTCGGCCGTCCGGACGCCGCCGATCCCGATCTTCCCGGCCGGCTCGGCTGGGTGTTCTCCGAAGTCGCCGCGCGCGGCTTCTACACCCAGTGGCAGCGCCTGCTCGCCGACCCGGACGCGCCGGTTATCCCTTCCGCCGACCATGGGGAGGCCAACCATGCCGCGCAATGACGCCGCCATGCTCGAAACCCTTATCCTGCACCATCGCATCGAGCGCTTCTATTATGACGAGGCGGCGCTGCTGGACGACCGCCGCTATGAGGAGTGGCTGGCGCTGTTTGCGGAGGACATTCATTATGTCATGCCGCTGCGCACCAACCGCGTGCGGCGCGAGTGGAAGCTGGAATATTCCGCGCCGCAGGAAAGCGCCTATTTCGACGAGGACCATGCCTCGCTCGACATGCGGGTGCGCAAATTCGCCAGCGGCACCAACTGGGCGGAGGAGCCGCCGTCGCGCACGCGGCACCTGATCGGCAATGTGCGGGTCGATGCCGGTGAGGGGGATGAGATCGCCGTGCGCTCTGCCTTTATCATCTACCGCAACCGGCTCGAACGGCAGACCGAGGTTTTCGCGGGCGAGCGGCAGGACGTGCTGCGCGCAGAGGGCGACAGCTTCCGCATCGCCCGCCGCCGCATCCTGCTCGATCAGGCCACGCTGCTCACCAGCAGCCTCAGCTTTTTCTTCTGAACGGGGAGGCGCTTATGGGCAGGCTTGCAGGCCAATCCGTCTATATCACCGGCGCCGCCGGGGGGCTGGGGCTGGCGATCGTGCGCCGCTTCGTGGCCGAGGGCGCGCGCTGCGTGGTGCTCGACCGCCGGAAACCCGATCCGGACGTCGCGGCGGCGCTCGGTGAGGCCGTCCGCTTCCTGGAAGGCGACGTGCGCGACGCCGCCGCGCATCGCGGCGCGGTCGAAACCGCGCTCGCGCAGTTCGGCGCGCTCGATTGCTTCATCGGCAATGCGGGCATCTGGGATTTCAACCGCTCGCTGCGCGCGATGGACGCGGCGGCGCTGGAAAGCGGCTTCCACGAACTGTTCGGCATCAACGTGCTGGGCTATCTGCTCGGCGCGAAGGCGGCGGCGGCGGCGCTGGCGGATAGCGGGGGCAGCATGATCTTCACCCTGTCCAACGCCGCGACGATGAGCAATGGCGGCGGCGTGCTCTATACCGCGTCCAAGCATGCGGGGCTCGGCATCGTGCGCCAGCTTGCCTATGAGCTTGCGCCGAGGGTGCGCGTCAACGCGGTCGCGCCCGGCGCGATCCTCACCGGCCTCAGCGGCCCCGCCAGCCTCGGCCTCGATGATCAGACCATCCGCTCGCTGGGCTTCGAGGCGGTCGCCGACAAGATCGTGCCCTTGGGCCGGATTCCCGAAATCGAGGACTATGTGCCCGCCTACGTCTTTCTGGCCGCGCGGGACGAGAATGTGCCCGCGACCGGCATGGTGCTCCGCTATGACGGGGGCCTTTCCGTGCGCGGTTTCCTGTCGGCCAATGGAGACGGACAATGAATGGCGCTTGGAATGAAGAGGCAGCGGTGGGCGCGCTGGGCTATATCGGCATCGGCGTATCGTCGCCTGAGAAATGGGCGGATTTCAGCGCCCTGCTCGGCCTGATGCCGGGCGAGCCGGGGCCGGACGGGTCGATCCGCTATCGCATGGACGAGTGCGCCTGGCGCATCGCGCTGCATGCCGACGATATCGACGATTGCCTCTATGCCGGTTTCGATTGCGGCACGCAGGCGCGGTTCGAGGCGGTGCTCGCGCGGATCGCGAAGGCGGGCATTGCCGCCACGCGCGACGAGGATCTGGCGCGGGTGCGCGGCGTCATGGAGCTGGCGCGGCTGACCGACCCGGACGGCGTGCCGCTGGAGCTGTATTACGGACCGCGCGTGGTGCCGGAACAGCCTTTCCGCTCGCCGCAGCCGCTCTCCCGCTTCATGACCGGGGCGAACGGCCTCGGCCATGTGATCGTCAACGCCGACGATCCGGCGGCGAGCGCGGCCTTCTACAGGGACGTGCTGGGGCTGTCGCTGTCCGACCGCATCCTGTTCGAGGCCGCGCCGGGCGTGGTCATCCCGCTGACCTTCCTGCATTGCAACGAGCGGCATCATTCGATCGCCATCGCCCCCAGGATGCCCGACAGCAAGCGGGTGCATCATCTGATGCTGGAGGTGCCGGGGATCGACGATGTCGGCTTCGCGCTCGATCGCGTCATGGCCGCCGGGCTGGAGATTTCCGCCACGCTGGGCCGGCACTCGAACGACCGCATGATCAGCTTCTACGTCCGCACGCCGAGCGGCTTCGAAGTCGAATATGGCTGCGAGGGCCTCGCCGTCGACCGCGCGACATGGACGGTCGCCGATCATGCCAGCATCAGCGTCTGGGGCCACCGGCGCGAACGTATCTGAAGAAAGCGCGGGAAACGCGCGACACGAATAACGGGGAGAATAGCAATGACCTCTCAACCCATCGGAGCCGGCCGGATCGTCGATGTCGACGGCATCGAAACCCATGTGCACGAGGCCGGGTCGGGCCACCCGATCGTGCTGATCCACGGCGCGGGGCCGGGCGCCACGGGCCTTTCCAACTGGTCGCGCAATATCGAGGCGCTGGCGCGCGATTTCCATGTCATCGTCGTGGACCTGCCCGGTTTCGGCCAATCGCGGAAGATGCAGATACCGCCCGCCTTCTTCGAATTTTACGGGCTGCACATCGGCAAGCTGCTCGACGCCATGGGCCTGGAGAAAGCGCACATGGTCGGCAATTCGCTGGGCGGCGGCGCGTCGATGATGCTGGCGCTGCGGCGGCCGGAAAAGGTCGGCAAGCTGGTGCTGATGGGGTCGGGCGGGGGCTTCCCGGTCGCCTCGGTCATGCCCACCACCGGGCTCAAGATGCTGATGGGCTTTTACGAGGCGCCCGGCCCGTCGCGCGAGCGGCTGGCCGCCTTCATCGGCGAGATGGTGTTCGACAGGACGATGATCACCGAGCAACTGCTGGAAGAAAGGCTGAGCGCGGCGCTGGCGCCCGATCTGGTCGCCTGCCCGCCCTTCGGCTTTCGCGACGGCCGCCCGCCGGTGCCGGACGATGTGTGGCGCGAGCGGCTCGATCGGCTGCCGCACCGGACGCTGATCGTCTGGGGCCGCGAGGATCGCGTGATGCCGCTCGACAACGGCTTCATCCTGCTGAAGCAGATCCCCGATGCGCGCATGCATATCCTGCCCCATTGCGGCCACTGGGCGCAGTGGGAGAAGGCGGAGGAGTTCAACGCGCTGGTGGGACAGTTCCTCCGTGACTGAGACGCGCGTTTCCGCCGGACGGGTGGACGACTGGCCCGATGGCGACATTCGCCGGATCGAGGGCGAGCCGCCGATCGCCGTGTGCAACGACGGCGGCACCTTCTACGCCACCGCCGACTGGTGCACCCATGATCGCGCCTCGCTGGCCGAAGGCTGGGTGGAGGACGGGGCGATCGTCTGCCCGTGGCACATGGCGAAATTCTGCCTGCGCACCGGCGCGGCGCTGAGCGCGCCCGCGTTCGTCGACATCGAATGCTTCAAGGTGACGGTGGAGGATGGCGAGGTGTTCGTCATCCGGGAGGCGGCGGCATGATCGCGCTGCACCGGCGGCTGGCATGGCTGGCGCAGGCGCAGCCGGACGCCCCCGCGATCATCGACGCGCGCGGCCTTATGACCTTCGCGCAGGCCCGCGCGCTGGCGGACCGCATGGCGGCGGGGCTGGTCCGCGCGGGGCTGCGGCCCGGCGACCGTTTCCTCGTGCTGTCCGCGAACCGGCGCGAGAGCCTGCTCGCCTATGTCGCGGCCTCCGCGACCGGCACCGTCTGCACCCATCTCAACACCCGGCTCAGCCCTGTGGAGCTGGCCGAGATCGCCGCCGACGCCGGGCCGATGCTGGCGCTGGCGGATGCCGAGGGCGCGGCGCGGCTGATCGCCGGGCAGGGGGATGGGGCGGCCTTCCCGGTGCTGTGTTTCGACAGCGAAGATTTCGGCGCATGGCTCGAAGTGGGCGGCGGCGAGGATGCCGCGCCGGATTTCGCCGCCGATCCGCACACGCCGCTGTTCCAGCTCTACACCAGCGGCACCACCGGACGGCCCAGCGGCATCGTCATCGCGCAGGGCGCATGGGCCGCGCAGATCGAGCAGTTCCGCATGTCCCAGCCCTATGGCCCCGGCGACGGCGTGCTGGTGGTGACGCCCCTGTTCCACATCGCCGCCGCGATCACCGCCTTTGCCGCGCTGGTTTCCGGCGCGCGGATCGAATTGCCGGAGCGCTTCGACGCCGATCGGGCGCTCGACGCCTTTGCCGATGGTTCGGTCGTGGGCACGATGATGGTTCCGGCGATGATCGACAGCATCGTCGCGGCGGCCGACCGCCGGGGCCTTGCCCGTGTCGAGGGCGTGCGGCGCATCTGCTACGGCGCCTCGCCGATCACCGAGGGGCTGCTGCGCCGCGCGCTCGACCTGTTCGGCTGCGATTTCATTCAGGGCTATGGGCTGACCGAGACGGCCGGCGTCGCCACGCTGCTGCTGCCCGCCGATCACCGGCGGGCGCTGGCGGGCCGCGCCGAGCTGCTGCGCTCGGCGGGACGCCCGGTGATGGGCGCGGACGTGCGGATCGCGCTGGAGGACGGAGGCATCGCCGCGCCCGGCGAGGTCGGCGAGATCCAGCTGCGCGGGCCCAACCTCTTTTCCGGCTATTACAACAATGCGGAGCGCACCGCCTCGGCGTGGACGGAGGATGGCTGGTTCCGCTCCGGCGATGCGGGCTATAGCGATGCGGACGGCTATGTCTTCGTGATCGACCGGATCAAGGATCTGGTCATCACCGGCGGCGAGAATGTGTTCCCGCAGGAGGTCGAACGCGTGATCGCGGCCCATCCGGCCGTGGCCGAGGTGGCGGTCTACGGCGTGCCGGACGCGCGCTGGGGAGAGGCCGTCGCCGCCGCGCTGGTGCTGAAGGACGGGCAGGCATTCGACGAGGCGGCGATGCGCGCATTCGTCGACCGGCGCCTCGCCCGGTTCAAGGCGCCCCGGCACTATCGCATCCTTGCAGAGCTTCCCCGCAACGCCACCGGCAAGGTCCTGCGCAGGGCGCTGGCGGGCGCGCATCGGGAAGAAGGGGCCGTGGCCGGCTGATCCGGCGGCGGAAGATAATGAGAAGAGAGACAGGAGAGAGAATATGATGAGGAGAGTGAAAACCCTGTTGGCCGGGTCGGGCGTGCTGCTGGCTGTCGTCGCCAGCCCCGCGCTGGCGCAGCAGGCGGGCGGGCAGGGCGCCGAATCCGAATCCGGGAATGTCGGCGTGGGCGATATCGTCGTCACCGCGAACCGGCGCTCGGAAAATCTGCAAAAGGTGCCGGTGACGGTGGCCGCGCTCGGTGCGAGCGAGCTGGAGGCGAAGGGCGTCAGCGACGCGACCGCGCTCAACGGCATCGTGCCCAATCTGCGCGTCAATTCGCCTTTCTCCGAAACCCAGCCCAATTTCACCGTGCGCGGCATCGGCGTCGCCAACGAGTTCAACCCCAATGCGCAATCGCCGATCGGCGTCTATTTCGACGAGGTCTATCAGGGCTTCCGCGCCAGCCACGGCGCGGCGCTGTTCGATCTGGAACGGATCGAGGTGCTCAAGGGGCCGCAAGGCACGCTTTACGGGCGCAACACCACCGGCGGCGCGATCAACATCATCACGCGGCGGCCGGAACTCAGCGGCGCGAACGGCTATCTGACCGCGGGCTACGGCAATTACGACCGCTTCACCATGACGGCGGCGGCGGAGGCCACGCTGGTCGAGGACAGGCTGGGCGTGCGCGCGGCGGTGACGCGGCTCTATCGCGACGGCGTGATCAGGAATGCGGCCGCCCGCTACGGCGCGGCCAACCCCTATGTGGGGAACAAGGATTATGATTCGATCGACAGCTGGGCGGGCCGCCTGACCGTGCGCGCCCGGCCGACCGAAACGCTGGACATGACGCTGCGCGGCTATTTCTCGAACCAGAAGCCGATCGGCACCACCGGCGTCGTGGTCCAGCTCTCGCCCGGCGGCGCGGACCTTTCCGGGCGCACGCTGCCCGGCCTGGGCGAGCGCGAATCCGCCGCGACCAACCAGGGGCGCTATCGCACCAAATCCTGGGGCGTCAGCCTCAAGACCGACTGGGCGCTGGGCGCGGTCGATCTGACCTCGGTCACCGGTTACGATCACGGATCGCTGAACCAGCCGTTCGACTTCGACGGATCGCCCAGCCTGATCGGCCAGTGGGATCCCAACACCGCCAAATTCCGCTCGGTCGGGCAGGATCTGCACGCCACCTATGAAGGCGGCGGCTTCAAGCTGATCGGCGGCGTCTATTATGGCTGGCAGCGGGTGGACCTGCTCAACCGCTATTTCTACCTCGGCGTGTTCAACGATCTGGCGGGGCCGGGGCAGTTCAACCCGGCGGGCCAGTTCTTCCCCGGCCTGCCGCCGACGGCGATCGACGCGCGCCAGCAGATGCGGCAGTCGCAATCGACTTATGCCGCCTATCTCGAAGCGGAGATCAGGCTGGCCGAGCGCGTCAAGCTGACACTCGGCGGCCGCCTGACGCATGAGAAGGTGGGGCTGACCGATTTCAGCTCGCTGCTCTACGACAGCAGCCGCAACCCGGCGCTCTACACCTATTCGTCGAGCGGGGCGAACAGCGCCGCGCCGGGCGCGCCGGTGCTGACCGGCATCGTTCCCGACGTCACGCGCAAGATCACCGAGCCGACGGGCCGCGCGATCCTGAGCTATGAGGTGACCGACAGCGCGATGCTCTACGCCAGCTACAGCCACGGCTATCGTTCGGGGTCGTTCAACGGCCAGTCGATCGTGCCCGTGCCGAACTTCGTGCCCGCCGAGTTCGCCGACGCGCTGGAGGCGGGCTTCAAGGCGCGCTTCTTCGACAACGACCTCCAGATCAACGGTGCGTTGTTCTACAACAAATATAAGGGCCAGCAGGTTCAGGAAATCCAGAACGGCGCGGCCTTCCTCCGCTCGCTGAACGGGCGGATGTACGGGTTCGAGCTGGACCTGAAGGCGCTGCCGCATCCGCGTGTCCGGCTGGAGGCCTCGCTCGGCTATCTCAACACCCGCTATGACGACGGCCAGTTCCTCGCGCCCGGCGATCCGGCCGCGACCGACCCGCGCGGCATCGCGCTGGGCGGCAACGCCTTCCCCTTCGCCCCGCAATGGACGGCGAGCTTTTCGCCCGCCTTCACGCTCGCGCAGTTCGACCGGTCCAGCGTCACCTTGCAGGGCGACGTGACCTATGTGTCGCGGCAATATTTCGACCCGTTCAACGACCGGCAGGCCGCCGGGCCGCTGCGTGAGGGGCAACGCGGCTATGCGCTGGCCAATGCCAGCCTGCGCTACGACGCGGAGGCGTTCAGCGCGTCCTTCTGGGTGCGGAACCTGTTCGACAAATATTACAACGCCTACGGCCTCAATATCGAAAGCTTCGGCTTCGACTTCTTCACCCCCGGCGCGCCGCGCACCTATGGGGTGGAGGCGACGATCCGGTTCTGATTTTGGTCCCTCCGTCCCGGTGCTTTCAGCGGGGCGGAGGGGCTTTGTTTTGGCGATGATAGTCTTTGCAATCAGGTTCGGGCGGGCGACCGCTTTTGGCCAGGAGCTTATCTGATCCTTACCGTCACCCTGAACTTGGTTAGCTGCGCTGGCCTTCGGCTCAGGGTCCATTTCGCCGGATTGGTCATTGGTCCGTGGGGCCTGATGGATGCTGAAACAAGTTCAGCATGACGATGGGCTATGGCAGTCCCCCAACCCGGTTTCCAAACCCTCTATACCCACCTTTCTTCCCAAGGAGATATCCATGCGTGAGGCCGTTATCGTTTCCACCGCGCGCACGCCGATCGGGCGGGCCTATCGCGGCGCGTTCAATGCGCTGCCCTCGCCGTCGCTGGCCGCCCATGCCATTCGCGCCGCGGTGGAGCGGGCCGGCATCGCGCCGGAGACGATCGACGATGTGATCCTCGGCGCGGGGCTGCCGCAGGGGGTGCAAAGCGCAATCGGCCGCACCGCCGCCCTGCGCGCGGGCCTGCCGGTGAGCGTCGCGGGCGTCACCGTCGATCGCCAATGCGCGTCGGGCCTGATGGCGATCGGCATGGCGGCGCGGCAGGTGATCGTCGACCGCATGGACGTGGTGGTCGCGGGCGGGGTGGAGTCGGTGTCGCTGGTCCAGACCAGGGAGCTGCGCACCGGCACCGACCCGGAGCTGCTCGCGATCGCGCCGCATGTCTATATGCCGATGCTGGAGACCGCCGAGGTCGTCGCGCGCCGCTACGGCATCTCGCGCGAGCGGCAGGACGCCTATGCGCTGCAATCGCAGCAGCGCACCGCGCGGGCGCAGGCGGAAGGCGCTTTCGACGAGGAGATCGTGCCCGTCACCGCGACGATGGCGGTGCAGGATCGCGCCACCGGCGAAACGGCGATGCGCGTCGTCACCATCGACAGGGACGAAGGCAACCGGCCGGAAACGAACGCCGAGGGCCTCGCCGCGCTGAAACCGGTGGTCGAGGGCGGGGTGATCACAGCGGGCAACGCCTCGCAGCTGTCCGACGGCGCATCGGCCTGCGTCGTCATGGAAGGGCGCGAGGCCGAACGGCGCGGCCTGCGCCCGCTCGGCCGCTATGTCGGCATCGCGGTCGCGGGCACGGAGCCGGACGAGATGGGCGTCGGCCCGGTCGCCGCCGTGCCGAAGCTGCTCGACCGCTTCGGGCTGAAGATGGACGACATCGGCCTGTGGGAATTGAACGAGGCGTTCGCCGTGCAGGTGCTGCATTGCCGCGATCGGCTCGGCATTCCGGACGAGCGGCTGAACGTCGACGGCGGCGCGATCTCCATCGGCCATCCCTATGGCATGTCGGGCGCGCGCATGGTCGGCCATGCGCTGATCGAAGGCCGCAGACGCGGCGCGCGCCATGTCGTCGTGACCATGTGCGTGGGCGGCGGCATGGGGGCGGCGGGGCTGTTCGAGATAGTCTGAGGGTCAGCCGTCCTCCGGCTCGCCGAGCCATGCCGGAATGTCGCGCCGGGCATCGAGCACGCGCCACACATCGATATGGTCGCCCCGCTCGACATAGAAGAGCAGCCAGGGATAGGGTGTGAGGCGGCGGTGGCGCAGGCCCGGCAGGTCCAGCTCATGCGCGTAGCGGGGCGAGCCGATGCTGGGATGCTCCGCGATCGCCCGATACGCCGCTTCGAGCGCATCGACGAAGCCGACGGCGACCTCCGGCCCGGCCTCGCGCGCATAATGGTCGATCGCCTGTTCGGCGTCGCGATGGGCCTGTGCGCGCGGGACGACCCGCTTCACGCTCATGAAACCCGGCGTGCCCGCGCCCGCAATTGCTCGAAATAAGCGCCGTCCGCTGGACCGCCCGGCGGCGATTCCGCGCCGTCGAGCAGCAGACGGCGCAGCCGCTGGCGATCCCGGTCCTTGCGGATCAGCTCGCGCACATATTCGCTGCTCGTGCCATAGCCGCGCCCCGCGACCTGTTCGTCGACGAAGTTCTTGAGCGCTTCGGGCAGCGAGATGTTCATCGTGCTCATGTGCACCTCTCTAGCATGTTTGGCAAAATTTGCCAATGCCGGGGAGGAGCGATGAGCTTCAGCCCGCCTGCGCCTTCAGCATGTCGAGCGCGACGTCGACGATCATGTCCTCCTGCCCGCCGACCATCTTGCGGCGGCCCAGTTCGACGAGGATCGCGCGGGTGTCGATGCCATATTCGGCGCTCGCCTTTTCCGCATGGCGAAGGAAGCTGGAATAGACGCCGGCATAGCCCAGCGTCAGCGTCTCGCGGTCGACGCGGACCGGGCGGTCCTGCAACGGGCGCACCAGATCCTCGGCCGCGTCCATCAGCGCATAGAGGTCCGTTCCGTGGTTCCAGCCATGGACGTCCGCCGCCGCGATGAACACCTCCAGCGGCGCATTGCCCGCGCCCGCGCCCATGCCCGCGAGGCTGGCGTCGACGCGCACCGCACCGTTCTGCACCGCGACGATGCTGTTCGCGACGCCGAGCGACAGATTGTGATGGGCATGGACGCCGCGCTGCGTCTCCGGCTTCAGCACCCGGTCATAGGCTTGCAGCCGCGCCGCATACTGGTCCATCGTCATCGCGCCGCCGCTGTCGGTCACATAGACGCAATGCGCGCCGTAGCTTTCCATCAGCTTCGCCTGCTGCGCCAGCGCCTCCGGCTCGCTCATATGGCTCATCATCAGGAAGCCGGACACGTCCATGCCGAGGCCGCGCGCATAGTCGATATGCTGCTTGCTGACGTCCGCCTCGGTGCAATGGGTGGCGACCCGCACGGAGCGCACGCCCATCTCATAGGCATGTTTCAGGTCGTGGATGGTGCCGATGCCGGGCAGCAGCAGCGTGGTGAGCACGCTATGCTCCAGCACCTCGGCGACCGCGCCGATCCAGTCCCAGT
>Ga0180222_1000438_pt1 | contig 60699 bp, 58 predicted proteins | sample eDN5th37CKraftOP_FD_151336 | JGI IMG/M metagenome (GOLD analysis project Ga0180222, IMG submission 151336) | Enriched Organic Plus compost microbial communities from Emeryville, California, USA - eDNA 5th pass 37_C Kraft OP (version 2) (version 2) ... | reverse complement strand
TCGACTCCGACCGAATGGATCGCCACCTCGCCGACCGCCAGCCGCTTGCCGAGCTTCAAGAGCCGGGTCTGCGCGATGAGATCGGCCTGCTCCGGCTTGCGCAGGAAATTGATGGTGAGATTGGTGGTGACCGCGAGCGGCACCGGGCCGATGGCGGCGAGGATCGCCACATACATCGCGAAGTCGGCGAGTGCCATCATGGTCGGCCCCGACACCGTGCCGCCCGGCCGCAGGAAATCCTCGCGGAACGCCTGACGGACCCGGCAGCCACGGTCCGTCACGCTTTCAATGATCAGTCCGCTGCGGGCGTGGAAGACCTGGGGAAACTCCGTCCGCAGCAGCGTTTCGAGTTCCCCGACCGACAGCAGCGGTGCCCCCATGGGAAAGCGATCCTCCGAAAGGTGGTCTTCGGCCCGTTCGCGGAGCGTCCGGAACCGGATACAATGACGCGCCGGCGGCGCAAAGTGCCTCCGAACGACGTTATCTTACTGAACAGATCGCCATGACTCTGCAGCACGCCCGCACCGCTTCCGCCCCCACCCCTGCCGTCGCACGGGAGCGCACGGACGGCATCGCGGTGCTGACGCTCAACCGCCCCGAGCGGCGCAACACGCTGTCCGAGGAGATGCTGACCGGGCTCGCCGATGCCTTCACCGCCATCGCCCATGACCGCACCGTGCGCGCCGTGGTGCTCGCCGCCGCCGGCCCGACGTTCTGCGCCGGCCACGACCTCAAGGAACTGACCGCGCGGCGCAAGGACCCCGACGGCGGGCGCGACTATTTCGCGACCATCATGACCGCGTGCAGCGCGGTGATGCAGCAGATCGTCGCCTTGCCGCAGCCGGTGATCGCCGCGGTGCAGGGCGTCGCCACCGCCGCGGGCTGCCAGCTCGTCGCGACTTGCGACCTCGCGGTGGCGTCCGAGCAAGCGCGGTTCGCGACACCGGGCGTCGATATCGGCCTGTTCTGCTCGACGCCAATGGTCGCGCTGTCGCGCAACGTGTCGCGCAAGCACGCCATGGAGATGCTGCTGACCGGCGACATGGTGCCCGCCGAGCACGCCGCGCGCATCGGGCTCGTCAACCGCGTGGTCGCGTCGGGGCGCGAGCGCGAGGAGGCGCTGGCGCTGGCGCGCAAGATCGCGACCAAGTCCACCTATACGGTGAAGATCGGCAAGGAGGCGTTCTACCGCCAGGCCGAGATGAGTCTTGCCGCCGCCTATCGCTATGCCAGCGAGGTGATGGTCGAGAACATGATGGCGCGCGATGCCGAGGAAGGCATCTGCGCCTTCATCGACAAGCGCAGCCCGACATGGGAAGACAGATAATAGGAAGACAGATAGGGGGAGACCGCTCATGACGATGACGAGAAGCATCCTGTTCGCCGCCGTGCTGCTGACCGTGCCGGCTGCAACCTTCGCGCAGAACGCGGAGCAGCGCGCCGCCTGCGAGGCCGACTACAAGAAGCTGTGCCAGGGCACGCTGCCGGGCGGCGGCCGCATTCTTGCCTGCCTTGAGCGGCAGATCGACAAGCTGTCGGACGCCTGCAAGAAGGTGGTCGTCAGCCAGAACCAGAAGAAGTGACGTGAGGACCTGAAGCCATGCCTGCTCTTTCATCGACCCTGCCCCGCTTTTCCCCCGACGGGCTGCGCCGCGGCACGCTCTACGGCATTGCCTGGGGGCTTGCGCTCGCGGGCGGCCTCGCCGGCCTGACGCTCGCGCAGTGCGGCGCGGTCTGCATCGACGAGGCGGCGAGAACCGCCGCGCTGTCAGTCGCCGCCGGCATCGCCTGCTTCGGCCCGCTCGCCGCGTTCGGCGGAAAGGCCCGCTGACCGGGATGGATCACGACGCGCCCTACCCGGACAGCTATATCCGCGGCATCCTCAACACGGTGAAGACGATCGCGATGGTCGGCGTCTCGCCGAAGCAGAACCGGCCGAGCTATTTCGCGTTCAAATACCTGCTCGAGCGCGGCTACCGCATGATCCCGGTCAATCCGGGACAGGCCGGCAAGGAACTGCTCGGGCAGAAAATCTATGCGCGGCTCGCCGACATTCCCGAGCCGGTCGACATGATCGATATCTTCCGCGCCTCGTCCTATGCCATGGGTATCGTGCGCGAGGCGCTGGCGCTCGATCCCAAGCCGCGCGTGATCTGGATGCAGCTCACGGTGCGTGACGACGTCGCGGCGCGGCTTGCCGAAAAGCACGGGCTCAAGGTGGTGATGAACCGCTGCCCGAAGATCGAATATGGCCGGTTGTCCTCGGAAATCTCCTGGATCGGCGTCAATTCCCGCACGCTGTCGTCGAAGCGCGCCAAGGTCATGGGCAAGGGCGTGCAGCGCATGTCGCTCGACCGCATGACGATGAGCGGCGGCGCCACCGAGGCCACCGACGCCGCGCAGCGCGCGCAGCAGGAGGAGATGGCTGAGGACAAGGCGGCGGCCGGCCCCGCATCGGCCTGATAATTCTCCGCGCCGCGGGCTGTGGCGAATGTCCATCCCACGGCGCCAGGCCGCGCAAGCATGTCCGTCATCTTGCGCACTGCGGTCGCGCGCCGCTTGACGCGCCTTTCGCCTCACTCGATAACTCTTGCAGCATAACTCTCCGGTCCGGCGCCGGTCGCGGCGCTGCCCTCGCCTATTCCATCCAGGACAGATCATGACCGAGCGAACCCCCGGCTTCTCCACATTGGCCATTCACGCGGGCGCGCAGCCCGATCCGACCACCGGCGCGCGCGCGACGCCGATCTACCAGACCACCTCGTTCGTGTTCGACGATGTCGATCACGCCGCCTCGCTGTTCGGCCTGCAGACGTTCGGCAACATCTATACGCGGCTTGGCAATCCGACCAATGCGGTGCTGGAGGAGCGCGTCGCCGCGCTCGAAGGCGGCACCGCCGGGCTCGCGGTCGCCTCGGGGCACGCCGCGCAGTTTATCGTCATGCATACGCTGCTGCGTCCCGGCGATGAGTTCGTCGCCTCGAAGAAGCTCTACGGCGGCTCGATCAACCAGTTCAATCATGCCTACAAGAACTATGGCTGGAACGTGGTGTGGGCCGACCCCGACGACATCGCCTCGTTCGAGCGCGCGATCTCGACGAAGACCAAGGCGATCTTCGTGGAATCGATCGCCAATCCCGGCGGCGTCATCACCGACCTCGAAGCCATCGCCAAGATCGCGCGCCATGCACGGGTGCCGTTCATCGTCGACAACACGCTGGCGACGCCCTATCTGTGCAAGCCGATCGACTTCGGCGCCGACATCGTGGTGCATTCGCTGACCAAGTTCCTCGGCGGTCACGGCAATTCGATCGGCGGCATGATCGTCGACGGCGGTACCTTCAACTGGTCGCAGGAGGGCCGCTATCCGATGCTGTCGGAGCCGCGTCCCGAATATCAGGGCATCGTGCTGCACGAGACCTTCGGCAATTTCGCCTTCGCGATCGCCTGTCGCGTGCTCGGCCTGCGCGATCTCGGGCCGGCGCTGTCGCCGATGAATGCGTTTCTCATCCTGACCGGCATCGAGACGCTGCCGTTGCGCATGCAGAAACATTGCGACAACACGCTCGCCGTGGCGCAATGGCTTGCCAAGCACGACAAGGTCGCCTGGGTCAGCTATCCCGGCCTGCCCGGCGACCGCTATCATGCGCTTGCCAAGAAATATTGCCCGAAGGGCGCCGGCGCGGTGTTCACTTTCGGCCTCAAGGGCGGCTACGACGCCGGCGTCAAGCTGGTCTCCAACGTCAAGCTGTTCTCGCATCTCGCCAATATCGGCGACACACGATCGCTGATCATCCACCCGGCCTCGACCACGCACCGGCAATTGTCGGACGAGCAGAAGACGCAGGCCGGCGCCGGGCCGGACGTGGTGCGGCTGTCGATCGGCATCGAGGACGTCGCCGACATCATCGCCGATCTCGAGCAGGGTCTGAACGGCGGCTAAACCATGGGCGCGCCGCGCGCTACTTCTTCAGCGTGCGCGCGACGAACTCCTTGACGTGCGCCAGCGTCTGCGGCGCGGTCCAGATCGCGGTGATCTCGGCATCGAGCGCGCCGGAGGACGCCACGCGCTCGGCCGCCGGCGCGCGGATTTGCCGCTTGGTCATCGCATAGGCGGCCGGTGCCACCGCGGCGAGCTGCTCCGCGACGGCGAGCGCGCGGTCGGTCAGCTCGGCATGGTCCACGAGTTCGTGCACCCAGCCGCGCTCCATGGCCTGCTGCGGTGGGAACGTCGCGCCGGTCAGCATCGCTTCGGGGAACAGCCGCACCGAGGTCGCGGCCCGCATCACCTCGAACGCCATGGGCGGGAACGGCACGCCGACCAGGATTTCGGTGACGCCCATCCGCGCGCCCTCGCGCACCATCAGCCGCCGGTCGGCGCAGCAGGCGAGGATGCAGCCGCCGGCGATGGCGTGGCCGTTGATCGCGGCGACCACCGGCTTCGGAAAGTTGAACACGGTGTCGTAGAGCCGGTGCAGCGCCGGCAGGAAGGCCCGGACGTAATCGGCGCCGCCGTCGAGGAGCCGCGGCAGATCGACGCCGGCGCTGAAGATCTTGCCCTGCCCCGCTAGCACCACCGCGCGCGAGGACGAGCCGCGCAGATGCTCGAAGCGCAGCGCCAGCGCCTCGCAGAGCGCGACGTCGAGCGCATTGGCCTTGCCGTAGCGCATGGTGACGACGGCGATCTCGCCCTGTTCCGTAACATCGATCATGACTGGCTCCCGAGCGCCGCCGGCGCCGTCGTCTCGATCGCGCGATGCTCGACGCGATGCCGCAGCCGCTCCGCATGGATCACCGCAACGGTGAGAATGAGCACGGCGGTAGCCTGATGCAGCAAGGCGAGGTCGATCGGCACCAGCCACAGCAGCGTCAGGATGCCGATCGTTGCCTGCACGGTGAGCAGCACAGCGAGCGCCGCGGCATAGCGCCGCGCGGTATCATCCGCGCGCAGCCGCCAGGCATCGACGGCATGCCACAGCGCCAGGAGCCAGAGCAGATAGGCCAGCATGCGGTGCTGGAACTGCACGGTGAGATGGTTTTCGAACAGGTTGCGCCACCACGGCGTATCCGCCCACAGCCGCTCCGCGTCCGGGATCACGCCGCCGTCGATCAGCGGCCAGGTGTTGTAGGCAAGGCCGGCATCGAGGCCGGCGACCAGCGCGCCGAGATAGATCTGCCCGAGCACCAGCACCGCAATCGCGAGCGCGCCGTGGCGCAGCCGCGGCGCAGCGGAGACCGGCGGCCGCGGCATCACCTGCCGCGCCGTCCACACGATCGCGGCATAGATGGCGCAGGCGAGCGTCAGGTGGAACGCCAGACGGTATTGCGACACGCTGGTGCGCTCGGTCAGGCCCGAGGCCACCATCCACCAGCCGACCGCGCCGAGCAGCGCGCCGCCGCCGAGGATCAGCCACAGCCGGCGGCGCAGCGGCGGCTCGATCCAACCGCGCCACAGGAAGAACACGAACGGAATGAAGAACACCACGCCGATCGAGCGCGCCAGGAGGCGGTGCGACCACTCCCACCAGTAGATGGTCTTGAAGTCGTCGAGGCTCATGCCGCGATTGAGCTCGCGGTATTGCGGGATGGTCTGGTACTTCTGGAACTCGGCCTCCCAGTCCGCCTGGGACAGCGGCGGCAGCGCCCCGAGCACCGGCTTCCATTCGGTGATCGACAGCCCGGATTCGGTGAGCCGCGTCGCCCCGCCGACAATCAGCGTGGCGACCATCATCGCGGCGACGACGATCAGCCAGAGCCGCACCAGCCGGCGGCGGCGGTCGGGCGAGGAAGCGGATTGGATCATGGCGACGATACGGAATGCTGCGCTTGCGGGAAACCGCGGGGACCATATAGACCTGCTTTAGCCGCTGCAATCGCGGCGGAAACGAGGTCCCGGATGCATGTGCGCACCCGTAAGCTGATCGGCACCTTCGCGCTTTTGGCGCTGGTCACGATCTGGGCACTATTGGCCATGGCGCTGGCGCAGTCCGCCTTGACCTCGATCAATGGCCTCGTTGCGGCGATCTACTATATCGTCGCAGGGCTCGGCTGGGTGCTGCCGGCGATGCCGCTGATCAGATGGATGCAGAAGCCGTGAGCAGTGCGAGGCGCCTCGGGCGGCATCGGCGCGGCGCAAGCCGCGTCAGGCGGCATTGACCCGGCACAAGCCGCGTCACGCCGCATTGACGCGGCGGAACCCGTTCCACATCGCGGTCGCAGCGCCGGACATCAACACCTTGACGTAGCGCTGGCGTGCGAAATCGCCGTTCACCGAGATGCGCGGCAGCGCCGTCAGGTGGTCGCGGTGCGCCTTGAACAGCACACCGGGCCGCGTCGTCACCGCGGTCTTGAAACCGAGCTCGGCGGCGATGCCGAACTCGCGCGGCCCGGCCGATGTCTTGTCGCCGACCGGATAGGACAGATGCTGCGGCCGCACGCCGATCGCCGCCTCGATCACGGCGCGGCTCATCTCCATCTCGGCGCGCACGGCGCGCTCGTCCGGCACCTTCTTCAGCATGACATGATTGACGGTGTGGGCGCCGATCGTCACCAGCGGGTCCTTGGCGAGCTGGTCGATCTCCTCCCAGGTCATGCACTGCTCCTCGCACAGCGCCGGGATGTCGACGCGGTGGCAGGCGGCCAGGTCGCGCACCACGCGGCGCAGCTCGTCCTCGGTCTTCAGGCTGCGCAGATAGCCGTAGACAGCGGCGAACAGCTCGCGCTTCTCCGATACGGTACGGCACTCGAAGAACTGATCCTTGCCGTTGATGGTGAGTCCGATGCGCACGTTCTGCGCGATCACCTTCTCGAGCGCCAGCCACCACAGTTCGCCGACGCGATCGGGAAAGCTGGTCGGGATATAGACCGCGAACGGCAGGTTGAACTGCTTGAGCAGCGGATAGGCCCAGCGCAGCGTGTCGCGGTAGCCGTCGTCGAAGGTCAGGCAGACGAAGCGCCGCGGCCGACGCTTGCCGACCAGCCGCTCGTGCATCTCGTCGAGCGAGATCACGTCGATACCCGAGCGCACCAGCCGCTGCAGCAGGCCCTCGAAGAACACCGGCGTGATCTCGAGCAGACGGTTGGGCTGGAACGCGTCCGGCCGCGGCGGCCGGACATGATGGAAGGTCAGGATTGAGCCGATGCCGCCGACGAACGGCCGCAATGCATGATGCCCCCCACTGAAATAGAGGGAGTTCAGGCCGGTGCGGATGACAGTGTTCTTCAGCGCAGCCACGACGCAACCCTCGGTCCAGCCAGTCGGACGCAACTTTCCGGTAATATTCCAACCTTTTATTGATAAATGTTTGCGACCTTGTCGGTTCGTTAACCGCCACGGCCGCCCGCATCATGACCGCTGTTCCGACCCGCGCGCCTCTTTTCGCCGATGTCGCGCTTTATACCGACATGTCCGCCGCCGAGCCGCTGTGGCGGCGGATCGAAACCGCGCCGGACACCGTCCTCACGCCCTACCAGCGTTTCGACCTGCTGGCAGGCTGGCAGCGCCATGTCGGCGCGCGTAAAGGCGTCACGCCGCTGATTACAGTCGGCCTCGATCCGGCCGGCGCACCGGCCTGCCTGTGGCCGCTCGGCCGGCATGCGGTCGGCGGAACATTTCAGGCCGAGTTCCTTGGCGGCAAGCATGCCAATTTCAACAGCGCGATCTGGCGGCGCGATGTCGCGGCGCGGATCACCGCCGCTGAGCTGCGGACGTTCCTGGACAGGCTCGGCGAGGCTGCCGACGCGCTGGTGCTGCTCAACCAGCCGCGGAGCTGGGACGGCATCGCCAATCCGCTGACGCTGCTGCCGCACAGCGTCTCCGCCGATCCGGCCTATCGCGGCGCGCTGGCTACGGATTTCGATGCCCTGCTCGCCGCGCGCATGAATGCCAACAAGCGCAAGAAGCTGCGCAACCGCGAGCGCGCGCTCGCCCAGCACGGTACGGTCACGTTCCGCCGCGCGGCCTCGCCGCAGGAGGCACGCGCGTTCCTCGCCGCCTTTCAAGAGCAGAAGGCCGAGCGCATGCGCGAGCTCGGCGTCGACGACGTATTCGCGGAACCGGGCGTCGCCGACTTCCTCGCAGACGCCGCCTGTCGCGACCATCCGGTGATCGAACTCTATGCGCTCTGCGCCGGCGACCACATCGCCGCCACCACCGGCGGCATCGTCGCCGGCGGCCGCTTCTCGACCATGTTCAACTCGATCATCCGCAACGAGCTGGCGCAGGCGTCGCCGGGACAATTGCTGCTGACGCGGCTGGTGCAGTCGCTGTGCAGCCGCGGCCTGCGCACCTTCGACCTCGGCGTCGGCGAAGCGCACTACAAGGAAATCTTCTGCAACGAGGTCGAGCCGCTGTTCGACAGCTTCCTGGCGCTGTCGCCTCCCGGCCGCATGCTGGCCGCGGCGAACCGCGCCCTTTACGCGGCGAAGCGCACGGTCAAGCGCACGCCGGCGCTGTGGGCCGCGGTGCAGGCGGCGCGGCGCTGGCGCGGCCGGATCGCGACGGCGCGCTAGTTCCCGGAACAGCTTCAGGCGGCCGCGACCTGCGCGCCGCCGATCATCACCGTGACGTCGGAGAATCCGGCCGCGAGCAACTGCTCGCGCACCGCCTGCGTGGTGCTGCCATTGGCGTCGGCGGCGACCAGCACTGCGCGCGGCGCGAGCGGCGCGAAGCGGCCGAGATCGATCTCGCCGGCGGCTCCGACATCGATCAGCACATGATCGTAGGCGCGCACCAGCGCCTCCATCACCACCGCCAGGATCGGCGAGGCCGCGAGCGCCGCGGCATCGGCGCCGACATCGCCGGCTGCGATCAGATGCACCGGCGAGAACTGGTCGGCAGTGATGATGTCGCCGAACGAGGCGGTGCCGCGGGCGAGATCGGCAAGCCCCGGCGCCTCCGGATCGGTGGAGATCACCGACAGGTTCGGCGAATTGAAGTCGCAGTCGACCAGCACCACCTTGGCTTCGCGCGCCAGCACGCGGGCGAGCGAGATCGCCGCGAAGGTGGTGCCGACATTGCGCATGGTGCCGACCACGGTGGCGCGGCGGCCGTTGTCGCCGAGCGCGCGCATCTCGGCCGCGATCTGGTCGAGCGTGCGCGCGGACCCGGCAGCGGCGTGGCGCGTGGTGGCCGGCTTCGGCGCGACTGCAGGTGCCGCTGCCTCCACCGCACGCGGCTTCGGCTTGGCGCGGCGTGCCTTGCGCGAGGACAGGTCGAGCGCCGGATCGCGCGGCGCAGCGATCACCGGCTCGACCGTCGCGACCGGTGCCGGATAGGCCATCATGGTCGGCGCCAGCAACTCCCCGGTGACGACGAACACGCTCGCCAGCGTGAACACCGCGAACGACACGATCAGCACGATCGGCAGCTTCTTCGGGAAGCTCGGCTTCGCCGCCGGCGTGGCGCGCGAGATCACCCGCGCATCGGCCGGCGCGGCATTGATGTTCTCGCGTGCGGAGGCTTCGCGATACTTGGCGAGATAGGATTCGAGCAGATCGCGCTGCGCCTTGCCCTCGCGCTCCAGCGCGCGCAATTGCAGATCCTGCTCGTTGGACTGCGAGGCGAGCTTCTTGACCTGATCGAGGCTCGCGGTCAGCGTCTCGATGCGATTGCCGGCGACGCGGGCATCGTTGTCCATGGCGCGTGCCAGCCGCTCACCCTCAGCGCGGATCTGCGCGTTGGTCTCGGCAAGCTGCGCCTTCAATTCCTTGATGCGGGGATGCTGGTCGAGCAAGGTCGAAGACTGCTCGGCGAGCTGCGCGCGCAGCAGGTTACGCTGCTCGAACAGGCGGCGCATCGATTCCGAATTGGCGACGTCGGATGAATCGATGGTGCGGCCGGATTTCAGCAGCTCCCGCAGCTGACGGGCACGCGCTTCGAGATCGGCCTTCTGCGCGCGCGCCGCGGAGATCTGCGAATTGACCTCGGTGAGCTGCTGGTTCGGCAGCGATGCGTTGTTGGCGCCGACATAGAGATTGGACTTGGCGCGATATTCCTCGATCCTGGCCTCGGCCTCCGCGACCTTGGTGCGCATCGAGGCGATCTCGTTGGCGAGCCAGTCGCTCGCGGCACGGGTCTGGGTCTGCTTCGCCGCCTGCTGCATGGTGAGATAGCCGTCGGCAATGGCATTGGCGACGCGCGCGGCGAGATCGGGATCCGACGATGTGAACTCGATCACGATCACCCGCGTCTTCTCCACCGCGAAGGCATTGAGCCGCTCGTAATAGGATTCCAGGATGCGCTCCTCCGGCGACATGCCGAGCGGATCGCGACCGAGACCGAACAGGCCGAGGACGGTGCGGGTGAGCGACACCCCGCCGGCCAGCGGATCGAACTCCGGCTTCTCGGCTAGACGCTCGCGCTGGATCACCTGGCGCGCCAGGTCGCGCGACAGCACGAGCTGAATCTGGCTCGCCACCGCTTCCGGATCGAGCGGCGCGCGCTCGACGTTCTTCTCGGCCTCCGCGCGCAGGAACACGTTCTCCTTGGTCTCAAGGAGAATCCGCGCCTCCGACTTGTAGCGCGGCGTCATCGCATTGACGACGACGAAGGTCGCCACCGCCGCGATCAGCGTCGGGATCAGGATGCGCCATTTCTTGTACCACAACGCCTGGCCGAGGCCGGCGATGTCGAGATCGCCGTCGGCGGCGGCAACGCGGACCGGAACGGGCCTTGCCTTCGACGCCTTTCGAAACCGCATTCCGGTACTCCGACGCGCACGGACTGAACACCTCTGTGTTTCGCACGTCTATGGTTGCTGCGGCGTTAATTCCCCCGGCAAAACGCTGGTACATCAGTATTTGTTAACCATCGCTGCCGCTAATCGCATAATCTTGCCGGCACCGCCGCCGCCCCGGCGCAGGACGACCCTCGACCCATGGATGCCATGCGCCCCCTCAACGTCCTGCATGTCTTCCGCTCTCCGGTCGGCGGCCTGTTCCGCCACGTGCTCGATCTGGTGCAAGGGCAGATTGCACGCGGCCACAGGGTCGGGATGATCGTCAGCAATCTCACCGGCGGTGAACGCGCGACGGCGCTGCTCGAGGCATTGGCGCCGCAGCTCGCGCTCGGCATCACCCGCATTCCCATGCATCGCGAATTGCATCCGCGCGACCTTGCCGGCGCTTGGCACGTCGCGCGCCGCATCGCAGCGAGCGGTGCCGACGTGATTCACGGCCATGGCGCCAAGGGCGGCGCCTTCGCCCGCCTCGCGCCAGCCAAGGCGCGCGTGGTGCGCGCCTATACGCCGCACGGCGGCAGCCTGCTGTTCGGCCACGATACGCTCGCCGGAACGGTCTACCTCACGCTCGAGCGGATGCTGATGCTGCGGCGAGCGCTGTACCTGTTCGAGAGCGAGTACAGCGCGGCGATATTCCATAGCAAGATCGGCGCGCCGCGCGGCCTGGTCCGCATCGTGCACAACGGCGTCGGTGCCGCGGATTTCGAGCCGGTCCCGCTCGCGGCGGACGCGACCGACCTCGTATTTCTCGGCGAACTGCGCCAGGTCAAGGGCATCGATGTCCTGCTGAGGGCGCTGGCGCGGCTCAGGCGCGAGGGCCGCGCAGTCACCGCCACCCTGGTCGGCGACGGCCCTTCCGAAGCCGAACTGCGCCGGCTCGCAGCCGAACTCGGTCTCACGGCGGCCGTCCGTTTCATGGGCGCGATGCCGGCGCGCAACGCACTGGCGCTGGGCCGGATCATGGTGGTGCCCTCGCGCATGGAATCCCTGCCCTATGTGGTGCTGGAGGCCGCAGCGACGGGCAAGCCGCTGATCGCGACGCGGGTCGGCGGCATCGGCGAGATTTTCGGCGAGCAGGCCGACCGGCTGATCCCGGCGGATGACGACGCCGCACTGGCGGACGCGATCGCGCGCACGCTCGACGATCCAGCCGCGGCTGAAGCCAATGCCGAGCGGCTGCACCGGCGCGTCGCCACCGCGTTCTCCGTCGACACCATGGTCGACGCCATCCTCGCCGCCTACCGTCAGGCGCTCGAGGAGAAAGCAGCAAGGTCGTAACCGCGCATTAACGACTTTGCGCCGCTCGCGCTAAAGCTTTCTTGAGGTTTCGCGCTTAAGACCGCGATCAAGCCTGTTTGACGAAAGTCTTTGAAAAGCGGCCGGTTTCCTAGGGCGCCGCCGGCCCGACCGATACGGGGGTACCGGCATGACCGACTGCGACACATGCCCGCCGGTTGGGGCGGCAGCCTCGTCCATGACCGCCGGCGCAGCCGTTGCAAGCCGCAACACGGCCGGCGCCGCCAAGGCAGCATCGACAGCATCCACCCTGTCGCCGATCGCACTCGCGGTCGCAGACCAGCCTTCGCCCCCGGCGTTCTCGCCGATCGTGCTTGCCGGCGTCGTGCGCATGGTCGAGTTCGCCGAGATCGTGCTGGTCGGACTTGCCGTCTATCTCGTCTATGTCGCGCCGCAGGAAGGCATCGCGCTCTACTATCTGGCCGCGATCGTCGGCATCGCGACGCTGGCCATGGTCGCGTTCCAGATCGCCGACATCTATCAGGTGCAGGCGTTCCGCGGCCACGAGAAGCAGTATATGCGGCTCGCCGCGGCCTGGTCCCTGGTGTTCCTGGTGGCGATGGCGGTGTCGTTCTTCGCCAAGGCCGGCGGCCAGTTCTCGCGTGCCTGGCTCGGCGGCTTCTACGTGCTCGGCCTCGCGACGCTGATCGGCTCGCGCCGCATCCTGTTCCTCTTGGTACGAAAGTGGACGCGGCAGGGCCGGCTGACGCGGCGCACCGCGATCGTCGGCGGCGGCGACGCGGGGGCGGCGCTGATCTCGTCGCTGCGCGGGCAGAAGGATTCCGACGTCGAGGTGATCGGCGTGTTCGACGACCGCGGCAACGACCGCGCCGGCGCCGAATGCGCCGGCAAGCCGAAGCTCGGCTCGGTCGACGACCTCGTCGCGTTCGGCCGCCGCACCCGGCTCGATCTCGTGATCTTCTCGCTGCCGATCTCGGCCGAAGGCCGCATCCTGCAGATGCTCAAGAAGCTGTGGGTGCTGCCGGTCGATATCCGCCTCGCCGCTCACACCAACAAGCTGCAGTTCCGCCCGCGTTCCTATTCCTTCGTCGGCGAAGTGCCGGTGATCGATGTCGCCGACCGCCCGATCGCGGACTGGGACGTCGTAATGAAATGGCTGTTCGACAAGATCATCGGCAGCGCGATCCTGATCGCGGCGTTGCCGGTGATGGCGCTGGTCGCGCTCGCGATCAAGCTCGACAGCCGCGGCCCGGTGCTGTTCAAGCAGAAGCGCTATGGCTTCAACAACGACCTGATCGAGGTCTACAAGTTCCGCTCGATGTATGTCGATCAGGCCGACGTCACCGCTGCCAAGCTCGTCACCAAGGACGATCCGCGCGTCACCCGTGTCGGCCGCTTCATCCGCAAGGCGAGCCTCGACGAATTGCCGCAACTCTTCAACGTAGTGTTCAAGGGCAATCTGTCACTGGTCGGCCCGCGGCCACATGCGGTGAACGCCAAGGCGGCCTCCAAGCTCTATGACGAGGCGGTCGACGGCTATTTCGCCCGCCATCGCGTCAAGCCCGGCGTCACCGGGTGGGCACAGGTCAATGGCTGGCGCGGCGAGACCGACACCGCCGAGAAGATCCAGCAGCGCGTCGAGCACGACCTCTACTACATCGAGAACTGGTCGGTGCTGTTCGACCTCTACATCCTGGCGATCACGCCGTTCGCGCTGCTGAAGACCGAGAACGCCTATTGATCACCGCCGACGAGGTCGCGATCGGCGGGCCGCGCGCCGGCGCACCGGCGCAGTTGTCGGCGCGCCGGCCCGCCCAGCGCCTGACCCGCGGGCTCCTGCACGTCACCCTGTTCGTGACCGTGCTGCTGAGCGCGGTCGCGATGATCGAACCGTCGCCGCATGACCTCCTGATCGGTGTGCTTGCCCTGGCCGCTCTCCTCGCCGGCGTGAGGGTGCCGCGCCGGCTCCTGCCGATGATCCTGCTGCTGGCGATCTGGAACGCCGGCGGACTGTTCGCGCTGTTCGAGCTCGCGACGCAGAAGGAGCCGCTGCAATATGCCGCGATCTCGCTCTATCTCGCGGTGGCGGCAACCCTGTTCGCCTGCATCGTGGCGCAGGACAGCGTCCGCCGCATGGAGGTGCTGCGGCTGGCTTACGTGCTGTCGGCGGCCATCGCGTCGCTGATCGGCATCCTTGCCTATTTCCGCGCCCTGCCCGGCGCCGAGCAGTTCCTGCTGTATGGCCGGGTGAAATCGACCTTCAAGGACCCTAATGTGTTCGGGCCGTTCCTGGTGCTGCCGCTGCTACTGATGGTGCAGGTCATCATCGCGCGCGGGCTCCGGCTATTGCCGCTCGCGGCGATCGGCATCATCGCCGGTGCGCTGTTTCTCAGCTTTTCGCGCGGCGCCTGGTTTCACACCGCGCTGTCGGCTGCGGTGATGATCGTGCTGATGGTGCTGACCGCGCCGTCGCATCGCGAGCGCGCGCGCATCATCGGCTTTAGTGGCCTCGCAGTCGCCGCGATCGCGGTGCTGGTGGTGGCACTGCTGTCGGTCGGCTCGCTGCGCAGCATGCTGCTCGAGCGCGCGCAGCTGATCCAGTCCTACGACGTCGGCACCGGCGGACGCTTCCAGCTGCAGGAGCTGGCGCTCGGCACGCTGCTCGACGCGCCGCTCGGGCTCGGGCCGTTCGAGTTCGCGCGCATCTTCGGTCTGCAGCAGCACAACGTCTATCTGCAAGCCTTCCTGGTCTATGGTTGGATCGGCGGCACCGCCTATCTGAGCCTCGTCGCCATCAGTCTCGCGATCGGCCTGCGCGCCGCGCTGATCCGCACGCCGTGGCAGCCTTATCTGATCGCGGCCTACGGCACCTTTGTCGGTGAAGTGGCGGAGAGTTTCATCATCGACTCCGACCACTGGCGGCACTATTTCCTCGTGCTCGGTTTGGTCTGGGGGCTTGCCGTCGCAACCCTGAATGCGCGCGACCGGCGCATGCCGGCAGTGCCATGACGCAGGCGCTGCCACTGCCGCACGGTCTCGCCGTCACGTCGGCGGACGCCGCGACCGCCCGCAGGCGCATCGTCTTCCTCGGCACCGCGCACGACAATGGCGGCTCGTCGATCCTCGCCGGCGCGCTGGCGCAGGCCATGCGCGCGGCGGGGCATGAGGTCGAGGAATGGTATCTGTTCGGCTCGGCTGCGACCGCGACCGGCCCGGTACGCGTGCTGCATGACGGCGCGCGGTCGCGCTCGCCGCTGGTGCTGGCGCGGCTGTTCGCGCGGGTCGTTAAGGACCTGGCGGCGCGCCGCGCCGATGCGGTGTTCGGGCTGCAGTCGCTCTCCAACCTGATGGCCGGGTTCGGCGGCGCGCTCGCCGGCGTCCGTCACCGCATCGCCACGCACCATAATCCCGCGCCAGCGCTCAACCGCGTGCTGATGGCGCTCGACGCGCTCGCCGGCCGCTGCGGCGCCTATACGCGCATGGTCGCCTGCGCGCGCGAGGTCGGCGCGAGCTATGCACGGCCCGGCAGCGCCTATGCGCGCAAGCTCGCCGTCATCGCCAACGGCCAGCAGCCGCCACGGCTGGTCCCGCGCAGGCAGGCGCGCGCCGCGCTCGGCCTGCCGGCGGATGGCGTGGTGATCGGCCAGATCGGACGGCTCTGCGCGCAGAAGAACCAGTCGTTCACGCTCGACCGCCTCGCGGAATGGCCGGAGGCCACGCTGCTCCTCGTCGGCTCCGGGCCCGATGCCGCGATGCTGCGCGAGCGCATCCGCGCCCGCGGTCTCGACCGCCGCGTGCGGCTGATCACTGTACTCGATCACGCGCGGATCGGGGAATTCTACTCCGCGGTCGATCTCGTGCTGTTTCCCTCGCGCTTCGAGGGGCTGAGCCTCGCCGCGATCGAGGCGCTGCATGCCGGCACGCCGCTGCTGTGCTCGGACATCGCCTCATTCCGCGAGATGTTCGAAGCCGCGCCGGGGCTGCGCGAGCAGATCGTGCTGCCGCTCGACGCGCCGGATCGCTGGACGCAGCGCGCCCGTGACATCATCGGCGATGCCGCGCTCCGCGCCCGGATCGCCGCCGACTGCGCACAGCTCGCGCCGGCCTTCTCATTCGAGGCCATGGCGCGGCGCTATCTGGCGCTCATCGATTGAGGCGCGCCGCGGCGATGGCCATGCGATCGCGGCGATGTTGCGCCTGCGCGGCCGCATCCCTATAGTCCGCGCCGTTCCGGTCGGGGCGTGGCGCAGCCCGGTTAGCGCACCAGTCTGGGAGACTGGGGGTCGTGGGTTCAAATCCCGCCGCCCCGACCAAAACATCAGAAAGATCAATAGCATGCAAAGAGGCGGCGCGGTTCTGGATGAACGCGCCGGCTCGCCACGATATCAAAAAAGCCGAAGACGAGATCGGTCGCGAGATATCGAAGATCGAGACCTACAAGGCGGCGTGAAGATGCGTGAGGCACTCGGCCTCCCGCTTTGTATTCTTCTTGGTGCAGTCCCCACCAGCGCTTGAATTTGGCCTGAGCGTTCGAGCCTGTCTGCCAGATCCGTGGGCCCACCCGCCGATCGCGTAGATCCATTGATCGCCACGCCGGCCGCCGCCTCTCGGTGGGGGCATTCAGTGTACGATTTCTCAATGGGACGTTACGAGATAGACTGCCTCTTCATCATCGCGTTGCTTTCCGCCAAACGCCGCTGCGACACTGGCTATGAAAGCTCCGATGAGCAAGGCTAGCGCGCTCAGCAGTGCGAGGGTTGCACCGGCCTTTCGGGCAGCATCAGCAGTTTCCTGCGCCTTGACCTTTGCGGCTTGTGCGCGGGTCAGCACCTCATCAACGCGCGCGTTTGCGTCGCTCTCCGATAATCCGGTGCGCGCCGAGACAAGCCGGCCTAGATAGGCTTTGTCGTCAGCGGAAACCTCGCCTGCCGCTGCGCTCGCCACCAGAATTCGCGTGGCTTGAGCCGCCGCCGCGGCGTCACCCTCTGCTCCAGGTGCAGCCAATCGAGCGGGATCGGCGGGCCGGAATAGAGAGTCGACGAAATACGACGTGGCGTTGGATGAAGTATCGGTGTTCGTCGATGTCGCGCCAGCGGCGGCGCCCATAGCTGCCCCGCCTGCCATGTTAGATGCCGCATGGACGCCCAGACCGACAGCGGCTGAGAGTGCGGAGCCAAGCACGGTTACGACCAGAAGCGTGGCGAGCGCCCAAGACAGGAAGCCATGTGCCGTGTCGCGGAAAAAGACCTCGTCAGTGTGAACGCCAACCCATTTGGTCCGCAGGCGGCCGGTCAAATAGCCACCCAGCGCTGCAGAGAGCCACTGGATGATCACAAGCCAGATCGCGGTTGAGACTGAAATCGTAGCGATGCTGGCACCCTCGTTTGACCAAGGGGAGATCATGGTCAGGCCAAGCCCAGAGCCGACCAGCATCAGAATGAACGTGACCGCCGAAGCAGCAAAGGCGCCGGCAATGATAGGCCCCCAGCTGACCGCAGAGGACGATGATTCCACGGTATCGGTCACTACAGATGTGGCGGTCATGGGGCTCTCCTGTGGCATCGGTAGCAACGGCGGAGGTTGTATAAATGTTCCTCTGCGCCGCGACCGGACGGCTTCAGACAACGACCTGACTGGACGGTCGCGAGATATCGAAGATCGAGACCTACAAGGCGGCGTGACGCGCCGGAAATCGCTGCTGGTGCGTCTGAGCAAAACCGGCTCAGCCCGGCTCCGCTCCGGCCGCGGCGAGCAGCTTGCGGCATTCGCCGAGTTCGTGCAGCGCGGCTTGCAGCTTGCGCAAATCCTCGCGCGACAGCATCGGCCGCGACGGTGGCTGCTGCGCGGCATCGCCGGTCGGTGCGGCCGGAACGGCAGCCGCAGGCGCGGGCGCAGTTGCGCGCGGCGACGGGTCGGGCAGCGGCGCGGGTCCAATGCGGTCCGCCGGTGCGACGCGCGGCATCGGTGCCGCTGTCATCGGCGGCTCCTGGCGCTCCTCGGCCTCGCGCTCGTCGAGATCGCGGCCGATCAGCGCAGTCAGTCGTCCGCGCAGGCCGCGCCGCTCCGCCGCCTGCGGTTCGGTCTCCTGTGCGGCCTCGTCGCTGCCTTCGTCTTCGGTTGCAGCGCGGTGCGGCGGCTGCGGCGCACCGGTCCGCCACACCGCCTGCACGAATTTCACGCCCTCCTCGCTGAGGATGCGCTGCACGCCGCGGATCGTATAGCCCTCGCCGTAGAGCAGATGACGGATACCGCGCAGCAGGTCGACGTCGTCGGGTCGGTAATAGCGCCGGCCGCCGCCGCGCTTCATCGGCCGGATGTCGCGGAACCGGGTCTCCCAGAACCGCAGCACGTGCTGCGGGATGTCGAGCTCCTCGGCGACCTCGCTGATGGTGCGGAACGCCTCCGGCGCCTTGTGGTCCAAAGCTGCCACTCCTGTCTGCGGATGCGGCGGCCGCGCTAGTCAGTGCTGGCGTGGCCGTTGATGCGCTGCTTGAGGATCGCCGACGGCTTGAACACCATCACCCGCCGCGGCGAGATCGGAACTTCGGTGCCGGTCTTCGGATTGCGGCCGATCCGCTGGCCCTTCTGGCGCACCACGAACGATCCGAAGGAGGATAATTTTACCGTCTCGCCGCGCTCCAGGCAGTCGGTGATCTCTTTGAGCACGAGTTCCACCAGCGAGGCCGACTCGGTGCGCGACAAGCCGACCTTCTGATAGACCGCCTCGCACAGATCAGCGCGCGTTACTGTTTTACCGGCCATCGCCCGCCCCGCTCCCGGCGAAGGATATGTAACTGAAATTCCAACAATATTACGGCGCAACCCCCGGGGTCAACCGGGGGTGGGCAGAAGTTCGGGCGCCCGCGGCGGTCGCCGCCGGTTACCAGCGCAGCAGCACCGAGCCCCAGGTGAAGCCGCCGCCCATCGCTTCCAGCATCACCAGGTCCCCGCGCTTGATCCTGCCATCGCGCACGGCGACGTCGAGCGCCAGCGGGATCGATGCCGCCGAGGTGTTGCCGTGCCGGTCGACCGTGACCACCACCTTCTCAGGCGCAATGCCGAGCTTGTGGGCGCTGTCGTCGATGATGCGCTTGTTGGCCTGGTGCGGCACGAACCAGTCGAGGTCCTCGGCGGTATAGCCGGTGGCATCGAAGGCGTCGCGGATCACGTCGGTGACCATCGCCACCGCGTGCTTGAACACCGCGCGGCCTTCCATGCGCAGCTTGCCCACGGTCTGCGTGGAGGATGGGCCGCCATCGACGTAGAGCTTGCTCTTGTGGCGGCCGTCCGAGCGCAGATGCGAGGTCAGGATGCCGCGATCGGTGCGTGCCCCGGGCTGCTGCTGCGCCTCCAGCACCACCGCGCCGGCGCCGTCGCCGAACAGCACGCAGGTGGTGCGGTCCTGCCAGTCGAGGATGCGCGAGAAAGTCTCGGCGCCGATCACCAGCGCGCGCTTGAACGCACCCGAGCGCAGCAGGCCGTCCGCCGTCGCCATCGCGAACACGAAGCCGGAGCACACCGCCTGCAGATCGAAGGCGGCGCCATGGGCGATGCCGAGGCCGGCCTGCACCGACACCGCGGTCGCCGGAAAGGTCTGGTCCGGCGTCGAGGTCGCCAGCACGATCAGGTCGATGCTCTGGGCATCGAGGCCGGCATCCGCGAGCGCCGCGCGTGCCGCATGGAGCGCGAGATCGGACGTCAATTCCCCATCGGCCGCGATATGGCGGGTGCGGATGCCGGTCCGCTGCACGATCCACTCGTCGCTGGTGTCGACGGTACGGGCCAGGTCCTCATTGGTGACCGCGCGCGCTGGAAGATAGGCGCCACAGCCGAGCACCACCGAACGGATTTGGCTCACGAGGCAGCCTCGTCGAGGCTCGGGGCGGGCGCTGCCGGCGCGCCGGCGCGCAGCAGCGACTGGTTGATCTTGGCGAGAAGGTCGTAACGCACCATGTCGTATCCGATGTCGATCGCCGCCGCGAAACCTTCGGCGTCGGTGCCGCCGTGGCTCTTGATGACGATGCCGTTGAGGCCGAGCAGGACCCCGCCATTCGAGCGGCGCGGATCCATCTTTTCGCGCAGGGTTTTAAACGCCTGGCGCGCAAACAGATAGCCGAGTCTGGCGCGCCAGGTGCGGGCCATGGCATTGCGCAGATACTGGGCGAGCTGCCGCGCGGTGCCCTCGGCGGTCTTGAGCGCGATATTGCCGGCAAAGCCCTCGGTGACCACCACGTCGGTGGTGCCCTTGCCGATGTCGTCGCCCTCGACGAAGCCGATATATTCGAAATGCGGCACCGGCCGCTCGCGCAGGATCTGGCCGGCTTCCCGCACCTGCTCGACGCCCTTGACCTCCTCGATGCCGATATTGAGCAGGCCCACGGTCGGCCGCTCGATGTCGAACAACACCCGCGCCATGGCGCTGCCCATGCCGGCGAGCGCGACCAGATGCGCGGCGTCCGCGCCGATCGAGGCGCCGACGTCGAGCACGATCGATTCCCCCTTCAGCGTCGGCCACAGGCAGGCGATCGCCGGGCGCTCGATCCCGGCCTGCATCTTCAGATGGAAGCGCGCCATCGCCATCAGCGCGCCGGTATTGCCGGCCGAGACCACGGCGTCGGCCTCGCCCTTCTTGACCGCGTCGATCGCCTTCCACATCGAGGACTTGCCGCGGCCATAGCGCAGCGCCTGGCTCGGCTTGTCCTCCATCCGGATGGCGACATCGGTGTGGACCAGGCGCGAGCGCGCCTTGAGCCTGGGATGGGCGTCGAGCAGCGGCGCCATCACCGCAGTATCGCCCACCAGGATGAACTCGATGTCGGGATGGCGCATCAGCGCGATGTCCGCGGCCGGCACGACCACGGAAGCCCCGTGGTCACCGCCCATGACGTCGAGAGCGATACGGACAGTATTGGGCATGGATCGGCAATTCTCTTCGCGCTCTGGTTGTCTCGGCACCGGGTGGCCTTCGCCTCCGGGCGGTCCCCTGACGTTCCGGTTCCCTGCTGCTTGCTGGCTCGGCCGCCGACCCTGAGCTGTCCGATGGGCGCTGGATGACGATCGTGGAGCGCGACCCCCGCCCCGGCAGCGACAATAGCCACTCAGCGGCGCGTGACAACAGGGTGACGGGAGTTAGCCACCCCCCGCATCGTCGCGGCGCTTGAGCGCCGCCAGCGCGGCAAATGGGTGCGACGCGGCTTCGGCGGCGGGGTCGCCGGCCATCGCGGTCTCGAACTTGGCGCCCGGCTTGCGCGGATAGGGTTCGATCCCGAGCATCAGGAACTCGACTGCGAGCGCAGCGAGGTCGACCTCGCCGCCTTCGAGGGGCTCGGGCGGCTCCGCACCCGCTTCCGATGGCACCACCAAGACCTCGTCGCGGTCGGACGGCGCCGAGGGCGAGAACGTCAGGTCGATGTCCTCCTCGACTGTGTTGCCGAGCGGCTCCAGCGTCACCACGCAGGTCTGGCCCACCTCGGCACGGACTCGGCCGCTGACATGCAGGCCATCGCCGCGCCGGCTGACATCGAACGTGGCCTCGAGCCGGTCGAGGGCGCGCAGCCCGGCCAGCGCCGCAATCTCGGCCCGCTCCGCTTCGGATGCCACGAGATCGAGATGGCGGCCGGTTTCCGGCACATCGTCGAGGCTCACCGGGACGCGCCAGGACAGAGGACGGGATGGCTGGGAAGACAGGCGGGCGGATTTATCGGGCTTGGTCATCGTTTCTCTCGATCGGCCGCGCATGGTCGCGGCATCAGGAAATGGTCCCCGGATCGGGGAACCGCGGTCCGGCCTCCCCCCAAGCAGCGGGATCCTGGGCTGCGAGCGCGCCTGCCGTGGCGCGAACATAGGCGGCGAGGCGGCGCGCCGGCGGCGCCGGCTCTTCTCCATAGATATTGCGGCCGATCGCCAGGACCAGGGCTTCATCGTCGGGTACCGCCAACGCGGCGTCGTAGACCGCGACCCGGCCATAGAAGGCTTCCCCGATGCGCCGCATCTCCTTAGGCACCTTGAGATCGCTAATGCCCATTTCGCGTAGATTGCCGTCCATGTCGTGGCAGAAGGCGTCGAACAGGCCCTGCGCCAGATCCCGGGGACAGGATTCCGCACTCCGCAGCCGGTGCAGCACCAGGGCCAGATGCAGCACGACCATGTCGAAACGGCCATTAACCGTGTCGGAAACTCCGAAATCGCGGTAGAAGGCGGGAGATCGCGCCTGCGCCACGATCATGCCATACAGGGTCGCGATGGTGTCGCGCCTTGAGGGCCGGCGAAATCGGGTCCAGATCATCGGGCTTTGGCCACGGGCTTGGCTAGGTTGGGCTGGCTAGGTTATTGGCTGGGTTTATCGGCAGACTGCGCTATCGGGGTTGTGGGGCGGGTACCGTGAAGGCGCCCCCGGACGCAAGGACGAAATGGCAGCACAACACTCTCAGGCCGGGTTTGATCTGGCGCGCCTGGCGCGCGCCGCCCTCACCGCGGCCATGACCGCCACCGCGGCCGCCGGCCTCTCCGGCTGCGGCGGCTATTTCGGCGAGACCTTCCAGCGCGGCTATGTCGTGCCGGAAGGCGCGCTCGAGCAGATTCCGATCGGCGCCTCGCAGGACCAAGTCCTGATCGTGCTCGGCACGCCCTCGACCGTGGCGACGGTCAGCGGCGAGGCTTTCTACTATATTTCGCAGCGCACCGAGCGCCCGGTCTCCTTCATGCCGGACAAGGTGACGGACCAGCGGGTCATCGCGGTCTATTTCGACAAGAACCGGCGCGTGCAGCGGCTCGCCAATTACGGCCTGAAGGACGGCAAGGTATTCGATTTCGTCAGCAAGACCACCGAGACCGGCGGCGAAGAGCTCAATTACCTGCGCTTCCTGTTCAAGATCATCAGCTAACCCCCTGCATTCAAAGGAAAACCCCGCGACAACGTCACGGGGTTTTTGCTTTTTGAAGTAGTCGCCGTGTCAGTGGGCGAGGATCGCCAGCAGCAGCAGCGCCACGATGTTGGTGATCTTGATCATCGGGTTGACCGCAGGACCTGCGGTATCCTTGTAAGGATCGCCGACGGTGTCGCCGGTCACGGACGCCTTGTGGGCCTCCGAGCCCTTACCACCGAAATGGCCGTCCTCGATGTACTTCTTGGCGTTGTCCCAGGCGCCGCCGCCCGAGGTCATCGAGATCGCGACGAACAGGCCGGTGACGATGACGCCAAGCAGCATGGCGCCGACCGCCGAGAACGCCGCGCCCTTGCCGGCCGCGCCGCCGCCCGCGATGAAGTAGATCGCGACGAAGACCACGATCGGCGACAGCACCGGCAGCAGCGACGGCACGATCATCTCCTTGATCGCGGCGCGGGTCAGCATGTCCACGGCGCGGCCGTAGTCCGGCTTGGTCTTGCCGGTCATGATGTCGGGATTGGTGCGGAACTGACGCCGCACCTCCTCGACGATCGCGCTCGCGGCGCGGCCGACCGCGGTCATACCGAGCGCCGCGAACAGATAGGGCAACAGGCCGCCGAACAACAGGCCGACCACCACATAGGGATTGGTCAGGGCGAAGTCGGTCGACACGCCGGCGAAGTAGCTGTGCTTCGCGGAATTGGCGATGAAGTATTTGAGGTCTTCATTGTACGCCGCGAACAGCACCAGCGCGCCGAGGCCGGCCGAGCCGATCGCATAGCCCTTGGTGATCGCCTTGGTGGTATTGCCGACCGCGTCGAGCGCATCGGTCGACTTGCGCACTTCCTTGGGCAGGCCGGCCATCTCGGCGATGCCGCCGGCATTGTCGGTGACCGGGCCGAAGGCGTCGAGCGCGACCACCATGCCGGCGAGCGCCAGCATCGCCGACACCGCGATGGCGATGCCGAACAGCCCGGCGAGCGCGAACGCCGCCAGGATGCCGCCGATGATGACGATCGAGGGCAATGCCGTCGATTCGAGCGAGATCGCCAGGCCCTGGATGATGTTGGTGCCGTGGCCGGTCACCGAGGACTGCGCGATCGACTTCACCGGGCGGAAATTGGTTCCGGTGTAATATTCGGTGATCCAGATGATCAGGCCGGTGACGACGAGACCGAGCACGGCGCAGATGAACAGGTCGCGGCCGGTATAGCTGACGCCGGCGAGCGGCCCGAAGCCGATCAGCGCGTAAACGACGTAGGCGATCGCGAACAGCGACAGCACCGCCGAGGCGATGAAGCCCTTGTACAGCGCGCCCATGATCGAGTTGCTGGCGCCCAGCCGGACGAAGAAGGTGCCGATGATTGAGGTGACGATGCAGGCCGCGCCGATGCCGAGCGGCAGCAGCATCATGTTGCTGAGCAGCGGGCCGCCGGCGAAGAAGATCGCCGCCAGCACCATCGTCGCGACGATGGTCACCGCATAAGTCTCGAACAGGTCGGCCGCCATGCCGGCGCAGTCGCCGACATTGTCGCCGACATTGTCGGCAATGGTCGCCGGATTGCGCGGATCGTCCTCCGGAATGCCGGCCTCGACCTTGCCGACGAGGTCGCCACCGACGTCGGCCCCCTTGGTGAAGATGCCGCCGCCCAGACGGGCGAAGATCGAGATCAACGAGGCGCCGAAGCCGAGCGCGACCAAAGCGTCGATCACGGTGCGGTCGTTCGGAGCCTTCTGCAGGGTGCCGGTGAGGAAGGCGAAATAGCCGGCCACGCCGAGCAGCGCCAGGCCCGCGACGAACAGGCCGGTGATGGCGCCGGACTTGAAGGCGATCGACAGCCCGCCGCCGAGCGAGCCGATCGCGGCCTGTGCGGTGCGGACATTGGCGCGCACCGACACATTCATGCCGATGAAGCCGGTCGCGCCCGACAGGATCGCGCCGATCGCGAAGCCGAAGGCGACCAGCCAGCCGAGCCCCCAGCCGAGGATCAGGAAGATGAGGACGCCGACGATGCCGATGGTGGTGTACTGGCGCTTCAGATAGGCCTGCGCACCCTCGCGCACGGCGGCGGAAATCTCCTGCATCCTGGCGCTGCCGGCATCCGCTTTCAGCACTGAGCTGATGGCCCAGATGCCGTAGACGATGGCGAGACAGCCGCACAGAATGATCGACCAAAGAGGTGACATGTAGATCCTCGGATTTGTAAGCAGCGGGCGTTGCGGCGGGCCAAACGCAGCCAGCTCTGCCCCCCAGGCGAAAATCGGCGGGACAATGCCAAAAACGCCTCCCCGACGCAATGCGGCTGGGCGGTCTTCGACAGACAGTTTGACGGGTCGATTCCGGGGGCGATTCGCCGCGTCACGCGGCCGCGGCGCGCTCCCGCCGGGCGAGCCACAACAGCGCCAGCGCCGCCAGTGCCGTCATCGGGAAGAACACCTCGTTGACGAAGCTCCAGCCGAACGTAGCGAGGATCTTGCCGGAGGCGAGCGAGGCCACCGCCATGCTGCCGAACACCAGGAAGTCGTTGAATGCCTGGACCTTATTGCGCTCCTCCGGCCGGTGACATTCGGTCACCAGGGTGGTGGCGCCGACAAAGGCGAGATTCCACCCGGTGCCGAGCAGGATGAGCGCGATCCAGAAGTGCCCGACCGTCAGCCCCGACAGGCCGGCCAGCGCAGCGCTCAGCAGCAGCGCGATGCCGGCCGTGATCACCGGCAGCGTGCCGAAGCGCAGGATCAGCGATCCGGTGAAGAAGCTCGGTCCATACATGGCGATGACGTGCCACTGGATTCCGAGGCTCGCGTCGGTGACGGTGAGGCCGCAATCGACCATGGCGAGCGGCGCCGAGGTCATCATCATGTTCATGGTGGCATAGGCCACGACGCCGCAGACCACCGCTGCGATGAAGCGCGGCGCCCGCGCGATCTCGCGCAATGGCCGCCCGGAGCCGCTCTGCGTCACCGGCTGCGGCCGCGGAATGCGCACCAGCATCAGCACGAGAGCGGCGAGCAGCGCCGCCGCCGACTGCGCGAGATAGGTCGCGGCGAACAGGTAAGGCGGCCACAGGTCCTTGGTGAAAATGACGAGCTGCGACCCGATCAACCCGGCGAACACCCCGCCGGCCAGCACATAGGCCACCGCTTTGGGCCGGAACGCCTCGCTCGCGGTGTCAGCAGCGGCGAAGCGGTAGGACAGGTGCGCCGCCGCATAGAGGCCGCCGCTGAAGGTGCCGGCCAGCAGCAGCAGGAACGAGCCGTATAGCACCGCGGCGCAGGACAGGAACCCGGACAGCACGCCGAAGGCCGAGCCGGCCTGCAACGCGAAGCGCCGCCCCCTTGCCCGGGCGAGATAGCCGATCGGCAACGTGCCGGCCCACATGCCGATCACCATCATGGTGATCGGCAGCGTCGCCAGCCCCTTGTCGGGAGCGAACATCGCCCCGGCGATGCTGGTGGTGGCGACGATGACGGTGTTGTTGCCGCCGGCGAGCGCCTGCGCCACCGCGAGCACGGTGGCGTTGCGACGCGCGAGCGCGTCGTCATGAGGCCCGCCGCTACGGGTGCGGTCTTCGGCGGCAAGGTCAACCAGCGGTTCGGCCGCGGCCGGCATCAGGGCGCTCCCGGAAAAACCGCGTCCTTCTATCGACGTGTCGCGGAGAACACCATTGCCGAATTCGGGAGCCTGGAATGAAACTCTTCTCGGAACCCCCGGCCCGTCAATCCGTGAACGCCATTGCGCCCGGGTGCCGCACCACGGCCGCGCGCGCCTCCGCGAGCGACCGCGCCCCGATCTGGCCGAGCGAGGACTGCAGTTCCTCGATGAACAGGTCGATGACGTGGCTCGGGCCGGCCTCGCCGAGCGCCGCGAGCCCCCAGAGGAACGCCTTGCCGGCGAAGGCCGCGTCGGCGCCGAGCGCCAGCGCCCGGGCGACGTCGTGGCCGCTGCGCACACCGCTGTCGATGATCACCGTGGCGCGGCCGCCGACCGCCCGCACGATCGCCGGCAGGCAGTCGATCGACGGCATCAGCGCCTCGGTCTGGCGGCCGCCGTGGTTCGACACCCAGATACCGTCGATGCCGAGCGCCACCGCCTTCTCGGCATCGGCCGGATGCAGGATGCCCTTGAGCAGCATCGGCCGCTTCCAGCGATCGCGATAGCGCGACACCTCGTCCCACGAGAATGCGCCGCGCATCTCGCGGCGGGCGAAGTGGATGGTCGCCTTGGTGCCGGCAGCGCCCCCGGCCCCGGCATATTGGCGCAGCGTGGCAAAGCGCGGAAAGCCATTGCGCAGCACCGCCAGCAGCCAGGCCGGCCGCACCAGCATTTCCGCGATCAGCCGCGCATTCGGCCGGAACTCGGCGGCGAGCCCGGCGCGCGCCTCGCGCGAGCGCGTGGTGCGCACCGGCACGTCGAGCGTCAGCGTCAGCGTATGGGCGCCCGCCGCCTCGGCACGGCGCACGAGGTCAAAGCCGACGGCATGGTCATTGTCGGGAAAGCGATAGAGCTGGAACCAGAACACGTCCGGCGCGACCGCGGCGATCTCCTCGATGGTGGCGCCGCCGGCGACGCCAAGCGTATAGGGCACCCGCGCACGCTGTGCGGCCCGCGCCAGGAAGATATCCGCGCCCGGCCACACGATCGTCGGCCCGCCCATCGGCGCGATCCCGATCGGCGCGCAGTAGCGCCGGCCGAACAGCTCGACCGCGACCGGCGGCAGCGTATTGGTAACGCCGTAGCGCGGCACGAACTTGAAGGCGTCGAACGCCGCCCAGTTGTGCAGGATGCCGACGTCGGAGCCGGCACCGCCGTCGCCATAGTCGAAGGCGAAGCGCGGCACGCGGCGCGGCGCGTGCTGCCGCAGCCAGGCGGTGGTCGGAAACCGCCGGTGCAAAGCCTGGTAGTCCGGGCTCTGGACATAGGCCGGATCGACGGCCGGCATCGTGGTCACGTCATGCATCGCCTTTATGCTCCGCTCGGCGCGCCTGCTGGCGCCGCCGCATTATAGTGCGACAGTGCGCCGGCTCAGAAATGGCTGAACGAGAGCCGCGCGAAACGGAGCGGATGCCCGGCGGCGTCGAGAAAGGCCGGCGGCCCCTCCCCGGCGACGATGTCGCCGATCGCGGTAACCGCAACACCTGCGCCGCGCGCCGCCGCCTCGAACGAGGCGGCGCGCTCCGGCGGCACGGCGCAGACGATCTCGTAGTCGTCACCGCCGGTGAGCGCGGTCTCCACAAGCGCGGGCGCGTCGCGCAGCACCGCCTGCGCCGCCTCGGACAGCGGCACCGCGGCAATCGCGACGCGTGCCGAAACCCCGGAGACCCGGCACAGCTTGGCGAGATCGCCGGCAAGCCCGTCGGACACGTCCATCGCCGCGGTCGCATGCGCCGCGAGCGCGGGGGCGAGCGCGTTGCGCGGCTGCGGCAGCAGGTAACGGTCCGCAAGATGCGCGCGCTGCGCCGGCGTCAGCGCCTCGGCGGCGGCAGCCCCGGCGCGGCGCAGATAAAGGCCGAACGCGGCGTCACCGATCGTGCCAGTGACGAAGATGCGGTCGCCGGGCCGCGCGCCGGCGCGCTTCACCATGCGGCCGCCGGGCACCGTGCCGAAGGCGGTGATCGATATCACTGCCGGCCCTTCGGTGCGCACGGTATCGCCGCCGAAGAGCGGACAGCCGAACAGCGCGGCATCGTCGCCGAGGCCGCGCGCGAACGCGGCAAGCCAGCGGTCGTCGACACCGGCAGGCAGCGCCAGCGCCAGCAGGAAGCCCGCCGGCTGCGCGCCCTTGGCGGCGAGATCGGACAGGTTCACCCGCAGCGCCTTGCGCGCCACCAGATCGGGCGGATCGTCGGCAAAGAAATGCACACCGGCGACCAGCGCATCGACGGTGAGCACGAGGTCGCAGCCCGGCGGCGGCGCCAGCACCGCGGCGTCGTCGGTGAGCCCGAGCGCGCCGGGCACGCCCGCCAGCGGCTTGAAGTGGCGCGCGATCAGGTCGTCTTCGGCTGAGGCAGCGGTCGGTTGCGGGCGGTCGGCCATGGGCGGCATCTTGCGGCGTTTCGGCGGCCGGCGCGAGGCCCCTCAGCTCCGCGCGAACTCCTCGGCGCGCAGTTGCCGCGCGATCTGATCGAGCACGGCATTGACGAGACCGGTCTCGTCGCGGCCGACAAAGGCCGCGGCGACATCGGCATATTCCTTGACCACGACCCGCGCCGGGATGTCGCGGCGGCGGTCGAGCTCATAGGCTCCGGCGCGCAGCGCCGCGCGCAGGATCGCCTCGATGCGCTGCAGCGGCCAGCCCTTCGACAGCGCGTCGTCGATCATGCGGTCGAGCCGGCGCTGATCGTCGAGCACGCCGCGCACGATGTCGCGGAAGAACGCGGCCTCCGCCGGCAGATACTGCTCGCCCTCGACCTCGCGGCCGATCCAGTGGCTCTCGAACTCGGCAAGGATGTCGTTGAGGCCGGTGCCGGCGATGTCCATCTGGTAGAGCGCCTGCACGGCGGCGAGTCGCGCCGCGCCGCGACGATTGGCCTTCTGCGGTTCGCCGCGCGGTTTGGCGGGACGGCTCATCGCCCGCCCGCGCGCTTGAGCGCGAGCAGCGCCAGTGCCGCGCGCGCCGCCTCGCCACCCTTGTCGCCTTCGCTGCGGCTGGCGCGCGCCTGCGCCTGCTGCTCGGTATCGACGGTGAGGATGCCGTTGCCGACCGGCAATCGCCGCGCCACCGCGAGATCGATCAGCGCGCGCGCCGACTGCGTCGACACGATGTCGAAATGGAAGGTCTCGCCGCGGATCACGCAGCCGAGCGCGACCACGGCGTCATAGGGCTGCCGGCGCCGCGCCGCGGCGTCGAGTGCGATCGCGATCGCGGCGGGAATCTCCAGCGCGCCGGGCACGGTGACGACACCGACCGCGGCACCCGCCTCCTCCAGCGCCGCACGCGCGCCGTCGAGCAAGGCGTCGGCAATGGCGTCGTAGTAGCGCGCCTCGACCACGAGGACCCGCGCCGCCTGACGCTTGACGGATTGTGCGCGGCGGTTCGGCCGGGCCATGATGACAAACTCCACGGATGCGGCGGCTGCTGTACCAAGCGGCGGCGGCGCGAACAAGCGGCCGGACCGCGTCAGCCGCGCTCCATCAGCCGCGCCGCATAGCGCGCCATCTGGTCGATTTCGAGATTGACGCGGTCGCCGGCCTCGAGCGTGCCGAGCGTCGTCACCTGCAGCGTATGCGGGATGATCAGCACCGAGAAGCTGTCACCTTCGACCGCGTTCACCGTCAGCGACACGCCATCGAGCGCGACCGAGCCCTTCTGTGCGATGAAGCGCGCCAAAGCGGGCGGCGCGCGCAGCGTGAAACGCACCGCCTCGGCGAGGTTCTCGCGTGCGGTCACCTCGGCCAGACCATCGACATGGCCGGACACCAGATGACCGCCGAGCTCGTCGCCGATCTTCAGGGAGCGCTCGAGATTGACGCGGGTGCCGGGCCGCCAGGTCCCGACCGTGGTGACCGCCAGCGTCTCGGCGGCGGCGTCCACCGCGAACCAGGCGCGGTTGCCGTCGCGGCCCTTGGCGACCACGGTGAGGCAGCAGCCGGCGCAGGCGATCGAGGCGCCGTCGGCGATGTCGTCGAGCGGGAAATGGCAGGCGATCCGCAGCCGCGTCAGCTCACCGGCGCGCGGCGCCGCCGCCAGCACCTCGCCGATATCGGTGACGATGCCAGTGAACATCAGGCCCGCACCCAGTGCTCAAGCCGGTCGCCGCCGAGCTCTTCGCTGCCGTCGAGGCGCAACCGCGGCGACTGCGTCAGCGCCGTGAGCGGCAGGCCGTCGAGCGCATCGACACCATCCGGGCCGATCGGCTTTGACCCGTGGAACAGCACGGCCTCGTCGACGAGGTCGGCCTTGACCAGCGAGGCCGCGACCGCGGCACCGCCCTCCACCATCAGCCGCGTGATGCCGCGCTGCGCCAGCAGCGCCAGCACCGCGGGAAGGTCGAACAACTCGCCGTCCGCTTCGGCGCGCAGCACCTCGACGCCCTTGTTGCGCAGCACCTCCTCGGCGATGGCAGAGGTGCTGGCGGCGCCGACCAGCCAGGTCGGCGTTTCGCGTGCGGTGGCGATGACGGCACTCGCGAGCGGGACATTCATCTTGGCATCGAGCACCACGCGCACCGGCGAGCGCTCGGTCATGCCCGGCAGCCGGCAGGTCAGCGCCGGATCGTCCGCCAGCACGGTGCCGCGGCCGACCAGGATGGCGTCGCTCTGCGCGCGCATCAGGAATACGCGTTGCCGCGCCTCGGCGCCGGTGATCTCGACGCGGCGGCGGCCTGCGGCGGCGATCTTGCCGTCCGAGGACAGCGCGAGCTTGAGCGTGACATGCGGCCGGCCATCGCGGATGCGCCGGATATGGCCGGCATGCGCGCGCTGCGCCTCATCGGCGCAAAGCCCGACATCGACGGCGATCTTGCGCTCGCGCAGCCTGGCATGGCCCTGCCCCGCGACTTCCGGGTTGGGGTCCTCCATGGCCGAGACGACACGGGCAACGCCGGCCGAGATCAGCGCGTCGGCGCAAGGACCGCTGTTGCCCTGATGCGAGCACGGCTCCAGCGTGACATAGATCGTGGCGCCGCGGGCCCGGCCGCGGCCCGCATGCTTGAGCGCGTCGATCTCGGCATGCGGCCGGCCGCCGCGCTGGGTCCAGCCGCGGCCGATGATGACGCCGTCCTTGACCAGGACGGCGCCGACCGCGGGATTGGGCCAGGTGCGGCCGAGCCCGCGGCGACCGAGCGTCAGCGCGAGCTGCATGAAACGGCGGTCCTGCGCCGGATCGCCGGCGGGCGGTGCGGCGCTCATTTGCGCGCTGCCGCCGGCGGCTGCGGCTTCCCTTCGTCATCGCCGGACAGTTCCGCGACCGCGTCCCGGAAATCCTTGGGCTCGCGGAAATTGCGGTACACCGAGGCGAAGCGGACATAGGCGACGTCGTCGAGCTCGCGCAGATGCGCCATTACCGCCTCGCCGATCGTCTCCGACGACACTTCGTTCTCGCCGAGGCTCTCCAGCTCGCGCACGATCTTCGACACCATCTGCTCGACGCGCTCGGGATCGACCTGGCGCTTGCGCAGCGCGACCTGGACCGAGCGCATCAGCTTGTCGCGGTCGAACGGCGAACGGCGGCCGTTGCGCTTGATGACGGTGAGCTCGCGCAGCTGCACGCGCTCGAAGGTGGTGAAGCGGAAGTTGCAAGAGATGCAGACGCGGCGGCGGCGGATCGCGTTGGAATCCTCAGTGGGCCGCGAATCCTTGACCTGGGTATCGAGGCTTCCGCAACTCGGACAGCGCATGGCGCTCCTTAATCCTGGTAGATCGGGAACCGCGCCAGCAGCGTCTTGACCTTGGCGCGCACCGCGGCCTCGACGAGGGAATCTTCGTCGGTGCCCTTCTGCGACAGCACGTCGAGAACTTCGGTGATCAGGTCGCCGATATGCTGGAACTCGGCGATGCCGAAGCCGCGGGTGGTGCCGGCCGGGGTGCCGAGCCGGATACCGGAGGTCACGGTCGGCTTCTCCGGATCGAACGGAATGCCGTTCTTGTTGCAGGTGATGTGGGCGCGGCCGAGCGCAAGGTCGGCGACCTTGCCGGTAAGGCGCTTGGGCCGCAGATCGACCAGCATCAGATGCGTGTCGGTGCCGCCGGACACGATGTCGTAGCCCTTGGACTTCAGCGTCGCGGCCAGCGCCTTGGCGTTTTCGACCACGTTCCTGGCATAGACCTTGAACGAGGGCTGCAACGCCTCGCCGAACGCCACCGCCTTGGCGGCGATGACATGCATCAGCGGGCCGCCCTGCATGCCGGGGAACACGGCGGAGTTGAGCTTCTTCGCTAGGTCCTCGTCGTTGGTGAGGATCATGCCGCCGCGCGGGCCGCGCAGCGTCTTGTGCGTGGTCGTGGTGACCACATGTGCGTGCGGGAACGGCGAGGGATGCACGCCGCCGGCGACGAGCCCGGCGAAATGCGCCATGTCCACCATCAGCTTGGCGCCGACGCTGTCGGCGATCTCGCGGAACCGCTTGAAGTCGATGATGCGCGGATAGGCCGAGCCGCCGGCCACGATCAGCTTCGGCTTGTGTTGATGCGCGAGCTTCTCGACCTCGTCCATGTCGATGCGGTGGTCATCGCGGCGCACGCCATAGGGCACCGGCTTGAACCATTTGCCGGACAGGTTGACCGGCGAGCCGTGGGTGAGATGGCCGCCGGCGGCGAGGTTGAGGCCCATGAAGGTGTCGCCCGGCTGCATCAAGGCGAAGAACACCTCGGCATTGGCGGAGGCGCCGGAGTGCGGCTGCACATTGGCGAAGCCGCAGCCGAACAGCGCCTTGGCGCGCTCGATCGCCAGCGTCTCGGCGACGTCGACATACTGGCAGCCGCCGTAATAGCGCCGGCCGGGCAAGCCCTCGGCATATTTGTTGGTCAGCACCGAGCCCTGCGCCTCGAGCACCGCGCGGCTGACGATGTTCTCGGAGGCGATCAGCTCGATCTCGTCGCGCTGGCGGCCGAGTTCCTTGCCGATTACGGCGTAAAGCTCGGGATCGCTGTCGGCGAGCGACGCGGAGAACAGGCTTGCCGGGGAAAGATCCGGGGTCGCGGACGCGGTGCGGGGGGGCGTCATGGGCAGTCTCTCGGTCAGATGGGGCGCGGCGCTGGGCGCGCCAAGGCGCGCAACGACGTCGGATTCCAGGATCACGCGGCCATAGCATATCGCCCGCACACGGCCAAGCCTGATGGAACCGCGACGCGGCGCGGCAACGCAAACGTGGCTCGGGAAATGCAAGGCTCGGGGGAATGCAAAAAGACCCCGGCGCAGGCCGGGGTCCAGTCGCTCTCGTCCGTAATGGAGGAAGGTTACAGACGGTACAAGATTTGATCGGTCCAGAACCGTTCGAGCCGGTGCAGCGACTTGTTGAGGGTCGAGAACTCGTCGGCATTGATGCCGCCGACCTGCTCCACCGTGCGCACATGCTTCTGGTAGAGATGCTCGACGATGTCGCGCACCTCCTGGCCTTTCGGCGTAAGCTTGATGCGCACCGAGCGGCGGTCGACCCGCGAGCGCTGGTGGTCGAGATAGCCCATCTCGACCAGCTTCTTGAGATTGTAGGAGACGTTGGAACCGAGATAGTAGCCGCGCGTGCGCAATTCGCCCGCGGTCAGTTCCTTGTCGCCGATATTGTACAGCAGCAGCGCCTGCACCGAATTGATGTCCGCGCGGCCGCGGCGGTCGAACTCGTCCTTGATGACGTCGAGCAGCCGGCGATGCAGCCGCTCCACCAGCGTCAGCGCCTCGAGATAATATGGCCTGATGTGATCGAACCGCGCCTCGCGTTCGGCCGGCTCAACCGTCTTGGCGACGGCTTTCATGTGACTTGCCCCTGTTTGACGTTGTCGTCCTGACCGTTCGCGAGGCCCTGTTTCCCCGCTCCGGTTCTGCGGCCATTTCTACGAGGGGCGGTCTAAAATCGGATTAAATAACAAGATAAAGATAAGCTTTATTTGCAACGGTGAACGCTTCATTGAAAGCGCGCATTCGAGCGAATAGCGCAAGAAAGCATTCACCGTTGCGGCGCGACCATGACGGGCGCCGGCTCAGCCGCCGCGGATGAAGCGGATGATGCCGGAGAAGTCGCGCCCGCCCTCCCCGCTCGCGGCATAATCGGCATAGAGCGCGGCGGCATCCGCCCCGAGCCGGGTATTGGCGCCCGCGGCCTTCGCCGCCTCCTGCGCCAACCGCAGGTCCTTCAGCATCATCGCCGCGGTGAAGCCCGCCTGGTAGTCGCGGTTCGCCGGCGAGGTCGGCACCGGGCCCGGAACCGGACAATAGCTCGTCAGGGACCAGCACTGGCCCGACGACTTCGAGGAGATGTCGTAGAGCTTCTGCGGATCGAGGCCAAGCTTCTCGCCAAGCACGAAGGCTTCCGACACCGCGATCATCGAGATGCCGAGAATCATGTTGTTGCAGATCTTGGCAGCCTGGCCGTTGCCGGGGCCGCCGGCATGGACGATGGTCTTGCCCATCTGCTCGAGGATCGGCTTCGCTCTCGCAAAGGCAGCATCGCTGCCGCCAACCATGAAGGTCAGCGTGCCGGCCTGCGCGCCGCCGACGCCGCCCGACACCGGCGCATCGACCATGTCGAGGCCGCGCTTGTGCGCCTCGGCCGCGACCGCGCGGGCGGTCTCGACGTCGATGGTGGAGCTGTCGATCAGCAGCGTGCCGGGCGCGGCGGCCGCGATCACGCCGCTGTCGCCGAGATAGATGTCGCGCACCTGCGCGCCCGCCGGTAGCATGGTGATGACGACCTCGCAGCCGCGTACCGCGTCGGCCGAGGTCTTGGCGGCGCTGCCGCCGCCCGCGATCAGCCGGTCGAGCGCCGCGGGCGTGAGATCGAAGCCGGTGACCGCGTGCCCCGCCTTGACGAGATTGAGCGCCATCGGCCCACCCATATTGCCGAGCCCGATGAAACCGATCCGCGCCATGATGTCCTCCCTCGCAAATCTTTTCGTTCTCCGGGCTCCCGCGTCATCCGGGATGCTCGCCCGCCGCCTTCAGCGCCAGCCACAGATAGATCAGCAGCAACGTGAACTCGAACAGCGTGAACAGGCCGCCGCCGCCCAGCACCTGCGGAAACAGGAATTCGAGCGCGATCATCGACACCATCGAGGTGAGCCACACCACCGCGCCCCAGGGCGCGGCGAGCCACAGCCCGACCGCGGCAACGAGGTCGATCACCGCGAAGAACACGGTCGCCGCTTGCCACGGTCCGCTCTGCGCCTCGAAAATCTGCTCCTGCGGGATGCCGATGCCGCAGACATAGGCCCAGTGATAGAGTCCCTTGAGCATGGCGAGCCCGGCCATCACCCGCAGGAAGAGAACCAGCCGGCCGGTCCAGCCGCCGACCACGGCGCGGCCGGCATCGGCGCGCACCGGGTCGAGCGCACGGGCGGGATCGGTTATCACCGGGTCGGTCATAGCGGCAGTTCGTCGGCGAGCGGTGCGAAGTGCCGCTCGATCTCGGCATCGCTCACGCCGGCGAGGCTTGCCGGCTGCCAGCGCGGCGCATTGTCCTTGTCGATGATCAGCGCGCGCACTCCTTCGTAGAAATCATGACCATATACGATCCGCGATGCGATCCGGAACTCGGCGCGCAGGCAGTCGCGGAACGACCAGGCGCGGCCGCGCCGCACCTGCGCCAACGCGAGCCGCAGGCTAGTCGGCGACTTGGTCCGGATCGCGGCCGCGGCCGCCTGCGCGAAGCCGGCATCGGCTCCCTGCGCGGCGTCGAGTCGCGCCAGGATCGCCTCGACACTCTCGCCGCGGAACAGATCGTCGATCGCCGCGCGCGGCAGCCGCGACGGCTCCGGCGGCGCGGCAAAGGCGGCGAGCGTGGCCTCGACCGCTTCACCGGCGCACAGCGCCTCGGTGAGCTCGGCGAAGCGCGCGGAGGCGACGCGGTGGGTCGCGATCGTGCTTGCCACGGCATCGGACGCCCTGATCCGGTCGCCGGTGAGCGCACACCAGGCGCCGAGCTCCCCCGGCATGCGCGGCAGGATGTAGGTTGCGCCGACATCGGGGAAGAAGCCGATGCCGACCTCCGGCATCGCGAACTGGAATCTGTCGCCGGCGACGCGCCAGGCACCGTTGACGGAGAGCCCGACGCCGCCGCCCATGACGATGCCGTCGATCAGCGAAATATAAGGCTTGGCATAGCCGCGGATCGCGGCATCGAGGAGATACTCCTCGCGCCAGAATGCCCGCGCCTCGGCATGGCAGCCGGTGGTGCCGAGTTCGTAGAGCGCGCGGATGTCGCCGCCTGCGCAGAACGCGCGGTCGCCCGCCGCGCGGAGGATCACCCGCGTCACCGCCGCGTCGTCGGCCCAGGCCGCAAGCTGCGCCGCGAGCGCGCGCACCATGGCGTGCGTCACGGCGTTGAGCGCGTGCGGCCGGTTCAGCGTGACGATACCCGCCGCGCCGCGCCGCTCGAACAGGATGTCGTCGTGCTGCGCCGCGCCGCCCATCAATTCATCGTCCACAGGAATTCCAGCGTGGCGAGCGCGCCGAGCGCGACGCGCACCAGATGCAGCAGGCCCCATTGGCGGATCAGATCGCGGACGCGATCGTCGGCCTGCGCCGGGGATATCGCCTTGAGCTGGCGGTTGGTCGGCATGATGACGAAGATCGTGTAGGGCCAGTTGGCGAGGATCAGCGCAGCGCCGAGCACGAAGCGCCAGTCATAGGCGTGAAAAAATGCCAGCAGCCCGAACAGGCCGCCGAGGATCGCCAGCGTGGCCTGCATCAGTGCGGCACGCTGGTAGCTCGGCTGCCATTGCGCCAGCATGGCCGGTGCGTCAAGCCGCATCCGCGCCGGCTGCTCCGCGACTGTGATGTAGAGCGCCGCGCCCGTGAACAGCGCGGCGGCGATCAAGGCAAGCTGTCCGCTCCAGACCAGCATCTCAGTTCCCCAGCATTTGGCGGCTGATGATGAGCCGCATCACCTCATTGCTGCCTTCGAGGATCTGGTGCACGCGCACGTCGCGCAGCACCCGCTCGATCGGATGGTCGCGCAGATAGCCGTAGCCGCCGTGAAGCTGCAGGCAGCCATTGACGACCTCAAAGCCGGTATCGGTCGCGCGCCGCTTCGCCATCGCTGCGAGCCGCGTGGCATTGCCTTCCTTGCCGTCGACCGCGACCGCGGCGCGATAGAGCAGCAGGCGGGCGGCTTCCAGTTCCGTCGCATAATCCGCGATGCGGAACTGCAGCGCCTGGAATTCGGACAGCCGGCTGCCGAACTGGCGGCGTTCCTTCATGTAATCGATGGTGCGGTCGAGACAGAACTGGGCGCCGCCGATCGAGCAGGCGCCGATATTGATCCGGCCGCCGTCGAGCCCCGCCATGGCGATGCGGAAGCCCTGCCCTTCGGCGCCGATCCGGTTCTCGACCGGCACGCGACAGTTCTCGAACAGCACCATTGCGGTCGGCTGCGACTTCCAGCCGAGCTTCTTCTCCTGTGCACCGAAGCTGAGGCCCGGCGTGCCATTCTCGACCGCGATGCAGGAAATGCCGCGCGGCCCGCCTTCGCCGGTGCGCGCCATCACCAGGTAGAGGTCGGAGCGTCCGCCGCCGGAGATAAACGCCTTGGCGCCGTCGAGCACGTAGTGGTCGCCCTCGCGCCGCGCCCGCGTGGTAAGGCTCGCAGCGTCCGAGCCGGCGCCGGGCTCGGTCAGGCAGTAGCTCGCGAAATGCTCCATGGTGGTGAGCTTCGGCAGGAACCGCGCGCGCTGCTCGCCGTCACCATAGGCATCGATCATCCACGCGACCATGTTGTGGATCGAGATATAGGCGGCGGTCGAGGTGCAGCCTTGGGCCAGTTCCTCAAAGATCAGCGCGGCGTCGAGCCGGCTCAGCGCGGTGCCGCCGACATCCTCGCGGACATAGATGCCGCCAAAACCGAGCGCCGCGGCCTTGCGCAGCGTCTCGACCGGGAACACCTCGCCCTCGTCCCACGCGCGCGCGTAAGGCGCCATCTCTTCCGCGGCGAAGACGCGCGCAGTGGACTGGAAGGCGCGCTGTTCCTCGGTGAGCTCGAAATCCATGATTCTGGTCCCGGGCCGGCCTTCCCGCTTAGCAAGCGCCCCTGGTCATCGGCAACCGCGCGGCTGCCGGGTATTTTTCGGGAACTTTCCGGCCACCAACCCATCTGATGCGGTAGATTGGCGCCCAGCGCAACCGGAGGATGGTCTCATGAGCGGTAGCGATACCACGACCGAGGGCGCTGCGCCGAGCGGCCCTGACCTCGCCAGCGGCGTGCCTGCCGCTGCGTTGGCCGAGGGTGGCGTGCTGAGCGGCCATGTCGGCAACGACGAGGTGCTGCTGGTGCGCCATGGCGGGCAGGTCTCAGCGATCGCCGCCCATTGCACGCACTACCAAGGGCCGCTCGCCGAGGGGCTGATCGTTGGCAATACCATCCGCTGTCCCTGGCATCACGCCTGCTTCGACCTGCGCAGCGGCGAGGCGCTGGCCGCGCCAGCGCTCAGTCCCCTCGCCTGCTGGCAGGTGGAGGAGCGCGGCGGCCAACTGATCGTCGGTGACCGCAAGCCGGCCTCGGCCCGCAAGGCGGGGCCCGGCGGCTGGTCCGGCCGGGTCGTGATCGTCGGCGGCGGGGCTGCCGGCTTTGCCGCGGCCGAGATGCTGCGGCGGCGCGGCTTTGCCGGCAGCATAACTATGCTCAGCGACGACGCGGCGGCGCCGGTGGATCGCCCCAACCTGTCCAAGGATTATCTCGCGGGCAGCGCCCCAGAGGATTGGGTGCCGCTGCGCGAGGACGGCTGGTATGCCGATAACGCCATCACGCTCAGGCTCAATGCCGAGGTCGCCGCGCTCGATCCGAGACAGCGGGTGCTGACGCTGCGCGACGGCGGCAGCGTGGCCTTCGACAAGCTGCTGCTCGCGACCGGCGCCGAGCCGGTGCGGCTCCCGGTTCCCGGCGCGGACCAGCCGCATGTCCATACGCTGCGCTCGCTCGCCGACTGCCGCGCCATCATCGCGCGGGCGGCGCAAGCGCGCCGTGCCGTGATCGTTGGCGCGAGCTTCATCGGGCTCGAAGCCGCCGCAGCGCTGCGCGCCCGCGACATCGAGGTGCATGTGGTGGCGCCGGAACAGCGGCCGCTGGAGCGGGTGTTCGGCCCACAACTCGGCGATTTCATTCGCGCACTGCACGAGGAGCACGGCGTGCACTTCCATCTCGGCGACGGGGTGACCGCGATCGACGCACAGGCCGTATCGCTCAAGAGCGGCGGCACGGTGCCGGCCGATCTGGTGGTGGTCGGCATCGGCGTGCGCCCGCGCGTGAGGCTCGCCGAAGCGGCCGGCCTTGCCCTCGACCGCGGTGTCAGCGTCAACGAATGTCTCGAAACCAGCGTCCCCGGCATCTTTGCCGCCGGCGATATCGCGCGCTGGCCCGATCCGGTTTCGGGGAAGCGCATCCGTGTCGAGCACTGGGTGGTTGCCGAGCGCCAAGGCCAGACCGCTGCTCTCAACATGCTCGGCGAACGCACGCCGTTCTACGACGTGCCGTTCTTCTGGAGCCAGCATTACGACGTGCCGATCAACTATGTCGGCCACGCCGAGGAATGGGACGCGATCGAGATCGACGGCGACGTCGCCGGCCGCGACTGCCTGGTGCGCTACAAGCAGGGTGGACGGCTGCTTGCGGTCGCCTCGGTCTATCGCGACCGCGCCAGCCTCGAAGCCGCGCTGGCGATGGAGCAGCAGGCCGCGGCGGCCTGAACCGCTGGCAGACGGCTGGCGGACCCGCTACAACCCCGCCGTACCGGGAGAAGTGAGCATGGCGATCAAATTCGGCCGTCCCCTCGAGCGGCGGGTGCAGGTCGTGCCGGTGGACGCCGACGCGCCCGCCGCCGACGCGCGACTCGACCTGACGGTCCGCATGCGGCGCAACCGCCGCGCCGACTGGGCGCGGCGCATGGTGCGCGAGAACGTGCTGACCACCGACGACCTGATCTGGCCGCTGTTCGTCTGCGAAGGCGGCAATGCTCCGGTGCCGTCGATGCCGGGCGTCGAGCGGCTATCGGTTGACAATGCGTTGCGTGCGGCGGAACGCGCGGCCGCGCTGTCGATCCCCTGCATCGCGCTATTTCCTTATACCGACCCGTCGCTGCGCAACGAGACCGGCAGCGAGGCGCTCAACGCCGACAATCTCGTCTGCCGCGCGGTGCGCGCCATCAAGCGCGAGGTGCCCCAGATCGGCGTGCTGTGCGATGTCGCGCTCGACCCCTATACCAGCCACGGCCATGACGGGCTCATCCGCGACGGCGTCATCCTCAACGACGAGACCGTCGCGGTGCTGGTGCAGCAGGCGCTGGTGCAGGCAGAGGCCGGCTGCGACATCATCGCGCCGTCCGACATGATGGACGGCCGCGTCGGCGCGATCCGCGCCGCGCTCGATAAGGCCGGTCATCTCGACGTTTCGATCATGGCTTATACGGCGAAATACGCCTCGGCGTTCTACGGCCCGTTCCGCGATGCGGTCGGTTCCGCCAAGACGCTGAGCGGCGACAAGCGCACCTACCAGATGGACATGGGCAATTCCGACGAGGCGCTGCGCGAGGCCGAGCTCGACATCGCCGAGGGCGCCGACATGATCATGGTCAAGCCCGGCCTGCCCTATCTCGACATCGTGCGACGGCTGAAGGACGCCTTCGGCGTGCCGACCTTCGCCTATCAGGTCTCCGGCGAATACACGATGCTGACGGCGGCGGCGCAGAACGGCTGGCTCGACGGCGACAAGGCGATGGTGGAGAGCCTGATCGCGTTCAAGCGCGCCGGTGCCGACGGCGTGCTCACCTACTTTGCGCCGCGCGTGGCGCAGATGCTGCGCCAGCAGCAATAGCGCTAATCCATCGCATCGCCGGACTCGATGCGCTGCGGCGCGTAGCCGTCGGCGGCGAGCGCCCGCGAAATCTCCTGCGCATGGGCGAGGTCGCGCGTCTCCACCGTGACGTCGAGCTTGGCGCCCTTGGCCGGCACGTCGAGCAGCTTGCGCTTGTGATCGACCTCCAGGATGTTGGCGCCGAGTGCGCCGAGCCGCGTCGCGATCTGGCCGAGCACGCCGGGCCGGTCCGGGATGGTGAGGCGGAACGAGAAGATGCGGCTCTCGCGCTGCAGCTCGCGCATCATCACCGAGGCGAGGATACGCGGATCGATATTTCCGCCCGTGAGGATCAGGCCGACGCGGCGGCCCTTGAACCGCTCGGGCTCGGTCAGGAGCGCGGCGAGGCCGGCGGCGCCCGCGCCCTCCGCCACGGTCTTCTGCAGGATCATGAAGGCGTTGACCGCGCGCTCGAGCTGCGCCTCGTCGACCAGCACGATGCCAGACACCAGCTCGCGGATGATCGGCAGCGTCAGCCGGCCGACATTCTTCACCGCGATGCCGTCGGCGAGCGTCGGGCCGCCGACCGGCAGATTGCCTTGCGTCAGCGCATCCCACACCGACGGATAGAGCCGCGCCTCGGCGCCGACGATCTCGATGCCAGGCTTGACCGCACGCGCCGCGATCGCATTCCCGGCGATCAGCCCGCCGCCGCCGATCGGCACCACCAGCATGTCGAGCGCCGGCTCCGCTTCCAGCATCTCCAGCGCGATAGTGCCCTGCCCGGCAATGATGTGCGGATCGTCGTAAGGATGCACCAGGATGAAGCCGTGCTCGGCGGCGAGCGCCTCGCAGCGCTCCTGCGCATCCGCGATGGTGTCGCCATGCAGAACGACGCTGGCGCCGTGCGCGCGCGTGGCCTCGACCTTCACGAACGGCGTGGTCACCGGCATCACGATCGTGACCGGGATGCCGAGCCGGGCGCCATGATAAGCCACCGCCTGCGCGTGGTTGCCGGCCGACATCGCGATCAGGCCGCGCTTGCGCTCCGCCTCCGACAGCGAGCCGAGCTTGACCAGCGCGCCGCGCTCCTTGAACGAATTGGTGACCTGCAGGTTCTCGTATTTCACGAAGACCTGCGCGCCGGTCAGCGCCGAGAGCCGCGGCGCCGGCAACAGCGGCGTGCGCAGCACCTCGCCCGCGATCAGGCGGCGGGCGTTCTCGATATCGGCCAGGGTGACGTCCACGAAACCTCCTCGATTCCGGCGGCACCTTGCCGGACCGGCCGGTGACTTGCCAGCCGGAAATGCAGCTGGAACGGCCGGGATACCCATCTTGCGTCGGAATCGATTACTCTCCATCTCTGCCCGGGGAGGATCGCACCCATGACCGAAAGCGGACGCAGCGATTACGGCGCCGGCTTCTCGACCCGGCCGCACGCCTTCGACCCGGTGGCCAATCCGGAACTGTTCGAAGGTGTGCCGGCGCGACGGATCGTCGCCTTCCTCATCGATTTCGTCATCATCGCGGTGCCGGTGGTGCTGGCGGCGATGTTCATCTTCGCGTTCGGGCTGGTGACGCTGGGGCTCGGCTGGGCGCTGTTCTGGCTGCTGTCGCCGGCCTCGGTGATCTGGGCGCTCGTCTATTACGGGGCAACGTTCGGCAGCCCGCGCTCGGCGACGATCGGCATGCGGGTGATGGACCTCGAAATGCGCACCTGGTACGGTGCCCCGGCCTATTCCGTGCTCGGCGCCGTGCATGCGATCGGCTTCTGGTTCTCGGTATCGTTCCTGACGCCGTTCGTGCTGCTGATCTGCTTCTTCAACGACCGCCGGCGCCTGCTGCACGACATGCTGCTCGGCACCGTGGTCATCAACAATCCTGTCCGCGCCCAGATGCTGCGCGCCATGCGGTGACGGATGACGCAGCATTCGCGCGATACGCCGCAGTTCTATCTAACAGCGCCCTCGCCGTGCCCCTATCTGCCCGGTCATGAGGAGCGCAAGGTGTTCACGCATCTGGTCGGCCACCGTGCCGGCGAGCTCAACGATCTGCTCACCCATGGCGGCTTCCGCCGCAGCCAGTCGATCGCATACCGGCCGGCCTGCGAGACCTGCCGCGCCTGCATCTCGGTGCGGGTGGTGGTCGACGATTTCCAGCCGACGCGCAGCATGCGCCGCATCGCCGAGCGCAACGCCGACCTGATCGGCGACATGCGCGCCGCTGGCCCCTCGTCGGAGCAATATGCACTGTTCCGCGCCTATCTCGACGCCCGCCACCGCGACGGCGGCATGGCCGACATGAGCGTGCTCGACTATGCGATGATGGTCGAGGACAGCCATGTCGTCACCAAGGTGATCGAATATCGCGGGCGCGGTCCGGACAGCGGGTTCACCCGTCGCGGCAGCGGACCGCTCCTGGCGGTGGCGCTGACCGACGTGCTCGGCGACGGCCTGTCGATGGTCTATTCATTCTTCGATCCGGACGCGACGCGCCGCTCGCTCGGCACCTTCATGATTCTCGACCACATCGCGCGGGCGCGGCGCATGGGCCTGCCCTATGTCTATCTCGGCTACTGGGTCGAGGGCTCGCGCAAGATGGACTACAAGAGCCGTTTCCTGCCGCAAGAGCGCCTGTTGTCGCGCGGCTGGACGCGGATCGAGCGCTGAGCGCCGCCACGGCTACCGCAGGAAATCCATCAACAGCTTGATATTGAGCGCGATCACGAACAGCGCGGTGAGCGCCGCAAGCGCCGTGACCCAGCGCGGCGCGGTCAGTACGCCGAGCTTGCGGCGGTCGGCGGTGAACATGACGAGCGGCACGATCGCGAACGGCAATTGCAGGCTCAGCACCACCTGGCTGAGGATCAGGAGCTGCGCGGTGCCGCGTTCGCCATACCAGATCGTCACCGCCGCGGCGGGAACGATGGCGATGGCGCGGGTGATCAATCGCCGCGCCCAGCCCGGCAGGCGGATGTCGAGAAATCCCTCCATCACGATCTGTCCTGACAGCGTCGCGGTCACGGTCGAGTTCAGGCCACAGCACAAGAGCGAGATGCCGAACAGGGTCGGCGCCAGCGCCGATCCGAGCAGCGGCGCCAGGAACGAATGCGCCTGATCGAGTTCGGCGATGTCGGTCTGCCCGGCATGGTGGAAGGTCGCGGCGGCGAGGATCAGAATCGAGGCATTGATGGTGAGCGCGAACATCAGCGCCAGCGTCGAATCGATGGTGGCGAGCTTGATGCTCTCGCGCTTATCCTCGATGCTGTCGCCGATCCGGCGAGTCTGCACCACGCCGGAGTGCAAATAGAGATTGTGCGGCATCACCGTGGCGCCGAGGATGCCGAGCGCGAGATAGAGCATATCGGGATTGCGCACGATCTCGACCGTCGGCGCGAAGCCGCGGATCACCGCGCCCCAGTCAGGATCGGCCATCGCGATCTGGATGGCGAAGCAGACCGCGATCACGCCCAGGAGCGTGACGATGAACGCCTCGACCCAGCGGAAGCCGAGCGACTGCATCCACAGCACGACAAAGACGTCGAGCGCGGTGATCAGCACGCCGATCTCGAGCGGGATGCCAAACAGGAGATTGAGGCCGATCGCAGTGCCGATCACCTCGGCAAGGTCGGTGGCGCAGATCGCGATCTCGGCGAGCAGCCACAGCGGCCACGACACGAAACGCGGGAAAGCGTCGCGGCAAGCCTGCGCCAGGTCGCGGCCGGCGCCGATGCCGAGCCGTGCGCACAGCGCCTGCAGCAGGATCGCCATCAGGTTGGAGAGCAGCGCGACGGTGAGCAGCGTGTAGCCGAACTTGGAGCCGCCCGCGAGCGAGGTTGCCCAGTTGCCAGGGTCCATATAGCCGACGGCCACCAGATAGCCCGGGCCGAGAAAGGCGACGAGCTTCTGCCACAAAGTGCCGCGCGGCCGCGTGGCGATGCTGCCGAACACCTCGGCCAGCGCCGGCCGGCCGCGCTCGCGGCGCCAGCCCGAAACAGCCTCCCGCGGCTCGACGGCGTTCATGCCGGAGCGAGCCTCATGCCAGCGCGCTTCATGCAAAAGTCCGGCTCTGGGTGGCCGGCCTGTCGAATCCCGATCATCAACTGCAGAGTGTAATTTGTTGCGAATAATTTGCAATTGCAAACTATGGAACCCGGCTGCCGGCGCTGGGTTGACCGTCGCGGCCCGCGCCCGCGGGCAGCCGCGCTTCCCTCCGTAAAGGCCCGCTATCCGCGGCTGCCGAAGAATTCCGATGGCCTGTCTTACCGTCCTGCCCCGCCTGACCTGTCGGCTCGGCCTCGCCGCCTTGCTGCTGCCAGCCATGACCGTGGTGGCGGCGGCCGCGGAAGGCGGCGGCGCCCACGGTCCGTCGGAGGCGGTGCTGATCCTGCAGATCCTGGCGCTGCTGGTGGTCGGGCGGCTGCTCGGCGAGGCCATGCTGCGCATGGGCCAGCCGGCGGTGATGGGGCAGCTCATCGCCGGGCTGCTGCTCGGCCCGTCCGTGCTCGGTGCCCTGTTCCCCGAGCTTCAGCAGGCGCTGTTTCCGCCGGCGAAGGAACAGAAGGCCATGCTCGATGCGCTGGCGCAGGTCGGCGTGCTGCTGCTGCTCCTCCTCACCGGCATGGAGACCGACCTCAAGCTGGTGCGCGAGACCGGCCGCGCCTCGTTCTTCGCCTCCGGCTTCGGCATCGCGGTGCCATTCGCCTGCGGTTTCGCGCTCGGCGAGTTGCTGCCCGACGCGATGCTGCCCGATCCCGAGAAACGGCTGATCACCTCATTGTTCCTCGGCACCGCGCTGTCGATCGCCTCGGTGAAGATCGTCGCCATGGTGGTGCGCGAGATGAACTTCCTGCGCCGCGTCGTCGGCCAGGTGATCCTCGCTTCCGCCATCATCGACGACAGCGTCGGCTGGATCATCGTCTCGATCATCTTCGGCATCGCGCTGCACGGCGCGGTCGATCCGCTGAGCCTGACGCAGAGCGTGGTCGGCACCCTGGTGTTCATGGCCGTCAGCTTCACGGTCGGCCGCCGCGCGGTGTTCTTCGTGATCCGCTGGGTCAACGATACCTTCGTCAGCGAGTTTGCCGTCATCACTGCGATCCTCGTCATCATGGGGATCATGGCGACGATCACACATCTGATCGGCGTGCATTCGGTGCTCGGCGCGTTCGTCGCCGGCATCCTGGTCGGCGAATCCCCGATCCTGACCAAGCACATCGACGAGCAGTTGCGCGGGCTGATCACCGCGCTGTTCATGCCGATCTTCTTCGGCACCGCGGGGCTCAGCGCCGATCTCACCATCCTGCACGACCCTGCGATGGCGCTGCTGACCGCCGGCCTGGTGCTGATCGCCAGCATCGGCAAATTCGGCGGCGCCTTCATCGGCGCCGAACTCGGCGGCCTGACGCGGCGCGAAGGCTTCGCGCTCGCCTGTGGCATGAATGCGCGCGGCTCGACCGAGGTCATCATCGCCACCGTTGGCCTGTCGATGGGCGCTCTGAGCCAGAACCTGTTCACCATGATCGTGGCGATGGCGGTGATCACCACGCTGGCGATGCCGCCGACATTGCGCTGGGCGCTGTCGCGGATTCCGCTGCGCAAGGAGGAGAAGCAGCGGCTCGAACGCGAGCAGCTCGAACGGGAGGGCTTCGTTGCCAATCTCGAGCGGCTCCTGGTGACTGTCGACGGCAGCGTCAACGGCAAGTTTGCGGCGCGGCTCGCCGGCATGATCGCCGGCACCCACGGCATGCCGACCACGGTGATGCAGATCAGGGACAGCGACAAACCGGTGCCAGCGGCTGCCGCCAAGACCGAGCGGATCGCTAGCGACGAGCCGGCGCCGGCCGAGAGCAGGACCAAGGTGGCGGCGGCGCAGAGCGACGATCCGGCGACGACGGCCGAGGCCGCGCATGCCGGCGAAGCGGTCCGCGCCGCCGCCGAGGACACCAAGAGCAAGCAGAAGAAGGCCGAGAAGGTCGACGCGCCAGTCGATGTCACCACGACGGTCCATGACGCGCCGAGCGTCGAGATGGTCGCGACCGAAGCGCGCAAGGGCTACGATCTGCTTGTGATCGGGCTCCGGCGGACCGCGGCGCGCAAGCGCGAATTCCATCCGAATGTATCTCAGCTCGCCGCCGGCTTTCCCGGACCGCTCGCGGTGGTCGATACCCGCGACGAGGACCATCTCGACGAGCCGCTTGCCGGCCGGCTCGACATCCTGGTGCCGGTCAACGGCACCGAGCCGGCGCGGCGCGCCGCCGAGATCGCCATCACCCTGGCGCGCGCGACCAAGGCGCCCGTCACCGCGCTCTATGTCGTAAGCCGCACTGCCAAGGATCGCAGGACGGGCGGCCGCAAGAAGCCGCGGCGGACCACGCGGGCGCGCCGCAACGAGGAGGAAATCCTCAAGCAGATCGTCGCGCTCGGCGAGAGCTACGGCACCGAGATCAAGACCGCGGTGCTGGCCAATCTCGATCCCGATGAGGCGATCCTCAAGCAGGTTGCGCAGCGCAAGCACAATTTGATCGTGCTCGGTGTCGGCCGCCGCCCGGGCAACAAGCTGTTTCTCGGCGACACCGCGACCACGGTGCTGGAGAAGGCCAGCGCCTCGCTGGTGTTCGTGGCAAGCTGAGGATTACTTGCCGTTGTCCTTGCCGTTGTCCTTGCCGTTCGTCTCCGGCGCGCGGCCGAAGCTGTTGCTGCGCGGGAAGCCGTCCGGCGCGATGCGGCCGGCCTGGGCGCGCTCGCCGCGCCAGGGAGCGAGCTCTTTCAGCGTCATGTTGAAGGCACGATCGGCCTTGTCATACCAGGTGAGCCCATCGCTCGCGGGGAAGGTGATGACGTCGGACAGCCCCTTCTCGTTGTAGCGCTGCAGCCGCACGCCGCGGCCGCGTGCCATCTCCGGCACCTGCTCGAGGCCGAAGACCAGCATCTTGCGCTTCTCGCCAATGACCGCGACCTGATCGCCCGCGACCGGCGCGATCGCGGCGGCGCGGTCCGGCGCCTTGAGGTTGAGCACCACCTTGCCCTTGCGCGTGGTGCCGAGGCAGTCGTCCTCGGCGACGATGAAGCCGTTGCCCTGCCGGCTCGCGATCAGGAACTTGCGGCCGCCCTTGTAGGCGAACGCCGCCACCACCTCGGCGTCCTGCTCCATGTCGGCATAGAGCCTGATCGGCTCGCCGTGGCCGCGTCCGCCGGGCAGCTTGCCGGCATCGATGGTGTAGAACCGGCCGTTGGAGGCGAACACCAGGATCTTCGAGGTCGTCTCCGCCGGGAACGCGAATTTCAGCGCGTCGCCGGTCTTGAAAGCGACGCCGGACAGATCGGCGAGATGGCCGCGCAGCGCGCGCACCCAGCCCTTGTCGGAAACCACGACCGTGACCGGCTCGCGGACCGCCATCGCCTCCTCGATCGCGGCGAGATCGTGTTCGGGCGCCTGCGCGAAGGTCGTGCGACGCTTGCCGAGCGCGGTCTTCGGCCCGAATTTGGCCTTGACCTCCTTGATCTGCTCGGCGATCGCCTTCCACTGCCCCTTCTCGGAGCCGATCAGCGCCTTCAGCTCCTTCATCTCCGCGCGCAGCGTCCGGTCTTCGGTGCGGATCTCCATTTCCTCGAGCCTGCGCAGATTGCGCAGCCGCATGTTGAGGATGGCATCCGCCTGGATGTCGGTGAGCTTGAACGCCTTGATCAGCACCGGCTTGGGCTCGTCCTCCTTGCGGATGATGCGGATCACCTTGTCGAGGTTGAGATAGGCGATCAGAAAGCCGCCGAGCACTTCGAGCCGGTGCTCGATCTGCGCCAAGCGGTAGCGCGAGCGGCGCAGCAGCACCTCGCGGCGGTGGTCGAGCCATTCGGTCAGCGCCTCGGCAAGGCCGACCACCTTGGGGATGCGGCCCTTGACCAGCACGTTCATGTTGAGGCCGATGCGGCTTTCGAGCTCGGTGAGCTTGAACAGCGATTCCATCAGCAGCTCGGGATCGACGGTGCGCGCCCGCGGCTCGATCACGAGCCGCACGTCCTCGGTGGACTCGTCGCGCACATCGGCGACCAGCGGCAGCTTTTTCTCGTTGATCAGCTCGGCGATGCGCTCGACCAGTCGCGACTTCTGCACCAGCCACGGGATCTCGGTGATGACGATGTCATAGGTGCCGCGGCTGCCCTCCTCCTTGTGCCAGCGCGCGCGCACGCGGAACGAGCCGCGGCCGGTGGCATAGGCTTCCGCGATCGCCTCCGGCGGATCGACCACGACGCCACCGGTCGGGAAATCCGGACCCGGCACGTATTTCAGCAGCGTCTTGCTGCGGGCATTGCGGTTGTCGATGAGATGGAGAGCGGCATCGCACAGCTCGGCGGCATTGTGCGGTGGGATCGCGGTCGCCATGCCGACCGCGATGCCCTGCGAGCCGTTAGCGAGCAGATTCGGGAATGCCGCCGGCAGCACCACCGGCTCGTCCTCGCTGCCGTCGTAGTTGGGACGGAAGTCGACCGCGTCATCCTCGATGCCGTCGATCAGGAGCCGCGCCACCTCGGTCAGCCGCGATTCGGTGTAGCGCATCGCCGCGGCGTTATCGCCGTCGATATTGCCGAAATTGCCCTGGCCGTCGATCAGCGGATAACGCTGCGCGAAATCCTGGGCGAGCCGCACCAGCGCGTCATAGACCGACTGGTCGCCGTGCGGATGGAATTTGCCGATGACGTCGCCGACCACGCGCGCGCTCTTCTTGAAGCCGGCGCCCGGGTCGAGCCGCAATTGCCGCATCGCAAACAGCAGGCGGCGGTGCACCGGCTTGAGGCCGTCGCGCGCATCGGGAAGCGCGCGATGCATGATGGTCGACAGCGCGTAAGCGAGGTAACGCTCTTCGAGCGCCTCGCGCAGCGCGATCTCCTGCACGTTGTCGCGCTCGGGAGGAATCAGTTGCTTGCCCATGGCAAGGAGGTACTTCAGAGCGGCCGGATGAACAACAGATGAATGAGCGCGTCACCTCGGATGCGGCCGGCGCGGGCTAGGATTGCGTCGGATCGATCGCCATCGGTGGGGTAATTTGCTTGGAATGGGGAACCGAACAAGCGGACATCCGTTGAGCATAATCCCTAGCTAGGAGAGGAGAACTGCATGCGTTCCATCGTCTTCGCGACATTGGTTGCCGCCGGCATCGGCATGATCGGCACCGGCGCGTCCGCCGCGCCGGCGCCGACCGGCCTGTCGCTCAATCCGGACAGCAGCATCACCCAGGTGCAGCACTGGCGCTGGGGCAGCCGCCGTCACTATCGCGGCGCGAGCCGGGGCTGGCGCAACTGCCATGTCCGCCGCTGGAGCCGCTGGCGTCGCTGCTGATCGCCCGCGATCAGTGATCCTCATGAGGCCGGAGCTGTTGGCTCCGGCCTCTTTCATTGCGGCTGCTGAATCGGGTTTTTCGGCACGCGCGATGGGCGCCGCGTCAGGTCCTGGCGGCCCTCGTCGACCACGAAGCACCGGTAATAGCGCGCCTCCGGGGCGTTGCGCCGGCGCGCGGCGCAACGGTCGAGCGCGTCGAACTCGCGCTCCTCCCGGTAGAGACGATAGGGCGCGATCATGTAGCGGACCTCGCCGTCCGGCGTGCCGCCGAAGCGGTCGATCTGACCCTTGAGGTCGGGCTGGATCTCGATCAGCGCGTCGCGCAGCGTCTCGCCTTCGATGAAATTGTCGGGAAGCTGATCGAAAGGCCCGTCGAAGTAATTGTTGACGCGGACATTGTCCTCATAGACGCCGACCAGGATTTTGCGCTCGCGGCGGTGGTCGCGGTAGTAGACGAAGCCGGTGCGCTTGCCGATCAGGAGCCGCGGCCGCCGCGGATTGGGCAGCAGCGCGTCCGCGACCCGGACTGTCTCGTCGAGCACGAACAGGAAGCTGCGGATCGCCTTGTCATAGATCAGGAAGAAGCGAATGCCGGAATCGTCGAATACCGGCCCGATGAAAATCTCCTGCGGCGCCAGCGTCGCGGGTGGGGGCTTGACATCGGACAGTTCGTTGAGTGCGAACAGCACGCTCTTGCCCTTGTAGGACAAGCGATAGAGGAAGCGCTCGACCTTCTCCAGCACCACGCCGTCGGACGCATCGAGCTCGCGGAACATGGTCGGGGTGTCCTCGAGCCATTCGGTAGTCTGCTCGAAATAGCCAAACTGCACCTTGCCCTGGTCGCGGTTGCTGGCATCGAGCCGAATATTGCCGGCATAAGGCACGCCGTTGTGCACGAAGGTGAAATAGAAATAGTTCTCGGTCGGATAGACCGTCACCCGCTCCGGCAGGCTGTCAAGCACGAAGGCGAACACCGCGAGCGGATCGTTGACGTCGAGAGTGGTCGGCCGCAGCACCTCCTCGATCTGGGACTGATGCAGATGCAGCACCGGCCGGCTTGCGTCCTGCGCCGCTGCCGGCGCTGTCAGCAGCAGCACGCCGAGGAATACGAGGACCGCGCGCCTCATGCCCGCCCCGTCATGCCGCGCCGACGGCCGGCACAGCACGCGCCACCGCGGCGAGGAACTGTGCGCGCGCTTCCGGCAAAGCGAGCCCCCGTGGCTCGAAGGCGTGCCGCTCCAGGAAAAATCCGGTGAGTGCGAAACCGTCGCCGAGCGCACCGGCATCGGGCCGCGCAGCGGCCTCCGGTCCGGCACCGCCGAGAAAGGCCGGCAGCCGCAGCATGCGGTCGGCCCACGGCGCGCCGGCCGCGCGCGACACCGCGCGGCCGGATTTCGGCGAAACATAGATCAGGTCCTCGGTGGCACCGGTCGAGGCACAGGCGGAGAGATCGAGGCCGAAGCCGAGCTCCGCCAGGAGGTCGAGCTCGAACCGCGCCACCAGCGGCGCCGCTGCGGCGGCGTTATGGAGCTGGTCGAGGATCGTCTCCAGCGCCGCATGCAGCGCCGGATGCGGATCGCGCTCCGGCAAGAGCCGCATCAGCGCCGCGAGATGGGTGAGACCATAGATCGCGTGCGGCAGCAGGAAGAACGAGGCGGCGCGCAGCCGCACGCCCTCGATCGTGTAGTTGCCGAGATGGTCCTCGAGCCGCGCCCGCCACACCGCGGTGACGGTGTTGCCGGCCTGCAGGATCGGCTTGAGCCGCGAGCCGAAGCCGCCGCGCACCAGGCCAAGATGGCGGCCGTGCTCGCGGGTCAGCAGCTCGACGATCGCGCTGCTCTCGCCGTGGCGCCGGGTGCCCAGCACGATGCCCTCATCGCTCCACTGCATCAGCGCGACCTGCTCGATGGGGGGAAGACGGTGCTCGAACGATTCCACATCACGATGGGAAGTCTAGCGCGTTTCACGGCGAACCGGCAGCGCCTAGTCGGTCGGAAATTCAAGTCCCATGCCGCGGTAGCGTTCCGGATCGTTCTCCCAGCCCTCGCGCACCTTGACGAACAGGAACAGATGAACCGGCTGCTCGATCAGTTCCGCGATCTCCTTGCGCGCGGCTGCGCCGATCGCCTTGATGGTCGCGCCGGCCTTGCCGAGCACGATCTTGCGCTGGCTTTCACGTTCGACATAGACGGTCTGCTCGATGCGCACGGCGCCGCCGCGCAGTTCCTTCCACTCTTCGGTCTCCACCGTGGATTGGTACGGCAGCTCCTGGTGTAGGCGTTCGAACAGCTTCTCGCGGGTGATCTCGGCGGCGAGCTGGCGCAGCGGCGCGTCCGACATCTGATCGGGGGGATAGAGGAACGGTCCCGGCGGCACCTCGCCGGCGAGCCAGGTCTTCAGATCAGCGACGCCATCGCCGGTCAGCGCCGAGACCATGAAGGTCGCCCTGAAGGTCACGCGGGCATCGATCGCGGCGGTCAGTGCCAGCAGCTTCTCCTTGTCGGAGACATCGACCTTGTTGAGGACCAGGACCTTGGGCTGCGCCACGTCGGCAAGCTTCGTCAGGATTGCCTCGACCTCGTCATCGAGACCCTTGCGCGCATCAACGAGCAGCGCGACCAGATCGGCGTCGTGCGCTCCGCTCCACGCCGTCGTCACCATGGCGCGGTCGAGCCGCCGCCGCGGCGCGAAGATGCCGGGCGTGTCGACGAAGATCAGCTGCGAATGGCCTTCGATGACGATGCCGCGGATCAGCGCGCGCGTGGTCTGCACCTTGTGCGAGACGATCGTCACCTTGGAACCGACCAGCGCGTTGAGCAGCGTCGACTTGCCGGCGTTCGGTGCGCCGATCAGGGCGATGAAACCGCAGCGCGTCTCGTCCATCGCCATTCAGCCTTCGAAGGCATCGGCGGCGATGCCCTCGCGCGCCAGCATGGCGGCGGCGGCGGCCTGCTCGGCGGCGCGCTTCGACTTGCCGGTGCCTTCCGCCGCCGGCCGGTCCGGCAGCGTCACGGCAACGCGGAATTCGGGATTGTGGTGCGGGCCGGTGCGCGCGGTTTCGCTGTAGACCGGCGTCGGCAGCCCGCGTGCCTGCGCCCATTCCTGCAGCATGGTCTTGGCGTCGCGCAGCGGCTTGGCCGGCTTGAGCAGCCGCTCGCGCCAGAATTTCTCGATCACGCCGGCAGCCGCGCCATAGCCGCCGTCGATGAACACCGCGCCGACCAGCGCCTCGCACATGTCGGCGAGGATGGTGGTGCGGCGGCGGCCGCCCGCCTGGGATTCCGAGCTGCCGAGCTTCATCGCCGCGCCGAGATCCATGGCGCGCGCGATGTCGGCGCAGGTCTCCTTGCGCACCAGGTCGGCGAGCCGCTGCGACAGCTCGCCCTCGTTGGCCTTGGGGAAGGCGCGGAACAGCATGTCGGAGATCGCGAGCCCGAGCACGTGATCGCCGAGAAATTCGAGCCGCTGATAGCTGGCGATGCGGTTGCCGCCGCTCGCCGCCGAAATATGCGTCAGCGCCCGCTCCAGCAGCGTCTTGTCCTGGAATTGATAGCCGATCGTCGTCTCGACGTCGGTGCAGACCTTGGCCTTGCGGCTCATCGCACGATCGTGAACAGCCGGCTCCAGCGCACCGAGATCGGCCAGCGCCAGAACTCGTAGGCGCGCTCGCCTTCATAAACCGAGAAGAAGATGATCTGGGCGCGGCCGACGATGTTCTCGAACGGCACATAGCCGACCTGCGAGAACCGGCTGTCGGTCGAGTTGTCGCGGTTGTCGCCCATCATGAAATATTCGCCGGGAGGCACGGTGTAGACCTGGGTGTTGTCGGCAAAGCCGTTGTCGACCAGATCGAGCGTGTTGTAGCTCACCCCGTTCGGCAGCGTCTCGCGCCAGCGCTTGACGTGGACCGGACGCGGCCCCTCCTCGGTCTCGATATAGTCGTCGATGCGCTCGCGCTTGACCGGCGTGCCGTTGATGTGCAGCACGCCGTCGATCATCTGGATGCGGTCGCCCGGAAGCCCGATCACCCGCTTGATGTAGTCGGTCGAGGTGTCCTTGGGCAGGCGGAACACCACGACGTCGCCGCGCTCGGGCTGCGAGCCGAAGATGCGGCCGGAGAACAAGGGCGGCGACAATGGCAACGAATACTGGCTGTAGCCGTAGCTGTATTTCGACACGAACAGGTAATCGCCGACCAGCAGTGTCGCCTTCATCGAGCCGGAGGGAATGTTGAACGGCTGGAACAGGAAGGTGCGGATCACCAGGGCGATGATGAGCGCGTGGAAGATGACCTTCACAGTCTCGGCAATGCCGCCGTCTTTCCGCTTGGTGCCGGATGTCACGCTCATGCCGCCTTCTCGTCTGGAAATTCGGCGCCCCGCGACCTTTTAGCCGCTGGGGCGGCAGGGCGCAACGAACGGCGGATTTCGGGTTTAAGCTGTTGGAGGATCACGCGATAACGCAACGTTGCCCGACAGGAAACGGCGCCGTATTGACGACGTCTTCGCGGCGGATTGATGTCGATGGTCAAGACGCCGGTCCCTCGCCGGACACCGGCTCGGCGGAGATGATGACGAAGGCCTGCGCCATCGCACCCTCGTCGCTGATGGTGAGGTCGATGCGCGCCGCGCAGCCCTTGGGCGTGATCGCCTTGAGGCGCGCAAGCGCCCCGCCGGTGAGCTGCATGGTCGGCCGGCCGGACGGCAGGTTGACCACGCCCATGTCGCGCCACCATACGCCACTGCGGATGCCGGTGCCGAGCGCCTTGGCGCAGGCCTCCTTGGCGGCGAAGCGCTTGGCATAGGTCTCGATCCGGTTCTTGCGGCGCTCCGCGCGCGCGCGCTCGGCCGGCGTGAACACGCGGTCGAGGAAACGATCGCCGTGGCGCTCCAGGACCTTGGCGATGCGCCGCACGTCGGTGATGTCGGAGCCGAGGCCGAGGATCATCGCGCCTGCGCCTCCGTCCGTCCCGCAGCATCCGCCGCAGCGCGGCCGCGCGCGATCGCCGCCTTCATGGTCGCGATCGCCGGCTTCAGGCCGGTGAAGATCGCCTCGCCGATCAGGAAATGACCGATATTGAGCTCTGCGATCTGCGGCAGCGCGGCAATGGCTTGCGCGCTCGCGAAGGTGAGTCCATGGCCGGCATGGACCTCCAGCCCGAGCCGCGCCGCATGCGCCGCGCCCTCGACGATGCGGCGCCATTCCGCCGCGGCGCGCGCCGGCGCGCCCTCGGCGAGCGCGTCGCACCAGGCGCCGGTGTGGATTTCGATGACCGGCGCACCGAGCGCCGCGGCCGCCTCGATCTGCTCAGCCTCGGCGGCGATGAACAGCGAGACGCGGATGCCGGCGGCCTTGAGTTCGTCGAGCATCGGCGCAAGCTGCGCGCGCTGGCCGGCGGCGTCGAGCCCGCCCTCGGTGGTGCGCTCCTGGCGACGCTCCGGCACGATGCAGGCGGCATGCGGCCTCGTCCGCGTCGCGATCGCGACCATCTCCGCGGTCGCCGCCATTTCCAGATTGAGCGGCTTCGACAGCTCCGCCTTGAGCCGCGCGATGTCGTCGTCGCGAATATGGCGGCGGTCCTCGCGCAGATGCGCGGTAATGCCGTCGGCGCCGGCCTCGACCGCGAGCAGCGCGGCGCGCACCGGATCGGGATGCGCGCCGCCGCGCGCATTGCGCACGGTGGCGACGTGATCGATGTTGACGCCGAGGCGGATCACGTCGGCGTCCTATCCGTTGATCCGCTCGACCTTGGCCACGGCCTTCTTGCTGCGCAACTGGGCGATGATCGCGGTCAGGTGCTTGAGGTCATAGACCGAGAGGTCGATGGTGACGTCGGTGAAGTCGGGGGCGCGGCGCGTCATCTTGATGTTGTCGATATTGCCGTCGTTCTCGGCGATCACCTGGGTGATCTGCGCCAGCGAGCCTGGCTCGTTGCGCGACTGCACCATCAGCTGCGCCGGGAAGCGCTGCCGCACCATGTCGTCGTCCCAGCGCACGTCGAGCCAGCGTTCCGGCACGTCCTCGAACTCGCTCAGGGACGGCGAGTGGATTGGATAGATGGTGATGCCCTCGCCCGGCGTCAGGATGCCGACGATGCGGTCGCCCGGCACCGCGCCGCCGTTCGGCGCGAAGCGCACTGGCAGGTCGCTGTTGATGCCGCGGATCGGGATCGCGGTCGCCTGATCGGGCGCGCCCGGCACCTTGACTTTGACCGCCTTGAAGCGGCGGAAGCTGAACCAGCCGCTGTCAGTCTTGCGTCTCTGCGCCTTGGCGGCGGCACGCTCCTCCTTGTAGTCGGGATACATCGCGCGGGCGACGTCGGACGCCTTGAGCTCGCTGCGGCCGACCGCCGACATCACGTCGTCGACCGAAGCGCGCGCCAGCCGCGGCAGCGCCTCGATCAGCTTCTCCTCGGAGTAGACCATCTTGGCGCGATGGAACAGCCGCTCGACGATGCGGCGGCCGAGCCCGGCATATTGCTTGCGTACCGCGACGCGGGTGGCGCGCCGGATCGCGGCACGCGCCTTGCCGGTGACGACGATGGATTCCCAGGCCGCCGGCGGCGTGAGCTGGGTCTTGGAGGTGACAATCTCGACCTCGTCGCCGTTGCCGAGCTCCGACACCAGCGGCGCGATCTTGCCGTTGATCTTGCAGCCGATCGCGGTGTTGCCGACATCGGTATGCACCGCATAGGCGAAGTCGATCGGGGTCGCGCCGCGCGGCAGCGCGATCAGCGCGCCCTTGGGGGTGAAGCAGAACACCTGGTCGTGGAACAGTTCGAGCTTAGTGTGCTCGAGGAATTCTTCCGGGTTGGAGCCTTCGGACAGAAGCTCGACGGTGTGCCGCAGCCAAGCATAGGCGCGCGATTCGCGCACCAGCACCTCGGTCGGCGAACCTATACCGTCTTTGTAGAGCGCGTGCGCGGCGATGCCGTATTCGGCGATCTCGTCCATCTCGGTGGTGCGGATCTGCAATTCGACGCGCTGGCGGCCAGGCCCGATCACGGTGGTGTGGATCGATCGATAATCGTTGCCCTTTGGGGTCGAGATGTAGTCCTTGAACCGCGTCGGCACCAACGGCCAGGTGGTATGGACGATGCCGAGCGCGGCATAGACCTCCTCGACGGTGTTCACCACGACGCGGAATCCGAAAATATCGGACAATTGCTCGAAGCCGACGGCCTTGCGCTCCATCTTGCGCCAGATCGAGTAAGGCCGCTTGCGCCGTCCCTTCACCCGCGCAGTGATGCCGCGGTCGGCGAGCTTGCGGGTGAGCTGCTGCTCGATCTCGGCGATCAGGTGCTGCTGGCGGCCGGCGAGCGCGTCGAGCCGCTCGGTGACCACCGCGTAGCCATCCGGATTGATCTCGCGAAACGCGAGGTCTTCGAGTTCCTCGCGCATCTCATGCATACCCATGCGTCCGGCGAGCGGCGCATAAATGTCGAGCGTCTCCTGCGCGACGCGCTTGCGCGCCTCCGGCTGCATGTATTGCAGCGTGCGCATGTTGTGCAGCCGGTCGGCGAGCTTGACCAGCAGCACACGCACGTCGGCGGCGATTGCCAGAAGAAGCTTGCGCAGGTTCTCGGCCTGCTTGGCCTCCTTGGTGACGAGGTCGAGCTTCTTGAGCTTGGTCAGGCCCTCGACCAGCAGGCCGATCTCGCGGCCGAACAGCGCGTCGATCTCGGCCCGGGTGGTCTCGGTGTCCTCGATGGTATCGTGCAGCAGCGCCGCGGCGATGGTGGCATCGTCGAGCTTGAGGTCGGTGAGGATCGCCGCGACCTGGAGCGGATGCGAGAAATACGGATCGCCCGAGGCACGGCGCTGCTCGCCGTGAGCCTTCATGGCATAGACATAGGCGCGGTTGAGCAGCGCCTCGTCGGTATCGGGGTTGTAGCGGCGGACCCGGTCGACGAGATCGACCTGGCGCATCAGCTTCGGCTTTTTCTCAACCCTGACAGGAACTTGCGGACCGGTGCCGAGATTCGGGTCAAGCCGGGGCTGCAGCGGCGCGGCGGTGCGGGCCGGTTTTTCCCTGCTCAGATCAGGCCTCAGCTCGGTCATCAGACGTTCCACGGGACAGCGGCACGAGTCGAGCCACCGCCATCAACTCAATGATATCACGGCGCTTTGCCACTCCCGCAAGGGCGTGGCGACAATCGCATGATCGTTAAGGCGGCATAAACGGCAACTGCCCGGTGCAAACCGGGCTCAAAATAAGGAAGGCCCGGCTCATGGCCGGGCCTTGGCAAATTGGACATACCGGCAACCGGCTTATTCTTCCTCTTCCGGCTGCTCCTCGGGGGGTGCGAGCCCTTCCAGGCCCTTGAGCAGCTCCTCCTCGGTCATGCGGTCGACCGTGACCTCGGTATCGTCGGAATCGACGCTCGAGCCCGGCGCAGCGCCGACCAGCGGCACGTCCGGCTCCGGCTCGTCGACCTCGACATATTTCTGCAGCGAGTGGATCAGGTCTTCCTTGAGATCTTCCGGCGACACCGTCTTCTCGGCGATCTCGCGCAGCGCCACGACCGGATTCTTGTCGTTGTCGCGGTCGAGCGTGATCTGCGAGCCGGACGAGATCATGCGGGCGCGGTGGCTTGCCAGCAGGACGAGGTCGAAGCGGTTCTCGACCTTGTCGATGCAGTCTTCCACGGTGACACGGGCCATCGGCGCGGGCTCCTGAAGGGGACATTTCGGGGTGGATTGAGGCTGCTAGGTAGTCCTCCCTCCGGCAAAGTTCAAGCGCGAAATTCGTAAGGTTCCAACGCGATTTGGCGCTTGGCCGGCCGACCCCGGGTCTGTTACTCCTCGGCCGGGAACCACGGCGCGGTCCCTTCCATTGTTCCGGAGCGCGCCGGCTTCCGCGGACGGCCCGGTTCTTTTCGAATCTCGCGCCTCCGGTCTCGTTCCTGATGGCTCAGGCTGACCGTCGTGCGCCCGGCGTGCTGCGGTGTTCGTGCTTCTGCATCTCAATGACGAAAGAGCATCCGATGACAGTTCCAGGCGAAAAGATCGCCCTTTTTATTGACGGCGCCAATCTCTATGCCACGGCCAAGGCAATCGGCTTCGACATCGATTACAAGCGTCTGCTGCGTGAATTCCAGTCGCGCGGCTATCTGGTGCGTGCGTTCTATTACACCGCGGTGATCGAGGATCAGGAATATTCCTCGATCCGGCCCCTGATCGACTGGCTCGACTACAACGGCTACAGCGTCGTCACCAAGGCGACCAAGGAATTCGTCGACCAGACCGGCCGGCGCAAGATCAAAGGCAATATGGATATCGAGCTCGCGGTCGACGCCATGGAGCTCGCCAGCAAGATCGATCACATGGTGCTGTTCTCCGGCGACGGCGACTTCCGTTCGCTGGTCGAGGCGGTGCAGCGGCACGGCACGCGGGTCACCGTGGTCTCGACCATCTCGACGCAGCCGCCGATGATCGCCGACGAGCTGCGCCGGCAATGCGACGTGTTCCTCGATATCGTGGAGCTGCAGCCGCGGATCGGGCGGGATCCCGGCGAGCGCCCGCCGCGCGAGGGCGGACGCGAGCCGCGCGGCCACACGCCGCAATTCCTCCAGCGCGGCACCGGCCCGCGCACGGCGCCGGCCGGACCGATCTCCAGTGACGACGAGTTCGGCGACGATTGATTGCGCAGACATCGCGCGATGCCGCGCACCACGCGACAGCCGGAGACGCCGCGCAGCAGCGGGAAGCCCGGCCGGGATTGTCCGCGCTGCCCGCGCCTCGTCGCGTTCCGCGAACTATGGCGGCAGCGTGAGCCGTCGTGGTTCAACGCGCCGGTCGCCTCGTTCGGCCCACGCGGCGCGCGGCTGCTGGTCGTCGGGCTCGCGCCCGGCCTGCAGGGCGCCAATCGCACCGGACGGCCGTTCACCGGCGACTGGGCCGGCGACCTGCTCTATCAAACGCTGCTCGATTTCGGCTTCGCGCGCGGTGTCTACGACGCCCGGCCGGACGATGGCCTGACGCTGATCGATGCGCGCATCACCAACGCAGTGCGCTGCGTGCCGCCGGAGAACAAGCCGACCACCACCGAGATCC
>Ga0180222_1000437_pt1 | contig 60788 bp, 50 predicted proteins | sample eDN5th37CKraftOP_FD_151336 | JGI IMG/M metagenome (GOLD analysis project Ga0180222, IMG submission 151336) | Enriched Organic Plus compost microbial communities from Emeryville, California, USA - eDNA 5th pass 37_C Kraft OP (version 2) (version 2) ... | reverse complement strand
CAAGCGGGACGGCGGCGTGGCGCCGGTGTTCGCCTATCATTTCGATTGGGAAAGTCCGGCGCTCGACGGCAGGCTGGGTGCGACGCATACGCTGGAGGCGCCGCTGCTGTTCGGCCAGCTCGGCTCTCCGCTGGTCGCCAACGGCAGCGGCGCGGAAGCGCTGGCCCGCAGCATGGCCGACCATTGGGTCGCGTTCGCCGCATCGGGCGCGCCGGGGGTGGGCTGGTCGGCCTATGGCGAGGGCGGGCAGATGCTTCGCCTCGGCAACAGCATCGCGATGCAGGCCGATCCGTTCAAGGCGGAACGGGCGCTCTTTTCCGCATGAAGAAAAGGGGGCGACCGGCCCGCCGCCGTCGCCCCTCGCCCCACTCGCCCTTCGCCTTATTCCTTGGTCAGATATAGAAATGGACGAAGCGGATCTGCGCCTCGTCCCGGCTGGCGAGCGCCGCAATGCCCCTCGCCCCGGCAGGTGGGCGGTAGGCCGTGCCGAGGCCGTTTCCATCGCCATAGGGCTGGTCGAGGAACAGCGCGGTCGCGGTGAAGCCGCGCCCGCCCGCCGCAGCGGTCGTAGCAGCCATCAGGGGCCATCCCCCCATCGCCGCCGTCGCGCCCATGGCGCCGCATAGCCGTAGCAAAGCCCTGCGCGTCACCCGCATCGCGTCCTCCTCCCGTCAACCGAAATCCAGCGCGCTGTCGGGATACCAGCGGCCATGGACCTGCACATTGGACCGGAACGGCAGGATGACGCGGGCGACGTCGCCTTCCTCCGGCCGCTGGGCGTCGGCGATCACCAGTTCTGTGCACATGTCCGCATAATTATTGGCGGTGCCGATCAGCCAGCCGTCGCCTTCTTCGGCATCCGGGCGGCGCGGTACGAAGGTCACCTCGGCAAGGCTGTGCGTCGGCCCGGCGAAATAGCTGCGCATCGTTCTGTCCTTCATGTCGAACACGCCATAGCAATTGGTGACGCGGCCGCCGAAATTGCCCGCGCGCTCGGCGTCGAAGGGGCGGGTGCGGTCACCATAGCTGGTATAGGCATAGCGCATGTCGCGCCCCATGAAGCGCTCGTCGATGCGGCCCAGATCGACCACCGGCAGGTCGGGATATAAAATCTCCTCGACATAGCCGTCGTCGCGGGAATTGAGGTCGAAGGTGATGCGGCGGATCAGCGCCTGGCTCTTCTTCGGGTCCCATTTCGATCCGTCCGCATAGGGAAAGAAAGGGAAGGGATTGGTGTCGAAGATCGGCGCTTCCAATATCACCTTGTCGCCTTCCGTCCGTGCGTTGAAGGTGTGGACGATGCCGCGTTCCGGCCCCCGGAACCAGCGGATGTCGCGCGCCTCGCCGTCGCGCGGCAGAATGCCGAACATCGTCGGGGCGTTGCGGTCCCAGGTCCAGTGGATCTTGCCCTGCTTCAGGCGCTCCAGGCTGGTGGTGTAGCCGAACACCGGGAAGATCACATGCTTGCGGGTGATCGCCCAGTCGTGGATCATGCTGACATAGGGCACCTTCAGCTTCACCTCGCGGCTGACCTGCCCGGCCTTGTCGATGACGTAGAAGAACAGGTCGTCGCTCGCGAGGCCCGTCGCCTCGAAGCCGAAGGTCAGCAATTCGCCGGTTTCCGGGTCGATCTTGGGATGGGCGGTGAAGGTCTGGCTGCTGTATTTGCCGCCGAAGTCCCATGGCCCCAGCGTTTCCAGCGTGACCGGATCCATGCGATAAGGCCGCGAATCCTCCTTCAGCGCGAACAGCATCCCGGCATGGGCCTCCACCGCCGTGTTGATGACGGTGTTGAGATAGGGCCGGTCGACATTGCGCACCGAGGGGTCGCAATCATAAGGGTTGCGATAATAGCCGTAGAGCTGCCGCCCCGCCTTGGCGTTGTTGAGGAAACGCGGCGTCCTGACCCAGCGGCCCTTGTAATCCACGCGCCCGTCGCGGAAGCGGAAGCGGCTGATATAGCCGTCCTGGTTGAAGATGGAGTCGTCGGCATGCCTGGCCGGATAGGCCCAGTCCCCGCCTACGCGCACGAACGCGCCGTTCAGGCCCTGCGGTATCGTACCGACGACCTCGCAATCATAGACATCTGCTTCGAAACGCTGCGGTGCGAAAAACCCTCTCGCCATGGGCGTGCTGTTGACCATTATCGTATCCCGGATTCCTGACAGTCGGGCCGACCCGGCGACCCTCATCCTTCTTGTCGCGCAACCGGCGCGCAACCGCTCCGCCATCAGGGAACTGGGGCTTTTGCTGGACGGGAACAGCGCGCCTTTGCATCTGGCCTTCCGGGACGGATTAAACCAGTTTCACCGCATCGAAGAACCGAAGGCGGAGGAAATATATGAGGAGCAGGATCAGGGGCGCGGCGCTGACCGGCATGGCGCTGGCTCTGGCAGGGATTGGAATGGTGGGCATCGCCCCGCCCGCCAGCGCTGCGGCGACGGACGCGCGCACGGCGCAGCCATGCGATAGGGCCTGTCTCAAAGGGTATATGGCCCGCTATCTGGAGGCGCTGGCCGCGAAGGACCCGTCGCGCCTGCCCACCTCGCCGCGCACGCGTTTCACCGAGAACGGTGTGGCGATCCCGCTGGGCGAGGCGCTCTGGTACACCATCACCGCGCTCGGCTCCTACCGGTCCGACTATGTGGATACGGGGGCGGGGCAGATCGCCTCGGTCGTCACCTTTGTCGAAAACGACAAGCCCGGCATCATGTCCGTGCGGCTGCGGGTGGAGGACGGCGTCCTCACCGAGATCGAGACGGTGCTCAATCGCAACAACAAGAACGCGGCGGCGATGCTGCCGCCCGACCCGATCTGGGAGGAGATCGAACCCGCGTCCTCGCGTCTCAGCCGGGAAGAGTTGGCGCGGGGCGCGGAAGGCTATATGAAGGCCGTCGCGGAGGATGACAGCCGCCATGTCCGCTTCAACGAGAAAAGCTGCATCCGCTTCGAAAATTCCTCGGTCATGGCGCTCGCCCCCGGCGATACGCCGCCCGGACCGACGCCCAGCAACGACGGCACCGACAACTGGCTCAACATCATCGCCGACACGCTGCGCATCGGCTGCGGCCCGCAGATCGACACCGGCGTCTACAGCTTCATCACCAGCTACAACAATGCCCGCTTCCCGGTGATCGACGAGGAACGGCAGGTGGTGTTCGCCCAGTTCAATTTCCGCCGCGCCGGGAAAATCCAGGGCATCGACTATAAGGGGAAGCATTATTCCTATTTCTACGGCATGCAGTTTCCCAACGAAAATCTGCTGGGTGAGGCGTTCAAGTTCCGCGACGGCGGCATAACGCGGGTGCAGGGCGTGTTTCTCAACGGCAATGTCTACAAGACCGGCACCGGCTGGGACGTGGAGAAGAACTGAGATGCGCGGCCTTTCTTTGATGGTCATCGGTGGCCTTTCGCTGGCAGCGGCGGGAACGCCCTTGTCGGCCTCGGCGCGGGGATGCGACAAGGCATGCCTCGAAACCACGGCGGCGCAATATCGCGCCGCCTATCTGGCGCACGATCCCGGCAAGGCGCCGCTCGACCGCAAGGTGCGCTTCGTCGAGAATAATGTGGAGCTGCGCCTGCCGGACGGCACCTGGGATACGGTAACACAGGAAATCGGCCCCGCCCTCACCCTGTCCGACCCGCGCACCGGGAATGTCGCGGTGTTCACCTCGATCATGCAGAACGACGTGCCGGGCTTCCTCGCCATTCGCCTGAAGGTGAAGAACCGCCGGATAACCGAGGTCGAGCATATCATATCCACGAGGCGGAACCTTTCCGCTCCGCCCACGCCGATCGGCGACGTGCACGGTTTCACCCATGATCCCGACATAGCGCGGCCGATCCCGCCTGCCGAGCGCAACAGCCGGGCGGAACTGATCGCGCAGGCGGACGGCTATTTCTCCACGCTGGAGAATAATGACGGCAGCCTGCGCGGCGGCGTCCGCTTCCTGCCCGACACCACCCGCTTCGAAAACGGCATGAAATTCCCGGAGGTCGAGAAGGGCTTCCGCCTCGGCCGCTATCATTTCAACGAGCGGGTGCGGGACCGCGACTATTTCCTGGTGGACGAGGTGCGCGGCGTTGCGATGGCGCGCGCCTATATCGACCATAAGGGGCGGCTGGACGATTACAGGCTGACGGACGGCACGGCCACCCGCTCCATCTTCCGCGAACCGCAGAGCTGGGGCGTGATGGAATTGTTCAAGGTGCGCAAGGGTATCATCACCGCGGTCGAGGCGATCTTCGTGCAGACACCCTATTATATGCGCTCGCCCTTCACCGTGAAGCCGGACATGCGCCCCGGCGGACTGACCCCGCCGCCCGCACCGCCCCCGCCCACCGTACCGGCGCCCGGCAACCCGGTGTTGAACGAGAGCGGGGAGGAAGGCGGCCTTTAGGGGCCGCCTTTATTTTGGGCGGTTAGATAGGAGCGCTGGAGGCCGGGCTGGGATGGAGAACGGACCTCCGCCCTTACCGTCCCCCAGCGCAGGCCGGGGTCGTAAGCGATGTCGCGCGCTACCTCCTGAGATGCCAGCCTTCGCTGGCATGACGCGATAGGGATGGCGGGTTAGGGTGGGAAGCGGAGATCAAGCGTTGGAACGATGAGTTCACGCGGAGGCGCGGAGACGCGAAGAAAATTATCGCGAAGCATTGCTGCTCATGCTGGCAACTGGAACCAAGGTGGCATGGAGGCAAAGAGCCTGCGGCGCGATCCCTCTCCGCGTCTCCGTGTGCTCACCATCTGCTTGGCTGGCCATGTCAGCTATCAGCCGAAAACAGTCGTCCACCCCGACCCACCTGCCATCGGCCGCAACCCGCTCAGCCCGTCAACCCCGCGACGTCGTCGATCCGGTCGAGCGTCCACAGCCGGTCCGCCAGCCGCCGCGCCTCCGCTTCGGTCAGCCGCAGCCGCGCATTGGCAAGGAACTTCGCTTCCAGTTCCCGATCGCTCAGCCGATGCTCCGGCAGGCTGCCAACGCCGCGGGGGAACAGCGCCTCCTCGGTCAACACGCGGCCGTCCCTCATCCTGACCGTTACCCGCGCGATATAGGACCGGCGGTCCTGCTTCTTCGCTGCCGTCGCATCCGGGTGCACGCCCCAGCGGATGCGCGCCATCGTCGCCCGGATCGCCGGGTCCCGGAGGAACCGCGCGTCATAGGCATGGGCGTCGAGCGGAATGCCGTGCGCGGCGAGGGCGACGACATAGGGTGTCGAGAATTGCCCGTCCTCCTGCGTGCGGACGTTGAGCGGGTCGGGGTTGGCGACGAAGGGGATGCCCAGCGTCTCGATCGCCTCGATATCCTGCGGGGCAATGCGGTGGCGGGCGACCAGCCGCTGCATGCAGTCGATCTGGCTATGGGTGAAGCGGCAGGCGGCGTGGGGCTTGTAGTCGATCGACAGGATGCGCCAGCTCTCGCCATAGCCCGACATTGCCACCTCCGGCTTCCACCCCGTCCAGCCGTAGAATTGCGGGAAGGCAGCCGGACCGTCGAAGATCGCAGGATTGGCGGTGAAGCCCTGCCCCGCGAGCAACGCGGCCGTCACCGCGCCCTGACAGATCCAGCCGACCGGCGTATATTTGACATGCGTTTTGGGCGAGAGGGTTTCCCAGTTGTGGCTGCCCTGCGGCGGGCAATAATAGCCCGCAAGGCCGATGGCATGGCTCATCCGGTCCGGGTCGAACCCCAGCATCGCGCCGATGGCGGCGGCGGCGGCAATGATCCCCTCATGGTTGATGCCGAATATATCGGGCGTTTCCCCCGTTTCGATCAGGGAGGAGATCATCTGGCTCGACGCTGCGCTCAGCCGCACGGCGATTTCATGGGCGGCGACGATCCCGGTTATCAGCGCCCGCCCGGAAAGCCTTTCGCGTTCCGCCACCGCCAGCAGCGCGGGCAGGGTGACGGGCGGCACATGCGGTATCGCATCATGATCGAGCGCGTTCATCAACTCCGCATTGGCGAAGGCGGCGGCGGGCGCGGGCAGGCGGGCGCCGGTTCCCAGCAGCGCGGCCTCCCCCTTGCCGCCCAGGCCCTGCATCGCGCCGGCCGCGATGCGGCCCTTGTCGCTGTTCCACCCCGCGATCGCGCAGCCCAGCGCGTCGAGCAGATAACGCCGCGCCTCATGCACCACGGCGGCGGGCAGATCCTCATAGCGCAGCTGCCGCGCCCAGTCGGCGATGGCGGCGGTCACGCCCCCCGACGCCGGGCGCGCGCCGGGGCGGGCGGCGTCATCCGCCGTCCGCCCCGCCACCCCGCCCGGCCAGAGCAGAGGAAGTGTTCCGGCCAATGCGAGCAGCATCCGCCGGTCCACCATCACATCTTCACCCGCAGGCCAAGGCGGAAGCTGCGCCCGATCATGTCGAAATAGATCGGGCTGGTGGGGAAGGCGAAGTTCGCCGGGGCCATGGGCGGATCGCGATCGAACAGATTGTCGACCGCCGCGAACAGCTGAAATCGGGACGTCAGCTTGTAGGAGCCCGACAGGTCGAAATAGGTTCGGCCTTCCACATCGTTCTCGTTGATGTTCACGCCTTCGACGAACAGCTTGTTATATTTGCCCGCGCTGATCGTCCGCATCTGGAGCATGGCGAAGGCCGGGCCGACGTCCAGCGACAGCGAGCTGTTGGTGAACCAGCGCGGTGAACCGGACGCGGACGTCTCGCCCGCGCGCTCGATATAACCGGTGCCGACCGCATCCTCGCGATAGTGGATGACGTGGTTCGCCGCGACCCGCAAGGTCAGCGCGCCGTCGAGGCTGGAAGCGATATTCTCCAGCGGCAGGCGATAGGTGGCGCTGAAATCCAGGCCCGTGCGCTGCTGCTTGGCCAGATTCTGATAGGGCGTGTCCAATATGTAGGTGGCCGCCGATCCCGCCGGCGCCCGCGAGATGAAGGAGCAGAAATAGGGATCGTTGTTGACCGCGCAGCTGTTGGTCACGATGTCGCTGTTGAGGGCGACGATCGCATCCTTCACCGTGATGTTGTAATAATCGACCGACAGCGACAGGCCCGGCACGGCGCGCGGCGTCAGCGCGACCCCGGCGGTGAAGGTGTCCGCCTTTTCCGGCTTCAGGTCCGGGTTGCCGCCGATCAGTTGCTGTGTCGGCAAATTGCCCGCCGGGCCGCCGTCCACGCCGTTGGCGAAGGCGAGGTTGCGGATGGTGCTGACCGGCGGCGTGACCATTTCGAAGATGTTGGGCGCGCGGATATCGCGCGAGCGCGCCACGCGGACCAATATGTCGTCGACCGGGTTCCAGGTCGCGCCCGCCTTCCACGTCACCTGCGTCCCGGCGGCCGTGCTGTAGTCGGCCACGCGCACCGCGCCGTTGAGGTCGAGCGATTGTGCGAACGCCAGGTCGCGCGCGACCGGCACCACCGTCTCGACATAGGCCTCCTTGACGGAGAAGCTGCCCCGCAGCGAGCGCGCATTGGTGGTTTCATAGCCCGCCGCCTCCGCGATGGGATCGACCGAGGTGCGCTGTTTCTCATGCCGCCATTCGACGCCGAAGGCCAGCGACACCGGCCCCGCCCAGGTGGAGAAAGGCTCCCCCGTCACGTTGAAATTGGCCGCGTTCTGCACGTAGCGCGTACGGCTGTACAGCGTGCCGGTGACATAATCGATCGCATCGGCGCTCGGCGCGCCCACCCCGAATATGTTGAGCGGCACGCATCCTGCCGCCGCCGCGACGCCGTTCAGCACCCCGCGGCAGATCGGCACGCCGTTCGCGTCGGTCGTCACGTCGGCGGCATAGTTGAAATTCGCCAGGATCCGGTTGTTCTCGACCTGCTGGCGGTAATCGTTGCGGCCGTGGATGTAATTGGCGCTCCAGTTCCAGCCGCCGTCCAGCTCGCCGTCGAATCCGGCGACGGCCCGCGTGGTCTTGTTGGTCACCTCGCTTCGACCCCGGCCGATGTCGGTGCTGTAGCGGCCGACGTTGAAGCTTGTAATCGGGCTGGCCGGATTGGCCGCGTTATAGGTGTCGATGACGGTCCGCAGCGCATCGGGAATGAACGGATTGTCGAGCCGCACCACGATCGGGTTCGCCTGCTCGTTGCGGGGCGGCAGCGTCTGGCTCTGTCCCCGCGACCAGGCGTGCGACAGCTCGGCGTGGAAGGCCACGGCGTCGGCGACGTCGTAATCGAACCGGCCATAGGCGATCTGGCGGCGCCCGGCGGGCTTTATATAGACCCCGTCGTTGATGTTGATGAGCGCATTGCTGCCGCCGCCCTGCATATATTGCGACCCGGCATAATCTCCATAGCCGAAGCGGCCGATCGTGCCGCCCGGCCCGAAGGTTATGCCGCGCAGCGCGGCGGCGGGGCCGCTGACATTGTTGATCATGCCGCCCGGCGTCGCGGTCGAGAAGCGGACATCGGGAACGATCAGCTGCTGCGCCTGCCCGTTGCCGCCGGTCGGGCAAGAGGCCGAAACGGCGGCGGCCAGCGGACAGGGATTGATGAGGATGCCATAGCCCTTGCGCCCCCAGTCACGGGTGAAGACGTCCTTCACCCCCTTGTTGTCGACATAGTCGATGCCGACCGTCAGGTGCGCTCTATCGCCGATGCGGAAGCCGCCGACCAGGCCGAGACGCAATTCCTTATTGTCCCCAAGTTCGGAGAAGCCATGCTGGATTTCCGCCTCCAGCCCCTCGAACCGCTTGCGCAGCATGATGTTGACGACGCCCGCGACCGCATCCGATCCCCATTGGGCCGAGGCGCCGCCGGTGACGATCTCGGTCCGCTCGACCATGAGCGAGGGCACCTGGTTGAGGTCGACCTGATAGGTGCCCAGCCCGGTGGTTATCTGCGGCACGAAGCGGTTGCCGTCCACCAGCACCAGCGTCCGCGTCTGGCCGAGGCCGCGCAGGTCGGCATAGACGCTGCCGGGCATGATCGAGCGCACGCCGTTGGTGGTGGCGGAGGTGGACGCCTTGAACGCGGGCAGCTCGTTCAGCAGCGCGCCGATATTGGTTTCCCCGCGTGCGGCCAGCGCGTCGGCGCCGACGATGGTGGTCGGGGTGGGCGCGTTATAGCCCTCTCGGTTGACGCGGGAGGCGGTGACGACGATGTCGCCGCCGGAGGGCGCGGCGGCCTCTTCCGCCGCCCCCGTCCCCGCTGTGCCTGCGCCGTCCTGCGCATGGGCGGGCGCCAGCGCCAGCAGCGAGACGCCGACCATATGCAGCGCGCGCATGCCCGCCAGTTTCAAAAGACCGGAACTATCAGAAATCATGCTATTCTCCCCTCGGCGCTCTGACGACGCTCTTCGACTTGAAATCAGGAGAACAGCATAGGCCGGCGGGAACGGGCCGCATTTATGGCGGGGAACTGCCGGATGCCATGAAAGGGAACGGTGGCCGGGCCACCGGTCCCTCGCGCCTCATGGTTCAGGACAGCGGCGCCGGCAGCGCCACGTCCCGCCCGGCCAGCGCGGTCAGGCGCCATTGGCCAGGCGGCATGCCGAAGCGATCCTTGAATATCTTGCTGAAATGGCTGGAGTTGTTGAAGCCCCACATGAAGGCTATCTCCGTTACCGACTTTCCGCCATGGGCCGGGTCGACCAGCGCCTCGCGGCAGCGTTCCAGCCGTTCCTGCCAGATGAACTGGCTGAGCGTCACCGCCTCGTCGCTGAAGACCTTGTGGAGATGGCGCTTGGTGCAGCCGAATTTTTCGGCGATCGCGTCGATCGAAAGATCGGGGTCGCGCAGGCGGTGGCGCACATAGTCGATGACGCGGCCGCGCAGCGTGTCGCGCATCGGCACCGGCTGCCGCTGCATCTGCGCCTCGTTCATCGCCAGCCGCACCAGATGGCCGATGATGTCGGCCATGTCGGAATGCACCGAGGTGTCGAGCCCCTCATATTGCTGGAACAGCTGGAAGATATAATGGAACACCATATTGGCCAGCCCCGGCTGGCCGCCATAGGCGCGCCCGCACATCGCGCGGATCTCATGCGGGCGCAAGCCCAGCCATGGCGCGGGGACCAGTACCGCATATTGTTCCACATCGGTAAGGCTGGTGATCGCGTGCGCGCGGTTGGCCGTCCAGGCGGTCCAGCAGCCCGGCGTCAGGTGCACGTCCATGCCGTCCTGGCTCATGACCGCCGCACCGCGCGCCTGGATCAGGATAGGGATGATCTCCGGCCCGCCATTGCCGGGCGGGCGTTCCAGCCGGTGCGGCCCGGCCTCCACGCGCAGCATCCGCACCGGCCCCAGCGTCCCGACGCTGATGGTGCCGGAAAAGGCGAGGCTGTCGACGGTCTGCACCGATACCCTGTTGCGCCCAGAACTGATTACCTCCCCCCAACGCACGAGCCGTTCGTTGGGGCTGAGGTCGCGCATATCGACCTGCGCGATATTGCCCATCCCTTTGCACTCCTCTTGCGGCGCGCCCTCTGCCGTGGCGTGCCTCAACGCCATTTATAGTAGGCGACTGGAATGCCGGGTCAACCGAGGAACGTCGCGGCTTTCTACCCGCGCGCCTGCCCTCTTCCCTAATCGGACTGAATCGTGCAGCATTGGCCCGCAGAAGATCGGCGATGATGCCGGCACAGAGAGGGGATGGTGCATGATGGCGCTGGATGACGCGATCCTGCCGGAAATCTACGCCACGGCGGAGGATGAGGGCCGCTGGGTGCCGGTGCTCGACCAGATCGGCCGCCGCCTGGGCGCGGGCAACGCCGTGGTCCAGATATTGGAGGAAGGCCCCCGGCAATATCATTGCCGCTGGCAGATGCGCGACACCTTCTCCCAGATGCAGGCGGACCGGCACGACACCTTCCTCAACAATGCCGACAATCCGCGCCTCGGCAAGGACCTGCTGGAGCGGGCCGACAGCGCGATGATCGTGCGCGACACCGATTACCGGCTGCGCAGCCACAGCCGCTTTTCGGACCTGCAACAGAAGCTGAAGCTCGCCGGGCTGGGGCAGGCGATCTGCGCGGTGCTGCCGCTCTCGCGGCATCATCATTTCTCGCTCATCCTGCACCGCAAGGAAGGAGACGATCGCGATTTCGGCGAGGAAGAGGAAGCGCTGCTGCGCGCGCTGCTGCCCCATGTGCAGCAGGCGGCCCGGCTCTTCATGAAGATATCGGGCTTCGCCGCCAGCAACCGGATGCTGCACGACGCGATCGACCAGCTGAGAACCGGCGTCGCGTTCTGCAATCGCGACCTGCGCGTCCACTGGATGAACGAGGCGGCCCGCGCGATGATCGGCCGCTCCGTCCACGTGACGCTGGCCGGGGGGCAGTTGCGCTGCGTCCGGGCGGAGGACGGGGCGGAACTGCGCGAACTGGTGAGGGAGGCGCTCGCCGGGGGACCATCCGGCCAATGGCTGACGGTGGTGGGGCGGCGTGAGGACAATCCGTTGCAGGTCATGGCCGTGCCGGGCCAATTTGCGCCGCCCGCGGGCGTGCCGGAAACGCCGGGGGCGATGCTGGCGCTGCTGATGTCCGAGCCTTCGCGCGCGCCGGATTTCTCCGCCGGAGATATCGCCGCGCTGTTCGATCTTTCCCCGGCCGAGGCGCGCCTTGCCGCCGCGATCGCGCAGGGACTGTCGCTGGCCGACTATTCCCGCCAGCGCGGGGTGAGCATCGGCACCGCCCGCATCCAGATGAAGCAGGTGCTGGCGAAGATGCAGGCGGACCGGCAGGCCAATATGGTGCGCCAGCTGTGCGGATCGATCAGCGCCCAGACGCTGATGCGGACTCCCCTGACGGGGTAGCGGTCTGGAATAGGGTAGCCAATCGAATCTGGATGGTGGCCGGTTTCTCCCAATTCCCCACCATAAGAGAACCGTTCGCCCTGAATCCCTCGACAAGCTCAGCCCGAACGGGTTTGGGACATTCGTTCCCCGCCCCCAACCCCGCCTTTGGTGCCTGCCGTCCCCCAACACCCGCGCCTATATACCAAATGGGATATGCGCCCTTTCCTTCCGCTCCCTAAGACGGGGTGACGAGGCCGGGAACCGCGAAGCGCGCGGCCCGGCGCAACCGGTCAACACAGCCGGTCGCAGGGGGAGGAAAGGGCTGGTCCCGCATCGCCCGCCTGCGCCGGTATCAGGAGCAGGTGCCAGATGAAGAAACAGCCGACGATCCTCCTTTCCGCCTTGCTGACGGCCTCCGCCCTCGCCCCGGCCCCGGCGGCGCTGGCGCAGCAGGCGCTGCCCGCCCCGTTGCAGGGCGCGCCCGCCTCCGACGTGCCGGTGGCGGTGCAGAATCTGCGCTGGATGATGCTGGACGGGCGGGTCAACAGCCTGATGTTCCGCAGCATGGACACGCTGTTCACGACGCGCTCCGTGCCCCGGTCGGGCGCGGTGTGGCATCTGCCCAAGACCGAGAAGGCGATGGACTTCACCTACAGCTTCGCGGGCAAGACCTACAAGGCCGAGGAGTTTCTGGAGCGCAGCTACACCAACGCGCTGCTGGTGATGAAGGACGGGCGCATCGTCAGCGAGATCTATCGCAACGCCAGTGACGAGCGCACCCGCTTCATGGCCTGGTCGATGACCAAGTCGATCACCTCGGTGCTGGTCGGCGCCGCGCTGGCCGAGGGGCGCATCAGGTCGCTCGACGATCCGATCGAGCGCTACCTGCCCGAACTGAAGGATGGCGGCTATGCGGGCGTCACCATCCGCCAGATCCTCCAGATGCGCTCCGGCGTCGATTATGAGGAACGCTATGATTTCGACAAGCCCGGCACGGCGGCGCGCAACCATATCGCCGCGCTGGTGAAGAATGTCGCCCGCTTCGCCGACGCCGCGCGGACCATCGCCCGGCTGCACAAGCCCGGCGAGGTGTTCCAGTACAAGACCATCGACACCGCCGTGCTCGGCTGGCTGATCGAGCGCGTGTCGGGCACCACCGTCGCCGCCTATACCGCGCAGCATCTGTGGGAGCCGCTGGGCGCGGAGGCGGACGGCTTCTACATCATGGACGGCCCGCCCGGCATCGGGCGCGAGTTCAGCGGTGCGGGCTTCAACGCGACGCTGCGCGACTTCGCCCGCTTCGGCCAGATGATGCTGGACGGGGGCGTCGCCAATGGCCGCCGTGTGGTTTCCGAGGACTGGGTGAAGCTTTCCACCGCGCCCGCCGGCGCCGAGGACGGCAAGCGGGGCGGATACGGGTTCCAGTGGTGGACCATGCCCGGCGGCCCCGCCTATTCGGCCATCGGCCTTCAGGGGCAATATGTGTTCGTCGATCCCTCGACCCGCACCGTGGTGGTGAAGCTGAGCTATTTCCCGCCGGAGGACCAGACCGTGTCCGAGGAAACCGCGGCCTTTCTCGCCGCCGCCTCGCAATGGACGCCGCGCTGACGGACGGCCGCGCCCGCCGTCGAACGGCAATCGGACGCATGGACAGAACAGGGAGGATCATATGAAAACGGCTCATATCCACAGGCTCGCCGCCACCGCCATCGCGCTGTGCCTCGCCGCTCCGGCGATGGCGCAGCAGGCCCCGCAGGAAGAGGGGCTGGGCGACATCATCGTCACCGCCCAGCGCCGCACCGAGCGGTTGCAGGACGTCCCCATCTCCGCCACCGCGCTCGACGGGGCGGGCCTCGCCGCCAAGGCGGTGACGTCGCTCGCCGACCTTCAGACGGCCACGCCTGCGCTCTCCATCTCCGACGGCGGCATCATCCAGAACGTCAATATTCGCGGCATCGGCCTTGCCAGCGATTCTCCCAATGTCACCGCCGGGGTCGCGACCTATGTGGATGGGCTGTTCCAGCCGCCGATCGTGCAGGCCAACAGCTTCTACGACCTTGCGGGCATAGAGGTGCTGCGCGGGCCGCAGGGTACGCTGGTGGGCAGCAACTCGACCGGCGGCGCGATCTTCATCAACAGCCGCAACCCGGATCTCGACGGTGGCGTCGGCGGCTATGCGCAGGCGGGCTACGGCAATTACGACAATGTCGCCCTGGAAGGCGCGCTCAACCTGCCGATGAACGAGGAGCTGGGCGTGCGCGTCGCGGGTTTCTATCGCGCGCATGACAGCTATTTCACCGATATCGGCCCGTTCGCGAACAAGGCGGGCAAGCTCAACGAAAAGGGCGGCCGCATCACGCTGATGTGGAAGCCGGAGGGCTTTCAGGCGATCGCCAAGGTGCAGATCAACGACCGCGACACCGGCGGCTATGCCTATCGCCCGATACCGGGCGCGCTGTACGGCAATTATCGTGTGGGCGACATCCGCACGCTCAGCTTCGATGCGCTGACCGGCAATCGCGACCTCGCCTTCATGGCCAGCCTGGAGCTGCGCAAGGAACTGGCGGGCGGCATCACGCTGCGCTCGCTCTCCGGCTATCAGAACAAGCGGATCAAGAACCTCTACGACGTCGACGGATCCCAGGCGCCCCTGGCGGCGGGCGGCGACGTAACGCAGGATTATTTCGCCGGGGAAAAGCAGTATAGCCAGGAAATCAACATCATTTCGCCGACCGACGGCCCGTTCGACTGGATATTGGGCGGCTATTTCCAGCGCAACGACATCACGGTGCGCATCTACGAAGTGCAGGGCGGCTTCCCGACCGACATAACGCCGGACAACCAGCGAACCACCACCGGCCTGTTCGCGCAGGGCAATTACGAGGTGTCGCCGGGCGTCGAGGTGCAGATCGGCGGGCGCTATTCCACCTACAAGGCGACCGGATCGGGCGAGGTGCGCATCGGCCGGGGCATTCCGGGCTTCCCGCCTGAGGGCCTGCCCGTGTCCGACCTGTCGGGATCGCACAAGGATTCCCGCTTCACCGGCAAGGCGGCGGTCAACTGGAAGGTCGACGGCGACAACTTGCTCTACGGTTTCGTCGCGCGCGGGTACAAGCCGGGCGGCTTCAGTTCCACGACTTCGGAATTCGACCCGGAAACCGTCACCAGCTATGAAATCGGCTGGAAGTCGAGCTTCCTCGACCGGAAGATACGCACGCAGGTCAACGCCTTCTACAACCGCTACTCGAACTTCCAGTTCAACGTCATAGAACCGAGCACCGGCTTCAGCGGCGTGGAGAATATCTCCTCGGTCACGATCAAGGGGTTCGAGGCGCAGATGCAGGCGCGTTTCGGCGGGCTGGGGCTGGACGGCAGCGTCGCCTATGTCGATTCGAAGCTGGCGAACGTCACCTTCGTCAACACGCGCAACCTGCCTGGCGGCACGCTGGGACCGCAATGCCCGGCGGGCACGCCGTCCAGCCCGCCGGTCTGCTTCGACTATGCGCCCTATATCCAGACGACCGGCAACGGCCCCAATCTCTACGCGCCGGAATGGACCTACAATATCGGCGTGGACTATCGCATCGACCTGGGCGGAGCGACGTTGACGCCGCGCGTCAACCTCTCCTATGTGGGCGCGCAATATACCTATCTCGGCTATTCGCCGGTCAGCGACCGGTTGCCGTCCCGCACGCTGCTGTCGGCGCTGCTGACCCTGCAACTGGAGCAATGGCGGCTGGAGGCCTATGGCACCAACCTTACCAACAGGCGCTATGTCAGCGGGCAGTTCGGCAGCAACGAATTCTACGGCGCCCCACGCGAATATGGGCTGCGTGCCGCGATCGATTTCTAAAAAGGCCGGGCGGCGGGGGCGGGTTCGCCCGGCCCCGGCCCTGTCTTCCCGACGACAGGGAGGAAGGGGTCACCCCTTCCCCGCCCTTTTTACCGATGGTCCGAGTGGACGACCGTTTTGGCCTGAAAGCTGACCTTGCCTTTACCGTCGCCCTGAACCTGGTTAGCTGCGCTGGCCTTCGGCTCAGGGTCCGTTTCGCCGGATCGGCCAACGGTCTGTTGGGTTTGATGGATGCTGAAACGAGTTCAAACTGACGCGTGGGCTATGTCAGTCCTCACCGCAACCCGGCCCTCGGCGGCCGGGCCCGCAGATACTCAATTCGGCAAGGCGCGCCGCACTCCTGAGGCAAGGGTATAGACCGCCTGCCGCTGCGCGCCGCGATTATGATGGTCGACGCGGTAGCCCTGATAATGGCGGCGCAGCAGCCCTGCCTTCACCAGATCGGACACCGCGCGGCTGACATTGCACCGGGCCGAGCGGCGGACGCGGTTGCGCACCTCCTGCTCGACCGCGCCTTCGGCCAGTGCCGGGTCCTCCGGCAACTCCCCCTTCGCGCTCAGCTCCGCCTGCACCGTCTCGATGATCGCATGCCGCCGCCGGTCCCGCTGGGCCAGCGGGATCAGCGCGTCACTCAACCAGTCACGGACCGGTATATGCCTGTTCCCCTCGACCACATAGGGGCCGACCTGCTGCCCCTTCCCCGCCGCCTTGGCGATCAGCGTCAGCACCATGAACGCATAGCGGGGCCGGGTCGAGACGTTGGAAATCCTCTCGATCAGCCCGGCCATGTCCAGCGCCGTCCTGTCCAGCGTCGATGCCGCCTGCTTGCTCTGTTCGAAAAGATCGGGTTGGTGGAACATATGGGGAATCTAGCAAATCCGGATTCCCTGTGAATCCCCCAAATTCACCGCCTGTCGTTTTTTCCGTACATGACACTTTACCCTGAGTGGCGGGCCGGGTGCGCGGGATCGTTGCAAACGCCCGATAAGGCCGGCAGCGTCCGTGGCAAGGCGGATGGCGGCGAGGATGGAGTCTGGTTCCTTCCGCGACAATAGTGACACTTTACCCCTCCCGGTAAAGTGTCACTACGGGCAATGGTCGGCCGCGACGGATCCCGGCCCTCATCCATTGCAAATGTCTGTCGGGACTGGCCAAATTCTTCCTCACTGGCAAAGACCGTCCCGTTCGAGGACTGATTATCGCCCGCTTACAGTCTTTGACTTATCGCGCGGAACAAGGCAGTAGATCCGCCTGATCGCCCTCACCCTGTGTCGATGATGGGCACCCATTGCGCTGTCGAAGGATGAACCATGGCCGAGATCGAGCAACCCGATTACACGACTTTGACTGTCCAGTTGTTGAGCGCCTATGTCGCCAACAACAAAGTCGACAGCGGGGACCTTGCCGCGCTTATCCAGTCGACGCGGGCCGCCCTTGTCGGCGATGGGGCCGGAGGGTCCGAGCCGGAATTCAAGCCCGCCGTCAGCGTGGAGGACAGCCTTGCCTCCAGGGAGCATATCATCAGCCTGATCGACGGGCGGCCCTATAAGATGCTGCGGCGGCATCTCGCCCATCATGGGCTGAGCCCCGAACAATATCGCGCGCGCTACGGCCTGCCCGAAAGCTATCCGCTGGTCGCGCCCGCCTATGCCGAACTGCGCCGGGACGTGGCGCGCCGCATGGGTCTGGGCCATACGGCCAAGCCCGCCGAACCGGCCGCGCCGCAGCAGGCGGCCAAGGGGCCCGCTGCAAAGCCGGTCGAGCGCAAGGCCGTCAGGCCCGCGCCCGCCGCGAAGCCCGCCTCCAATCCCGCCCCTGCCGCGAAAGCGGTGGAGAAGGCTCCTGCCCAGCCCGCGAAAAAGCCCGCCGCTCGCAAGCCCGGCGCTACGGCTGCCAAGGTGGTGAACGCCGCGCCTGCCGCGAAGAAGCCCGCCGCTGCCCCGACCAAGGCATCCGCCGCGCCGCAGCAGGCGCCCAGGCCCGCCGCTTCCACTCCGGCGCCCGCAGCTCAGGCCGCCAAGCCGCAAGCCGCCGCGACGGCGGAGAAGGCGGCTCCGGCCCGGCAGGCCGATCGCGCTTCGAGCATGGCCAAGGCGGCGCCCTCCGCCAAGGCGGTGAAGCAGCCCCCCGCGAAGAAATCCGCCCCGCCCAAGGCGAGCGCGCCGAAAGCCAGTGCGCCCAAAGCCAGCACCCTCAAGGCCAGCGCCCCCGCGCCGGCCGCCAAGGCATCGGGCAAGGCGAAGGCCGATGGCGGCGCGAAGGCCCCCAAGCCGGACGCCGCCAAGGCCAGCAAGGCCGCCGCGCCCAAAGCCGCGCGCAAGAAGCTGAGCCTGAAGATCCCGAAGGAAGACAAGACGGCAGACAGGGCGTCCCCCTCCGCTTCCGCGGCAAGCGGGAGCAAGGCCCCGGCACCGGCCGCCGAAAAGGCCTGAGCTTTCGGATATCGGCGGCCTTCCGGATCATTCCGGGGGCCGCCATTCCGGCCGACCATCCCGGCAGTCCCGAAAAGTTGCCGGTCCTGAGCGCCCGCGCGCCCGGCGTTCAGCCGTGGTCGCCGGCCCGGCCGTCGCCTTCCAGCGCGTTGGCGATCATCGCCGCCAGCGTTTCTTCCGCCCGCTGCCGGACGGAGGCGTCCTTCGACACGAAGTCATGGCGTATCCAGTGCGGGGCCCGTTCCAGCACGCCCCGAATGATGGTCTGAAGAGCTATGGTCATAACCGGTCTATGGGGGTTCGGCCCCGCGCATGCAACCATGGATGGCCCCGGCGCGCCGCCCGCGTGATTTTTCGCGCCGAACTGATGCGAATATTCGCTTTTCCGTTCAACAAGATCCGTTTTCGGATCAATCTTCGTGTTCCATATTGAAAATGGATCGGCGCCGCCTAGATATGTCTTGTCACTTCCCCCTTAGTGACACCTCCCTGAACCTTGGCCCCGCCGTAGAGTTCGCTCCGGCGGGGCTCGTTTTGTCCGGCGACCTCAGGCCGCCGGTATCAATATGTCCGCGAAAAAGGCCGATAGTTCGTCGAAGGCGTCGAGCGGCACTATCTGGCTGACATATTGGTCCGGCCTCACGAGGATCGCGCAGCCTTCGGCCGCGTCCACGCCCCGCATCGCATAGATGTCGGCGCGCGGATCGGTGCAGAAGGCCTTCTCGTAATCGCGCAGGCCCAGCCGCCCCGTCGCGGGCAGCAGCAGCTCCGGCAGGGTCGCGATGTCGAAGGTGCGATGCGGCACCGGTAACACCGCGCGGACATCGATGACGGCATCCACGTCCGCCCCCTCCGGCGCATAGCGCCGCAGCGGCGAGGCGGGATCCTCGGCCAGACGGCGGCAGAGCGGCGCGATGCTCGCCAGCGATGCCTCCGCATCCCCCGCCCGCGCGAACAGATACAGGCGCCAGCGCCCGTCGGCGCGGGCGGCATGGCCCAGCTGCATCGGCTTCGCATCGGCAAGGCGGATCACCGGCGCGGAATGGAACCGCTTGCCGATCGGGAAGCCGGTGGCGAGATGCTGGTGCTCGCCCCTGCCGGTCAGCGTCGAAGGCAGGTAGCGGGTAGCCGTTCCCGCCGTATAATGGCCGTGCCGCACGAAATAGGACTGGACCTCGGCCGCGTCGACCTGCTTCGTCGCGGCGCTCAGCAACGCCGCCCATTCGCGGTCGAAGTCGATCAGTTCCTTGGCGATCGCGCGCCGTTCCTCCGAATAGGTCCGCAGCAGCTTCGGCTCGGCCTGCCCCCTCAGCACCGCCGCGAGCTTCCAGCCCAGGTTGAAGCTGTCCTGCATCGACACGTTCATGCCCTGCCCGGCCTTCGGGCTGTGCGTGTGGCAGGCGTCGCCCGCGATGAACACATGGGGCAGGCGCGTTCCGGCCTCTTCCTCCGGCACGTCGTCGAACCGGTGGCAGAGGCGCTGGCCGATCTCGTAGACCGACCACCAGGCCACTTCCTTCACATCGATATGATAGGGGTGGAACACCCGGTTGGCGGCGGCGATCACGTCGTTCACGGTGATGTTCCGCGCCGTCACCCGCTCATGCTCGCCCAGCTTGTCCATCTCCACATAGATGCGGACGAGATGGCCCCCTTCGCGCGGAATGAGGACGACGCTGCCGCCATTGGCCGAGTTGATGACGGATTTGAGCCGGATATCCGGGAAATCGGTAACGGCCAGCACGTCCATCACGCCCCAGGCCTGATTGGCCGAATCCCCCTCCAGCTTCAGGCCGAGCGAGGCCCGCACCGCGCTGCGCGCGCCGTCGCAGCCGACCGCGTAGCGCGCCCGCACCGTCTCGCTCGCCACGCCGCCGCCCGGCAGATCGACCTCGAAGCGCGCGGTGACCGGGCGGTCGGCGGCGGGATCGATATGCAGGTCGACCAGCCTGCGGCCGTACCACGGCTCCATCCGGTTGGGGGACTGGCGCATCACGTCCAGATAGAATTGATGGACGCGCGCCTGATTGATGATGACATGCGGGAATTCGGACAGACCGTCCTCGGTATCCTGCACGCGGCCGCCGCGGAAAATGCCCTTGGCCGGGTCCGCGTCGGTGCGCCAGAAGCTCGTCTCGTTGACCCAATAGGCCTCGCGCAGCACCCGCTCGGCAAAGCCGAAGGCGTTGAACATCTCCACCGTGCGGCAGGCCACGCCATCGGCCTGCCCCAGTTCGAGCGGCCCCGGCTTCTGCTCGACGATGCAGGTTTCGATCTCCGGAAAGGCGGCGAGCTGGGCGGCCAGCGTCAGGCCGGCCGGGCCGCAGCCCACGATCAGCACATCGACCTCGGCGGGCGGACCCGCCTCATGCGCCCGTGCCTCGCCGCGCGGCGAGGCGGGCTGGAGGTCGGGATCGCCGGTACGGAACCCGTTGGAATGAAATGGCATCAGGCTTCTCCATCATTTGCGGATTTTGGCATTTGCAGGCTTTGGCGCGGAAACCGCCGGCGGCATCGGCATCGCTATTGCCTTCGACGCCCACGGTCTATAAATTCAGCATACTGATAGAATGCATACTTATTAATTTTCGACCTGTCAATCGCGAGGCATCAATGGACGACTACATCCGGGGCAATGAGGAGATGCCGGGCCATTTGGCGCGCCGTTTCCAGCAGATCGCCGTCGCCATCTTCCAGTCCGAAGTGGGTGCGGCGGGGTGCGACCTGACGCCGGTCCAATATGCGGCGCTGGTCGCGATTCGCGGTCGTCCCCGGATCGACCAGATCACGCTGGCGGGCGAGATCGCGCTCGACCGCACGACCACTACCGGCGTGGTCGACCGGCTGGAAAGCAAGGGGCTGATCACGCGACAGGTGAATGCGAAGGACCGGCGCGCGCGGGAACTTGCCGTCACGCCGGAAGGTCAGGCGATGCTCGACCGCATCGCGCCCGCCGTCAACGCGGCGCAGGCGCTGATGGTGCGGGGCCTCTCCGGCGAGGAGGCGGCCCGGTTGACGCGTCTGCTGCGCAAGGCGATCGAGGCCAACAACGAACTGAGCCGCGCGCCGAAGCGGGGGTGAGGCGCCTGCCGGGCGCGGATCAGCCTTCCGCTGTGTCCGCGGCCTCGGCCTCTATCGCCTTCGCCACCTCCGCCCAGCGGAACGGCGACAGGTCGATCGCCGGATGAACCGCCCCGCATTGCTTGCAGCGGCGCTTTTCCTCCGATCCATTGAATTCCGCGCAGGCGGCGGCATAGCCCGCCTGGACCGGGCCTTCGGCGATATGGCGGGAATGGAGCGTTTCGCCGCAGTCCTCGCATCGCCATTCGACCGTCTCGCCGCCATGATCCCGCGCCTTGTAGCGCAGCAGGATGCCGTTGCGGATCGTCCGCACCCGGTGCGCATAACCGGCGGGAACATAGACATAATCCCCCGGCTCCGTGTCGAAATGGCGCACCGGGCCGTCGACGAACTCGACCCGCGACGCGCCGGTGGGCTGGGCGATCACCGAATCCTTCGCGCAGCGCAGGTAGAAGGGCTGGTCGACCGAGTTGCGGCTGACATGCAACTGGGGGTCGACCTCCGGCCGCAGCATAGGAAATTCATCAAAGGATTCGAGCCGCTCGGCCTCCTTGATGAAATTGAACTTGTTCTTGCGCCGGGTGCGTACCGGTTGCGTCATGCTTTCCCTCCAGTCTCAACGCCGGATATGCGCCGGGGACCGATCCGGTACGCGGACATTCCATGCTCACTTGACAGATATTTGTCTATAAGACAGAATTTGTCAATATTGCGGCGAGGGACCATGCCCCGCCCGCCAGACCGGGAGTTTTCGTCATGAGTTCCGAAGTGGTTCCGATGAAGGCGAACGCCTTCGATATGACCCAGCGGTCGAGCACCCAGCTGCTGCCGCTCTTCCCCTATGTCCATCGCGGGGCGATCGTGCCGTGCAGCGTGGCGTTCGAAACCGACGGCAGCGGACGGAATATCGGCTATTTCGTGCATACCAACAGCGTGGACGAGATCGCCGTCACGCTGGCGTCCAACGGGCCGCAGCGCACCGGCGAGGTCGTCGTCGGTCCCCGCTCCCACGGCGTGGGCGGCGGCGGCTCGACCGCCGCCTTCTTCCGCGTCGGCGTGGTGACGCAGCGGCAGCTGGAGGACGGGGAGCAGCCCGAAGAGGTCAGCTTCCAGTGCGAGAAATGCAATGCGGAGCTGCTGCATCACCGGGTCAACATGGCGCATGACGGAGAGGGCCCCCGCTATGGCGCGCTGCCGTCCAACCTGATGAACGAGCAGGCGGTGGCCCAGCTCAATGCCTCGGTCGAAGCGCGCACCTGCAAGGCGTGCGGCCATGTCAACCCGGAGTTCCCGATCGCCATCTGGGGCTGGAACCGATATGTCCGCAACTCCCGGATCGCGCAGCGGGGGTGGGAAGCCATACGGGATCTGGAACAGGCCGGGGAAGCGGGCTGAGCTATCGCCCGCGGCCGCGCGCCGCATGCGTGACGACGACAGAACAAGGCAAAATCAAGGACGGGGAGGACGCCGCATGGCGATGATGAATGGCGAGGCCATGGACGGGCCGGAAGAACGCGACCGCACACCGATCACGGCCTATGCCGCCACCATGCTGGCGCTGTGCCTGTTCGTGGGGGCGACCGAAGGCTATGACGTGCAGGCGATGGCTCTCGCCGCGCCGCTGGTCAAGGCGGGCTGGGGGCTGGGCTTCAACCAGATCGGCGCGCTGCTGTCGATTTCCGCCATCGGCCTTGTGCTCGGCAGCTTCCTGCTCTCGCCGCTGGGCGACAGCCTGGGGCGGCGGCCGGCCATCCTCCTCGGTCTGTTCATCGCCGCGATCGGCACCGGGACGGGCGCGCTGGCGCCCGATTTCCACTGGCTGGCGGTGACGCGCCTCGTTGCCGGGCTGGGGCTGGGCCTTGCGCTGCCCAATGTGCTGGCGATGGCGATGGAACTGATGCCGCGCCGCGTCCACACCTTCGCGGTGGTCATCGTCAGCTGCGGCTATCCGCTGGGGTCCGCGCTGGGCGGCGCCTTCGCGAGCGCGCTGGTGCCGGCGCATGGGCATGCGGCGGTTTTCTTCGTCGGCGGCGCGGGCACGACGATCGCCCTGCTGCTGTGCGCGCTGTTCCTGCCGGAATCGCCGTCCTTCCTCGCGCATCGTCCGGGCCGGGCGGCGGAGCTGGACCGGGTTCTCGCACGCCTCGGCCGCCGCATCCCGGCGGAGAGCCTGCACCGCAAGGTGGAGGCGATCGAGGGCTTCCGCGCGCGCATCGCCGCCATCTTCGCGCCGGAGCGGCGGCGGCTCACCTCGCTGTTGTGGATGATGAACCTCGGCAATGTCGCGCTGGTCTATTTCTTCTTCAGCTGGTTGCCGTCGCTGATCGTCGCCAGCGGGCTGACGGCGCGGGACGCGATCCTCGCCACCTCGCTGTTCAGCGCCAGCGGCGCGGTCGGCGCGCTGGCGCTGGCCTTCCTGCTGCCCCGGCTGGGGCCGGTGCGGGTGCTGGCCGCCGCCTATCTGCTGGCGATCGCCGCCACCAGCGCGCTGGCGGTCGGCGTCGGCGCGGGCATCGCCTTCTATCTCGCGCTCATGGTTTCGGGCGTGGTGGTGGTCGGCTCGCAATTCTGCCTCAGCGCGGTGGTGGCGCAGGCCTATCCCGGCGCGATCCGGGCGACCGCATCGGGCTTCGCCACCGGCATCGGCCGCGCGGGCGCGATAGCGACGCCGATCGCGGCGGGCGCGCTGATCGGGCTGTTCCAGGGATCGGGCCGGTCGTTCATGATCGCCCTCATCCCGGCGGCGATCGCGCTCGTCGCGGCGGTCTTGCTGGAATTCTGGGGTGACTTGCGGCGCGCGCGTTCGTAAAGGGCGGAAGGCCATCGAAGAAATGTGGCCGGATGCGGAGAATGTGCGATGAAATCGAATCCGGTCGAACCGCAAGCCGTCGTCGAGCGCACCGCCCAGGGCGAGGCGCTCAACGACCTGATCCTGACCATCTTCCGCGTCAGCGGGCGCCTCAACCGCGCGGGCGATGCGCTGTCGCGCGACCTGAACCTGACATCGGCGCGCTGGCAGGTGCTGGGCGCGATCGCCAGCCAGCCCAGGACGATCGCGCAGATCGCGCGCCAGAACGAGTTGACGCGGCAGGGCATCCTCTGGGTGGTGCAGGCGATGGTCAAGGACGGGCTGGTCGAGCTGATCCACAATCCCGATCATCGCCGGGCCAAGCTCGTCCGCCATACGCAGGCGGGCGCGGATATCTATCGCGAAATCACGTCGCGGCAGCGGCGCTGGGTGAGCGAGCTGGCCTCCCCCTTTTCGGAGGCGGAGCTGAAGGAAGGCACGCGCCTGCTGACGCGGCTGGCCGAAGCGGTGGTCGCCGAGGAGGAAGAGGGCGAGTGATTTCGTCCGTGTGAAAATCATTGTCATAATGACAATAGTTTGTCATTCTCTCTTCACGAGAAGAGAGGAGACATATTCATGGCTGGCACGGAACCCCGGATCGATCGATCGCTGACGCTGCATTTCGTCGGCGACTGGGGGCAGGCGAATTTCCATCGGGTCTGTTCCTGGCTGTCGCAGGAATTCTGCCGCCGCGCGGGCGCGCGCAGCCGGGTGGCGATCTGGAACATCCGGGAAGGCGGCATAGAGGCGATCGATCAGGTTCAGGATGGCGAGGCCGATCTGTGCATCGTCACCCCCGCGATGCTGATGCCCGCCGCGCTCGACGGACGGCTGATCTTCGAAAAGCGGCCCGCGCCCGATCTGCGCGCGCTGGTCGCCATGCCGCAGAACGACCGGATGATCCTGGCGCTCGATCCGGCGCTGGGCATTTCCAGCTTCGAGGAGCTGCGCGCCCGGCGCCCGGCGCTGCGCATCGCCACCTCGCCCGATGACGGCACCAATTTCATCGGCCATGTGGCGCGCCTGTTCTCGGAAGCGCACGGCATCGGCCGCGATACGCTGAACCGGTGGGGCGGCGATTTCGTCTACGACACCCATCCCATGGATTCGATCGGGCGGATGCTGCGGGGCGAGGTGGACGGGCTGTTGCAGGAAGCGGTGATGTCGCCCGGCTGGACCGAACTGGTCGAGCAGCGCCGCGCGATCCCGCTGCCCGCCGAAAAGGACGCATTGGCCCGGCTGGAGGCGCTGGGCCTGCCCGCCAACCCCTTGCCCTCCGGCTATTGGAGCACGGTCGAGGGGCCGCTCGATGCGCTCGATTTCTCCGATTTCCTCGTCCTCGTCCGCAGCGACATGCCGGAGGACGTCGCGCATCTGCTGACCTGGTGCCTCGTCGAGCGGCGCGAGGGGATGGAGCGGCAATATCGGCACCTGCCGCCGCAGCGCAGCCCGCTCAGCTATCCGCTCGACCCGGCGAAAATGGCGCGGACCAGCGTTCCCCTCCATCCCGGCGCGCTCCGCTATTTTCAGGAAATGGGCCTTTCCTGAATCGCCATCCGCAGGATTGACTTGTATTTGTCTTTATGACAAAACATTGTCATAAATAATATCCGAAAGAGGGAGAGGCCGGATGGAGGATATCCATAGCGTCATCATCGTCGGTGCCGGTCAGGCGGGCGGCCGCGCCGCGAAAGCCGTGCGCGCGGCGGGCTATTCCGGCCGCGTCGTCCTGATCGGCGAGGAAGAGCACCTGCCCTATGAGCGGCCCGCCCTGTCCAAGGCGGTGCTGCTCGATCCGGCGGCGCAGGCGCCCTCGGTGCTGACCGGGGCGGATTGCGCGGCGCTGGATCTGGACATGCGCGCCGGCCGTGCGGTCGCCGCCATCGACCGCGCCGCGCGCGAGGTGGTGCTGGCCGATGGGGAACGCCTCGGCTGGGACAGGCTGCTGCTGGCGACGGGAAGCCGGGTGCGCCCGCTGGCGATCGACGGCGTGCCGCCGCAATCGATCATGACGCTGCGCACGCTCGACGATGCCCGGCTGCTGCGCGAGCGGCTCGCCGCCGGGGCGGATATCGCGGTCGTCGGCGGCGGCTTCATCGGGCTGGAGGTCGCGGCCAGCGCCGCGAAGCTGGGGTGCCGGGTGACGGTGGTGGAGGCCGCCGACCGCCTGCTGCCGCGGCTGGGCTGCCCGGAAGCGAGCGCCATGGTCCTCGCCCATCATCGCCGTGCGGGCATCGATATCCGTCTGGCGACGACGGTGAAGCACGGTGACGGGCAGGCGCTGGAACTCTCCGACGGCAGTTCCGTTCCCGCGACGCTGATCGTCGCCGGGATCGGCGTGTCCCCCGACACCGCGCTGGCCGAGGCCGCCGGGCTGGAATGCGACGACGGCATCATCGTCGATGAATATGGGCGCACGTCCGATCCGGCGATTTTCGCGGCCGGTGACGTGACGCGCCATCGCCATCCGCTGCTCTGTCGGCATATCCGGCTGGAATCCTGGCAGAACGCCAATGTCCAGGCGGAGGCGGCCGGGCGGTCGATGGTGGGCGTGCCGACGGTCAGCGCCGAGATTCCATGGCTCTGGTCCGATCAGGGCGATCTCAACCTTCAGGTCGCGGGCGCGCCGGAACGGGTCGACGCCGTGGTGATGCGCGGCGACCCCGATGGCGAGGGCGGCATCGCCCTCTTCCAGTTTCAGGACGGGCAGCTGGTGGGCGGCGTGACCGTCAATCGCGGCAAGGACATGCCGATGATCCGCCGGATGCTCGCGCTGCCCGCGCTGCGGCCGGACCCGCAAGCGCTCGCCGATCCCGACACGCCGCTGCGGCGGCTTCTGCCAGCACGAGAGACAGCATGACCGATATCACCATCCTGGTTGCGACGATGAGCGGCACCGCCGAAATGGTCGCCGACGAAATCGCGGGGCGTCTGGAGGATGCGGGCGCGCAGGCGCGCATCCTTCGCATGGAAAAAGCCGATATCGGTACGCTGAAGGATGCGGAAGGGCCGCTTCTCATCTGCTCTTCCACCTATGGCACCGGCGACGTGCCGGGTAATGGCGCGGCGCTTTACGGTGCGCTGGAGGCCGGCAAGCCCGACCTGTCGGGCGTGCGCTACGGCGTGGTGGCGCTGGGCGACAGCGTCTATCCGCAGACCTTCTGCTTCGGCGGGCGCAAGTTCGACGCCCTCCTCTCCTCGCTCGGCGCGCAGCGGATCGGCGAGCGCTTCGAGCATGACTCGCGCAGCGGCGTCTATCCGGAGGATGCCGCCGCCGACTGGGCGGAGCAATGGTTCGCCTCCCTCGACGATTGACCAGACGAAGAAAAAGGAGCCTTCCTGCCGTGACTTCATCGACCCTATCGATCCCGGTTTCCGACGGGGGAGCCATTCCCGCCCATTGCGCGCTGCCCTCCCCCGGCAAGGCGTCCGCCGCCGCCATCATCGTGCTGCAGGAGATATTCGGTGTGAACGCCAATATCCGCGCGATCGCGGATGGCTATGCGGCGCGGGGCTTCATCGCGATCGCGCCCGATCTGTTCTGGCGGCTGGAGCCGGGCGTCGATCTCGATCCCTCCGATCCCGCCTCGCGCGACCGCGCGATGGGGCTGATGCAGCGTTTCGACGCGCCCGCCGCCCTGCGCGACATTGCCGCCGTCGCGGCCCATGCGCGCGGCCTGCCCGGCGCGTCGGGCAAGGTCGGGGCGGTCGGCTATTGCCTCGGCGGCAAGCTGGCCTATCTCGTCTCGACCATCGGGGCGGTGGACGCTGCGGTTTCCTATTACGGCACCGGCATCCATGCCTCGCTCGACAGGGCGGCGGAGGTGGCCTGCCCGCTGCTGCTGCATCTGGCGCTGGAGGACACTCTCTGCCCGCCCGAAGCGCAGAACGCGATCCGCGCCGGTTTCGCGCCGCTGGCCGACCGGGTGAGGATCGAGGAATATCCGGGCGCAGGGCACGCCTTCGCCCGGCGCGGTGCGCCGACGTGCGATCCGGCCTGCGCCGACCGCGCCGATGCCGCGACCCATGACTTTTTCGACCAGCATCTCGCGGGCGGGCAATGACTGGCGAAGCGACCGGAGAGGCGTTGCGCGCCGGGATCGCCGATGCGAGCCGGATCCTCGCGGGCCTCGGCATTCTCGATGCCTTCGGCCATGTCAGCGTCCGCTCGCCCGGCCGGGCCGACCGCTTCCTGATGTCGCGCTCGCTGGCGCCCGCGCTGGTCGGGCCGGGCGACGTCATCGAACTGGACCTCGACGGCAACTGCGTTTCCGATCCGGCGGCGCGGCCCTTCCTCGAACGGTTCATCCATGCCGAACTCTACCGGTTGCGCGCCGATGTGGGTGCGGTGGTGCACAGCCATAGCCCGGACGTGCTGCCCTTCACCGTGGTGCCGACGGCGCGGATGCGGCCGATATGCCATATTTGCGGCTTTCTGGCGGGGACGCCCGCGCCCTTCGACGTCGCCGATCATGCGGGGCCGGGCACCGACCTGCTGATCCGGGAATCGGCCACGGGCGCGGCGCTGGCCCGCCATCTCGCCGACAAGGCGGTGGTGCCGATGCGCGGGCACGGCTTCACGGCGGTGGGCGAAACCATCGAGCAGGCGACGTTCCGCGCCGTCTACACCGCGCGCAATTGCCGGATCGAGCGGGAGGCCCGGATGCTGGGCGAGCCGCTGTTCCTCACCGACGAGGAGGCGGCGGCCTGCGACGCGACGACCAACGGCCAGATCGGCCGCGCCTGGGCCTTGTGGCGCGACCAATGGGGGCTGCCCGCGGCGGCCTGACGGGGAAGAGGGAGAGAGGCGGATGGCGGTTTTGAATGTAATGTCGGTCACGCTGGATGTCCCCGATATCGCGCCGGGGCTGGATTTCTATGCGGCGGCGGGCCTCGTCGCCAGCGTCGAGGGCCGGCAGGCTCATTTGCGCTGCGAGGGGCAGGACCGGTCCTCGATCGTCCTGCGCGGCGGCGCGGCGCGCAAGCGGTTGCACCATGTCACGCTGCGGGCGGACGGGCTGGAGGCGATCGCGAAGGCGGTTCCGGCGCAGGGCGGCACGGTGGTGGCCGCGCCCGCCGGATTCGAGGATGGCGGGCTGTGGGTGCGCGATCCGCACGGCATGCTGATCCATCTGATCGATTGCGCGCCCGATGCGCCACTGGCCGCGCGCCCCCGGTTCGCCGTCAACGGGCCGGGCGACATCGTGCGCAGCAACCGCTCCGCGATGCTGCCGCAGGCGAGCTATGGCCCGGTCAGGCCGCTGCGGCTGGGGCATGTCCTGCTCTTCAGCCCGGACGTTCCCGTCAGCGTCCGCTTCATGACCGAAGCGCTCGGCATGGGGCTGGCCGACCGGGCGCAGAACGTGATCGCCTTCTGCTGCACCCGGCAGGGAAGCGACCATCATGTGGTGGCCTTCGCCAAATCGCCGGGCATCGGCTTCCACCATGCCAGCTTTCAGGTGGCGGACCCGGACGAGGTCGGCCGTGGCGGCCGCGCGCTCGTGGAGCAGGCGGGCAAGGGCGACTGGGGCTTCGGCCGCCATACGATCGGGTCGAATTTCTTCCACTATATCCAGGATCCCTGGGGATCATGGTTCGAATATTATTCGGACATCGATTTTATCGAGGATTATTCGGCCTGGACGCCGACCAACTATCCGATGGAGGACAGCCTCGCCAATTGGGGCCCGCCCGTCCCGCACGACTTCGTGCACAATTATGAGGCCGTCGGGGAGGAGGAGGCGTGAATGGCCGATAGCGCCCCATCCACGCCTGCCGCCGATGGCGCTCCCTCCGGCGGCGTCCTATCCGGCGGCGCGCAGGGTGGCGCGCCCTTCGCCGCCCCGGCCGCTCACCAGATGGAGCAGCTCCGCCCCCGGCCAGCGCGATCCGCGCCACGCGACATGCTGGTCGGTGCGCACCAGCGCCAGCGGCGCCTCGTAGAGAGCGGCGCGCGCGGGATCCGGGATCGACACGATTTCGACCGGCACGCCGGTTTCCTCCGCATCCCGCGCCGCGCGCGCCGTCTCTTCCTCCAGCCCCTCGCCGAAGTTCAGCAGCGTGAACCCCTGCCCGAAGCGATCGTAGAGGGAGCGGCCGTCGGCCAGCCAGGCATGCGGCGCGACGCAGCCCGGCCGGGCCGACGGCACATAGTCGGCCGCCAGCGGCAGGGGCGCGGTTCCTTCCGCCGCGATCACCGGCGAGCCCGCATAGCAATAGCCGAGCACGACGCCGAGGCTCTTGAATTCGCGGCGCTTGGCGCGCGCGATCGTCTCGCCCAGTTCGGCGCGCAGCCTGTCGCCCTCGGCGCCTTCATCCTCTATGCCGGGGCGGTAGAGCTGGTTGCCGAGCGTCTTGTGGTTCTCGACCGCCTCGTCGATCACCTGCCGGTGCAGCGGGCGGCGCTCGCCCTGATAGCTGTCGAGCAGCGCGTCCCCGCCCCAGCCTTGCAGCACGGCGGCCAGCTTCCAGCCGAGGTCGACGGAATCGGTGATGCCCATGTTCATGCCGTAGCCGCCGAAGGGCGGATGCAGATGGCACGCATCCCCGACCAGAAACACCCGCCCGTCGCGATAGCGGTCGGCGATGAACTGGCTGGCCACCCATTCGTCGGTGCTCAATATCTCATAGGGCAGATCGATGCCGGTCGCGGCGCGGATCAGCGCGGCGGCTTCCTCGTTGCTGAGCCGCATCCCCTCCTTCACCGCCGTCGGCATGAAGAACCAGCGGTCGCCGCTGTCCATCGGGCCGATCAGGCTCGGCGTGTCGGCATTGATCTGCCAGTACATGATCGCGGGGCCGAGATCGTGCGCGGCGGCGAGGCCGGGCGCGCGGAACACCACATTATAGTTGCGCGACAGCCCGTATTCGCCCTCGAACCTCGCGCCGATCAACTCGCGCACGAGGCTGCGCGCGCCATCGGCGCCGACCAGATACTCGCTTTCGACCGTGAGGACGGTGTCGGACGCCAGATCGCGCACGGTGCTGACGACCTTGTCCTCCCGCCGGGCAAAGCCCTCGAACGCGTGGCGGAAGCGCACCTCGACCGTGGGCAGGGTCGCGACGTGACGGCGCAGCACCTCCTCCAGCAGATATTGCGGGATCCATTGCGCATGTTCGGAATAGCGGGGGTCGGGCACCGGGTCGCAGTTGAACGCGTTGGGAATGCGGGTAAGCAGCCGCCCGCCCAGCCGCGTCGCGAACACCACGTCCGACGGATAGTCGCAGCCGAAGGGCGACGCCGCCGCGAGCGCATCGGCGATGCCCCAGCGGCGCAGATGCTCGCGCGTGCGGATATGCGTGGTCTTGGCGCGGGGCGCATAGCCGACCCGGTCGTTCTGCTCGATCAGAAGGCAGGGAATCGACCGGGAGCCCAGCTCTATGGCCAGCGCAAGGCCGGCAGGCCCGGCCCCGGCGATCAATACCCGCGTTGCAATCGCATCCGTCATTCAACCTCCTCAGTCGCTGGCGGGCCCCGGACCTGCCGGTTCCCGCCGCCCTCTCCTAGCTTCGGCCGAAGGGGAGGAGAGGATGGCAAGATCGTTCCAGTGATATGAAACGGGCATAGCAATGAAGCTTTCGCACATCCGCGATGTCACCGCCGTAGTGGAACATGGCAGCCTGCGCGCCGCCGCCCGCCATCTCGGCCTCGCCCAGCCCGCCGTGTCGCGCAGCATCCGCGAGCTGGAGCATGAGCTGGGCGTGACGCTGTTCGAGCGCAGCGCGCGGGGCGTCATCCTGACGCCGATGGGGGAGTTGTTCGTGCGCCGCGCCCGCGCCGCGCAGCATGAGCTGCGGCAGGCGTGCGAGGAGATCGACCAGCATCGCGGGGTCGGCACCGGCACCGTGTCGGCGGGTCTTTCCACCGCATCGCTGCTGTCCCTGCTGCCCCGCGCGATCGAACCGTTCCGCCGCCGCTTCCCGGATATATTGCTGCGGATCAACGAGGGGCTGTTCACGGCGCTGGAAAAGAGCCTGAAGGACGGGGGGCTGGATTTCTATGTCGGGCCGATGGCGGAAACGCCGCCCGCGCAGGAATTTCTGGTCGAGAAGCTGTTTTCCAACACGCGCCGCGTCTTCTGCCGCAAGGGCCATCCGCTGGCGCAGGCCCGGTCGCTCGCCGAGCTGGCCGATGCGATATGGATATCGACCAAGGTGACCTCCTTCGACACAGCCGAGCTGGTGCCGGTGTTCGAGCGCCACGGCCTGCCGCCGCCGCGCATCGGCATGCATGCGCCATCGGCGCTGAGCATGACCGTCGCGACGGCCCATTCCGACCTGCTGATGATGCTGCCCGAACAATGGCTCAACGCGCCGATCACGCGGGAGATGCTGACCTGCATCCCGATCCAGGAGGAACTGCCCGGCCCGTCCATCTGCCTCATCCGGCGCGCGCGCCTGCCGCTGACCCCGGCGGCGGAATATTTCAGCGACATGCTGCGCCGGGCGGCGGCGGGGCTGGTCGCCCGGCGGGAGGAACCGGAGGAGGCGCTATGCTGAAACGCTATCGCCGAAATCATTCTGCCATACTGAAAGCGGCGGGAAGGCGGGGCTAACAGAATGATGCGAAGCGCGACGTGCAGTCGCGCGCCAATATAACGGACCAGTATAACGGGGAGGAAAAAGGATGTCTGTTTCATCTGGAATGACCATGATGCTGACCGGGGGCCTGCTGGCTTCGACCGCGCTGAGCGGCCCGGCCTGGGCGCAGGGCGGTGCCAATGCCAATATAGGCCTGGAGGATATCGTCGTCACCGCGCAGCGCCGCGAGGACAATCTCCAGCGCACGCCGATCGCCATCACGGCGCTGTCCCCGGCGGAGCTGGAAACGCGCAACATCCAGTCCGCCCGCGACCTGATGCAGGTGACGCCGGGCCTTCAGGTCAACACCCAGACGGCCGGGAACAGCGGCGGATCGGCCGCCTACTTCCTGCGCGGCATGGGGCAGCAGCGCTCGGCGAACGGCACCAGCCCGGCGGTCGGCATCTATGTCGACGATTTCTACTACCCCTCGCTGCACGGATCGGTCTTCGCGATCCTCGATCTCCAGCAGGTCGAGGTGCTGCGCGGGCCGCAGGGCACGCTGTTCGGGCGCAACACCATCGGCGGCGCGATCCGCTACACCACCAGGAAACCGGATTTCAAGGAAACGACCGGCTATGTGCAGGGGACGGTCGGCAGCTATGACCGTTTCGACCTCACCGGCAGCCTGAATGTCGCGCTGTCCGACAAGGTGGCGATACGGATGACCGGCGGCCGCCTGCGCACCGACGGCTATGTCCACCAGCAGAACGGAGGAAAGGACGCGGGCGCGACCAAAACCGATCTGGTGCGCGGCCAGCTGCGCGTCGCGCCGACCGAGACGCTGGAGATCAACCTCGCCGGTCAATATACCGAGAGCGAGATAGACGGCTTCCCCTATTATGTGCCCCGTCCGGTCAACACGTCGATCGGCCTGCCCGGCGCGTGGAACCGATCGGCCAACGGCGCGGCGAGGCCCTATGACGACCGCTATGCGTCGGAATGTGATTATTGCCAGGCGGGCACCAACCGGCGCGAAATGTCCGACGGCACCTACAAGAGCGTGACCGGATCGATCGCGTGGACCCTGTCCGACAGCTTCTCGGTCAAGTCGCTGACCGGCTGGCAGAAGGTCGAGAGCAGCTACATCAAGGATCTCGACGCGTCGCCGCTGCCCATTTCCGACAGCGTCAGCAGCGGCACCGACCGCGCCTTCTCGCAGGAACTGCAACTGAACGGCGATTTTCTGGACGGGCGCCTGAACACCGTTTTCGGCGGCTATTATTATGACGAGAAGCATGTCGACCTTCCGCCGAAATACGGCAACCAGACCAATCTCGGCAGCACGATACCGCAGGCGCTTCTCACCGGCTGGACCAAGACCAAGGCGGCGTTCTTCGATGCCACCTTCAAGGTCACCGACCGTTTCACCGCACTGGGCGGCATCCGCTACAGCGTCGACAAGAAGCGCGCCATCGTCCGCTCCGCGGCGGGCGCGACGATCGCCACGATCGACGACAAATTCCCCAGCACGACCTGGCGCGCGGGCGTGCAGATGCAATGGACTCCGCAGGCGATGACCTATGCGACGATCTCGCGCGGCTTCCGCGCCGGCGGCGTGGGCAAGATCAACAATGCCAGCCCGATCCTCGACAGCTTCGAGCCGGAAACCGCCACCAACTATGAGGTCGGCGCGCGTATCGACCTGTTCGACCGCGTGCTGCGCCTCAACCCGACCCTGTTCCATACGCGGTGGAAGGATATTCAGGTGCAGCGCGTCGTGCCCTCCACCGGTTCCGGCGGCGCGCAAATCTATGTCGACAACGCGGCGAGCGCGCGCAGCCAGGGCTTCGAGCTGGAAGCGCAGCTTGCGGCGACGCGGCAGCTTCGCCTGTTCGGCGCACTGTCGCTGCTGGATACCAAATATACCAGCATAGGCCCGATTTCGGCGATCACGCTCGACACCAAGTTCGTGCGCGCGCCGAAGGTCACCTATTCGCTCGGCGCGACCTATGATGCCGATGTCGGCGACGCCATCCATGCCCGCGCCACGCTGAACTGGAGCTATCAGGCCAAGCAATACAGCGCGCCCAGCGTGCCCATCCAGCCGGTGATCCCGGCCTATGGCGTGCTGAACGCGAGGGTCGACCTGTCGCACAAGGACAGCGGCCTTTCGCTCGGCCTGTTCGTCACCAACCTGACGGACAAGGTCTATTATATCGGCGGCAACGATTATTCGAACGCGGCGACGGGCACGGCCCAATACGATCTCGGTCGGCCGCGCGAATTCGGCGCGACGCTGAAATTCGCGTTCTGACGCACGGGCGGGCCACTGCATCGGCGGCGGCCCGCAACGCAAGGACGGGAGGGTTCGGCTCAATGCGCAGAAGGCATTTCATCGGCGGGCTGGCGGCGGGCCTCGCCGCCGCGCCGCTGGGGGCGAAGATCGGTTCCGGCCGCGCGGCCGCCCCCGATATCGTGTTCATCATGGCCGACGACCTCGGCATCGCCGATATCGGGGTCTATGGCGCGCGGCATATCCGCACCCCGCATATCGACAGCCTGGCGAAGGACGGCCTGCTGCTGACCGAGGGCTATTCCAGCTCGGCGAGCTGCACGCCCACGCGTGTGGCGCTGGCGACGGGATGCTATCAGGGACGCTTCGCCGTCGGGCTGGAGGAGCCGCTGTCGGGCCGCAAGGACCATCTCGGCCTGCCCGCCGACCGCCCGACCATCGCCTCGGTCCTGCGCGACCGGGGCTATCGCACCGCGCTGGTCGGCAAATGGCATATGGGCCTCCCGCCCCTCCACGGACCGTTGCAACATGGATATGAAAGCTATTTCGGGCTGCTGGGCGGGGCCGCCGATTATTTCCGGCATCGCTACGCTCTCGACCGGCAGGCGCCGGGGGACGGGCTGCACCGCGACGACCGGCCCGTCCAGGCCGCCGGATATATGACGGAGCTGCTCGGCAAGGAGGCCGTCCGCGTCATCGAGGCGCGCGACCCGCGCCCGCTGTTCCTCAGCCTGCATTTCACCGCGCCGCATTATCCGTGGGAAGGACCGGAGGACGAGGCGGTGTCGCGGTCGCTCACATCGATCAGCCACTGGTCCGGCGGCTCGCTCGCAACCTATGCCCGGATGGTCGAGGCGATGGACGGCGCGATCGGCGAGGTGCTGGCCGCGCTGCGCCGCAGCGGCCGGGCGGACAATTGCATCGTCGTCTTCACCAGCGACAATGGCGGCGAGCGCTTTTCCGACACATGGCCCTTCACCGGCGTGAAGGGGGAGTTGCTGGAAGGCGGCATCAGGGTGCCGTTGCTGATGCGCTGGCCGGGCCGCCTGAAGGCGGGCGCGCGCTCCGGCCAGGTGATGGCGTCGATGGATTTCCTCCCCACGCTGCTGGGCGCGGCGGGCGTCGAACCGGACAAGGCGGGCCGGTTCGACGGGGACGATCTGCTGCCCGTGCTGCTGGGGCGGGAGCCGCCGCGCGAGCGCACGCTGTTCTGGCGCTTCAAGGCGAGCGGACAGGCGGCGGTGCGCCGGGGGGACTGGAAATATCTGAAGCTGGGCGGGAAGGAGCATCTCTTCAACCTGAAGGACGATCCGCGCGAGCGGGCGGAACGTTCCGGCGAGCATCCCGCGCTGCTGGAGGAATTGAAGGCGCTGCATGCCGATTGGGAACGGGGGATGCTGCCCTATCCGCCCGACAGCCTGTCGGAACCGGTCAGGAACCATTATCCCGATCGCTACTGACGGCGGGTCCTCCCCCTCGCCGCCTTCACCAGGGCTTGGACAGCTCCACCACGCTTTCGCCCATGATCGCGGCGATGCGCTCGTCATTGCCGCCTTGCTGCTCCAGATCGCCGATCAGCACGCTGTTTTCGACCACCACGCGGCTGCGGTGCCAGCGGCGCTCGCCGAAGGCTTTCCACGCCTGCTCGATGTCGTCGGCATCGCCCAGCATCTGCCCGACGAGCAGCCCGTCCTCGACCGACAGCCCCGCCCCAGAGGCGAGGTGCGGGGTCGTCGCGTGCACCGCGTCGCCGATCAGGCCGACCCGCCCGGCATGCCAGGGCAGCGGGACGAGCAGCGCCTCCAGCGGGCGGTAGACCACCGATGAATGCGGGCCGATCCCGTCCCGGACCAGCCGGATGTTTCCGCCGATCGGCTCCAGCAGGTCGATCATCCGGGGGATCAGCTCCTCTTCAGAAATAAAGGGGTTGCCCGGCATCCTGACATTCGCGAACAGATACATCTTGTCGGGCGAGCAGGGGTTGATGCCGACCTTGAAGTCGCGCCCGAAATAGATTTCCGGGCAGGTCACATGGGCCGGGCGGTCGGCGAGCAGGCGCCAGCACCCCTGCCCGGTGAAGCGGGCCCTGGGCGCATCGGGGCGGATCAGCGCGCGGGTGGCCGAATGGAAGCCGTCGGCGCCGACGACGCCGTCATAGCGCCCCGTCTCGCCGTTGCTGAAGCGCACGCTCACCCCGTCCGGCTCCTGCTCCAGCTCCGCGACGGTGACGCCCAGCCGGACGTGCGCGCCCATCTCGGTGACCCGCGCCGAGAAGATCGCGTGCAGGTCCGGCCGCAATATGCCGCCCGCCTGCGGCAGATTCTCCTCCAGCGAAGGCGCCAGTATCTCGCGCTGAAAGGTGCCGTCGGCGGAAAAGAAGCGGGTCCGGTCGGAAAGATAGCCCTTGCGCCGCACGCCGTCGAGCACGCCGAGCCGATCGAAGGCGCGCAGCGTCGGCCCGGTGATGGTCATCCCCGCGCCCAGCGCGCGCCAGTGCGGATCGATGTCGATCAGGTCGACCGCCGCCCCCGCCTGCCGCAGCGAGATCGCCGCCGACATGCCGCCGACGCCGCCCCCTATCACGAGGAAAGTCCTGTCGGTCATGCCCTTGTCCCTTTTGCGCGCGTGTTCATTTCCGGTCCGGGCTAGACAAAGGACGGGCGGCGGTCACACCGATTATATCGATAGCCATGCATCGACGGCCCGAATGCATGGCCCGCCTGCCCGCCTGCCCGCCTGCCCGCCGGACCGGTCGGCCGTCATTTGCGACTTGCCACCTTGAAAAGCGCCCGGCAAACTTCCTTATAGTCTAGAGCAGCGCCCGCCGGCATCGACCGGACCGGCTGAAAAGCGAGGTGAGGACATGAATTCGGGACGATCGCGGCGATGGATGTGGGCGGACGCAGTCGGCCTGATCGACAGGATGGAGCGGCTGCACCAGCAGGGCTATTCCCCGGCCCGCGCCGGGGGCGGCATGGCGAGCTGGGAGCCGCCGGTGGACATCATCGAGACCGATCATGAGGTGCTGGTGCTCGTCTCCCTGCCCGGCGTCGACCCTGAGCATGCCGAGGCGTTCATCGAGGACGGCGTGCTGGTGGTGCGCGGCCAGCGCGTGCTGCCGCCGGAAATCCGCACCGCGCGCATCCACCGGCTGGAGCTGCCGCAGGGCCGGTTCGAGCGGCGCCTGTCCCTCCCCGCCGGGCGCTATCAGGATGTGCGGCGGTCGAGCGTCAACGGCTGCCTGCTGGTGTCGCTGCACAAGGCCAATGGCGGAGGGCAATGGTGATGGACACTCCGCTCCCGACCGAAGCGCAGGACGCCGCGCGGGAAAGCGCGGCCCCGGACCCGGCCCCCGCGCTGCCCGACCTGCCGGAGGATGCGATCATCATCGTGCCGGTGCGCAATTTCGTGCTGTTCCCCGATGTGGTGATGCCGCTGACGATCGGACGGCCCGGATCGATCAATGCGGCGCAGGCGGCGGTGCGGCGCAGCCTGCCGGTCGGCGTGCTGGCGCAGCGCGACGCGGCCGTCAACGACCCGACCGCCAATGATCTGCACCGCGTCGGCACGATCGGCAATGTGCTGCGCTATGTGACGGCGCCCGACGACACCAACCATCTGATCGTGCAGGGCGAGACGCGCTTCCGCATCGTCGAGTTCCTCGACGGCTGGCCCTTCCTCGTCGCCCGCATCACGCGGATCGAGGAGCCGGAGGCGACCGGCCCGGAGATCGAGGCGCGGCTCATCAACCTGCGGCGGCAGGCGCTGGAAACGGTCGAGCTGCTGCCGCAGGCGCCGCAGGGGCTGGCCGAGGCGATCCGCACCATTTCCTCCGCCGCCACCCTCGCGGACATGGTCGCCGCCTATCTCGACATCACCGCCGACCAGAAGCAGGAGATTCTCGAAACCGTCGCGCTCGACGCGCGGCTCGACCGGGTGTCGCGCCTGCTGGGCGAGCGGCTGGAGGTGCTGCGCCTGTCGGCGGAGATCGGCCGCGACGTGCAGGAAACGCTGGGCTCGCGCCAGCGCGAAGCCCTGCTGCGCGAGCATATGGCGGCGATCCAGCGCCAGCTGGGCGAGGATGACGGCAAGGCCGCCGAGATCGCCGAATTGACCGAAAAGATCGAGCAGGCGCACATGCCCGCCGAGGTCGAGGAGCAGGCGCGCAAGGAATTGCGCCGCCTTGAGCGCATGCCCGACGGCGCGGCCGAGCATGGCATCATCCGCACCTATCTCGACTGGCTGACCGAGCTGCCATGGCGGCTGCCGGAGGAAAAGCCGATCGACATCGCCGAGGCGCGGGGCATACTCGACGCCGACCATTACGGCCTCGACAAGATCAAGCGGCGGATCGTCGAATATCTCGCCGTGCGCAAGCTGGCGCCGGAGGGCAAGGCGCCGATCCTCTGCTTCGCGGGACCTCCGGGTGTCGGCAAGACCTCGCTCGGCCAGTCAATCGCGCGGGCGATGAACCGGCCGTTCGTGCGCGTCAGCCTTGGCGGCGTGCACGACGAGGCGGAGATACGCGGCCACCGCCGCACCTATATCGGTGCGCTGCCCGGCACCATCATCCAGGCGATCCGCAAGGCGGGCACGCGCGACTGCGTGATGATGCTGGACGAGATCGACAAGCTGGGACAGGGCGTGCACGGCGACCCGTCCGCCGCGATGCTGGAGGTGCTGGATCCGGAGCAGAACGGCACCTTCCGCGACAATTATCTCGCCGTGCCGTTCGACCTCAGCCGCGTCGTGTTCATCGCCACCGCGAATATGCTCGACACCATTCCCGGCCCGCTGCGCGACCGGATGGAGATCATCAGCCTGCCCGGCTATACCGAGGAGGAGAAGCTCGCCATCGCGCGGCGCTATCTGGTGCGGCGGCAGCTGGAGGCCAATGGCGTGACGGCGGAGCTGGTCGAGATCGACGACGCCGCGCTGGAGGCGATCATCCGCTTCTACACCCGCGAGGCGGGCGTGCGGAATCTGGAGCGGGAGATCGGCAAGACCATCCGCCATGCCGCCGTGCGCATCGCCGAGGGATCGGCCGCCCATGTCGCGATCGCCGAAGCAGACCTGCACGAGATATTGGGCGGACGCATCTTCGAAAATGAGGTGGCGCAGCGCACCAGCGTGCCCGGCGTCGCCACCGGCATGGCGTGGACGCCGGTGGGCGGCGACATATTGTTCATCGAGGCGACGAAGATGCCCGGCAACGGCCGCCTGATCCTGACCGGCCAATTGGGCGACGTGATGAAGGAAAGCGCGCAGGCCGCGCTCAGTCTGGTGAAGAGCCGGGCCGGGGTGCTGGGCGTCGATGCCGGGCTGTTCGAGAAGAACGACATCCATGTCCATGTGCCCGCCGGCGCGACGCCCAAGGACGGGCCGAGCGCGGGCGTCGCGATGTTCATGGCGCTGGTATCGCTGCTGACCGGCCGCACGGTGCGCAGCGACACGTCGATGACCGGCGAGATATCGCTGCGCGGCCTCGTGCTGCCGGTGGGCGGGATCAAGGAAAAGGTCGTCGCGGCGGCGGGCGCGGGCATCACCCGCGTGATGCTGCCCGCGCGCAACAGGCGGGATTATGACGACATTCCCGCCAGCGCGCGCGACAGGCTGGAGTTCATCTGGCTGGAAAAGGTCGAGGATGCGCTCGACAACGGGCTGGAGCCGCCCGTGCCCTCCACCTCCCCCGGCTGAAGGACGCGGCGCGGATCAGAGGTCGGGCAGCTTGAGGTGCGGGACCGCCCGGTCCGACTTCGGGTCGACGATGCGGCTATAGGCGATGATGAGCTTTTTGAGCGGCCTGTCGAAATATTCGAGCTTTCGCTCGACATTCGACCGTTCGGGGCACGCGACCATCGGGGCCTTTTCGTTTTCCTCCAGAAAATGCTCGCCGGTCAGTATATCCGCGCCCAGCCGCAATTCGCCGAACAGGGCGATCAGGTTCACCCGCTGGGGCGGATAATGCTCCAGCAGCAGGTCGAGGCGGTGCAGCGCGAGGTCGATATGCTCGGCCGTTTCCCGGCGGCGCTCGGGATCGCCGAAGAAAGGCCGCGACGCGGTTTCGAGCGTCAGCAGCGCGTGCAGCACCGGCTCCGCCTTTTCGGCCGCATCGGCCTTGCGCTTGCGGTCCTCGATCCAGACCGCCCCCGCAACGGCGAGGCCGGTGCCGCACAGTGCGCCGAGGAACCCCATCACATCGCCCGCGTCCAGCCCCGTGCGGTTGTGAAAGGCCACCACCAGCAGGGCGACGGCAAGGCCCGTGCCTCCGCCGACAAGGGCGGACATCAGTTTGTCGTTCATGCTGTCCATGCCCCCTATTGTGTTGAGCTATGGCCGGAACGCAAGAGGGGAGATGCAGCGCGATGTCCTAAGGGGCCGGGCTGGCGGCCCCGGTGAGCGGCGGGTCGGCCTTCTCCCTCATGCCCCGCAGCAGCAGCAGCACCCCGCCCAGCGCGATCGCCGCCGCGGCGAGAAAGGCGCGGTTGAGCGCGGTGAACGGATCGGGATCGCTCGCCGCCACCGACAGCAGCGCCACCGCGCCGAGCGACACGCCGATCTGCTGGCTGGTGAACATCGCGGCGGAAATCACGCCCTGCCGCCCGGCGGGCTGCCGCGCCGCGAGCATCGCCATCAGCACGGTGAGCAGCGCGATGCTGCCCGCTGCGCCCAGCAGCATCGGCGCCATCACGTTCATCGCATAGCCCCGATCCGGCCGCATGAAGCCGTTGAGGGCCAGCCCGGCGATCAGCAATATGGCGGCGCCGAGCAGCGCGTGGCGGAGCGGATAGCGGCCCATGATGCGGCCCAGCATCTGCCCCGTCAGGATGACGGCGACGGCGTGCGGCATCATGCCCATGCCGGACTGGGCGGGCGTCCACCCCATCGCCCGCTGCATCACCAGCGCGGGCAGCAGGAACAGCGCCGAGGACGCGGCCATGATCGCCGTCATGCCGATGATGCCCGGCACCGTGCCGCTGCGGTGCAGCACGTCGGGTGGCAGCAGCGGCGAGGCGGCGCGCGACTGGCCGCGCCGGAACAGGCCCAGCAGCGCAAGGCCCGCCGCGCCCAGCGCGAGGCGCGCGCCCGCATCGGCCAGCAGGCCCGAACCGCCGGAAATCGCGACTACCAGCGCGATGATCCCCGGCACGAACAGCAGTGCGCCTGTAAGGTCGAAGCGCTGGCGCGCCGCCTCCCCCGCACCGTGGGGCACGAGCATGCGGCTTGCGCCCAGCAGCAGGAGCATGATCGCCGCAGTGGCGAGGAACACCGATCGCCAGCCGAATTCGCCCGCCAGCAGGCCGCCGAGGCCGGGGCCGAGGAACAGCGCGATGCCCTGCACCATGCCGAAAATGCCATAGGCGCGGTGCCGGGCGGGTCCTTCGGGAAGGACGGTGTTGATGACCGAGAAATTGGCCGGGATCATGATCGCCGCGCCCAGCCCGAACAGCAGCCTGCCCGTGACCAGCAGCGCGAAATGCGGGGCGATGCCCGCGACCAGCGCCCCGCCCGCCCCGATCGCCAGACCCGCTGCGATGCAGCCGCGCTGACCGATCATGTCGGCCAGCCGCCCGCCGACCAGCATCATGCTGGCGAAGACGAGCGAGGAAAAGCTGACGAGGCCGCTCAGCATCACCGGCCCGGCGGCGAAGTCGCGGCCGATCGACGGCAGCAATATGCCCATCGTGACCAGATCCATGGTCAGGATCATCTGCACCCCGCCGACCAGCAGGGTGAGCGGAAGATAGCCGGGCGCCTCCCGCCCGCGCGATGCCGTCATGCCGTCCATCCCCACTCTCCTGCCCCTGCCCCTGCCCCTGCCCCTGCCGGCGAAGGAGTATGGCTAACTATCATGTTAGTCAATCAGGTTATATTATCGGTCGGAAAGGCTTGATCCGATCTGGTAGTTCTTTTCAGGATCATTTATTGATTATTGTTTATATAAGGCCCATATTGCGGGCAGGAGACATATCGCATGGCAGCATCCGCACCCGCAAAGGCGCTCGACCGCAAGAGCCTGACCGGCCCCGCGCTACGGACCTTCTTCCGCATCGCCGACGCATGGCGGCTGACCGAGGGCGAGCAGATGCAGATCCTCGGCCTCGACAGCCGCTCGACGCTGCAAAACTGGAAGCGGGGCGCGGTGTCGAGCATCTCCAAGGATGCGCTGGAACGCATTTCCTACATCCTCGGCATCTACAAGGGCCTGCATATCCTGCTGCCCAAGACCGCCGACGAATGGGTCAGGAAACCCAACAAGGCGCGCCTGTTCGGCGGCCGGTCGGCGCTCGACCGCATGGTTTCGGGCAATGTCGCCGACCTTTTCGTCGTGCGGCAATATGTCGACAGCCAGCGCGGCTGAACCATGCCCATGCCCATGCCCATGGACGTGCCCGTGACCGCCGTGGCCTGGACGCCCGGCTATCGCATCATCCCGAGCCGCTTCCCGCCGATCGGCCTGTTCGAGAAGGTGGCCGATCCCGCCGACCTCGAAGCGGTGTTCCAGGTGGAGGCGATGACCAACGACCGGCTGCGCGAGGAGGCGGGCGAACTGGCGCTCGTTCCGCCGGAAGACCGCATCTCCGGCCCCGGCACCACCCCGATCATGGCGGCCTTCACCCATCCCAACCCGGACGGCGACCGCTTCACCGACGGCAGCTTCGGCGCCTTCTACGTCGCCCGCGCGCTCGAAACCGCGATCGAGGAGACGAAATATCACCGCGCCGCCTTCCTGCAAGCCACCGACGAACCGGCGCAGGAAATCGACATGCGCGTCTATGCGGTCGATCTCGCCGCCGATCTCCACGATATCCGGGCGCTGCGTGCCGGGCGGCCGGATCTCTACGACCCGGACAGCTATGCCGCCTCGCAACGCTTCGCCGGGCAGGTGCGGGACGCCGGGGCGGACGGCATCGTCTATTGCAGCGTCCGCCATGACGGGGGCGAGTGCGCCGCTGTTTTCCGGCCCCGGCTGCTGTCCAACTGCCGGCAGGAACGGCATCTCTGCTATGTGTGGGACGGCGGCGCGATCCGGACGGTCTACGAAAAGAAAAGCTTCGAGGGCTGAGCGCCCCGCGCGTCCAGCCGCAGCGCGCCCGCGCGATGGAAGATCTCGGTCGTCACCGGCTCGTTGTCGGCCGCGCGCATCGCGACATGGAACATCACCGGCTCCAGCGGCGGCATACCGTCCAGCGCGACCAGCGCGCCGCTCGCCATGTCCTCGCGGACCATCGATTCGGGGAAGATGCCTATCCCCCCGCCCGCCTTGGCGATGTCGATCATCATCTGGGCGTTGTTGCACAGGTTGAGCGGCCGGTTGGGAAGGGCCGAGGTGGCGATCGCGTCGCGCATGCGGCCATGGATGGGCGAATGGCTGGCCAGCGACCAGATCGGCACCATGCGGTCGGGCGCGGCCTCGCGGAATGCGGCAGCGACCTCCGGATTGGCGAGCCAGACCAGCGACACCGCGCCGATCGAGCGGAATTTGAGCGCGGGGTGCGTCACCGGCCCGGCGGCGAAGGCGATGTCGGTGCGGCCGGTCAGCAATTGCTGGATCAGGTTCGCGGTCAGGTCGATCTCCAGCTCCAGCGTCACCTGCGGCATGTCCGCCTTGAGCTGCGAGAGGAAGGCGGGCAGGCAGCTCGCCGCGACGATCTCCCCCGTGCCGATGCGGATCACGCCGCTGACCTCGCCGAAGCCGCCGCACGCCAGCAGCGCGCTTTGCAGGTCGCCCCACAGACGCCCGCATTCGCGCACCAGCTGCCGCCCGGCGGGGGTCAGCGACATGCTGCGCCCTTCGCGGCGGAACAGCTCCGCGCCGACATGCGCTTCCAGCTCGCGGATGCGGGCCGAAATCGCAGGCTGGGTGGTGTTCAGCCGCGCGGCGGCGGCGGCATAGGTGCCCAGCCGGTCGATCCACAGCAGCGTCTCGATATGATAAAGGGCAACGCGATTGATAGCCATCGGTGATGATTATAGCAAAAAACAAATCATTAGAAATAATCAATTCCCTCGGTCAGACTGGCGCCGCAGGAAGAGGTGCTGATATGGTGAAAAAGCTTTATTCCGACGCGTCCTCGGCGCTTGAAGGATTGTTGTTCGACGGCATGCAGATTTGCGCGGGCGGTTTCGGCCTGTGCGGGATACCGGAGCGTCTGATCGACGCGATCCGCGACAGCGGCGTGAAGGACCTGACGATCGCGTCCAACAATGCCGGGATCGACGGCGAGGGCCTCGGCAAGCTGTTGCGCACGCGGCAGGTGAAGAAGATGATCTCCTCCTATGTGGGCGAGAACAAGGAATTCGAGCGCCAATATCTGGCGGGCGAACTGGAGGTGGAGTTCTGCCCGCAGGGCACGCTGGCCGAACGCTGCCGCGCGGGCGGCGCGGGCATCCCCGGCTTCTACACCAGGACCGGCGTGGGCACGCTGGTGGCCGAAGGCAAGGAAGTGAAGACTTTCGACGGGCAGGATTATATCCTCGAACGCGGCATCTTCGCCGATCTCGCGATCGTCAAGGGCTGGAAGGCGGACGAGGCGGGCAACCTCATTTTCCGCAAGACCGCGCGCAACTTCAACCAGCCGATGGCGACCGCCGCGAAGATCTGCGTGGCCGAGGTCGAGGAAGTGGTGCCGGTGGGCAGCCTCGACCCCGACAGCATCCATCTGCCGGGCATCTATGTGAAGCGGATGATCGTGGGCGCGCCCTATGAGAAGAAGATCGAGTTCCGCACCGTTCGGCAGAGGGAGACCGCATGATGAGCACGGAAACGGCGGCAAAGGGCTGGACCCGCGACCAGATGGCGGCGCGCGCGGCGCGCGAGTTGCAGGACGGCTTCTACGTGAACCTCGGCATCGGCATCCCGACGCTGGTGGCCAACCATATTCCCGAAGGCGTCGAGGTGACGCTGCAATCGGAAAACGGCATGCTGGGCATCGGCCCCTTCCCCTATGAGGGCGAGGAGGACGCGGACCTGATCAACGCGGGCAAGCAGACGATCAGCGAATTGCCGCAGAGCGTCTATTTCGGTTCGGACCAGAGCTTCGCAATGATCCGCGGCGGGCATATCGACCTGACAGTGCTGGGCGCGATGGAGGTTTCGGAAACCGGCGACATCGCCAACTGGATGATCCCCGGCAAGATGATCAAGGGCATGGGCGGCGCGATGGACCTCGTCGCGGGCGTGAAGAAGATCATCGTCGTGATGGAGCATACCAGCAAGAACGGCGACCCGAAGTTCATCCCGGCCTGCACGCTGCCGCTGACCGGCCGCAACGTGGTCGACATGATCGTCACCGACCTCGCGGTGTTCCAGCGGCCCGACCATGACAGCCCGTTCCGCCTGATCGAACTGGCGCCGGGCGTGACGAAGGAAGAGGTCGCGGCCAAGACCACCGCCCATTATGTGACCGACTGAGCGCGGACGATATAAATCCCAAGAGCAAAAGGCGCGGGGGCCACTTCTCCGCGCCTTTTCGTTTTGGTGGTCATGGCTTGCGAACCTGTCGATTGCTGGATTGCGGATTGCGGTTAGAAGCGGACCTCCGCCTTCATCGTCACCCTGAACTTGGTTCAGGGTCCATTTCACCGGATTGACCATCGGTCTGTGGGGCTTGATGGATGCTGAAACAAGTTCAGCATGACGATAGGGTTAAATCTAACTGACTGAATAACCTATTCTTTCATCCGTCATGCCAGCGCAGGCTGGCATCTCAGGAGGCGGGGCGCGACATGGCCTGAGACCCCAGCCTACGCTGGGGTGACGGATGTAGGAAGGTGGCAGCTAACCACCCCAACACGTCCTGGCATTTTGCGCCGATCGCCGGTCAGCAGGGCCGGAACCGTTTCCATCCCCAGAACAGCAACGCCCCGGCCAGCAGCGAGATGGCGCCGAAGATCAGCGACACCGATGCCGTGCCCAGCCCCGCATGGAACAGCCAGCCCGCCGCCGCGGGCGCGATCGCGCTCGACACGCGGCCCATGCCGCTGACGAAGCCGGTGCCCGCCGCCCGCGCCTCGTCGCCGAAGGTCGTCGCCAGCGCCGCATACATGCCGCTCGCCGCGCCGAAGAGGAAGAAGCCGCACAGGCCGCTGACCAGCAGCATCAGCGGGAAAACCGGCGGCGTCACCCCGAACAGGGCGGTCATCACCCCCATCAGCACCAGCTGGCCCGACACCAGCCCGCGCAGGCTGTGCCGCCGCGCCAGCCAGCCGAGCAGCAGGCCGCCCGCCGCCCCGGCCAGGTTGGCGACCGCCGAGGCGAGGCTCGCCCGCGTTGCGGGGAAGCCCGCGTCGGCGATCATCTGCGGCATCCAGCTCAGGAAGAAATAGATGGTCTGGACCAGCAGCAGGTTCACCGACATGATCCACAGCGTCGCGCCGATCTGGTCGCGCGCGAATACGGCGGCATAGCCTCGTCGCCGGGGCGCGCCGCCTTCCGCCAGCGCCGCCAGCGGGGGCTGGCCGCATCTGACCAGCACCGCGTTGAGCCGCGCGAGGCTGCCCTCGCGCCGCCGCGTCAGCAGATAGGCGATGGATTCGGGCAGCGCGAGGATCACCACCGGCACCAGCAGCAGCGCCGCGACGAACCCGGCGAGGAACACCGCCCGCCAGTCATAATGGGCGAGCAGCAGCGCCGCGCCCAGCCCGCCCACCATGCCACCCACCGGATAGCCGATCGCCATGATCGAGACGGTCAGCGCCCGGTAGCGCGCATTGGCGAATTCCGCCGCGATCGGGTTGATGATGGCGACGCAGCCGCCGATGCCCAGCCCGGCGATCACGCGATAGAGCGCCAGTTCCTCCAGCGAGGTGGCGAAGGCGCACAGCAGCATGCCCAGCGCCATCAGCGCCAGCGCGACCAATATCATCGGCTTGCGCCCCACCACATCGGCCAGCGGGGCGAGCGCGAAGGCGCCCACCGCCATGCCGCCCAGCCCGGCCGCCAGCACGATGCCCAGCGCCGCCTTGCCTATCCCCCAGGCGACGGTCAGCGCCGGGGCGGCGAAGGTGACGGACAGCACGTCATAGCCGTCCAGCGCGGACAGCAGGAAGGTGATGGCGATGGCGATGATCTGCGTCCGGCTCATCGGCGCGGCGTCGAGGCGGGCGCGCACGTCCTGCGCCCCGCCCTCGCCGGGCGATGGCTGCGCCGCAGCGGAGATCGGCAACTCCGGAACCGTCATCACATCCTCCATCCTCCGCCTCCTGCCGAGGCGATCATTCCTGTTTTCAGGCGGGACCCTTCCCGGCCATCACCTGATCGACGATCCCCGCCGCCATCGCCCCGGCTTCATCGGGGCCGAGCCCGAAGGCGCGCAGCAGCATGGCGAGGAACTGCCTGCTCGTCTCGGCGGCAGGCGCCTCGCCCCCGTCGGGCCGGGCCTTGCCGTCCGACAGGATGCGGTTGACCAGCCCCTGCGCCACCGCCAGCACATAGGCGAGGCCGGTTTCCGGGCTGAAGCCCGCCAGCCGCCCCGCCGCGATGCCTGCCCGCATGTCGCGGATGATATTGGCGTTCGTCTCGGAATCGGTGGCGATGTCCTCCAGCGGCAGGCGGGCGATCAGCCACCCCTGCGCCGGGTTGAGCAGCGCCTGTCGCCCATAGAGGCAGATCGCCATCGCGATCCGCCGGGCGGGGTCGGTTTCCGGGGCGATGGCGGCCTCGACCACCATGTCGATATCCTGCCGGACCGCCTTCAATATCTCCCGCGCCAGCTCGTCCCGGTCGCGGAAATGATTGTAGAAGGACTGTTTCGAAACGCCCGCCGCGCGGATCAGATCGTCTATCGCCACCCCTTCGAGATGATGGCTGGAAAACAGCGTCTGCCCGGCGCGCAATATCGCCTCCCGCGTCCGCAGCCAGCGCGGGTCCTGACGGGATGCTCCTCCTTCGGGCGGGGGCGGCGGGGCGATGGCTGCGGGATCGGTCATGCGACAGGTTCAACCATGGCCCGTCGCCATGGACAAGGTGTTTCGCTCAGGCCGCGAAGTCCGCCGGCGCCGCCGGTCCCCACTGGTGGCCCAGCATGGTCGGGATGTCGGCGACGTTCATCGGCACGCTGGCGTCGAACAGGTCGCCGTCGGTCCAATGCTCGACGCGGTGGCCGAACGGATCCTTCCAATAGTCGAACACCTGGCTGCCGAGGATATGACGCCCCACACCCCAGTCATGGCGATAGCCCTTCTCCGCCAGATAGCGATTGCCTGCCATCAGGTCGTCGAGATCGGCGACCTCGAACGCGGCATGGTGGAATTTCGGCGGCGCGCCGGGGATCGACGCGAAGTTGAGCGTGTGATGATCGACCGCCTCGCTGCCCCGGTCGCAACGGATGAACAGCGCCGCGACATCGCCGCCGGGCGCGCGCACCTCGTCGGAGATCAGCAGGCCGAAGCGGCTCTGCCACCAGTCCCAGGTGCGCGTCATGTCGGAGACGCCCATCACCACATGGCCGAGCCGGACGACATGCGCCGGGGCGACGGGGACGCGCTTGGCCTCGCCCGCCCGCTCATGCCGCTCCGCGATGTTCCAGCCGCCGGTCGAGGCGATGGGCAGCGGCGCGACCCGCTCCTTGTCGGCGATCACCTCGACCCGGTAGCCGTCGGGATCGTGCAGCAGCACGCGCTGTCCGCCGCCCGGACCTTCCGCCGGTTCGATCGCCGCGCCCTCCGCCTCGGCCAGCGCCTTGAGGTCATCCATGTCGCGCACCCGCAGGCTCAGGCCGACGAAGCCCGGTTCGCCCTGCACCGTTTCATGGATGAAGGGCGCGGTGCCCACGCCCCGCATGCGCAATATGCCGTCGCCCGCATCTTCCGCGTCGTGCATGCCGAAATCGGCCAGAAACTTGCGCATCAGGTCCAGATCGGGCGCCGCGAACCGGACCGATTCCACATCCACTGCCTTGGCGATCATCGTTCCATCCTCTTCCAGAAAAATCTAATTGACTAAAAGTCTAATATCTTCTCGATGCGAGCGCAAGAGCCTTCGGAAAAGCTGCGGGGCTTCATCCATGCGCGCTCAGTCGAGGCGAAAGGGCAGACTCGCAAAGCCGTAGAGGCCGGTATTGGTGCCCATCACGCCCTCCCCGGCGGTCAGCTCGACGCCCTGTTCGATCAGCGCCTCCAGCAGCACCTCCATCTCGATACGGGCGAGGTTCATCCCCGCGCACATATGCGGCCCCGTGCCCCAGGCCAGATGGTCGCGCGCGTCGCGCGTGATGTCGAACCGGTCCGGGTCCTCATAGCGGCGCTCGTCGCGATTGGCGCAGCCGTAGAGCAGCATCACGCGTGCGCCTTCGGGCAGGATCATGTCGTCCACCGCATAGTCGGCGGTCGCCACGCGCGAGAACCAGCGCAGCACCGAGGAATGCCGCACCCCTTCTAGCACGGCGGCCGGGATCAGCTCCGGCCGGGCTTTCAGCAGCGCCCATTGATCGGGATGGGTCGCCAGATTGTTGAGCAGATGGCCCTTGGCGAGGATGGTGGTGTCGAGGCTGGGGATGACATAGGCGCTGATCGCCGCCATCGCCTCCTGCATCGTCAGGCGGCCGGTTTCGGCGGCGCCGAACAGTTCCGCCGCCCAGCTTCCGTCGCGCACCTTGTCCGGGCTGAGCGTCGAGATGAAGGCGAACGCCTCGCGCATGCTGGCGATGTCGGAATCTTGCTGACGCGGGCCGATGAGGTTGAACGAGGCGGCCGCCCATTCCAGCATGCGCTCGCGCCCGACGTCGGGCAGGCCGACCAGATGCGACACCGCCTCGACCGGCAGGAACGAGGCCAGCGAGGGCATGGCGTCGAACCAGCCCTGCCCGGTCAGTGCGCGGACGCGCTCTGTCACCAGCGCCTTCAGGTCCTCCCGCGCCCTGGCGAGGCGGGCGGGCGTCAGCGGCTTGGTGACGGCGGCGCGCAGACGGCGGTGTAGGTCGCCGTCCGATTGCAGCACGTTCATGCCCTTGGGGGCGTTGAACATGTCGCTGAAACCGACCCCCTGCCCGCTGATGAGGCAGTCGGCCGCGCGCAGCGCCGCCTGCAATTCGACGAAACGGCCGATCGCATAGACATCGGGGGTGCGCAGCTTCACCAGCGGCCCGGCATCCCGGAGCCGCCGGTAATTCGCGAAGGGATCCCGGAGACTGGCATCTCCGAAGAGGTCGATGTCGATCTCCGGAACCGGGCGGGCCATCAGAACTGATACCTCGCCTTCACGCCGTAGGTGCGGGGCGCGCCCGGCAGGTGACCGTCATTACCGCCCGCATTGGCTGCGCTGGTGAAATAATAGACCCCGCCCAGGTTGCGGCCATAGAGCTGAAGGCTGAACGGAGAATCCTCCGGCGTCCATGTGACCGACGCGTTGATGAGGTGATAGCCCTTCTGCTTCAGGCGGTTGTCCGGTTCCCACACGAAGGTGGATTTGTAGCCGTCGTTCGCGTTGAAATCGAATGTGCCGATCCCGGTGTCGACGCTGTAGGTGACGCCGATCGAATAGGAGAATTTCGGCGCCTGCGGCAGGCGGTAGCCATCCAGCGTGCACTGGGCGGGCGGCAGGGTGATTGTCCCGCCGATGCCGCCGACGACCGGCCGGGCAACGGTGCAGGTTCCGTTCGGGAACTCGTGATATTTGGCGTCGAGATATTCGAGGCCGCCGTTGATCATCAGGCCGCGCACCGGGGCGAACTCGAAATCGACATCCACGCCCTTGATATGCGCCGAGGCGGCGTTCAGCAGGATCGATCCGCCCGCGGGCGCCGGCGGCGCGGTCGTGCGTAGCTGGATATCCTTGTAATCATAGTAGAAACCCGAAACATTGAGGCGCAGCATGCGGTCGAACAGTTCGGACTTCACGCCGACTTCATAGGCGTCCAGCACTTCGGGGCGCGACGGCGGGTTGGTGAAGCTGATCGGGTTGTAGCCGCCCGACTTGAAGCCCCGGTTGTAGGAGGCGTAGGCGTGCACGTCGTCCGACAGGTCCTGCGCCAGCACGACGCGCCAGGTCAGCTTGTCGAACGTCACCTCGGTGTCGATGACGCCGTGCGGCGAAGGCGCCACGCTCGGCGGCAGCGCCGGGATGGAGTTGGGACGGCCCGGCAGCGGGACGAGGGTGCCGTCCAGCTCCTTGCGGTCGCTGGTGTAGCGCAGGCCCAGCGTCAGGCGGGTGGTGTCGGTCAGGTCGTAGGTGCCTTCGCCATAGACCGAGTAGGACTTGGTCTTCTGGAAACCGGTGGTGCGCAGCGGCGCCAGCCGGGGGTTGGGATCGCAGACGGCGCCGACGCAGGTGCCGTATACGTCGGTCAGGATCATCGTCTTGTCATGATAATAGAAGCCGCCGATGATCCACTGGAACGGCGCGGCCGGATTGTCCGAGGCGAGCTGCAATTCCTGGCTGAAGGTCTTGGCGGTCTGGAGCCCGCCGAGGAAGATCGCGCCCTGATTGAGGATAGGCTGGCCGAGGATCGAGCCCTGCGTCTGCTCCGCGAAGGACTTGTTGTTGATATAGCCGGTGGTGCTGGTCAGCGTCGCGAAGCCCAGCCCCTGCTCCGCCTTCAGCGAGACGCTGTACTGGCGCTGCATCGCATGCGGGTCGAAGCGCGTGTTGATGCGATATTCGCCCTGATAGACCGATCCGTCGGTGCCGACCGAGCCGGGATACATGGCGACGGCGTTGCCCTGATCGGTGTGGACCTTGTCGTAGAAGCCGCGCAGCGTGATCTTCGTGTCGGGCGTGGGCTGCCAGCGGATCTTGCCCTGAAAGCCATGGTCCCTGAACTTGTAGACATCGCTGCCGGTGAACAGGTTCTTGCCCCAGCCGTCGCCCTGATCGATGTAGAGCGCGGCGAAATTGACCGCGAGCGTGTCGGTGATCGGCGTCGAGCCGTAGAAATTCGCCTGCACCGTGTCGTAATTGCCGTAGCTGGCCGACATGTCGATCGCCGCGACGTCGCCCGGCTCCTTGGTGATGACGTGGATCAGGCCGCCGGTGGTGTTGCGGCCGTAGAGCGTGCCCTGCGGGCCCTTCAGCACCTCGATCCGCTCGATATTGTTGAACGAGAAGGACGAGGCGGCCGAGTTGGGCAGGTACAGGCCGTCGACATAGGTCGCGATCGGCGATTCCGTGCTGTAGCCCGCGCTGGTCGTGCCGACGCCGCGCAGGAAGGCGTTGGTGCCCACCAGCGTGCGGGTGAAGCCGAGGCCGGGGGTGAGCTGCGGCAGGTCGACGACGCTCTTCACGCCCTGGGTGGTGAGCGTTTCGGAGGTGAACGCGGCGATTGCGATCGGCACCTGCTGCATGTTCTGGGACCGCTTGTTGGCGGTGACGATGATCTCCCCGATGCCGCTGCTGCCGGCGTCGCCGGCGGCCGAGGCGGCGCCTTCGTTCTGCTGGTCGGCCCATGCGGACGCCGGAATGAAGGCAAGCGCGGCAATTGCCGCCGCAGAGGCGCGGAGCGCGTTTTTCGTGAACATGACTCTCCCCTTCGGATGGTGGCGATTGGTTGTTGCGGCACGGGCCGGACGAATCGCTCTAGTGATATTGGCATAAAAAATATTTTTGTTTTCGTCAAAAACATTTTCAAACCGTAATAAATAGATTATTGGATTCGACAGACGCGCGGAGGAGCGGCGCGAAACGATCGGCTTGGGAGACGGGATGTGGCCCGTTAAGGATGCAGGGGCATCTTGCGGCGCGGTTTTCCGATGTTTTTCCCGCAAAGCCGCCGTTTTACGTCGTAACGCCAGCCGCTGCGCAGCACTCGCGATCCGCATGGCAGGTGCATGCGAATCGGAATATCTATTTTCTACCGGAATCTCGACAGGAGGGGCGATATGAAGTTGGCACGCTACAGCAAGAATGAAGAGACGCATCTGGGCGTCGTCATCGACGACCAGATCGTTCCCCTGGACGGACTGGCCGACGCCTATCCGACCATGCTCTCGATCATCACCGGCGGCGATGCCGCGCTGGCGAAGGTGCGCGATCATGTCGCGACCGGCGCGGAGCGCATCCCGCTTGCCGATGTGCAACTGCTCGCGCCGGTCGAACGGCCCGCCAAGTTCCTCGCCATCGGCATGAACTATCGCAAGCACGCGGAAGAAGCGCGCAAGCTGGGCGTCGCGGTGCCGGAAAAGCAGTTCTGGTTCAACAAGCAGACCAGCTGCCTCGCCGGGCCGTTCGATCCCATCGATCGCGGCGTCAGCGAGAAGGTCGATTATGAGGTCGAGCTGGGCGTGGTGATCGGCAAGCCCGCCAAGGGCGTGAGCGAGGCCGATGCCGCCGCGCATATCTTCGGCTACACCGTGATGAACGACGTTTCCGCCCGCGATTGGCAGCAGCATTCGCCGACCTTCACCATCGGCAAGTCGTTCGACACCCACGGCCCCGTCGGCCCGTGGATCGTCACGGCGGACGAGATCGCCGATCCCCATGCGCTCGGCCTGCGCTGCATCGTCAACGGCGAGGTACGGCAGGACAGCGACACCAGCCAGCTGATCCACAATATCTGGCAGCAGATCAGCTATCTTTCCACCGCGTTCACGCTGGAGCCGGGCGACCTGATCGCCACCGGCACGCCCGAAGGCGTGGGCGTCGCCCGCAATCCCCCGGTGTTCCTGCAATCGGGCGATGTCGTGCGCTGCGAGGTGGACGGCATCGGCGCCATCGAGAACAGGGTGTTGTAATCCCATGACCATCGAAACCGATGTGCTGATCGTCGGCGCGGGCCCCGCCGGGCTCGCGACCGCGATCGAGCTGGGGACGCGGGGCGTGCGCGCGATCGTCGTGGAACGCAACGACCGCAGCGGCACCGCGCCGCGCGCCAAGACGACCAATGTGCGCACCCGCACCCATCTGCGCCGCTGGGGCATTGCCGACCGTCTGGCCGCCGAGGCGCCGTTCGGCGTCGACTATCCCAACACCATGGTGTTCGTCACCCGCCTCGGCGGGCCGGAGCTGACCCGCTTTCCCAACGCGTTCAACGCGTCGCCGGAAAAATCGCCGCTCTACCCCGAACATGGCCAGTGGATTCCGCAATATACGCTGGAAAAGGTCCTCGTCGCGAAGGCAAGGGCTCTGGAATCGGTGGAGATCCGCTACACCACCACCTTCATCGGCGCGGATCAGGACGCGGAGAAGGTGATCGCCGTGCTGGAGCATGACGGCGCCACCTATGAGGTGCAGGCCCGCTATCTCATCGGCGCGGACGGCGCGCGCAGCGCCATTCGCGACCTGATCGGCGCGAAAATGGAGGGGCGCTACGGCCTCACCCATGCCTATAACATCATCTTCCGCGCGCCCGGAATGGCGAAGGCGCATGCCCATGGCCCGGCCGCCATCTATTGGCAGATGAGCAAGGACGGCTTCAGCGCCGTCGGGCCGATGGACCGCAACGACACCTGGTTCTTCGCCCCCTCCGGGGTGCCGGAAGGCCACCGCATTTCCGACGAGGACGCCGCGAAGATGATCCGCGAGCGCACCGGCATCGATACCCCGATCGAGATATTGAGCGCGGACACCTGGGTCGCGAGCGAATTCCTTGCCGACCGCTATGCGCAGGGCCGCATCCTGCTGGCGGGTGACGCCTGCCACCTGCATCCCCCGGCGGGCGGGTACGGGATGAACATGGGCGTGGGCGACGGCGTCGATCTGGGGTGGAAGATCGCCGCCACGCTTCAAGGCTGGGGCGGGCCGGACCTGCTCGCCACCTATGAGACGGAGCGCCGCCCGGTGCACCGCGCCGTCATCGACGAGGCGATCGCCAATTTCCAGATCTATACTGCCCCCATTCCGGCGGAAATAGAGGAGGACACGCCCGAAGGCGCCGCCGTGCGCCAGCGTCTGGGCGAGGCGATACAGGCCAGCAAGGGCCGGGAATTCAACACGCTGGGTACCGTTCTTGGCCTGAGCTATGAAGGATCGCCGCTGATCTCGAACGAACCGGGCGAGCGTCCGGCGCATGACAGCCAGAATTATGTGCCCACCGCCCGGCCGGGCAGCCTTGCGCCGCATGCGTGGCTTCCCGACGGCCGCTCGCTCTACGACTTGTTCGGGCAGGGCTTCTCGCTCGTCGTCGCCGACGGCGCGGACGAAGCGCAGGTCGCGCGCGCGACGAAGCAGGCGGCGGCGCTGGGCGTGCCGCTCAAGCTGGTGCGGCCGCAGGGCGTGCCCGTGGCGGAGCTTTACGAAGCGGACATGGCGCTGGTGCGCCCGGACCAGCATGTCGCATGGCGCGGCGATGCATGGGACGATGCCGCCCTGCCCCGCGCGACCGGGCGGCAGGATGCGGTCGCGGGCTGAACAGGGGGCGGCGCCGGTCCCGCGCCGGCGCCCCGCTCCATGGCCCGTTCGATGACAATGTCGGGAGAGAGACATGACCTATCTTCGCAATTGCTGGTATATGGCGGCCTGGGCCGATGAGGTCGGGGAAGCCGGCCTCGCCCGCACCTTGCTCGACCAGCCGATATTCCTGTTCCGCGACGCGGACGGCGCGCCGCAGGCGCTGCTGGACCGCTGCCCCCACCGGTTCGCGCCGCTCAGCATGGGCGAGGTCGCCGGGGGCGTCGTCACCTGCCGCTATCACGGGCTGGCGTTCGACGGCACCGGTGCCTGCGTGCACAACCCGCACGGCCCGGTGACGCGCGCGCTGGCGACGCCCAGCTATCCTGTGGCGGAGCGGCATCGCGCGATCTGGATCTGGATGGGCGACCCGGAGCGCGCCGACCCGGATCAGATCCGCGACCTCGGCTTCCTGGCCGATGCGCCCGACACCGCCTTCAACAAGGGCTATGTGCTGGGCGGCGGCAATTATCAGCTGTTCGTCGACAATATCCTCGACCTGTCGCACACCGACTATCTGCACCCCGACACGCTGGGCGGCGGCTCCATCACCCGCACTCGCGCGAAGGTGGAGCAGCGTGACGACGGCATCATCAAGATCATGTGGGACAGCTATGACGACGTCCCGCCGCCGCTGGTGCGTTCGAAGATGCCGGAAGGCGTGGAGCGCGCCGACAGCTGGACCCATGTGGAATGGAGCGCGCCCGGCGTGATGAAGCTGGTCAACGGCGCGGTGCCCGCGGGCACCCCGCGCGAAGGGGCGGGCAATTCGATCAACGTCCACATCATGACGCCGGAATCGGAACGGACGACGCATTATTTCTTCGCGTCGACCCGCGACTATGCGCTGGATGACGCGGAGTTGAACGAAACCATCCGCCGCATCCGCGCGCAGATCTTCTCCACCGAGGACGAACCGATGATCGCCGCGCAGCAGGAACGCATCGGCGAGGCCGATTTCTGGGATCTCAAGCCCGCGCTGCTGCGCATCGACGAGGGCGCGGTCGCGGTGCGGCGGCGGCTCGATGCGCTGATCGCGGCGGAACGGCAAGCGGAAACTGCCTGAAGCGGCAACGCCGCGCCAGCGAGCAATTTTGAATCATGAGGAGTACCTATCCATGAGCAAGGTCATCATCACCTGCGCGGTCACCGGCGGGATCCATACCCCCTCCATGTCGCCCTATCTGCCCGTCACCCCGGAAGAGATCGCCGATGCGGCGGTCGGCGCGGCCGGGGCGGGCGCGGCCATCGTCCACCTGCATGCGCGCAACCCGGAGGACGGCCGACCCGACCAGAGCCCGGAGGCGTTCGAGCCTTTCCTGCGCAGCATCAAGCAGCGCAGCGACGTGGTGGTCAACATCACCACCGGCGGCGCGCCCGGCATGACGGTCGAGGAGCGGGTGAGGCCGGCCGAGATGTGGAAGCCGGAAGTCGCGAGCATGAACATGGGCTCGATGAATTTCGGCCTGTTCCCGATGCTGAAGCGGTTCAAGGATTTCAAGCACGACTGGGAACCGGCGATGCTGGCGGCGAGCGACGATTTCGTGTTCCGCAACACCTACAAGGACATCCGCTATTGCCTCGAAACCCTGAACGAGAGCGGCGCGCGGTACGAGTTCGAGTGCTATGACACCGCGCATCTGCACAATCTCCATTATTTCTACCGCGAAGGACTGGTGAAGGCGCCGCTGTTCATCCAGACCGTGTTCGGCCTGATGGGCGGCATCGGCACCCACCCCGACGAGGTGCTGCACATGAAGCGCACGGCCGACCGGCTGTTCGGCGACGCCTATAACTGGTCGGTGCTCGGCGCGGGCTCCTCGCAGATGAAGGTCGCGGCGATGGCGGCGGCGATGGGTGCGCATGTGCGCGTGGGCCTGGAGGATTCGCTCTGGCTCGGCCGCGGCCAGCTGGCCGAGAGCAACGCCGCGCAGGTGCGGCAGGTGCGCGGCATCCTCGAAGGGCTGGGGCTGGAAATCGCGACGCCGGACGAAGCGCGCGAAATCCTGTCGCTCAAGGGCGCGGACAAGGTTGCTTTCTAACGGCCGCTTCTTTAGTAATTTCTATTATTCACCGGAAAAGTTATTTTATGGAAATGACGACCCTTTAAGTGGAAAAGAAAATGCAGATGCTGGGCGCCGTGGAAGCGGTGCAGTCGCCGTCTGGCTCCAGGAGCCAGACGAGCCTCGCCTATGAGGTGATCCGTCAGGATATCATCGCGGGCCTTCACCAGCCGGGCAAGAAGCTGAAGATCCAGGATCTTGCCGACGAACTGAAGGTCGCGCCCAGCGCCGTGCGCGAGGCGCTGTCCCGGCTCGTCCCGGAACAGTTCGTCATATCCCGCGACCAGCGGGGCTTCATGGTCGCGCCGCTGTCGATCGACGACCTGCTCGACCTGACCGACCTGCGCTGCGAGATAGAGGCCATCGCGCTGCGCCGGTCGGTGGCGAACGGCGATATCGACTGGGAGGTGCGGCTGATATCGACCGCCCATCGGCTGCGCGCCCTGCCCCAGCCCCAGCCGGGCCGGGATGCGCACACTGCCGAGTGGATGGCGAAGCATGCCGACTATCACGCCGCGCTGGTCAGCGCCTGCGGCAGCAGGCGGCTGCTGGCGCTGCATGCCCAGCTTTATGAGCAGTCGGAACGTTACCGCGTCCTTTCGGCCTATATCAAGACGGAGCGCAATGTGGTGGACGAGCACCAGCAGATCGTCGATCTGGCGCTGGCGCGCGACACCGACAAGCTGATCGAGACGATGACCCGGCACCTGCGGCGGACCACCGATCTGATCGTCGAGGCCGCGAAAGCCAACGCCTTTTCCTGATCGCGCGAACGGGCTGGCGGGCGGGACCGTCTCACCCGTCGAAGGCGGCCAGCCGCGACAGGCTCAGGTCGCGGGCGAACTCGTCGGGCACCTGCGCGAGGCAGGCCGTGCGCGAGCCGGACGCCAATATCCGCACCAGCTTGCCGATGAAGAGCGCCTGAGCGGCGAGCGCGGCGCGCGGGGCCGGGCGGCCCAGCAGCTTCGTCAGCAGCCTGTTCCATCCGGCGCACATGTCCGCGATCGAATTCCAGATCATCGCACGGATTTCGGGCCGCCGCGACGCCTCGATCCACACCGTGTAATTGGCGAGGTTGCTCTTGCCGAACTCGGTCGCCTCCCGGATGAAGATCGCCGCCGTCAGCTGCGCCGTCGATTTTTCCGTCGCGTCGGACGTGCCGATATCCTGCATCATCGCGCGATAGCGGGCCTTGCAGTCGTCAAAAAGCCGGACCTGCGCGGCGGCGAGCAGCGCGCCGATATCCTCGAAATAATAGCGCAGCGCCGATGTGGTCAGCCCCGCCGCCGCCGCGACGCTCCTGAAGCTGACGGCGGCGGGCCCCTCTGCGACCAGCAGCGCGATCGTCGCCGCGACGATCTGGTCGCGCGTGCGTTCCGACTTGCCGGTCCTGGCCTTGGGGACGGCCCGCGCCGGGGGCGCCTCGCGCCGCCAGTGCAGCATCGGATTGCTGCCGTCGCGCAGGACCGCGTTCACCTCCGCCTCGCTCAGGCCCAGCGCGATCGTCATGAAATAGAGGCCGATGACCAGATCGATCGCGCCACGCGCTTCTTCCCGCGGGTCGTCCATCCCCTTGATGCGCGCGATGTCCGACCAGATGGAAAGCAGCTCGGCAAACCAGTCCCGTGCCAGCGCGCCGGTTTCCTCATGCCGCGCAGCGTCCAGCATGATCTCCGCCCATGCGATCGCGCTTGTGCGATGGCGCAGCGCGACATTGGCGACCAGCCGGGACGAGAATTCGCCCAGCGTCTGGGCGCTCGACGGCTTGGCGAGGCAGCGATCCCGCACGCGCCTCAACCCGGCGAGATAGGTCAGCAGGATGAAATTGGACGATTCGGCGATAATGTCGAATTTCGTCGCGTGATGATAGGTCGTCAGTGCGGGCGACACCTGCGCTTCCTTCGCGACCAGACGATGCGTCAGACCGGCGAGCCCATGATCGGCAAGCACCCTGATCGCCGCCGCCGCAATCCTGCCCCGCGTCTCGATGGAGCGCGATTGTCTGGGCGCGCGAGCGTTCACCGGAAACAGCCCCTCCGACGTGATATCGCCAGGTCTGGCCTTGGAACCTCTCGATATCTCCTTATTTTTACTGGTATTTTTCAAGATTCCCGGTCCTCGCATTCCCGATATCGGGCCGCTTGGGGACAGCGGACCGACGATGAGCATAGAGCGCGGTGGCGGCAGAGGCAATGCGGTTGGCCTTTCCCGCAAGCACCGCGACCGGCTTTCCCCCGCGAGCCTCCGATAGCGGGGAAGCCGCGCCGGGAGGCCACGGCCCCTTTTGCGCATAAAAAACTGTACAAAGAAAAGAAAAATATCTATCCCTCTCCCGTGATCTGTTATCGAGAGGCTCCCGGCACATGTCCCATTCCCTGAAAGCGCTGTTCGACCTTGGCGGTCAGGTCGCCATCATCACCGGCGGATCGCGCGGGCTGGGGTTCCAGATCGCATCGGCGCTGGGCGAATATGGCGCGAGCGTCGCGCTGGTCGCGCGCAAGCAGCAGGAACTCGACGACGCCGTCGCCGCACTCGGCGAAAGGGGCATCGCCGCCCATGGCTTCGCGGCCAATCTCTCCGGCCCGGAAGCGCCCGCCGCGCTGGTGGCGCAGGTGATGGAGCGGTTCGGGCGGATCGACATCCTCGTCAACAATGCGGGCACGACCTGG
>Ga0180222_1000435_pt1 | contig 60872 bp, 67 predicted proteins | sample eDN5th37CKraftOP_FD_151336 | JGI IMG/M metagenome (GOLD analysis project Ga0180222, IMG submission 151336) | Enriched Organic Plus compost microbial communities from Emeryville, California, USA - eDNA 5th pass 37_C Kraft OP (version 2) (version 2) ... | reverse complement strand
GGCCTCACAATTATGTTCGCACTGGCCCCGAATGCCGACCTGAAATGGCTCGTCGGCGCTGGCTTTCTTCTGCTTTTCGCTCAACGCGAGCTTCACAGGGATATGGACAAATGACCGACCTCATTACCCGTCTCTCCAAGCTAGACGCGCCTGACAGGGAAGTGGATGCGGAGATTGCGGTTCTTTTCTCAGGTGATCCAGATGCTTACGTGGTCAGGCCAAACGAAGGGGCAATGTTCTCTCATAAGCCCGGTTGGTTCGCCACTGGCGATAACAAATCTCATAAGTCGCCGGAATACACGACCTCTGTAGATGCCGCTATCGCGCTGGCGGCGAGGGTGTTGCCGTTCACGCATCTGGTTTCGACCTATCATGATGACATGGCGTGCAGCGTAAAAATCCATTGCTGCCCAGAAGGGTTGTCGGGCGAGTGGAAATTCGACGTGAAAGGCGACCACGAGCATCTAGCGGTGGCGTACTGCATTGCGATCTTGCGTGCCAGCGCCCTCTTGCGCGCAAAGGAGGCCAGCAAATGCTGAATGAACTCCGCTGGCAGCTTTTCAAGGCCCTGTCGTGGATAGGCTGGAAGGTATGCCCCGAACCGCACCGGACGCGCTTGCAGTCGATATCGCCCACATGGGCCGATCTTCCCGCGCACGATATGACCGACCATCAAAAACAGAACTTGAAGTCGGTCATCCGAGCATATCGTCAAAATCAGGATCGGAGGGCCAACCATGCCGAGTAAGGAACTCACGCACGAAGAACTGAAAGCCATTGTCGCGGCAAAAATGGCCGATCCGAATACCACTGCGGCAGACATCCTCTCTACCATCCTCGCCGCTCTACAGGAGCCGAATCGTCCAATGTCTGAAATCGGACAGCCTTATGTGCGTGTCGGTTACGACGCGTGGGATGTTTGGCGCGCCATGCTCAACGCCAGCCCACTTGGGGAGCAGAGCGAATGAAGCTGACGAAGGCCGATATTGAGCATATGCGAATGCTGCGCGGTGAATTGACCAAGTTACGCTGCTGGATGACGGGTTTTCACGCCGGGCGCGACAAAGGCAATCTCCCTGCACCTATTCCCGGCGAAGATAGCTTGCGGATGACAATCTCTCTGATCGATAAGCTGGCCCCGCGCCAAGCCCTGAAAGGCGGTTCCGAATGACGAACGGAAAATCTGCATTCTGGAACAACTATCGCATCATCAGGCGGGCGGCTAAGTCAGGCCAGTCCATCAAGCATTTGCGGTTGCCGATCATACTGTGGCCGGTTGCTGCCATTGCTCTTGATTTTGCCTCATCTGCACGAGGTGTAGCAGGCCGCGCCGCACTGCGGGGAAGGGAGTGAGGATGTCACGTGCCGCCCCAGTTGTTGCCGCCGCCCGTTACTCGGTACGCGTTGATGTGCGAGACGAGAAGCTGAACCTTCTTCGCTCCGCATTTCGAGCAACGCAGTTTATGCGCAAGGTCTTTGTAAAGCGCCCCATGATCTGGGCCGAGTTTCTCAATCAAGGCGTCAATATCAAGTTGCTTACTGTGATGGCACTCGTTGCAATACGCGGTAATCATAAACCCGTAACGTTTGCAGTCGCCCAATGTCTCGTTTGTGCAGGATACCCGCATGACAGCCTCCAAGACCGGCTGTCTTATACCGTGAACAAAACGAATACAAATCACATTAGGAGGCGAAAGTAATGACCGCAAAAGCCTCAATCCGCCAATCCGATCTCGACAGAATGGCCGTGATCGCTACGAAACGCGGCGTACCTATTGAAATGAGAGATGAAAGAGGACGAATATTCCGTGTCTACCCGACTGTCGAAGATTTGAAACACGACACCGCGTTAGACCCGGAATTGGCCTATGGCGGCAACAGTTTGGAAGAATGGAGAAACCGCCGTGGAAATAGACCTCGTAGGCGTGCATCGGGTGAATAAGAAGCTCGCGAGTGGCGATATTGCCACTTACTATTACGCTTGGCGCGGAGGTCCACGAATTCACGCCAAGCCCAACACCAAGGCATTCATTGCGGAATATTTCAAATTAACGCGGGATCGAGAAGATACGCCATATCAAGGTAAGCTCGCTGAAATCATCAAGGAATACGTGAATTCGCCCGCCTACCAGAATTTAAAATCGTCCACCAAAGAGGGATACGATATCGCAATCAGGGCAATTGAGGCGGAATTTTTTGACATGCCATCCAGACGAATATCGGCTCACGGAACACGGTCGATCTTTCTGCAATGGCGAGACGAGATCGCAGCCACACACCCGCGCAAGGCCGACCTGTTTATGAGCGTTCTCCAGCGAATATTAGCGTTCGCTTATGATCGAGAAATGATTTCGCGTCATCCGTTGGAGAAGGTCGAGAAGGTTAGCGACGGCACGCGACGTGACCTTATTTGGACGGATGACGAAATAGCCGTCATGCGCTTTGGAAGGAAGGCAGATGGCGACAAGCCAGCAATCAAACCCGCGCCCGAGCCAATAGTTCGAGCCATGATGCTCGCTCTCTGGACCGGGCAACGACAGGGTGATTTGCTGAAAATCACATGGTCCGCGTATGACGGGGAGAGCCTTTCGCTCCGGCAGGGCAAGACAGGCGCGCACGTTCGCGTAAAAGTGTCCGAGGAATTGAAAGCAATTCTGGACCACGTGAAGCGCGGAAATGCCGTGACGATCCTTACCAATGCGCAGGGCAAGCCTTGGGCGACGGGGTTCAAATCTTCATGGAGAAAAGCTGTCGAAAAGGCGGGGATAAGGGGGAAGACGTTTCACGATCTGCGCGGAACGTTTGTGACGCTCGCCTACCGAAATGGAGCATCAATCAAGCAGATTGCAGAAGTTTCCGGGCATTCCGAAAAGGATGCGGAGGCGATAATTCGTAAACACTATCTTGTGTCAAGTGCTGCCGTTGACAGTATAGAAAAATCGCGCAATTCTGGTTTACAGGGTACTTGATATCGCATTGATTCATTTAGGACGATGAAAGCCGCCAAAGTAAACCGTTTCATTGCAAGGCGTTGAAACAGCTTATGTATTTGGTTTTACTACCCGACTGGGGGTCAAGGGGTCGTGGGTTCGAATCCCGCCGCTCCGACCATTTTCCTTCCCCAATCCTTTCTTTTTATAGGATCTTTCCTTTGCACGCGAAGTGCAAATCGGATTAGCTCCGCCATGGTTCGCATGGAGGAGAGCATGAAGAACGTTCTGATCACTGGTGGAAGTCGTGGTATCGGCCGCGCTACTGTTCTGCGCAGTGCAGCGCAGGGTTGGTCTGTAGCTCTGAATTACGCCGGGAACGAACAGGCCGCGCAGCAAACAGTGGCTGACGCAGTGAAGCTCGGGGCAAAGGCACTAGCTATTCAGGGCGACATATCCATCGAGCGGGACGTGGTTGCCATATTCGACAGGGCGGAAGCCGAGCTCGGTCCATTGAAAGGCGTGGTCCTTAACGCCGGTATCGTGGCTCAGACAATGCCGCTTGCCGAAATGAACGCCGAGCGACTGAAAACCATGTTCGAGGTAAATATTTACGGCACCTATCTATGCGCCCGCGAGGCAGCGCGACGCTTGCAACCGGACAGCGCCGTCGTGATCGTTTCGTCCATGGCGTCACGTCTAGGGTCTCCTTTTGAATATGTGGATTATGCTGGAGCGAAAGGTGCCCTCGATACGCTGACTATCGGCCTGTCGAAGGAATTGGCGTCAAAAGCCATCCGGGTCAACGCGGTGCGTCCCGGCCTGATCGATACCGAAATTCATGCAAGCGGAGGCAATCCGGATCGCGCGGCGCGACTGGGCGCCGCTACCCCGGCGGGGCGGGCCGGAAAGGCGGAGGAAGTCGCAGAAGCCATTTTCTGGCTGCTCAACGACGCCCCCGCCTATGTAACCGGCACATTCATCGATGTTGCCGGCGGACGATAAGTGGCGCTGCGCTTCTATTTCTCGCGCAGCTGATAGGTTTCCGCGACGTAGCGATAACCCTCGCCTTCCCGCTTGAGATAGGCCAAGGCGGGAAATGGCATGTGATAGCCGATGAAAGGTAGCCTGTCCGTCGCGATCATGTCGAACATGCGCTTGCGGGTCTGAACAGCGGCCTCCTTGTCGATATCGAAGGAAACGTGCCATTCGGGCCGCTGCAAGGTGATGACGAAATGATTTGCCGTGTCAGAGACAAGCATGAGGGACTTGCCGCCGGTTTCGATCCTGAAAGCGAGGTGCCCCGGCGTATGGCCGTAGGCAGCCACCGAATGTATACCGGATACGACCTCGCTGTCATCTCCAAGAAACGTCATTTTGTCGGCCAGCGGCTTGACGTTTTTGGCCACCATCTCGGCAGCAGTTTTTGCCGGACTGTCAAGCCGCGCGGGGTCTGTCCAGAAATCGAACTCCTTCTGTCCGGCAGCGTATCGGGCGTTGGCGAAGGCTGGCTTGCCGCCTTCCATCAATCCGCCGATATGATCGGGGTGGAAATGGCTCAGCACAACCAGCGACACATCGTCCGTCTTGTATCCGGATGCTTCCAGCGCACTGGCCAGCCTGCCCAACCCGGCTTCGCGAGCGCCAGCCCCCATGCCGGTATCAAACAGGACAAGCTCCTTGCCTGTATTGATGAGCACCGGCGTGAAACTGTTGACGAAACGGTCAGCGGGCAGAAGATTTTCCTCCAGAAGTGCTGCGACCGCTTTCGGGTCCTGATCCACCGCGTAAGTCTTTTCGGGCGCCTCGCCCGCCCTGCGCCCATCGGAAAGCGTAGTGATTTCGAAATCACCGAACTGAAAACGATGGAAGCCCGGATTTTCTACCTGTGAAGGATTTTGCACTTTGGAACCGCCTGTTTCGGCTGCTGCCCTGGCAAGCTCCAGCGGCGACAAGGCCAGTCCGGCCCCGGCAGCAGATGCTGTAACAATAAAATTACGTCTTGAGATGGTCATCGATCGATCTCCCGGCATAATCTGTGGTTAAGAACGGTAGAATACGCGAAAATGCTCCCTGATACATGGGATGCGTGATCAAGTTCCTGTTGGGGTTCCATAAGCGCCAATTCTCTTGCCTCTCTTCGCAAGAATCACTATTTAAAACGCTGCGCGGGACGACCCGTGCCTGTGTTCGCATCGGGGACGGCCCCATAGGAGAGCGTCCTATGGCAGGCTGATGATCGAACGATATGCAATCAAGCTCATTGTTGAAGGAATGAAATCGGCGAGCAGCCGATTGGGTTCATATATTCCACACGCATCGTGGCGCTAAGGGTGCGCTGCATCCTTCGCACGTATCAACATTTCAGCGGGAGGGACGCCCTTCCCGGCTCATCAACGAACGGGACGGCCCGTTCATAACCCTCATGAGGGAATAAAATGGCATGGATTTATCTGGCCGTGGCCGGAATTCTTGAAGTTGTCTGGGCCTTTTTCATGAAAAAATCGGAAGGGTTTTCCCTTCTCACACCGAGCATCATCACCATGGTAACGATGATCGGGAGCTTCGCCCTGCTGTCAATAGCGATGCGAAGCCTCCCGCTCGGCACGGCTTATGCAATCTGGACCGGCATTGGCGCGGTCGGCGCTTTTGTGGTTGGCATCGTCATCCTCGGCGAAGCAGCCACTTTTTTCCGCATCGCAAGCGTGACATTGATCCTTGCCGGTATCATCGGATTGAAACTCTCATCAAGCTGATCCGTCCGCTTGTAAAATCAAAGGGAGGCAAAAGCCTCCCTTTGATATGATCCGAAGTCGCTCAACGCACCTGATCGAGAAGGCGCTTGCATTCGAGCAGGTCGAACAGTGCCTCTTGCAAAAGCGAGCGATTATCCTTCGAGGGCCGTTTTCCATCCGCTCCGATGGGACCATCTTCCTCGCCTTTCAGGAGACCGAAAAGCTTGCGGGCTGGTTGCGGCGCCTTGATGCCGCTCGGCAGCGCCATCTCATTATCCGCCGCCTCTTCGGCAGCGCGCTTGTCGGCGGCAGCCTGTTTCTGGCGCGTGATGGCCTCAATGGCCTGAACATCGCCATTGCCAAGCGCGATGATAAACTGCGCGTTGTTTTCGCGAAGCAGACGCTGCACACCCTTGATGGTGTAGCCCTGATCGTAGAGCAGATGGCGAATACCCTTGAGCAACTCCACGTCAAGGGGACGATAGTATCGGCGCCCGCCACCACGCTTCATCGGCTTGATCTGGGTAAAGCGTGTTTCCCAGAAACGCAGCACATGCTGCGGAAGATCGAGATCCTCCGCTACTTCGCTGATCGTCCTGAATGCATCAGGGCTCTTGTCCATTCCACTTGCCCTTTCCAGAGGTTCGGGTTTCGCCATCGCGGCGCAACCTCGCCGATCCAGATAGTTCAACTCGCCAACGCAAATGCGTTGCTACACACAAGGCGTTTTAGCATCGGATTTTAAAGGACGGGAGTTAACAATCTCCAGCATGTAAAAGGCACAGCTCAACGTCATTCAAAACCGGACGGCGCTCAACGCAAACTCGTTCTGAAAAACGTGCCGCTTTCCAGATTGCAATTTTAGCAGAGCGATTCGCCCCGCAAAATCCATTATATAATATCAGAGCTTTATAAGCATCCCTTCACGCGAAACGGAAGGCAGCGCTGGCCGGTCCCCGGCATGAACAGCCAGCCACGCCATGGCATCCTGCGGCAAGCAAAACCAATCCCCGCCTGTGACCAAGGTCAGGGACGGAAGCAACCGCTGTGGGCTTGAGATGATGGCGCAAAAAACAAAAATGCCGCCCCTCGGACGGCATTTCAGGAACTATTTCCGGCTTTTGGCTTCGCGCTTCTGATGTTCCTGCAGAATGCGCTGCTTGAGAACGTTGGAAGCCTTGAAAGTCATTACACGGCGGGGAAGAATTGGAACCTCCTCGCCTGTTTTCGGATTACGGCCAATGCGCTCGTTCTTGTCGCGAACCTGAAATGTCGCGAAAGACGACAATTTCACAGTTTCGCCGTTGACGATAGCGTCACAGACTTCATCGAGGATCATCTCGACAAGAGCCGCCGACTCCGTTCTGGAAAGGCCTACCTTCCGGTAAACAGCCTCTGCCAGATCAGCTCGCGTGACCGTTTTACCTCCCATGACCGAACCTGCCTGGTTAGCGTTTGAACAGATAATATCCTTACGTGACAGGACGTTACACAAATAAAAGCGCAACGGTCAAGCAGCGAGTTTCCTCATTGCGGATCAAATTTATCGCTTACCAACGCAACAGAACCGCGCCCCAGGTGAATCCACCGCCCATTGCCTCCAGAAGAACGAGGTCACCCTTCTTGATGCGGCCGTCCGCAACGGCGGTTGCAAGCGCCAGCGGAACCGACGCGGCAGAGGTGTTGCCGTGACGGTCAACGGTGATGACCACCTTGCTTTCCGCAATATTCAGCTTCTTGGCGGAGGCGTCGATAATGCGCTTGTTGGCCTGATGCGGAACGAACCAGTCGATATCTTCGGCTGTAAGACCCGTCTCATCGAAAGAAGCCTCGATAACATCGGTTATCATGCCGACCGCGTGTTTGAAGACTTCGCGGCCTTCCATGCGCAGGTGGCCGACCGTTTGGGTCGTGGACGGACCGCCATCGACAAAAAGCTTTTCCCGATGATTGCCGTCCGAACGCAGGTTGGCGGCAAGAACGCCACGATCCGAGGTCAGGCCGTGGCCCTCGGCGGCTTCCAGTACGAGCGCGCCAGCGCCATCGCCGAAAAGAACGCAGGTCGTGCGGTCACTCCAGTCGAGAATACGCGAAAAGGTCTCCGCGCCGATGACCAGAACCCGCTTCGCCATGCCGCCGCGGATATAGAGGTCCGCCGTAGTAATGGCATAGATGAAACCGCTGCACACGGCCTGCATGTCGAATGCAAAACCGCTGGTGATTCCAAGCTCCCGCTGGATTTCCACGGCACTGGCGGGAAAAGTGTGGTTGGGTGTGGAGGTAGCCAGCAAAACGAGATCGATATCGGTCGGCTGCAGTCCTGCATTCTCGATCGCCGCGCGCGCTGCGGCGGCGCCAAGCGAAACCGTGGTTTCGTCATCGCCTGCAATGTGCCGCTCGCGGATACCCGTGCGCTGCACGATCCATTCGTCCGAGGTTTCGACGATACCTTCGAAATCGGTATTCTTCATGACCCGCTTCGGCAATGCCGAACCGATACCCCGCACGACAGATCTTATCATCTCTTATTTCCTGTCCTTACATGCGACCGGCGCAACGAACGTTCACGCGCGCAGTCGAGAATTCTGGCCCTACATTAATCGGCAAAAGTTACTTCGCCGCTTCGGCGCCGAAAGATATTCGGCAATCCGCAAATCAATCAAATGCACTTTCTGAACGGCGTTGTCGGAATTCAAGCTTTCGCAGCCTCGCCACCATCATTCGAAACATGCGGATGACTGTGGTGGAAATGCGCCAGATCAGCCTCGATCTTTTCCAGAAGGCGGTTTCTCACCATGTCATAGCCGACTTCCACCGCCGAGCAGAAGCCTTCCGCATTCGCGCTGCCATGACTTTTGATGACAATTCCGCTCAAGCCCAGGAAAACGCCGCCATTGACCTTGTTCGGATCCATCTTCTCACGCAGGCGGTCGAAGGCGCCCTTGGCGAAAACATAGCCGATCTTGGCAAGCAGCGTACGGCTCATGGCCTGACGCAGCAGTTCCGCCATCTGGCGCGCCGTGCCTTCCGCGGTTTTGAGTGCGATATTGCCGGTGAAACCTTCGGTCACAACCACGTCCACCGTGCCCTTGCCGATATCGTTACCTTCAACGAAACCGGAATAGGCAAGTCCTTCCAGCGGGGTATCGCGCAGAATCTGGCCTGCTTCCTTGATCTCGTCGAGACCCTTGACCTCTTCAGTACCGACATTGAGAAGCCCGACAGTCGGCTTACGCACCTCAAACAATGCACGTGCCATTCCGGCGCCCATGACGGCATAGTCGACCAGCTGGCGCGCATCGGCGCCGATGGTGGCGCCAATGTCGAGCACGATGCTTTCACCGCGCAGCGTCGGCCAGATGCCGGCAATTGCCGGGCGTTCGACGTCCGACATCATGCGCAGGCAAAATTTGGACATGGCCATAAGCGCACCGGTATTGCCGGCGGAGATACACGCCTGGGCGTCGCCCGTCTTTACAGCCTCAATGGCCTGCCACATGGACGATTTGCCCCGACCGGCGCGCAGGGCCTGGCTGGGTTTGTCGTCCATGCTGATGGCAACCTCGCTCGCGCGGAACTCCGATGCGGCCTTCAGCTTCGGATAGCGTGCCAGCACCGGCTCCACTTGCGCGGGGAGACCGAAAAATATGAAGCGGATGTCAGGATGACGCTCAAGCGCCTTCGCTGCGCCGGGGATGACCACTTCAGGGCCAAAATCACCGCCCATCGCGTCAATCGAAATTTTGATCACTCTTGATTATTCCTGTGCGACCCTGCTCCTGTCCTGCCTCTGCAGCAGACAGGTTTTCGGCGAAAATAGTGCTTTTGCGTTTCCACACAACCAAATTCTGACAAACGCACTGTGAATTACGGCTTCTTCTGCCATTCCGAAAGCTTAGCAAATGGCGAAACGGGCTTCTCTTCTCCATCATCGTCCCCGAAAACCTTTGGCTCGCCATCTTCCGGCAAGCCCGGTTTGCGCGGATATGGATCGATGGCGAGATCGAAGAATTCCTCCGCAATCGCACCCACATCGATCTTGTCACCGACAAAAACTTCCGGGCTGTCAGCACCTTCCGCATCGAGCAGCATTTCGCCGCTGTCATCAAGCTGTATCCGCGCAAGCCGCGAATTTTCCGGCACGAAGATCGTGTCGACTTCTTCGGCGATGCGGTTGGTCAGCGGCTCCAGCGTCACGACGCAGGACTGAACGATTTCCGCATCGATGCGGCCGCGCACCCGAATACCGTCCTTTTTCCACGGCGTAATCAGAAATTCGGCAGCAAAAGCGTTCACGGCTTCAACTCCGTGATCAGTGGCAAGCGCTGCGCGCTCTTTCTCATCCGTGCCTATTTTCACCGTCACGCCCTTTTGTGGCAGGTGAAGAACCGGAACAGGATAGGTAAGCGCCGGTTTATCAGTCATTCTCATTAGCCTTTTTCAGCATTGTTCGTTGGCGCAAAGTCCATCGTTGACGCGCATCTTGGCCGAAAACCGTTTCACACTTTTCGGGATGCGCTCTAAAATTTTGTTTCCATGCACGTCTTTGTCCCAAAACCGGTTCCCACTTTTGGAAGACATGCTTACCCTGCATCCATATAGGAAATGTCGCCAGCCGCCAAAGCGTCGTCCGCAATTTTTTGCAACCGGTCCCGGCATGCCAGAACATACTCACTTAAATGGTGGGCGTGCGGCCAGAATTCGAGGTCCGGGCGGATATTCCGCGTAAGGGCTGCTGCAAGCGCTTCCCTATCGTTTGCATCCAGTGCCTTGCCATAAGCCGCGACGCGGCCATAGAACATGCGCGCGAGCTTTTTCATGCGTTTCGGCACGCCCTGATCCCCGATACCGAGTTCCCGCAGCGAATGATCGACATCCTTGAAAAACTCGTCGGCAATTTCCTGCGCGAGATCGGCAAGCGCCCTGTTTTCTCCCCTCATGCGGTGAAGCGCGAGGAAAATATGCAGGGAAAGCATTTCATAACGGCCCAACGGCGTATCAGGCACCTGAAATTGTGCATAGAACCGCTTTTGCCGCGCCGCCGCCACGATCACCTCGTAAACGCGAAGCATAATTGCCTCGTTTGCTTTGGATTTGCGGCGGAATAGTTGGAGAATCATGTCCGTACGACCGTTCCAGTTGCATAAATGAGCAAGGTGGTTTACCGAAGTTCTCCCGACGGCGAAAGTGCCGCGCTGATTTAGAATGTATGGAGAGGTCTTTGTTGCAGCGAATTTTTCCAAGCATGCGCACGCAGCGTGCTCTTCTCGCAGGCACGGCAATTCTCGTCTCAGTGGCGCTTGCGGGGTGCAACACTGCATCCACGCTCAATCCGTCCGAAACGCTGACAGAGGGTTACGTGCTCGATCAGAATGCGCTTGATTCGGTTCCTGTCGGCTCCAGCCGCGAGCAGGTGCTTCTGGCGCTCGGCACCCCATCCACCACCGCGACCTTCGACAATGAAGTGTTCTACTACATTTCGCAGAAGCGTTACCGCGCCGCGCAGTTCATGAAGCCGAAGATTATCGAGCGTCAGATCCTCGCCATCTATTTCGACAAGGACGGCAAAGTCGAACATATCGCCAATTACGGCCTGAAGGATGGCAAGCTGTTCGATTTCGTATCGCGCACCACGCCGACCGGCGGCAAGGACCAGACCTTCCTCGGCCAGATCATCCAGGGCGTTTCCAAGGCCCCGACCTCGTTGCCGGGCGCTTCTGGCGGCCCCAACAACTGATCCGAACGGATATACAAGCAGAAAACCCGCCTTCACGGCGGGTTTTCTTCATTTAGTGCTCTTTGCGTTTGAGCATTCCAGCAAAAGTGTGAAACGGCTTTGCGTTCGGAAATGTTCTAAGCCATATGCGCCAGCACGGCCAATAGCAGCAGAGCCACGATATTGGTGATCTTGATCGCCGGATTGACGGCTGGACCGGCAGTGTCCTTATATGGATCACCAACCGTATCGCCTGTCACCGATGCCTTGTGCGCTTCCGATCCTTTCAGGTGCTTCACGCCATCGGCATCGGTAAACCCGTCCTCGAAGCTTTTCTTGGCATTGTCCCAGGCACCGCCGCCGGACGTCATGGAAATCGCCACGAACAGCCCGTTGATAATGACGCCGAGAAGCGATGCGCCTAGCGCTGCAAAGGCTGCGGCCTTGGAACCCGAAATGAGCAGCACACCGAAATAGACGACAATCGGCGCCAATACGGGCAGGAGCGACGGGATGATCATTTCGCGGATCGCCGCCTTCGTCAGAAGATCGACAGCGCGGGCATAGTCCGGGCGTTCCTTGCCCGTCATGATGCCCGGCTTTTCGCGGAACTGGCGGCGCACTTCCTGCACCACGGCACCGCCAGCTCGTCCCACGGCCGTCATGGCCATGCCGCCGAACAGATAGGGGATCAGTCCGCCGAAGATCAGGCCCGCAACCACATAAGGGTTGGAGAGATCGAAGGAGACCGGCCCCATATCCGCGAAATAGGGATAGGTCTGTCCGTTGGCGGCAAAATAGGCCAGATCGTTGGAATAGGCCGCAAACAGCACCAGCGCGCCGAGACCTGCCGAACCGATGGCATAGCCCTTGGTGACAGCCTTGGTGGTGTTGCCGACCGCATCGAGCGCATCGGTGGCCTTGCGGACTTCCGGGTCGAGACCGGCCATTTCCGCGATACCGCCCGCATTATCGGTCACTGGACCGAAGGCATCGAGCGCGACGATCATGCCGGCAATGCCGAGCATTGCGGTGACCGCGATAGCGGTCCCAAACAGGCCGGCAAGCTGGTAAGTCGAGATAATGCCGCCGACAATCACGATGGCTGGAAGGGCTGTCGATTCAAGCGAAACGGCTAGTCCCTGAATAACATTGGTGCCATGGCCGGTGACGGACGCCTGGGCGATGGAATTGACCGGACGCTTGTTGGTGCCGGTGTAATATTCCGTAATCACCACGATCAGGCCGGTAACAATCAGGCCGATCAGGCCGCAGATGAAGAGATTTGTGCCGGTGATGCTTTTTCCGGCAACCGTTCCGATCTCGCCCCAGCCAACGGTCAGCGTATTGGCGACCGCAAGGCCGAGGATGGAAAGAAGACCGGTTGCAATCAGCCCTTTGTAGAGCGCCCCCATGATGGAGCCATCCACGCTGAGCTTGACGAAGAAGGTGCCCACGATCGACGTAATCACACAGGCGCCACAGATCATCAGCGGATAGAGCATGACGCTTGAAAGAACGTCTGATCCGTTGAAGAAGATCGCGCCGAGAACCATGGTCGCGACAACAGTCACCGCATAGGTCTCGAACAGGTCGGCGGCCATGCCCGCGCAATCGCCGACATTATCTCCGACATTGTCCGCAATGGTCGCGGGGTTGCGCGGATCGTCCTCCGGGATACCGGCCTCCACCTTGCCGACAAGATCGCCGCCCACATCGGCACCCTTGGTAAAGATGCCGCCGCCCAGACGCGCAAAGATCGAAATCAGCGAAGCACCGAAGCCGAGCGACACCAGCGCATCGATAACGGTGCGGTCAGAGGGCGCGTAACCAAGCCAGACGGTGAGAATGAAATAATAGACGGAGACGCCGAGCAGCGCGAGCCCGGCCACCAGCAGGCCGGTAATGGCCCCCGACTTGAAGGCCAGTTCCAGCCCTCCGGCAAGGCTGAGCGATGCCGCCTGCGCGGTGCGCACATTGGCGCGAACCGAAACGTGCATTCCGATAAAGCCGGTGACGCCCGACAGAACTGCGCCGATCAGGAAACCGATTGCGGCGCTGAGCGACAGCAGATACCAGGCGGCCAGAAAAACCACGATGCCGACGATAGCAATCGTTGAATATTGTCTTGTGAGATAGGCTGAGGCACCCTCTCGGATGGCTTCAGCAATTTCCTGCATGCGCTGCGTCCCCTGATCGGCCGCGAGAACCGAACGGATCGCCCATATGGCGAAAAGAACGGAAAGCACACCGCAGGCAATGACGAGAACTAAGACTGCCACTCCCATTTGCATAAAGGCCAACTCCCATTGAGCGCATCCCGAAAAATGTGAAGTGATTTTCGGGAAAGATGCGCGGCCACTCAACTGGAGCGCCGGTCCGTTTCAACAGACCGAAACGCGCCCCATCGTTCGCGCTGGCGCCGTCAGACCGCAAACCGCGATTGCCAGCAGGCGCATGCGCAGGATAGGCCCGAAAACCCCTCCCCGGACCCGACTGAGCGGCATGGAAGTGCCTGAAGCCGAATAAGAGATACCGGGCTTCAACGGTATATTTGTTGGGGAACTTACGCCTTGGAATCAATCAATTGGCGCGATTCCCTGCATTTCAGCATTCTCAATGCCGCGCAACCAACATGCGAAACGGTTCAACAAACGTCAAGTCGTTCTTTGCCAACATAGAATGAAAGAAGGGCTGCGATTTCTCACAGCCCTTTTTTCATTTCAATTGCCGAGAGAATGCGTCAGCGGGGCTTCACGCCACGGCTCTCGCCGCGAATGACAAATGCGAGGCGATCGAGCACGGCATTGACCAGCTTCGGTTCGTCTTCCGTATAAAACGCCTTGGCGATATCGACATATTCAGACACGATCACCGCTGTCGGCACATCCTTGCGCGTCTGCAATTCCCACGCACCGGCGCGGAGAATGGCGCGCAGCGTGGAATCGAGACGCGACAGCGGCCAGTCTTCCGTCAGCGCCTGGTGGATCATCGGATCGAGCTTCAGCTGTTCATCGACGACCCCGGCGACGATTGCACGGAACCATTGCGGATCGGCATCGAGATACTGCGTGCCGTCCACTTCCTTGCCGAGGCGGAAAGCTTCGTATTCGGCAACCACTTCCAAGACGCCCGTCCCGGCTACATCCATCTGGTAGAGCGCCTGCACGGCGGCAAGACGGGCGACGCCGCGCTTGTTGGCCATGCGCGGGGCATTGGAAGTCGGGCGGCCTCCGGTAGAAGAACTCATATCGATCAGACTCCGAACTTCTTGCGCAGGTCGATCATGGTCAGCGCGGCGCGGGCAGCAAAACCGCCCTTGTCCTTATCTTCACGGCGGGCGCGAACCCATGCCTGCTCTTCATTCTCGACGGTCAGGATGCCGTTGCCGATGGCAATGCTTTCCTCGACAGAAAGATCAGTGAGCGCGCGGCAGGATTCATTGGCGACGATATCGAAATGATAGGTTTCGCCACGGATAACCGTGCCGAGCGCAACATAGCCATCATATTCCGTGCCGCCATTTTCCTCGCCGTCGAGCGCGAAAGAAATCGTAGCCGGAATTTCGAGAGCTCCAGGCACGGTTACGACATCGTAGGTCGCTCCCGCCTCATCCAAGGCTGCCTTTGCGCCATCCAGAAGCGCGTCGGCGAGGTCATCGTAGAAACGCGCTTCGACAATAAGCAAATGCGGCGCATGCGCCTCGTGCTTGGACATGAGAGACTCCATGACAAATTTTGCGGACCGCAACGATTGCGGTCAACGCTTAAATCGGGAAATGCTGTTACAGCTTTAGAGTTCTAGGCTCTAAGCCTATTTCTGATATTGCGCAAGCCTTGCTGCGTAGCGTGCCAGCTGGTCGATCTCGATATTTACCTTGTCGCCTGCTTTCCGCTCTCCCCAGGTGGTGACTTCCAGCGAGTGACGGATCAGCAGCACATCGAACTCGTTTCCATTGACGCCATTGACCGTAAGCGAGGTGCCATCGAGCGCAACCGATCCCTTCTGGGCGATAAACGGCGCCAGTTCTTCCGGTGCGCGCAAGGTAAAGCGCACGGCATCGCCTTCTTCCTTGAGCTCGATGATTTCAGCCTGTCCGTCGACGTGGCCGGAAACGAGGTGACCGCCCATTTCGTCGCCGAGTTTCAGCGAACGTTCCAGATTGATGTTCCGTCCGCTCTGCCAATTGGAGATCGTGGTCAGGCGCAGTGCCTCTTCCCATGCCTCCACCTCGAACCAGCGGGCATTGGTGCCTTTTTCCGGCAGCGCCACCACCGTCAGGCAGACGCCGGAACAGGCAATCGATGCGCCAAGCTCGATCGTTTCCGGATCATATGCGGTTTCGATACGCAGAAGGACGCCTTCATTCAGCGGCTTGATCCGGTCAACCTTGCCGATATCTGTGATAATGCCTGTAAACATCAAATCTTCCTTACATATTCCGCATAGGCATCGTCACCATAGCGAGCTTGCCTCAGAATTTTGAATTCGTCTGCGATATGGGTTTCCAGGCCGTCCACAGCAACCCCATGTTCCATGCCGATTTCAATGGGCGAACGGAAGATGGCAAGCCGGTCCACCAGCCCTTCTTCCAGAAAGCTCTTTGCAACGCCCGCGCCGCCCTCAACGAGAACAGAGGAAATGCCCTGCGCGGCAAGATCGTCCATCAGCTCGGGCAAGGCGATGCGGCAATCGTCAGCTTCGGTCGCGAGAATGCGGCAACCGGCCGCCTGCAGTTCATAACGCCGTTCCGGCGATGCTTCCTCGCCGCAAGCAATCCACAGTGGCTGGGCATCGGCGGTCTGCACAAGTCTTGATGAAAGCGGCAGCCGCAATCCGCCATCCAGCACCACACGAACCGGCGAACGCTGCTCCAGCCCCGGCAGGCGGCAGTTCAAAACAGGATCATCAGCGAGCGCAGTTTCGATACCGATCAGGATGATGTCGGTCTGGGCGCGCAGGATATGCGACTGCGCACGCGCAATCGGACCTGTTATGGCGACCTGTCCCTGGCCCCGGAGACCGATCATGCCATCGGCAGAAAGAGCAAGTTTCAGAATCACTTCCGGGCGCTTCTTCGCAGATCGATTCAGGTAGCCTGCCAGGTCGTCAGCGGCCTCATCGGCAAGAACGCCCGGGACAACCTCAATCCCTGCTTCGCGCAGGATAGCGAAGCCCTTTCCGCTGACGCGCTCGTCCGGATCGGTCGCGGCAACCACGACACGCGCCACACCTGCCCGCACCAGCGTTTCGGCACAGGGCGGCGTGCGTCCGTGATGAGCACATGGCTCCAGCGTCACATAAGCCGTCGCGCCGCGCGCGGCTTCTCCCGCGTCGGCCAGCGCCTGCGGTTCTGCATGGGGCCTGCCGCCCAAAGCGGTCACGCCGCGCCCAATGATAACGCCATCCTTGACGATGATCGTGCCAACCGACGGATTGGTCCCCGTCAGTCCCTTGTGACGCCGCGCATAGCGGATCGCCGCCTCCATGAAGCGAACATCAATCGAAGTCGCGTTCGAATGCGCAAACCTGTTGCCACTCATGCTCAAGCGTCCAGATCATCCCCGGTTTCGGGGACCGTCAGCTCGTCGATGACATTGTGGAAATCGACAGCCTTGCTGAAATTGCGATAGACCGATGCAAAGCGGATATAGGCTATATCATCGATGCCTTTCAGCGCATCCATGGCCAGCCGCCCGATCTCGTCGGACGTGACCTCCGCTTCGCCTGAGCTTTCCAGCTGCCGAACAATACCGGAAATGGCGCGTTCAACCCGGTCATTATCGACATCGCGCTTGCGCAACGCCACTTCGATGGACCGCGTGAGCTTGTCGCGATCGAAGGGTACGCGACGCCCGCTTTTCTTCACAACCATCAGGTCGCGCAGCTGCACGCGCTCAAAGGTGGTGAAACGCCCGCCGCAAACCGAACAGACGCGACGCCTGCGAATGACAGCGCCATCTTCCGCCGGGCGGGAATCCTTCACTTGCGTATCTTCAGACTGGCAATAGGGACAACGCATGGAACACTTTCGACTTTAACTGCCGCACCCTTGCAACGAAGCAAAGGCGGGAACTCACCTATATGGGGTTGCTCCCGGTACCAACTCAAGAGCGCTATCCCCGCAAACGATTCCTGTTGATCATAGCCCATTCGCGGCATTCCACCTACCGGATGCGACGATGAAAAAGCGGTGTGAAAAACCCCGCCCAACAAAGTTGAACGGGGTTCTATCTCGATCAGGGAACCGGCTTATCCCTGATAGCCGTACATCGGGAAGCGGTCGGTCAGGGCGATGACCTTTTCCTTGACAGCCTGTTCGACGGCGGCATTGCCTTCGTCGGAATTGGCAACTTTCAGACCGTCAAGAACTTCAGCGATCAGCGAGCCGATTTCCTTGAATTCAGTCACGCCGAAACCGCGCGTCGTTCCGGCAGGCGTGCCAAGACGGACGCCGGAGGTGACAAACGGCTTTTCAGGGTCGAACGGAATGCCGTTCTTGTTGCAGGTGATGTTTGCGCGTCCGAGCGCCGCTTCCGCACGCTTGCCGGTCGCGTTCTTCGGACGCAGATCCACCAGCATCAGATGGTTGTCGGTACCGCCCGAAACGATGTCGAGACCATGAGACTTCAGCTCTTCGGCCAGCGCGCGCGCATTATCCACTACGTTCTTCGCATAGAGCTTGAATTCCGGCTTCAGCGCTTCGGCGAAGGCGACGGCCTTGCCAGCGATGACGTGCATCAGCGGGCCACCCTGCAGGCCGGGGAAGACAGCCGAATTGATCTTCTTGGCAATGTCGGCATCGTTGGTGAGGATCATGCCGCCACGCGGGCCACGCAGCGACTTGTGCGTCGTCGTGGTGCAGACATGCGCATGCGGGACCGGCGAAGGATGAACGCCACCGGCGACCAGACCGGCGATATGCGCCATATCGACCATGAGATAGGCGCCGACTTCGTCGGCAATCTGGCGGAAGCGCTTCCAATCCCAGATACGCGAATAGGCCGTGCCGCCTGCGAGGATCAGCTTCGGCTTGTTTTCACGCGCGAGGCGGGCAACTTCGTCCATGTCGAGCAGGTGGTCGTCCTTGCGAACGCCGTAGGACACGACATTGAACCACTTGCCGGACATGTTGACCGGCGAACCATGCGTCAGGTGGCCACCCGAATTGAGATCGAGGCCCATGAAGGTGTCGCCCGGCTGGAGCAGCGCGAGGAACACGGCCTGGTTCATCTGGCTGCCGGAATTCGGCTGAACGTTGGCAAATTCGGCGCCGAAGAGCTTCTTGGCGCGCTCAATGGCCAGTTCTTCCACGACGTCGACATACTGGCAGCCGCCATAATAGCGCTTGCCCGGATAGCCTTCGGCATATTTGTTGGTGAGGATGGAGCCCTGCGCTTCCAGAACAGCGCGCGAAACGATGTTTTCCGAGGCGATCAGCTCGATTTCATGGCGCTGGCGACCGAGTTCGTCGCGAATGGCACCGAAAATCTCAGAATCGATGTCCTCGAGGCTTGCATTGAAGAAAACGTCGGAAGACGTGTTCCTGGCGGCGGCGTTGGCTTGAGACATGTTTCACACCCTCCGGGTTAGCCGGTAAAAGCTATATGGATGAGGCGCATTATCACACTTGAGCGCACAAGGCCAATGGCCGCAAAGCGAAAAGCTTATTCCAAAATGCGGCAAACCGATTTGATAATTGAATGGAGATGAAAAAGCCGCCCGGAACGGGTCCGGACGGCTTTAAAACTCAAACCCGAGATCAGAATCAGGTGTCCGTGCCGAGCGCGAGCGCCGTTGCACCGTCCATCTTGTAGATGTCGTCGCGGAACTGCACCACACCATCGCCGGTGGACCATGCACTGATATAGACAAAGTGCAACGGAACCGGATCGGCAAGCTGGATCGGTGTATTGGTACCCGACTTGATCGTGCTTTCGATGGCTTGGCGGTCCCAGCCCGCGGTGTTCTTCAGAAGCCAGACATCAAGATCACGGACGTTCTGAACGCGGACGCAGCCCGACGAGTCGAAGCGCATGAGCTTGTTGAAATAGCTCTTCTGCGGCGTGTCGTGCATATAGACGGCGTACGGGTTGTGGAAGTTGATCTTGGTTGAGGACATGGCATTGATCTTGCCGGGGTCCTGACGGAACATCAGCTTCACCGCATCATCCGTATTCCAATCCACGGTCTCGGGCGCAACCTCCTGACCGGACTGGTCGTAAAGGCGAATCTTGTTCTTCGCCAGATATTGCGGATCCTTCCGCATGAGCGGAATGATATCCTTCTGGATGATCGATTTCGGCGCGGTCCAGTAAGGATTGAGGATGACCTCGTGAATCTTTGATGTGAGGAGCGGCGTCTGCCGGTCGATCTTGCCTACCACAGCCGTATGACGCTGTACGACGCTGCCACCCTCGACGGCCTCGATGCGCGCTGCCGGAATGTTGACCATCACGAAGCGCTGTTCCTGCATGCCCTCGTTTGCCAGCGGCGCAAGGCGCTGGAGATTGGTCTGAAGCTGTCCGAGGCGCGTATTCGCGTCCACATTCATCGCCGCATAAGTGAACTGGCCCATGACACCATCGGCGGGCAGGCCGTGACGGGACTGGAAGCGCTTCACGGCAGCGTCGACATAGGTGTCGAACGCGCTGGAAAGCCCGGCTTCCTGCGGCAGATCGCCGGAAACCATCAGGCGCTTGCGCAAATATTGCACGGCAGGATCGGTCACCCCGATCTGGAGTTTCGCGTTGCCCGGCACATTCGGCCAGCCGCCGCGGCCGGCAATATCCGTATATTGCGCAATTGCATTCTGGAGGTTTGCCACCGTCTGCTGGCTCAGTACCGGCTGGTTGGTCGCCACACGCTGGCCACCTGTCGCGCGGGCATCGAACTGGTCGTCCCAGTTGCCGCGGCGCGGGGCTGAGATAACATCGGTCAGAACCTGCTGGGCATAGGCCGAGGAAACCATGGCGGAGGCAGCCACGGAAAGGCCGGCGGTTGCCGCGCCGCGCAGAAAACTGCGGCGATCTACCCTGAAAGCATCGGCTGATCTGTCGGTCTTGGTCATCTTGCGTAGTCCCAAAAGGCTAACCGCTCGCGCGGAATCTTCCCAGAGAATATCAGCAATGCGTCGACAAGGCGATATCCGGACAGCAAGCGATGCGAAACTGCTCGCTTATCCGAAATTCGACTTTGGAGCCCATTCCTGAATGAAAGAGGCACAATATTGCCCGTGCCATTTTTAAAACGCTTATGTCGTTTTTTGTGGCTTAATCATGTCGCATGGCCAGAATTTCAAGCCATGCGTCTTACGATTGGGAGCTCTCAGCGCCTTATTTCTTCTCAATGGCAGCCTGTTGTGACAGTTCTGCAACAAAACCGTCCGTCAGCCAGCAGGGGCAGCCGGGATCAGAGCCGGTAGGCGATGCTGTCGTTCCAGAAGCGGTCGAGACGCTGCAGCGACTTGTTCATCGCCATGAATTCATCGACCTGAATGCCGCCAACCTGCTCAATCGAGGAAATATGGCGTTCATAGAGCGCTGCAACCTGATCGGCGATCGCATTGCCCTTGTCCGTCAGGCTGACGCGCACCGAGCGGCGGTCGACACGCGAGCGCTGGTGATGGATGAAGTCCATTTCGACCAGCTTCTTCAGATTATACGAAACGTTGGAGCCGAGATAATAACCGCGCGAGCGCAGTTCACCTGCCGTCAGTTCCGAATTGCCGATGTTGAAAAGCAGAAGCGCCTGCGTCGCATTGATGTCGCTCTGGCCGTTGCGGTCGAACTCATCCTTGACGACGTCGAGCAAGCGGCGGTGCAGGCGCTCAACCAGTTGGAGGGCTTCCAGATAAAGCGAACGAAGTGCGGTTTCCGGTGTCGTGAGCGGAGCGGACATGTCCGTCTTGCGCTGTGCATTGATCATTTCTTTTGCCTCTCTGCCGGAGCCGCATTTCATGAAATCATGATGCAGCTCTCTGTCCTGTTTTATGCGGTGTATTATTTCTCACCGTTCTGAGAGGAATTTAGGGGAGATGCATAAAATTCGACTTAAAAGTCAGCCTTAACAGTAACTTACCGGCAAAATTGGCCATTCAGGCTTAATGTTTGCTTACTCCGCGCCGATTGAGAGAGCTCACCGAGGAGCCCCGTTCACGCACCGAAGTGCCGGTTTTCCGGGCTCGCACAGCCGTGTCACATTAAACTTTCGTCATTTGAGAAGCGTGTGGATAGGAGCTAGTTTCAGACGGTCAACATTCCATTGGAGGGACCATGGCGCTTCGTCTTGCACGATATTTTGTCGTTGGCGGGCTGTTAAGCCTTACCGGCTTCACAAGCTTGGCTCACGCCGATCCGATTACCGCCGCTCCGCAAATGACCATTTATAAGGACCCCTATTGCGGCTGCTGCGACGGCTGGGCCGAGCATATGAAAGCCGCGGGCTTCGATGTGACGGTCAAGGTCGAGGAAGCGATGGACACCGTGAAGGCAAAGCATGGCGTCGCCGCCAATCTTGCCTCGTGCCATACGGCGGTCGTTGATGGATATGTCATCGAAGGGCATGTTCCGGCTGGCGCCGTCAAGCGGCTGCTGGCCGAACGTCCGCAGGCAACGGGGCTGACCGCGCCGGGAATGCCCATGGGATCGCCGGGCATGGAAATGCCGGGCAGCAAAGCCGATACCTATGATGTGCTGCTTTTCAAAGGGCAGACTACGAAGCCCTTCGCCCGTTATGAAGGAACACAGGCATTATAAAATCTAAGTCGGCAGGCTCGCGCGGGCCTGCCGTTTCTTCTCGAAGAAGAGCAGAATACGAAATGCGATGAAAATAACGATACAGGCGGCATTGAACCCGACTGTCAGCGGCTTGTATTCGAAATGCCGCGAAAAGACGGAATAAATGGCGATTTCGCCGAGCGCCGCCACGAACCAGAGCACAGGACCCCAGGGCGCACGCATCCACAGTCCCGTTGCCGCGACGGGCATCAGGACGGCCAGAGCCACAACGGCTGTCTGCCAGGGCCATGGCATCAGATCGAACCGCCACAGAAGTCCGGGGTGAATGCCGATCAGCCGGACCCAGTAGAACACACCGCTGGCCAGCGCCACAAGCGCGAGTGTCCGAACGAACCATGTAAAGGCCCATTCGGTTCCGCTTGGCTGGATATGCTGGCGCAACTCGTTCATATGCATCAGCAGTTCCTCATCACAAGGTCAGTTCCCTCTCGCCCAGATTGGCAAAATAGGCATTGACCTGTTCGGGCTTCACTTCATCCAACGTTGCAGGTTTCCATGTCGGCGCGCCGTCCTTGTCGATGAGCAATGCACGAACGCCCTCGTAGAAATCGTGCCCTTCCAGCATACGGTTGGCGATGCGGTATTCCATGCGCATGCAATCGTCGAGGTCGAGCGCCCGTCCATCGGCAATCTGGCGGAAAGTCACCGCAACACTGGTCGGCGAGCGCGTGGCGATCACCTTCACAATATCCATGGCGGCCTTGTTGCCTGCTTCGGCTTCCCTTTCCAGCGCCGCCATGCAGTCGGCAAGCGTTGCGCCGGAAAAGCACTCCGCGATGATCTGGCGCGCTTCGACAGAGGTTTCAAAATCAGGGTACTGGCTGCGCGTCAGCGCCGCATCAATGTCGGCGGTGGCGATGATGTCTTCGCGCAAATCATTCAGATCGCTTGCGGCGACCGCATGGGTCGCAATCCCGCTTTGCAGGCAATCGCCCCAGCGGATGCGGTTGCCGGTCAGCGCCAGATAATAGCCGAAATTGTCGTGCAGATGCGGCAGGAAGGCACTGCCGCCCACATCCGGGAAGAAGCCGATGCCGGTTTCCGGCATGGCGAACATGGTGTTTTCCGTCACGATGCGGTGCGAACCGTGAACGGAAATGCCAGCACCGCCACCCATGACGATGCCGTTGATCAGGGAAATATAAGGTTTTGGAAAACGGCCAATGCGCGCATTGAGACGATATTCGTCGCGGAAGAATTCATAGGCCGGCGTTCCGGCCTGACCTGCCTTGTAGGCAGCAACGACATCGCCCCCCGCACAGAACGCGCGCCCCTCGCCTTCCAGAATCACGCAAGCGACTTCAGGATCATCTTCCCACGCCTGCAACGCACGGTCCAGCGCCAGAATCATTTTATGCGTCAACGCATTAAGGGCTGCGGTCCGCGTGAGTTTTATTAGCCCTGCTTTTCCCTTGCGTTCAAAGCCGATTTCGCTGCCACCGCCGAAGTCAATCTGCATGTCGTGTCTCCCGTTCCTGTAAATGGGTAGAAAGTGAGACGCCCCGCGTCAATCCTGCACAGCTCAATGTTCTTGGTTTCGTCGCTTTTCCCATGATAAACCGTGCGCATCCGATATCAGCCTTGCAAATCACAAGGCATCAATTCTCGGGAACGATTTCATGACCGAACGCCAGTCCAAATATCTGCCCGTCAATATCAGCAAGCATGTCGATGACGTTACCGGCAGCAGACGCCTGCGCCGCATGCGCAAGGCCGACTGGTCGCGCAGGCTCGTGCAGGAAACCCGGCTGACGGTCGATGATCTCATCCTGCCTTTTTTCCTGACCTATGGCACGGACGTGTCCGAACCTGTGGAAGCAATGCCTGGCGTGGAACGCTATTCGGTCGATATGGCCGTGCGCATGGCGGAAAAAGCCGCCAAGCTCGGCATTCCCGCCATTGCCCCCTTCCCGCGCGAAAAGCTGGAGGTCAAAACCGAGGACGGCTCTTTCGTCGCCAGCCCTGACAACCTGATCAATCGTGCCGTGCGCGCAATCAAGAAGGAAGTGCCGGAAATCGGCATCATCACCGATGCGGCGCTCGACCCGTTCACCACGCATGGCCATGACGGCATCCTGCGCAACGGCGAAATCATCAACGACGAATCGGTTGCCATGGTCGTGCGCGGCGCGCTTTCACAAGCTGAAGCAGGTGCCGATATCATCGCACCTTCCGACATGATGGATGGCCGCGTCGGCGCCGTGCGTCAGGCGCTGGACGAACATGGCTTCTGCCACATTCCGATCATGTCCTATGCCACCAAGTTCGCTTCCGCATTTTACGGTCCCTATCGCGATGCCATCGGCACGCAGGGCCTGCTGAAAGGCGACAAGAAGACCTATTACCTCGATCCGGCCAACCCGGAAGAAGCCGTGCGCGAGGCCGAGCAGGACATTGCCGAAGGCGCGGACATGCTTATGGTCAAGCCGGGCCTGCCCTATCTCGACATCATCCATCGCCTGAAAAGCGAGTTCCGCCTTCCCACCTACGCCTACCAGGTGTCAGGCGAGTATGCGATGATCAAGGCCGCCGGGATCAACGGCTGGATCGACGAAGAAAAGGTGATGATGGAGAGCCTTCTGGCGTTCAAGCGCGCGGGCTGTGACGGCATTCTCACCTATTTTGCAATCGAAGTGGCTGAAAAGCTTAAACAACAGGACTGACCGGCAAGTCCTGCTTTCGGGAAATCATCAAATTTCCTTGAAACCGCCGGTTTTGGTTCCCATGTTGATGACTGTTCCGCCGAGGTGGCGGGACAGCGCCGGTTGTCACATCCCCCCGGACGCTTCTTTTGAAACGACTGGAAGGAACAATGTCCGACCATATCCTGCACGGCGAAGTCATGGGTCCGCGTTATGAAAGCCGCGCATTTTTTGAAGGCGTGCGAACCCGCCGCATTATGGCTTTTCTGATCGATTACCTGATTGTTTTCCTGCTCTGCATCCCAGCAGCGATCGTCATTGCAATCCTCGGCATCATTACGCTCAGCCTTGGCTGGATGCTCTATGGTATCATGTTTCCCATGGTGGCGCTGTTCTACGTTGCGCGCACGCTTGGCGGGCCGCAGCAGGCCACGAAGGGCATGCAGATGATGAACATCAAGCTCGTCAGGCTCGAAGGCGGCACGGTCGACCCGATGCTCGCAATCGTCCACACGGTCCTCTTCTGGGGTCTTAATGTGGTACTGACGCCGCTGATCCTGCTTGCGTCGCTGGTTCTCGACCGCAAGCGCACCGTGCACGATCTTCTGCTCGGCACGGCTGTCATTCGTTCGGACCGTTGAGCCCTTCGCTGCCCTGTTGAGGCGACGCTTCAAAAAAATTCAGAGCCGGCTGCGCAAAATACCTATTGACGTTTTGCACTGCCGGTTCAATCCTTATGCCGTATCGTGATGGTTTCGGTATTGCCATTTCGTGGATATTGAATGACCCATCAACCGCAGCAGTCTCCGCAGTTCTTTCTGACAGCTCCATCACCCTGTCCTTATCTCGAAGGCCAGATGGAGCGGAAAGTCTTTACGCATCTGGTCGGAGACAAAGCGAATGAGATTAACGATCTTCTGACCCAGGGCGGTTTCCGCCGTTCCCAGAACATAGCCTACCGTCCGGCCTGCGAATTGTGCAGGGCCTGCGTTTCCGTTCGCATCCTCGCTGGCGAGTTCAAGATGACGCGCAATATGCGCCGCGTGTGGAGCCAGAACCGCGACCTGATCGGGCGTGTGCACAAGGCCCAGCCCAGCACCGAACAATATGCGCTTTTCCGCGACTATCTCGATGCGCGCCATCGCTCGGGCGGCATGTCCGACATGACGGTGCTCGATTATGCGATGATGGTCGAGGATACCCACGTCAACACGCAGATTATCGAATACCGCCGGCGCGGGCCGGACAGCTTCATCGATCCGAAAGGCGATGGCGAGCTTGTTGCCGTGGCGCTGACCGACGTGATGGCCGATGGCCTGTCGATGGTCTATTCGTTCTTCTCGCCGCATATGCACGAGCGCTCGCTCGGCACCTATATGATCCTCGACCACATCCAGCGGGCACATGCCGCCGGTCTACCGCATGTCTATCTCGGCTATTGGGTCGAAGGATCGCGCAAGATGCAATACAAGATCCGCTTCACCCCGCAGGAGCATCTGGGCCCACGAGGCTGGCAGCGGTTTGAGGGTTAAGGCGTTAGCTGCTTTTTCATGGGATATGACAGTTTCCCGCCCCGCCATATCTGCGGTTCGCCTGCCGCCCCATAGCCTCTCTCTCGATAAAATCGACGCGCCGTTTCCGTGCTGACAAGGTGGGCAACCGTCACCTCGCGGCGTAAAAGGTAGCTCTCGAGTTCTGACATGAGCGCCTTGCTGACACCGTGGAAGCGAAACTCCGGCGCGACATAATTCAGCAGGATTTCTCCCTCGTCCGTCGCCAGTCCGACACCCGCCATGACGCTGCCGATTTCCGCGACGAGCAAGGTTTGAAACGGCGCTCCTATCCACTTGCTTACATTTTCGGGTGTCTTGTTGGCGAGCCACGGCAGCAGAATATCGTCGCGCCCCTCGTGATCGGCCGTGCAAAGGTCCGTAATGGAGCGCCTCAAAATGTCACAAATTTTGACGGCATCGTCAGATAGTGCCGAGCGAACGTGCATGGAACCTCCGTGGAGCGCGGCCTGTACGACCGCATCCCATGTTATTCAGCAACTACCCGCAAATCGACCGCAACTTCTAGCGGTTCCGAACGAATTTAAAACTTGCCCGAACGCGGAAAACCCTTCGGCACCAGACGGCCCGCAGAAGCACGCGCGCCGATCCATTCAACAAGCTCTTCCTTGCTGCGGTTGAAGGTGCGGTCCGCCGAATCCTGCCAGGATAGCCCTTCGGCAATGGCAAAGGTGCGGACGTCGGACACGCCGCCATCCTTGTACTTTTGCAGGCGCACGCCCTTGCCGCGGGTCATTTCGGGAATGTCGGAAAGCGGGAAGACCACCATCTTGCGGTTTTCGCCGACGACTGCGATATGATCGCCGGAAACGCGCTGGCAAAGCTTCGCCTCATCCGGCGCCTTCACGTTCATCACCTGTTTGCCCTTGCGGGTATTGGCGACGGCCTCGCTTTCGGGAACGATGAAGCCGTTGCCCTCATGGCTGACGAGCAACAGCTTGGCTGCCGGATCGTGGACGAAGGCTGTCAAAATATCCTGATCGTTCTCCATGTCCACAAGGATGCGGATCGGCTCGCCATGGCCGCGACCGCCCGGAAGCGTGTTCGCGCCGATGGTGAAGAACTTGCCGCCCGTTGTAAAAAACAGAAGCTTGTCGGTAGTTTCCGCATGGAAAGCGAGCTTGAGCTTGTCGCCTTCCTTGAAAGCGAGCGTCGAGAAATCGGCCAGATGCCCCTTCATGGCACGCAGCCAGCCCTTCTCTGATACAACGATCGTAACCGGCTCACGCTCGATCATTGCCTGATGAATATCTTCCAGATCATGGGTCGGCGCTTCGGCGAAGGCCGTGCGGCGGGCACCAAGCTCGGTCTTCGGACCGAACTTTTCCCGTACCGCCTTGATTTCCGCGCTGATCTTCTTCCACTGACGCGTGCCGGAAGCGAGCAAACCTTCGAGATCCGTCTTCTCGGCGGTGAGATCGTCGAACTCCTTGCGGATCTCGAACTCTTCAAGCTTGCGCAGAGAACGCAGGCGCATGTTGAGGATCGACTCGGCCTGAACGTCTGTCAGCTCGAAGGCCCGCACCAGTTCCTGTTTCGGCTCATCCTCCTCGCGGATGATGCGGATCACCTCATCCAGATTGAGATAAGCGATCAGAAAGCCGCCAAGAATCTCCAGCCGTCTTTCGATTTCCGCCAGACGATATTGCGAGCGGCGGACGAGCACTTCCTTGCGGTGGTCGAGCCATTCACGCAGAACGCTTCCCAGCGACAGGACATTCGGCACCTTGCCGTGCGAGAGCACGTTCATGTTGAGCGAAACGCGGCTTTCAAGCTCGGTCAGCTTGAACAGCGATTCCATCAGCAGTTCAGGATCGACCGTCCGATTTTTCGGCTCCAGAACGATGCGAATATCTTCCGCCGACTCGTCGCGGATATCGTCGAGCAGCGGCAGCTTCTTCGCCAGCAGCAGCTCGGCGATCTTTTCGATCAGGCGCGACTTCTGCACCTGATAGGGAATTTCCGTGACGACAATCACCCATGTACCGCGATTGCCTTCTTCCTTTTCCCATTTCGCGCGAACGCGAAACGCACCGCGACCCGTGCGATAAGCATCGACAATATTGCCATGCTCTTCGACAAGGATGCCGCCGGTTGGGAAATCCGGCCCGCGCACCTTGCATTTCAAAAGAGCAGCCGGATCGGTTTCGGCTTCACGCTTCAGCTCTTCCCATTGTTCCGGCGAGGTAACGAGCTCCTCCACCGGCGCATCGGGATGATTGATCAGATAGAGCGCCGACGAGCAAAGCTCCGCCACATTATGCGGCGGGATGTTGGTCGCCATGCCGACCGCGATGCCAGCCGAACCATTGGCCAGCAGGTTCGGAAAAGCGCCCGGAAGGACGATGGGCTCCTCGTCCTCCTCATTATAGGTTGGACGAAAATCGATGGCGTTTTCGTTGATGCCTTCGAGCAGCAGCGTCGCGACTTCCGTCATGCGCGCTTCGGTGTAGCGCATGGCGGCAGCGTTATCGCCGTCGATATTGCCAAAATTGCCTTGTCCGTCCACGAGCGGATAGCGCACTGCGAAATCCTGCGCCAGACGCACCAGCGCGTCATAGATTGACGCATCGCCATGCGGATGGAACTTACCCATCACATCGCCGACGATACGCGCGCATTTCGCATAGGCCTGATCGGGATTGAGGCGCAGCAGGCGCATGGCGTGCATGATGCGGCGATGCACCGGCTTCAGGCCGTCGCGCACGTCCGGCAGCGCACGATGCATGATCGTCGAGAGCGCATAAGCGAGGTAACGTTCCTCGAGAGCCGATTTGAGATCGACCCGCTCGATGTGTTCTTCGCCGTCGTCCGGCGGAATCAGACTTTTTCCCATGTCTCTCAGTACCAATTGCGCGATTCGCCAGCAAGAGTTCAGGAGAACCAATCCAGTACATTCATGTGCAATAGTCGCAATCCTGCCGCCATTTGCGTCCTATAGAGCTATTCGGGTTTGATTTCCCCTGCTGCAATCGCAGGCTGAGGAAATCATGTTGTTGTTGCGCGTGATTTCCGCCTATGAATGCCGCGCTACATTAAAGATTAGGCAGGAGCTTCGAATGCAGGTTTTCGTCAATATCAAGCCAGCGGCACGTGTTTTGGCGGCCGGTACAGCGCTTTCGCTGGTATTCGGCAGTGCTGCCATGGCTGCCGACGCCAATGCGGTGGCCGAGCGCATCAAGGCGCTCTACGCGAAACAGGGCGGCGAGCTAAGCTTCGCCAATGTTCAGGCGAGTGGCTCCGACATCGTGCTTCAGGGCACCAAGATCAAGCTGCCGACAGTGGGCGAAAATGAAACCGCCATTGGTGACGTGACGCTCCGGAACGTTCAGGATGCACCGGACGGCGGCTACAGCATCGATGAGGTCACCCTGCCCGACCTGGCGCTCGCCGGTGAGGCTGACAAGAACGACAAGGCGGAGCTAAAGGGCCTTGCCATGCAGAACGTGCATATTCCGTCGGAAAAGGCCAAGGGCCCGCTCGACAGCATGGTCATGTACGACAAGCTGAAGATCGATGAGATCCTGTTCGGCACGCCCGGCAAAGACGGTGCCACGGTAACGGGCTTCGACCTGTCGCTCGATACCACTAATAAGGCCGAGAAGATCGGCTATGTCTGGAACATCGCCCACATCGATGCGACCTTTGAAAAGGACGGCAAGAACCCGCTTGCGCCGCTCGACATGAACACATTCAACGGCTCGCTGACCTCCAAGGGCAGCTGGTCGCCTGCTTCCGGCGACACCTCGCTGGACCAGCTGGAAATTCAGGCGAAGGAACTCGGCAAGATCAACATTACCGGCAGCCTTGGCGGGTACGATCTGGCATTCCTCGAAGCCGTTCAGAAGACGCAGGAGAACATGAGCAAGGCCGATGCGGACAAGGACGCCGCCGGTCTCGCCATTCTCGGTCTGGCGGAACAGCTGAACCTCAAGAACCTGTCGATCCGTTTCGACAACGATAGCCTGACCCAGAAGGTTCTCGATTATTACGGAAAACAACAGGGCGCGGATGGCAAGCAGCTTGGCCAGCAGATGAAGATGATGGTTCCGCTGATGGCGACACAGTTGAAGAACCCGGAATTTGCCCAGCAGCTCAAGGCCGCATCCGACAAGTTCTTTGACGATCCGAAATCGCTGACCATCAGCGCGACGCCCGACCAGCCGGTGACCTTCGCTTCCATCGTTGCCACGGCATCGCTGGACCCGACGAAGATCATCCAGCTTCTGAAAGTCAGCGTCGACGCCAACAATTAAAAGACAAGCCCGGTGAGTTTCCTCACCGGACTTTTTCAAAGGCAATAAAAAAACCCGGCTCGACGCCGGGTTTTTTCATGTGGGCTTCAGCTCTTTTGCACCGGAGCCAGACGGATATGCAGGTCGCGCAATTGCGCGGGCGTCACATCCGAAGGGGCATTCATCAGAAGATCGAGCGCCTGCTGGTTCATCGGGAACAGCGAGATTTCGCGCAGGTTCTTCGCGCCGACCAGAAGCATAATCACGCGGTCGATACCGGCAGCCATGCCACCATGTGGAGGCGCGCCATACTGGAATGCGCGATAGAGACCGCCGAAGCGTTCTTCCACGTCCTGCTGGCTGAGACCAACTTTCTCGAACGCCTTGACCATAACATCCGGCAGCTGGTTACGGATTGAGCCGGAAGCGATTTCAAAGCCGTTGCAGACGAGATCGTACTGGTAGGCCTTGATCGTCAGCGGGTCCTGGTTTTCCAGCGCGTCCAAACCGCCTTGCGGCATGGAGAACGGGTTGTGCGCGAAGTCGAGCTTCTTGTTGTCCTCGTCCCATTCATAGAACGGGAAGTCGATGATCCATGCCAGTTCGAAACGGTCGCGATCGACGAGGTTCAGTTCTTCACCGGCGCGCGTGCGGGCATCGCCCGCGAACTTGTAGAACTTCGATGGCAGACCAGCCACGAAGAAGCAGGCGTCGCCATCGCCAAGACCGAGCTGGTTGCGCAGCGCTTCGGTTCGTTCTTCACCGATGTTCTTGGCAATCGGACCGGCGCCTTCGAGCTTGTCGCCTTCCTTGCGCCAGAAGATATAGCCAAGGCCCGGCTGACCCTCGCCCTGCGCCCATGAGTTCATGCGGTCGCAGAATGCGCGGCTTCCGCCCGTCTTGGCCGGGATTGCCCAGACTTCGACCTTCGGGTCGTTGGCGATCATGTTTGCAAAGACCTTGAAGCCCGAACCTGCAAAATGTTCGGTCACGGCCTGCATTTCAATCGGGTTGCGCAGGTCCGGCTTGTCCGAACCATAGGTGCGGATCGCATCGTCATAGGCGATGCGGCGGAATTTTTGCGTGACCGGCTTGCCTTCGGCGAACTCTTCGAAAATGCCGCGCATGACGGGTTCCATCGTTTCCCAGACTTCTTCCTGGGTCACGAAGCTCATTTCGAGGTCGAGCTGGTAGAATTCACCCGGCAGGCGGTCGGCACGCGGGTCTTCGTCGCGGAAGCACGGCGCGATCTGGAAATAGCGGTCGAAACCGGCAACCATCAGAAGCTGCTTGTACTGCTGGGGTGCTTGCGGCAGCGCGTAGAACTTGCCCGGATGAATACGGCTCGGCACGAGGAAGTCGCGCGCGCCTTCCGGCGAGGAGGCCGTCAGGATCGGCGTGGTGAACTCGTTGAAGCCGATCTCGGTCATGCGGCGACGCATCGCGGCAATGATCTTGGTGCGGCTCATGATGTTCTTGTGAAGCGTTTCGCGGCGCAGGTCGAGGAAGCGGTACTTCAGACGAATATCTTCCGGGTAGTCCGGTTCGCCGAAAACCGGCAGCGGCAATTCCTTGGCGGCCGCCAGCACTTCGATTTCGGTTGCAAAGATTTCGACTTCACCGGTCGGCAGGTTGGCGTTAACCGCATCGTCTGCGCGGGCCTTCACTTCACCATCGACACGGATTACCCACTCGCCGCGAACGGTTTCGGCAACCTTGAAAGCGGGCGAATCGGGATCGGCCACGATCTGGGTAATGCCGTAATGATCACGAAGATCGATGAAGAGAATGCCGCCATGGTCACGGACGCGGTGAACCCAGCCGGAAAGGCGAACGTTGGAACCAACGTCCGTTTTGCGAAGGGCTGCGCAGGTATGGCTGCGGTAACGATGCATGATTTCTGCCTTTTGGAATAAGATAAGTAAGTGCTTACTTATGATAGGAAGCGCCATAATTTCTGGCGGAAAAGCGCATTTTGACCGGGTTTTGTCAAGTCTGCACTCTCTGCAAGCGTCGAGGTTCGGGCGCCTTGACGCAAAGTATCGACAAAAAACACTATTTGCACTTGTTATGCAGCTCATTTTGCGCATTCTTCGCGACAAGCGGCCGCGCTTTCTCTAAAAGGTAACCATGCATCTTATTACGACGACAGAGGCCCTCGAAGAGGCCGTATCCGCCCTTTCCAAGTCCGATTTCGTCACGGTCGACACGGAATTCATTCGCGAAACGACGTTCTGGCCGGAATTGTGCCTTATCCAGATGGCTTCGCCCGACCATACGGCGCTTGTCGACGCGCTTGCGCCGGGACTGGACCTCGCCCCCTTCTTCCGCCTGATGGCGGACGAAAAGGTGGTCAAGGTTTTCCACGCCGCGCGGCAGGACATCGAAATCGTCTTCCACCTCGGCGACCTGATCCCTTCGCCTGTCTTCGACAGTCAGGTGGCAGCGATGGTCTGCGGTTTTGGCGATGCTATTTCCTACGATCAGCTTGTGCAAAAAGTCACCGGCAAGCATATCGACAAGTCGTCGCGGTTCACCGACTGGCGACGCCGCCCCCTTTCCGAAAAGCAGCTCGACTATGCGCTGGCGGACGTGACCTATCTGCGCGACATTTATCTCTATCTGAAGCAGGAACTGGAGAAAGAAGGCCGTAGCGAGTGGGTGAACGAGGAAATGGCGGTGCTCACTTCTCGCGAGACCTACGATCTTCATCCGGACGATGCATGGCGGCGGGTCAAGGCGCGTATTCGCAAGCCAATCGAGCAGGCAATCGTGCAGGCCGTCGCCGCCTGGCGCGAACGCGAAGCCCGCGAACGCAATGTGCCGCGCGGACGCATCATCAAGGACGACACGATAGCCGAAATCGCCCAGCAGCAGCCGCGCGACGCGGAAGCGCTTGGACGTCTTCGTTCAATCCCGAAGGGCTGGGAGCGTTCCGCGCAAGCCGCCGGTCTGGTCGCTGCGATCCAGTCGGCGCTTGAAATTCCCAAGGAAGACCTGCCCAAACTGCCAAAGCAATCCCATTCGCCGGAAGGCAGCGCGGCGGCAGCCGACATCCTCAAGGTCCTGCTCAAGCTTGTGACAGAGGAACACGGGGTCGCGGCAAAGATCGTGGCGAGTTCCGACGACATCGACAAGATTGCCGCGGAAGGCGACAAGGCAAACGTGCCTGCCCTGCACGGCTGGCGCCGCGAGGTTTTCGGCCAGAAGGCCCTCGACCTCATCGACGGCAAGATCGGCATCAAGTTCGAGAACCGGCGGATAAGGGCGGTTGAGTTAGGGCAGTAGGGCAATAGGGCAGTAAGGCAGTATGTTTAACGCGAGCATGAACATACTGCCTTATTCCCTTACTGCCTTATTCCCTCGTTCCCTCAATCGCGCCGTCGCCGACCGCGAAATAGATGTTTTTGCCCGTCAGTTTGGCCAATTGCTGCAACCGTCCCTCGGGACGGTCCGAAATCAGATCGGCAAGATCGCCGGGAACCACCAGCGCAATGCCGTTTTCTTCCTCGCGCCAGACCAGACGCGGGATGACGCCCGGCATCGAAGCGGACAGAAGATAGACAACGCGCAGCAAGGCCCCAAGCAGCTTTGCCCGTTCGCGCAAGCGCGGCGTGGCGAGTTGCACGATCTCCGGCGCGATTTCGTCCTCGATCAGCCCTTCGTGACGATAATAATTGGCAAGCGCCATGAAGGAACGTCCCGCATGGTCGATACCGCCGAACGAGCCGTGGGCGATAATGTTGAGCGCCTGCGAGCCGCGATAGTCAGGATGCGCGCGCCAGCTTATATCGGCCACGAGGCAGGCAGCCTGCCTGTAGCGCGCTTCATCGTCGGTTTCGTCAAAACCGAGTACCGGCAGGGACAATGTTGTCCATGTCGCCAGTTCACGGGCATGACGCGGAGAACGCGAGCGCAAAATGGAAAACTCTTCCGCCGAAGCCAAGAGCGGATCAAGAAGCTGTTCGTTCTTGGGCAAAAGCGAAAAAAGATAGCCTTCGCGCACGCCGAGCGCCGAAAAAACGATCTTGGAAGGCTTCATGAGGCGGATCGTCTCAAGCAGAACCGTCGCGCCGTAAGACAAGAGCTGGCGGCGGTTTTTTGAAACTGCCTCGATGCCGCGCATCGTGTCGAGATTGCCCTTGGCAACGCGCTTCAGGAAGCTTTGCGCTTCCACGGGGTTCATCTCGTAGCCGTGCATCACATGCAGCGGATAATTCTTCGCCGTCATATGCAGCTTGGCGAGGTTACGCCACGTGCCGCCAACCGCATAGAAAACCTGCCCCTGATGCGCTTTCAGAAGCGTCGCCTTCGCCAGTTCCGCACGCGCGATCTTCGTCGCCTCGGGCAGTTTCTCGTTGGACATATCCTGCAAGCGCAAGCCGCCGAGCGGCAAGGTGATCCCCTCGCCCACCTCGTGATCGTCCACGGCGACCAATTCAAGACTGCCGCCGCCGAGATCGCCCGTCACGCCCTTCGGCTTGTAGAAGCCGGAGATGATGCCGAGCGCTGAATAGTAGGCTTCTTCCTTGCCGGACAGCACCTCGATGTGCCGGCCAAGAATGGCTTCCGCCTGAGCGATAAAGTCGGGGCCGTTCTTCGCTTCACGCGCTGCCGCGGTTGCAAGCGCGTGAATGGAAACAGCGCCTGCCTGCTCGGCCAGAGCGCGAAAACGTTTCAGCGCGCGAAGTGCCGCCTCAACGGATTTCTCGTTGAGCTTGCCGGTCTTCGCGAGGCCTTTTCCGAGGCCGCAGAGAATCTTTTCGTTGAAAAGCACCGTCGGCGAACGGACGATGCCTTCATAAATGACGACACGGATCGAGTTCGAGCCAATGTCGATGACCGCAACGGGTTTCAGCCCCTTGAGGCGGCCTTGTGCTACAGCTGGACTCATGCAGTCGTTTTTCTTTCCGCCTGCGCACGCTTGCGATGCGCGATAAGGCGGGGGGCCGAAGACTTCAGCGACTTTCCGCGACCCGACAGGCTAGGATTGGTCATGAAATATTCCTGCGCGTTGAAAGCTTCCTCTCCTGCCTCTTTTTCTATCCGGCGAGAGGTGCCGTCCGCAAGTAGCTGATAGCTCTGTTGGTTATCAATTATGTTGGCAAACATGATTTGCGACAGGATTTGCTGGTGCACTGTGGCATTTGTGATCGGAACGAGGGTCTCCACGCGGCGATCCAGATTGCGCGGCATCATGTCGGCGGAACCGATATAGACGATGGCCTTGTCGGAAGGCAGGTCGTTGCCGTTTCCGAAGCAGAAAATGCGGCTATGCTCCAGAAAACGCCCTACAATCGATTTGGCGCGAATATTGTCCGAGAGCCCCGGAACACCCGGACGCAGGCAGCAGATGCCGCGCACGACGAGGTCGATCTGCACACCCGCCTGGCTCGCCATATAGAGCGCGTCAATAATCTGTGGATCGACCAGCGCATTCATCTTCATCCAGATGGCCGCCGGACGCCCTGCCTTCGCATGGGCGACCTCGTCCTCGATGTGTTTCAGGATGCGAGCACGCAGGGTGAAAGGTGAAATCGCGATCTTCATCTCTTCGGCAGGCTGCGCATAGCCGGTGATGAAATTGAAGATATGGGCCACATCGCGCGCAATATCGGCATCGGACGTGAAGAATGACAGGTCGGTATAGATGCGTGCCGTGATCGGATGATAATTGCCAGTGCCAAGATGCACATAGGAACGCAGCTTCTGGTCTTCACGGCGCACCACAAGCGACATTTTGGCGTGTGTTTTCAACTCGATAAAGCCGAATACCACCTGAACGCCCGCACGTTCCAGATCGCGCGCCCAGCGAATGTTGGCTTCCTCATCGAAACGGGCTTTCAGCTCGACCAGCGCCGTCACCGACTTTCCCGCTTCCGCCGCATCCACCAGCGCGCGCACGATCGGGCTGTCGTTGGAGGTGCGGTAAAGCGTCTGCTTGATGGCCAGCACGTCCGGGTCGGCTGCGGCCTGCCGCAGGAACTGCACCACCACGTCGAAGGATTCATAAGGGTGATGAACCACGATGTCCTTTTCGCGAATCGCTGCGAAGCAATCGCCGCCATGTTCGCGGATGCGCTCGGGGAAACGCGGATTGTAGGAGACGAATTTGAGGTCCTCGCGCGGGATCGAAACGATCTCCGAAATCATGTTCAGCGCCAGCAGGCCCTCATGAACGCTGATGCGGTTTTCCGAAACGCCCAGTTCCGTCGCCACGAAGATGCGCAGCGCTTCGGGCATCTCGCCGTCAAACTCGATACGGATCACCTGCCCGCGGCGGCGGCGTTTCAGCGCTGTCTCGAAGAGGCGAACCAGATCTTCCGCCTCTTCCTCGACTTCAATATCGCTGTCGCGGATGATGCGGAACGTACCGGCGCCGCGCACTTCATAACCGGGAAAAAGCCGCCCGATGAACAGGCTCACTGCATCCTCAATGGTGATGAAACGATAGACATTGGCCTGATCCGTCGGCAGCTGGATAAAGCGCTTCAAAGCGACGGGGATACGCAGCAGCGCCGTCATCGGATGGTTATCGGCGCGCCGCGCAAGCTGCAATGCGATGGAAAAACCAAGGTTTGGAATGAACGGGAACGGATGCGCCGGATCGATGGAAAGCGGCGTCAGGACGGGAAAAATCGTCTCAAGGAAGTGGTTTTCGAGCCATTCCTTCTCCGGCTTTGAAAGCGCGGACGGGCGGACGATCTCGATGCTTTCCTGTTCCAGCTCCTCGCGCAGCGCGCGCAGGCGCTGCTGTTGCTCTTCCTGCAGGCGCCCTACTTCGTCCAGAACGAAATCGAGCTGTTCCTGCGGCGTGCGTCCATCGGCGCTGCGCATCGCCACGCCAGCGCGCACCTGCGCGGCAAGACCGGCGATGCGGACCATGAAGAATTCATCGAGATTAGCGGCGGAAATGGACAGGAAGCGCAGGCGTTCGAGCAAGGGCTGGCGCATGTTCGCGGCTTCATCGAGAACGCGCCGATTGAATTGCAGCCAGGAAAACTCACGATTGACGAAGCGGTCGGCACTTTCCATCAGCTCGCCATTCAAAGCTTTGTGAATGTCGGGGGCGGCATCCATGTCGGGAACGATGGATGGAGTGGAGACCTGTCCGGCTGTCATTTCGTGTGTTCCGCCTTGGAGTGCGTTGGGGGTTTCGCTCGCCATAACGCTGTTTTCGCTCATTTTTCCTGTCCCGACTTCCGCCGGAACGTTCCGGCTCTGCCTTTTTGCCTTAAGCACATCTGATCCCGAAAACCGCTTCACACTTTTCGGGGTGCGCTATAAGCCTATGGCTGTCATATGACAGTTTGATAGCATATAGCTTGAAATGTCGTCAGAATTGATGAAAACGCTTCCGGAAACAAGACTTTCGCGCTACACGCATGCCAATGTCTATGCATGATCTTGCCCGGAAACCGGCAAGACCAAGCCCATACCGCCCATCGACCAGAACCGGAGCATGTTATGTCCGATCACATCATTCCTCACTTTCAGAACGACGCCGGCCATGCGGCCATCGAAATCGGCGTGAAGGAATTCATGTGCGTCGGTGCAAACCCGCCTTTCGATCATCCGCATGTGTTTCTCGACATGGGCGATGAAAGCGAAGCCGTTTGCCCGTATTGCTCGACGCTCTATCGCTACAATGCAAAGCCCCATGCCGACGAAACCGTTCCGGCTGGCTGCGCTTACGAAGCACCTGCCGATAAAGCAGCCTGATCCCGGCTGCTGACCGGGGCTGAACTCCGGAGGCCTCACCGACATGAGCAGAGGGCGCATATTGAGGAACGGGGCCGGAGTTGCGGGCTTGTCGGCAGCGATGGAATTGGCAGCACGCGGCTGGAACGTCCGGCTTGTCGAAAAGGCAGAGACCCTTTCGGAAGTCGGCGCTGGCCTGCAACTCGCCCCCAATGCGATGCGCCATCTGCAACGGCTCGGCGTTGCCGACCGTCTTTCCACGCAAGCGGTGACGCCGGAAGCACTCTATCTTATGGATGGGCGTAAAGCGCGTCCGCTGATGGAAATGAAGCTTGGCGACAAGGCTCGCCAGCGCTGGCATCATCCTTATGTCGTTTGCCATCGCGCCGACCTGCAATCGGCACTCCTCGATACCTGCCGCGAACAGCCAAGCATCGAGATCAGCCTCGGTGCTGAAATCACAAATCATCGCGTCGAAAATGGTGCCGTTGCGGCAACCATCCGCCGCGCCAACTCCGAAGAATCTGTCGGCGCGGCCTATGTGATCGCCTGTGATGGCGTCTGGTCGGCGGAACGATCAAAGGCAGGTTTAAGCAAGGCGCGGTTCAGCGGCCATATCGCATGGCGCACGACGCTTGCCGCCAGTGCCCTGCCCGCCTCCTTCCTGAACGCCATGCCGGAACGCAAATCTGTCTCCGCATGGCTCGGCAAGAAGGCGCATTTCATCGCTTACCCGGTCAAGGGCGGCAGCTTCTTCAACTTCGTCGCCATCACAACGGGTGAAAATCCCGGCGAGGTCTGGTCCAGAACCGGCGATGCGGCGCGTCTGCGGTCCATCTATGACGACTGGGGCGCGGCCGTCCGCGATGTGCTGGCGGCTGCCGATGGTTGGACCTACTGGCCGCTTTTTGAAATGCCGGATGCTCAATTCGTCGGGCCGGACCGCACCATCTTTCTCGGAGATGCGTCGCACGCGGTCACGCCTTTTGCGGCGCAGGGTGCAGCCATGGCGATCGAGGATGCGGCAGCGCTGGCACAAGCGCTGGACGACAGCGACCGCGAAGCTGGGCTGAAGCGTTTCGATGCCGCCCGCAAGGAGCGCATCGCTGCGGTCGCCAAACGCGGCGAGCTGAACAGGTTTGCCTATCACGCCACCGGCATTTTTGCGCTTGGCCGCAACGCGCTTTTCGCCATGCGCAGTCCAGACAGCTTCCTTAAGGATCTGGACTGGCTTTATGGCTATGACGCCGTCGCGGCCATACGGGATTAAGCCGCGTCGCGCGCGGCCTCCAATGTCGCAATATCGATCTTGACCATCTTCATCATGGCGTTCGCCACGCGTTGACGGACATCCGGTGCACCATCCTGCAGAATATCCAGCAGCATGTCGGGCACGATCTGCCATGCAAGACCGTATTTATCGGTCAGCCAGCTGCACTCCATTGGCGAGCCGCCTTCCAGCAGCCTTTCCCAGAAGGCATCCACTTCCGCTTGATCCCTGCATCGCACGATCAGCGAACTTGCCGGTGAGAACTTGAACTGCGGGCCACCGTTCAGGCCGCATATTTTTTGCCCGTCGAGGGTAAAATTCACCACGACGGGCTGTTCCTCATTTTGCTGGTGGCCATGCGTGAAACGGATCGCGCCGTCAATCGAAGCCGGTCTTCCGCACGCGCGGAAGATTGAGACATAGTGGTTCGCGGCTTCTTCAGCATTTCCGTCGAACCAGAGACAGATCGTCAAACCTGACATTTTCTCCTCCTTTGCCTTGTGTGGTCATTATCCGGCGCGTTAGCCCATGACCTTTTTGGCTTCCTCCATGTCCATCCACATGATCTCCCAGATATGGCCATCGAGATCCTCGAAGCTGCGTCCATACATGAAGCCATAATCCTGCTTCGGGGCGGGATCGGCCTTTCCGCCTGCATTTACCGCTTTCTCCACCGTGGCATCCACTTCGGCCTTGCTTTCCGCCGACAGGCAGACCAGCACTTCGCTGACCGCATTGGCATCGGCGATCTTCTTCGGCGTGAACTGGCTGAACTTGTCATGGTCGAGGATCATCACGTGGATCGTATCCGAAAAGACCATGCCGGAGGCCGTTTCGTCCGAGAACATCTCGTTCTTGGTAGCGCCGATCGCTTCGTAGAAACTCGTCGACTTCGCGACATTCTTCACTGGCAGGTTCACGAAAATCATTTTCGGCATGGGATTTCCTCCGTTGGCGGGCTCGGCGGCCCGCTCCTGTTTCTTCGATTATCTATCGCCTGCCCGGCTCCCCGGCGATACAAGGTCAAGCCTTCCGGTGCGAACAGCGCAATGCAATTGGGGTCGGATTGGCTCAAAGTTAGCTTGTATATAATGGCATATAAGTTATGATTAGCAACCATGAAGTTAGAAAAAATAACCAAATCGGAAAAGCAACCCGCGAAGCGCAGCTATGACGATGCCTGCGCTGCGGCCCATGCCCTTGATTTGATTGGGGAACGGTGGGCGCTTCTGGTGATGCGCGAATTGATGCTCGGACCCAAACGCTTCAGTGACTTGCGGGCTGACCTGCCGGGTGTGAGCGCAAATGTCCTCACGCAAAGGCTGGAAGGACTGGAAGAAGCCGGCATTCTTCGCAAGACGAAGCTGCCGCCGCCTGCTGCTGTGCAGGTCTATGAACTGACCGAGTGGGGCTACGAAAGCGAGCCGATCCTTCAGGCACTAGGCCGATGGGCGGCGCGCTCGCCAAAACATGATCCCAACCTGCCGATCTCGACCGTTTCCTTCCTGCTTTCGCTACGGACCATGATCGATCATCACAGGTCTGGCGGTTTACGCGGGGTGATCGGTCTTCGCCTGGACGGGGAAGATTTCACGGCTCATCTTGCCGATGCCGAAGTTCGGATAGAGCGCGGCGTGGCGCAGAAGTATGATCTGCATTTCGAAAGTTCGCCGTGCATGCTGGCCGCCGCCATCTATGGCGGGCAACCTCTTTCAGTGCTGGAAAGCGCCAATGTTCTCAAGATCATAGGTGATCGCGCCCTTGCGGAAAAATTCGTGACGCTGTTCCCGCTTCCGGACAAGGCTGAGCTGCCCGAATGAAATATGCAACTTTTGGGTTGCTTATTTTCGTTCAGCCTTTATATTGGCAACCATAAAGTTGCCAATTACGGAGGAAGCAGGCCATGACAAGCAGTACAGACCGCATTGAGAAGACTGTTGATATTCGCGCCGGGATCGACCGCGTATGGCGTGCGCTGACCGATCATGAGGAGTTCGGAAGCTGGTTTCAGGTGAAGATCGAGGGGCCTTTCATCGTCGGCACTCGTTCGCTTGGCCGCACCACCTATCCGGGCTTCGAGCATGTGCGCTGGGAGGCCTTCATCAAGGACATGCATGCGCCGGACTATTTCGCCTTCACCTGGCACCCCTATGCCGTCGATCCGGATACGGATTATTCCAGCGAACCGCCGACGCTCGTCGAATTCCGGTTGCAGCCTATCGAAACCGGCACACGACTGACCGTGACCGAAAGCGGTTTCGATGCCCTCCCCGCCGAGCGCAAGCCAATTGCGCTGCGGATGAACGAAGGCGGCTGGGAGGAGCAGGTCGGCAACATCAAAAGACACGTCGAAAATGAACGATAGGCCAGAGATGACCGGCACGGATATGTCCATGGTTTTCGCCGCACTTGCCGATCCGACCCGGCTGGCGCTTATCGAAACCCTGAGCGACGGCGAAAGCCGTTCGATTGTGGTGCTGTCACAAAATGGCAGCATCACCCGGCAGGCCGTGACAAAGCATTTATCTGTGCTGGAACAGGCAAATCTGGTCGAACGGGAAAAGGTCGGTCGGGAAAGCCGGTTTCGGCTTCACCCCGCCCCGCTTGTCGATGCCCGCGCCTATCTCGCAACCGTCTCCAGCCAGTGGGATGATGCTCTCCAGCGTCTGCGCCGGTTCGTGGAAGATTAGATTTGCCTGAATAGAAGCGAAGACGTGCCCTTCACGAAGCCCAGCTTTTCGTAGAAGGGCACAAGGCGGTCAGGACAATAAAGCTCGAAGCTTTTCACGCGCTTCAGCTTTTCACGATTGAGGATGCGTTCGACCAAGGCTTGCCCCAACCCTTGCCCTCGATGCTGTTCCGCAACGATGACATCGAAGATCATCGCCTTGAAGGTGAAATCGCTCAGCACCCGGGCAAAACCTGCGATCCGGCCCTCGCTATCGAAACAGAACTGAAGCAGGTCGCAATGCGCGAGCATATGGGTGACGTCCTCAAAGCTCCGCTCCTTCGTCCACCATTCCCCGCAATAGAAAGCATGGAATTCGCGGTATCGCTCGACCGGCAACTCTTCCGTCCATTGAAAGTTCTTCACGATCCCTCCGTGCTTGCAAAAACACCCGCCAGATTGCCTGGCGGGTGCCTTCAATTCAGAAGCCGAATGCCGGATCAGTGCAGGATCTGGCTGAGGAACAGCTTGGTGCGTTCGTGCTGCGGATTGTCGAAGAACTCGTCCGGCGAGTTCTGTTCGACAATCTGGCCCTGATCCATGAAGATCACGCGGTTGGCGACCTGACGGGCAAAGCCCATTTCGTGCGTTACGCAGATCATGGTCATGCCTTCGGCGGCAAGGCTCACCATCGTATCAAGCACTTCCTTGACCATTTCCGGATCGAGAGCCGATGTCGGCTCGTCGAACAGCATCACTTTCGGGTTCATGCACAATGCGCGGGCAATGGCCACACGCTGCTGCTGACCGCCGGAAAGCTGGCCCGGATATTTGTTGGCCTGTTCCGGGATTTTGACGCGCGCCAGATAATGCATGGCGATTTCTTCCGCCTGCTTCTTCGGCATCTTGCGCACCCAGATCGGGGCGAGCGTGCAGTTTTCCAGAATCGTCAGATGCGGGAAAAGGTTGAAGTGCTGGAACACCATCCCGACTTCGCGGCGCACTTCGTCGATCTTCTTCAGGTCGTTGGTCAGTTCGATGTTGTCGACGACGATCTTGCCCTTCTGGTGTTCTTCCAAACGGTTGATGCAGCGGATCATGGTCGACTTGCCGGAGCCCGATGGGCCGGCCACAACGATGCGCTCGCCGCGCATGACCTTCAGATTGATGTCGCGCAGGACGTGGAACTCCCCGTACCACTTGTGCATGTTGGTGATTTCGATGGCGACATCGGTTTTGGAAACCTGCATCTTTGAACGGTCAACTTCCACTCCGAGCTCGGATTGCGGGAGGGCGCTTTGTGCACTCATTTCCATTATTCCCTTTATTCTTATCGTTTATGACCCGTATCGAGGCGTCGTTCCATGAATATAGAGTATCGCGACATTGCGAAACAGAAAATCCAGAAAACGAAGCCCGCAAAGATCAGGCCGGTAGCAGGCGTCTGTGGAGAAGCCCAGTTTGCATCGGAAAAGTTCTGGCGGACGATGCCCAGCAGATCGAACATGCCGATGATGTAGACAAGGCTCGTATCCTTGAAGAGACCGATGAAGGTGTTGACGATTCCCGGAATGACGAGCTTCAGCGCCTGCGGCAGTATGATCAATCCCGTTTTCTGCCAATAGCCGAGGCCAAGCGCATCCGCACCCTCATATTGCCCGCGCGGGATAGCCTGCAAGCCGCCGCGCACCACTTCCGCCATATAGGCCGAAGCGAAAAGCGCCACACCGATAAGCGCACGCAGCAGCTTGTCGAACGTTACGCCTGGCGGCAAAAACAGGGGTAGCATGACGCTGGCCATAAACAGCACCGTCACCAATGGGACGCCACGCACCATTTCAATGAAAATGATGGATAGCGTCTTGATGACCGGCAGCTTCGAGCGCCGCCCGAGTGCCAGCACGATGCCAAGCGGCAGCGAAACTGCGATGCCGACAAAGGACAGAACAAGCGTGACCAGCAGCCCGCCCCAGAGCGGCGTTTCCACATAGGGAAGGCCGAACCAGCCGCCGACCAGCAGGAAGAAGGCGACGATCGGAAAGACGAAGAAGAACAGGATCGCATTGAGCCCTTTCCTCGGCGCCTTGGGAATCAAGAGCGGCACCAGAAGGACCACGAAGATCAGCGCGGTCAGGTTGACGCGCCAGCGCTCCGAAATCGGGTAGCGGCCATAGAGAAACTGCTCGTATTTCGCATTCACGAAAGCCCAGCACGCGCCCGACCAGCCTTCCGGCTGCGCACCGCCTTGCGCGACGGTGAGACAGGCGGTGCGATCGGCACCGGTCCACACTGCCTTGACGAACAGCCACTCGATGATCGGGGGAAGAAACCACGCTACGAGCAGCAGGCCCAGGATGGTCAGAGCCGCGTCGAGGGGCGTTGCGAACAGATTGACGCGCAGCCAGTGCGAAATGCCCTGCACCGAGCGCGGCGGCGCTTCGCCATCCACCATCTGCGTGCGGACATATTGGAGATTTGCGTTTTCCATTGTCATCTCTCCACCAGCGCCATCTTGGCATTGAACCAGTTCATGAGGCCCGAGGTAATCAGGCTGATGCCAAGATAGATCACCATCCAGATCGCCACGACCTCGACCGCCTGACCGGTCTGGTTGAGGATTGTTCCGCCCACCGCGACAAGATCCGGATAGCCGATGGCAATGGCCAGCGACGAGTTCTTGATAAGGTTGAGATACTGGCTCGAGAGCGGCGGAATGATGATGCGCAGCGCCTGCGGCACGATGATGAGGCGCATCGTCTGGCCAGGACGAAGGCCAACGGCATAGGCTGCTTCGGTCTGCCCCTTGTGGACGCCAAGAACACCGGCGCGAACCGTTTCGGCGATGAAGGACGCCGTGTAGAAGGACAGCGCCAGAAACAGGGCCAAGAATTCCGGCTTGACCTGCGTACCGCCCGTCAGGTTGAAGGTGCCGAGTTTCGGAAAATCGAATGAGATCGGAAAGCCGGTTGCAATCAGCGCGAGAACCGGCAGCCCGATGATCAAGGCAGCGGCTACGCGTATCGTGTGAAATGGCTGGCCCGTCGCCATCTGGCGGCGTTTTGCCCAGCGCGCGACGACGACCGAAGCGACTATACCGATGAGAAGCGCCACCGGCAGAAGCCAGGCCCCCTCGCCCCACACCGGCGAGGGCATGAAGAAGCCGCGATTGTTCATATATGTGCCGAGCGGAAGCGCAATGCTGTCGCGAGCCTGCGGCAGTACCGAAAGCACGCCGAAATACCAGAAGAAGATGACGAGCAGCGGGGGAATATTGCGGAAGACTTCGACATAGACCGTGCAGATCTTGCGGATCAGCCAGTTGCGCGAGAGCCGCCCGATACCGACCAGAAATCCAATGATCGAAGCCGTCACGACACCGAGCGCGGCTACGTAAAGCGTATTCATCAGGCCGACCAGAAAGGCCCGGCCATAATTCGAATCGCTGCTGTATTGAATAAGCGTCTGACTGATATCGAAACCGGCGCGACCATTAAGGAAGCCGAAACCGGATGCGATATTTGCACGCTGAAGATTGGCGATCGTGTTGCCCACGATCCAGTAGATCGCCCCGATGACCACCCCGAAGACGATCACCTGATAGAGGATGCCGCGAATCCGCGGATCGTACAGGAGCGAAGTTCCGCCGCTATCCTGGCGGCGTTCAGTTGCAGAATAGGAAGCCATATGTTTCCTGTGCCTCTCGGCTGACAGCATCCGTTCCGAAAAAATGACAGGGCGCCTTTGCCGGACAACGCCGGAACGGCAACGTCTGAAATCGGAATATCGAATGCCGAACCGTTCGGTCCTGCTGTTTCCTATCCCGGCTCCTCAGGAGCCTTTGAAGACGGCAAGACGCGGTTGAATTCCAAAAAGCAGCTTGTCAACATTCCCACACCCGCCAGATGCGGGCCGAAAGCAAACGGACAAACTGCAAAGCCGACAAATCCGGCGGGCGCTGTTGCACCCGCCGATTGATCAGTCCGGAGAGTGACGCCCGTCAGCGCACGGGGACGCCATATTGCAGGCCGCCCTTGTTCCACTGGGCGTTGATGCCGCGTGCGATCTTGAGCGGGCTGCCGGCGCCGATGTTGCGCTCGAAAATTTCGCCGTAATTGCCGACGCCCTTGATGATCTTCACCACCCAGTCATTGTCGAGACCGAGATCGGTGCCGATCTTGGTATCCGCTTCCACGCCGAGAAGACGCTTGATGTCCGGGTTGTCGGACTTCTTCATCTCTTCAACATTGGCCTGCGTGATGCCGTATTCCTCGGCGTTGAGCAGCGCGTTATGCGTCCAGCGGACGACGTCCGTCCACTTGGAATCGCCCTGACGAACGGTGAGGCCGAACGGTTCCTTGGAAATGATTTCCGGCAGGATGACATGATCGTCGGGATTGGCGAGCGCCAGACGAACGCCGTAAAGGCTGGACTGGTCGGTCGTATAGGCGTCGCAACGGCCGGAATCGTAAGCGGCGTTGGCTTCTTCGATCTTCTCGAAGACCACCGGATTATATTCCATCTTGTTGGCGCGGAAATAGTCGGCCATGTTCATTTCGGTCGTCGTGCCGGCCTGAACGCAGATGGAAGCGCCGGAAAGCTGCAAGGCGGAATTGATGCCCGACAGCTTCTTCGAATTGATCATGAAGCCCTGGCCATCAAAGTAGTTGATGCCAGCGAAATCGAGACCAAGCGCGGTGTCGCGGCTGATGGTCCAGGTCGTGTTGCGGATCAGGACGTCGATTTCACCCGACTGCAGGGCGGTGAAACGCTCCTTGGCGTTCAGCGGCGTAAACTTCACCTTGGTCGGATCGCCGAAAATCGCTGAGGCCACAGCGCGGCAGTAATCCACGTCAAAGCCGGACCATTCACCCTTGTCGTTAGGCGAAGCAAATCCGAGGAGGCCCGTATTAACGCCGCACTGCAGAAAACCTTTCGCCTTCACATCGGAAAGCGTGTCAGCGGATGCTCCCGAAGCTGCGCAAAACAGCGCCGCCGCACCCAATACACCCGTCATAAGAGTTTTTTTCATCTGGCCTGCAACCTTTTTCGTTCCCTGGAGAGCGTCGGACCTCCGGTCCATGACGTCTCTTGTTGCTTTATTTTTTGCATAAACCCGTTGGATAAGTCGCGTGACCTCCCAAGCCCATGCCCTACAACAGCTTGTCCCGCCCGAGACCGCGATCCGGTCTTCGTTTTTTCTTTTGAGCGCAGTGACAATCCTGTCGCCTTCACAGGTCTTATCGAAGGCGAAATTTTGCCTTTGGTCAAGGCATTAACGCAGCCGGGTGAAAAGGCTTTCAAAAAAGATGACGGGGAAATATTCGGAAATTTACATGATTTCCCGATTTCTGGGTAGAAAGGCTATTGCGTGCACTCGCGGTCGCAGGCGAGCGAAAACCAATAGCTTATGATAATAAATACAGCCAGTTAAGCTTCACTACCATCCCAGATGTGCAGAGCAAGAGACAACCATTACGGGAAATCAGATGCGCGGCATCATGCCATCGTCATCCAAAGAAAAAATAATATTTCGCGTGGCCATGTAGCGGGAAACCCACCAGGCGGCCACGAATCCGATCGTCAGACCGGCAATGACGTCTGTCGGATAATGTGCGCCTGCGGCGAGCCTGCTAATCCCGAAGAGAAGGCAGACCGGAACCGTAAGGATGCGCCAGCGGGGAAGGAATATCCAGAGCGAAATCATCATGACGCCTGCCATCATGGAGTGACCGGAGGGGAAGCTCTCATAAAGAAACTGGCCGTTGAAAGGCGAGAAATAGGCCGCGCCCCTGTCATCGAGCAGAAACGGGCGGGCCCGGCCAATTGCAAGTTTGCCGATTTCCACCGGCACGCTTGCGACAACGATCGAGAGCAAGATGAGCGTCGCCCAGCTGTGGAGCCTCACCAACCACGATCCGGCGCCAGTGCGCAGTTTCGGTGAAAGCAGGATCGCGGTGGCGAGCCACACGACGATGCCTATTGCGAGCCAGACGACAGTGCGAATCGCATCCGTGACCGTCCGCAGGAATTGCATGACGAAATTGGTGCTTTGCGCAGTCACGCGGATAATGTCGGCATCCCACAGATGCAGCACGAGAATGATGAAGGGCAGAAGGACGACGACTGCCGTCATTTCCATCGTCCAGGAGGATGGTGCGCCCTTATGGGCCGGGCGCAAAAGAGCCTGGAGGAGTTCCAGCGCCGCGCGAAAGGGATAAAGAAAAATGCTTCCCGTGCCTGACGCCGCCATACTGAAATGTCCTTTCACAAGCTTATTACGCAACAAACAGCACGCGAGGTTGCATCCGGCACGCGCGCATCCTATCCAGATATTCAAAGTTCCGCCGCAACCGAAATTGCAGATCTTTTTGCCGCAGCCGACCTTGATGCGACCGGGCAGAATCCTCTCTTTCGAGAATCTGCGGGCGGGAATCGGCGGGATAGCATGCAACATGGCCTGGAGGCATTTTCGTGACTAAGCAGCAGGTGAAAACAGAGAAGCTGGGTATAAACACGCGGCTGGCTCACGACGGTTATCAACCGCGTGATTATCATGGCTTCGTGAACCCACCCGTTGTCCGCGCCTCAACCGTGCTTTTTCCCGATGCGGAAACGATGGCGACCGGCAACCAGAAATATACCTACGGCACACGCGGCACGCCGACCAGCGATGCGCTTTGCAAGGCAATCGACGCGCTGGAAGGTTCGGCGGGCACGGTCTGCGTCCCGTCGGGGCTTGCTGCCGTCACGGTTCCACTTCTCGCTTTCCTCTCCCCCGGCGATCACGCGCTGTTTGTCGATTCGATTTATAATCCGACCCGCCATTTTGCCGATACGATCCTCAAGCGCATGGGCGTGGATGTCGAATATTACGATCCGGAGATCGGTTCAGGCATCGCGAAGCTGATGCGGGCGAACACCAAGGTCGTGTTCACGGAATCGCCTGCCTCGAACACGTTCGAGGTGCAGGATATTCCGGCCATCGTCGAAGAGGCGCACAAGGGCGGCGCCATCGTCATGATGGACAATACATGGGCCACGCCGCTCTACTTCAAGGCGCTGGATTTCGGGGTGGATATTTCCATCCATGCCTCGACCAAATATCCGTCCGGCCATTCCGATATTCTGTTCGGCACGGTATCGGCCAATGAAAAATGCTGGCCGCAACTTCTGGAAACCCACGGGACGCTTGGCCTTTGCACTTCGGCCGACGACACCTACCAAATCCTGCGCGGCATGCGCACGATGGGCGTGCGGCTGGAACATCACCGCAAAAGCGCGCTGGAAATCGCGCGATGGCTGGAAGGCCACCCGGCGGTTGACCGTGTTCTGCATCCGGCGCTGGAAAGTCATCCCGGCCATGAAATCTGGAAGCGGGATTTTTCCGGCTCTTCCGGCATTTTCTCCATCGTGCTTGCCAAGGGCGGGCAGAAGGAAGCCCATGCCTTCCTCGACGCGCTGAAGATTTTCGGCCTTGGCTATTCCTGGGGCGGCTATGAAAGCCTCGCGGTTCACGTCCGTCTCAATGACCGGACGGTAGCCAAGGGCAACTATCCGGGACCGGTGATCCGCCTGCAGATCGGCCTGGAAGACGTGCCGGACCTCATTGCCGATCTCGAGAAAGGTTTCGCGGCACTCTAGGCCGGTTTTGCCGCAGTCACCCTGCGTGACTGCGCGCCAGCCGTCTTCCTTGCTGCCTTCAATGGTTTCGGCTCTCCCTTGGAGAGTCCTTCCACAATGGCCTCTATCATGGTGCAGGCGACGAAATCCGCCTGCATCTCCTCCCGCAACGCCTCCCGGTCGACAGACCGTGCTTCGTTCGGCTCGTGCCAAAGCACCACGCCAATCCTCACTGCGGGTTGCAGGCGTCGCAGACGGCGCACCGCGAACCGGGCATGGCGCGCCGCTTGCCGGTCCAGAAAACAGATTATCAGCGTATCCCTGCCGGAAACATCGAGCGCCTTCAGCCTTGCAGGCGTGAGCGCATCGTACGCGAGGGCCTCTGCCGAAGCGCCCTGCACGGAAAGCACCTGCGCCAGCATGACCGCAGCCGTGTCATCGAGCCCTCTTCGTCCGCCGAAGGTCAGAAGCGACCGGCCTTCGCCGGAGGGCAGCTCCAGACCGGCTTTGCTGTCATCGCCATCGGGACCTTCAATCGCGATCTCTTCGTCACCGCCCTCCTCCTCGCTGGCAATCTGCTCCAGATTGGCCACCAGCGTTTTCGTGCTTTCGGTGACGATCTGCAACTGCTGTTCGGTGAGCACGCCACGAAGCCGGTCGCGTTCCGCCATCAGAAGTGCCGGAATCGCAACCGAACCATAAAACTCGACGAGATATTTCTGTTCCAGCATTTCCTCGGCGTTGTCGGTGGCTTCGTCGGGATCACCCGCCAGAAGCCGCTGATAGAGACGTTCCTTCGGGTCAAGCACAGGCTCGTTGCCGAACAGGATTTCCAGAAACTCGAATTTCGGAACATGACGGCCAAGCACCACGAGGCAGACTGTCAAAGGTGTCGACAGGACAAGCCCGACCGGCCCCCAAAGCCACGTCCAGAAAATGGCCGATACAATGATCGCAAGCGGCGAAAGGCCTGTGCGCGAGCCATAAAGCCATGGCTCAACCACGTTATTGATAAGGAGTTCGATGACGATGAAGAGCCCGATCGTCCAGAGCAGCAGATTCCAGCCCGGCGCCACGGCAAAGGCAAGGAAAAGCGGCAGGATGGCCGCAATGACCGGGCCTATATAGGGAACGAACCGCAGGACGATTGCCAGCATCCCCCACAGAGCCGCGTTGGGAATGCCCAAAATCCACAGGCCGAAGGCAAGAGGCACGCCATAGGTTATATTCACCACAAGCTGCGTCAGCAGATATTGGCCGACACGCTTTCCCGCATCCTGCAAGGCCTCGGTCGTGCGGTGAAGATCGCCGTAGCCCACTAGCCTTATGAAGCGGTCGCGCAGCTCCTCTCTTTCGAGCAGCATGAAAATCACCACGACAACGACGAGACCCGTCGTCGCCAGCGGCCCGATGAGCGGTTCAATGATGCTCCTCAATGTTTCAACCGGGTGGCGCGGCGCGAATATCTGGACAAGAAGCGGCTTTTCTTCCGGTTCATCGGAAGGCAAAGCCTTCGTTTTCTGCTCGGGCCTGTTTATTTCCGTGCCTATGCGCTCGGCGAAACTGTTCAGCCTGTCGAAGAAACTGTTGTCGGACCCTGCTTCCTTGAGTGTCCTGATCTTCTCGATGATGTTGTACTGATAGAATGTAACATTCTGCGCGACTTCGGAAACCTGAAAGGCAACCACGGCACTGAATACGGCCACGATCAGGAAGCCGCCCGCCACGCTGGTAATCACCGCGAACAGGCGCGGAAGACCAGCCCTGCGCAGAAAGGCGACAATCGGCGCCAGCGCGAATGTCAGCAGCACCGCGATGGCCAGCGGCAGGAACACATCCTTCGCAAAATAGAGAATGGCGACAGCGACCGCCATTGCAGCCAGTGTGGGCAGACGCGGCGGCGCCGACGTGATCGGGCGAACGGCAGAATCCGGATTGTCGATATTCTCCATTGAACCCCTCTCTTGCCGCTTTATGGCTTTCGGCTTGTCAGCCGGGTAACTGAAAAAGGAGCGTTCGGTTCCATAGATCGAGGGAACAAATAATAACTTTAATTAGCGGATACTAATGATAATATTGCGATAAAATTATTACCCCAATGGAAGTAAATATTAATCTGAATTAAATACATAAATGATCCGGACTGGAGAATATGCAGGAAAATTATGGGGGACGTTATGTCATTAATGCCAGCAAGGAGTTTATTCAGTCGCGATTTATGGAAAGTTCTGCTCGCTCTATTTTTGGTGGTAACTTCTTCATTCGCACACGCCCAGCAAACGCCTCGACCTGTTCAGGTCGGCGTGTATGTCAGCGAGCCTTTCGTCAATAAGGAGGGCGATTCTTACTCCGGCATGGCCATCGATATTTGGCACGATATCGCCACACGCATGAAGCTTGCTTCGCAATATGTGGAATATCCCAACTATGGGGAACTGGTGAAGGCCGTTTCCGAAGGCAAGGTCGAAGCCGCCGTCACCAATCTCACGATTACCGAGAGCCGGGCAGAAATCATCGATTTCACGCATCCGTGGTTCGATGCGGGCTTGCGCATCATGATCCACACTCAGGCGGGCAGCGGATGGGACGATCTTGTCAATCGCCTGGATGATGCCGGGCACCTGGCGACCTATGCCTGGATATTGTTCATTCTCATCGCCGCCACTGTGGTGCTGACGATTTTCGACCGGCGTTTCGACGAAGGCTTTCCAAAGCGCTGGCGCGAGGGGCTGGCCGAGAGCTTCTACCACGTGGTTTCAATTGCGACCTCCGGCAAAACCTCGCGCAAGAACCTGTTCGGCTGGGTGGGGCGCATCTGGCAGACATTCTGGATGGTGTTCGGCATTGCGATTATCGCCTACCTGACTTCATCAATCACCAGCGTCATGACCGTTGCGCATATCGACAACAACATTTCCAACCTGTCCGACCTGCAAGGGAAATCGGTCGGAGTGCGTGCGGGCAGTGTCGCGGAGCAGTTCCTCAAATCGCGCTCCATCGCGACCGTCCCTTTCGACCATTTGCCGGACGCGGTCGCGGCCCTCGTGAATGACGAAATTGCGGCAATCGTCGGCGATGGCCCTGTCCTGGACTATTATGCCCATCAGCATGCCGACCAGCCGATTGATCTCGTCGGCAATGTGTTCAGCCCGGACAAATATGGCTTCGGCTTCCCGCGCCAGAGCGAACTTGTCAAACCGGCGAGCGTGGCGATCATCAGCGCCCATGAGAATGAGGAAATCGCCAAGCTGAAAGCCAAATATTTCGGCCCCGAGAATTGATGACACGGACGCAAAAAGGCGACCATAGGCCGCCTTTTTTCATTCTCGCAGAGGATTTTTACCGTCCCACGACGATGGACGAAATGATGCCGGTTGCGATGCCGATCAGCATGTAGTCGTTATTGACCTTCACCCAATGATAACCGCGTGGCGGCTTGCGCAGCTTGTAGCGCGAATAGTTGTTCACCACGTGGCCGCGATAGTTCGGCGGCAGTCGATTGCCCTTCTTCCAGTTGTGCTGACGGCGGTTGTCGTATTTGCGCGCATCGTATTTCGGGCCGTTCTTGTGCATCTGGCCGTAGGACGGCTTGCCGTGTTGCGACGGATAAGACTGGGCCATCGCAGCAGGCGCGGCAAGAAATGAAAGGGCAGTGAGAGCAATAACAATCCGCTTCATGTCGGCTTCCTTTGTTGTATTCGATGGGATGACAATGCGCCCGCTAATGTGAATGCCAAGTGAATGGGAGCATTAAATAAGTTTAATGATTTCACCGGCCTGGAACGAAATCGAGTTCCTGCGTTTCCCATTTGCCTGAAATGCGCTAGGTAGAAGCCAAATTCGTGCGCGCCCCGAAAAGAGGGAATTGTCAGAGGACTGGATCATGATGAACTGGGTTTTCATTCTGCAGGGCGTTATCGCGTTCGGACTGGCCGCACTGGCCATTGCAGTCATTCTGCGGCATCGCCGTCACTGACAGGCGGTCCGCAGTATTTTCGCACGGCCCGCCAGTTCCAAAGCAACGGAACATGAAGTCGATCGTTTAAGCTTGGTCTGGTATTCCTGAGGAGGAGACAAGAATGCGGAAGGTAGCGCTTGGGTTGGTTGCCCTGCTCGCGATCACGGGCTGCACCACCACGGAAAAAGATCTTTCCATCGGCACTGGCGCAGGTGCCATCATCGGCGGCATTGCCGGTGGCGGACGCGGCGCATTGATTGGTGCCGGCGCGGGCGCGCTGGGCGGCTTGCTGGTGCGTGAACTGCGCAATGGCAATTGCCAGTATCGCGACCGCCACGGCCGCATTTATGTGGCTCGCTGCAGGCGATAGTCCTGCACTTCAATATTTACAGAAAGCGCCGGATTTCCGGCGCTTTTGCGTTCCAACATCTTCGCGCTGCCTGCCCTGATTGGAACCTTTGACCGCCGATGTCGTTCTATACGCAATCGAGACAGTTGAGGAGAATTCCGATGAAGCTTGTTCTCAAAGCCGCCCTTGTCGCACTTGGCGTTTTTGCGTCGGGCGCAGCGCAGGCGGCAAACGCCATATCCACCACCAATCTCAATATCCGCACCGGTCCCGGTACGCGCTATGCCACTTTGGGTTCCATTCCGAGCGGCGCGCCTGTAACGGTGCGCGGCTGCACGTCGGGTTACGGCTGGTGCCAGGTCAGCTACGGCCCGACCTTTGGCTGGGCTTCGTCGCGTTATCTGGCATTCCGGGAGGGAACCTCGGGCGGCTATTCTGACGATTTCGGTCGAACAGCTGCGCTGATCGGCATTCCGCTTATCGCTGGCGTCGCCATAGGCTCGGCACTCAACGACCGCGACGACTACTGGTATCGCGACCGTCGCTATTATCGGAACAGACATTGGGATCGCCGCGACTGGCGCGACCGTCCCCGCTGGCATGGCAATCACGGCCCTCGTGTTTACCTGAGGCAGCGCGGACCTGACGGACCGCACGGGCAGTAAACAGGCAATTCAGGTAGAGACAGCAACGCCGCGAAAAGAGCCGCCTCGCGGCGTTGGCGCGCGGTGTGGCAATCGACAAATGAAAAGTAAGGTGGCGATCCCGACAGGACTGCAATTTTTTACTGTTTTTATAATTAAAACAATAACTTGCACGAAAGGTGTGGTGGAATAAGTGCACATTGATTTTATTAGGGAATTTTGAACGATCCTCACACCTTTATTGTACAGTAGACGAAACTAGGAAGCGCGCTATTCTCTCATCAATCGAGAGGAGCGCATGTGCAATCTGTACAACATCACAACGACACATGAGGCCATGCGCCGACTGTTTCCTAAGTTCGGAGATATGACGAACCGCGTCGATCCGCAGCTGGATATCTTTCCAGACTATCCCGCGCCTGTTCTGCGGAACATCAAGGGCGATGCGCCAGAGTTAGCAATGCTTCGCTGGGGCATGCCCACGCCTCCGTGGTATGTGAAGGGCGAAGCGGACAGCGGGGTAACGAACATCCGCAATCTCACATCGCCTCACTGGCGGCGCTGGCAGAGCGTCGAAAGCCGCTGCGTTGTCCCGGCCACGTCTTTCTCAGAATACGGGCAAGAACCAGACCCGAAGACCAAACGAAAGCCGCTTCACTGGTTCGCTCTCAATGAAGAGAAGCCGCTCTTTGCGTTCGCTGGCATCTGGACAAGCTGGAAAGGCGTGCGGAAGAAGAAGGAAGGACCGGTTGAAGTCGATATCTTCGCGTTCCTGACCACTGAGCCGAATGCAGTGGTGAAGCCGATCCACCCAAAAGCAATGCCGGTCATTCTCCGCACCACGGAAGAAATCGACACATGGCTACGCGCTCCCTGGAACGAAGCCAAGGAAATGCAAAAGCCCCTGCCCGATGCTGATCTGATCGACCTCACACCAAGCAATGACAATAAGGAAGATCAGCCAAATTTGTTCTAGGGCTGACGGGTAATGATCGAAGCCGAGATCGAGGGAATTATCTACCAAACGAGTAAATTCGTCTCAACTTTGACTTTTTGATCAATTTATGGTAGACTATAAGTGTAGGGGTAATATTAATCCCTAAATTTCCCTTAAAAATCGTATGTCGACTATTGAACGTGAGGTTTCTCGACCCCACCTAGGGAAAATCTGTACTTTGTGCAGAAACAGAGCGGCCCGGTAAGTGCTCCAACACTTTCCGGGCCAGAAACCAAACTTTGCGGCTGGTTAAGTGATCACTTGTCGCTGTTACATAGGCACTGTGTAATCGTTGTCAAGCTTTTTCTTAGACCGGCCTTTTACAAATCGTAAAAGGAAATCATTAAATTGACTTTAAAAATCAATGTACTAGCGACTAATAAGACCCAAAAGGAAATCAGTCAGAACCAGTCGTATTTGCCTGTAATGATTGAAAAAGATGCCGAATTTGAGGGCATCGGAATGGGCATCCTTTCGGACGGAACGCCTTATCTCAATCAGCGAGGGCTAGCCGCTCTTTGTGGCGTTCAGAATGCGCATATTGGAACTATCAGCTCGCTGTGGAATGACCCGGACCAACGGCCCCGTATCAAGACGATCAAAGGGCTTTTGGAAAAGATTAATAAATCTATCGAATTTCCCCATATTGAGATTACCCATCGGGGGCGGGTGCATTATTGCTATCCAGCAGACGTGTGCCTTGCAATTCTAGAATACTACGCTTTCGATGCCGGGACTAATGTTTCCCCTCCCGCACGAGATAATTTTCGTCTCCTAGCGGGGTCAAAGCTGAAAGAGCTTATCTATAGCCAGCTTGGATACGATCCATCAGGGAAAAATAATGATAAGTTCAAGAAGTGGCATGAGCGCCTCGCCTTGAATTATCAATCCGCGCCCAAAGGCTACTTCCACGTTTTCAATGAAGCTCACACAATCATATACGAATTGATTATGGCAGGTGCCGAGATTAACGAAAACTTCGTGGTGGACATTTCAATTGGAATACATTGGTCAAAATATTGGGAAGCTTCTGGTCTCGCTGAGGAGTATGACGTTAGGAAGAAGTATCCTCATCGTAAGCGGCAAGCTGAGGCCGTTCAGACGGCGTAGTTCCACGGCATGAGCGCGTCGATTTTGCTGCTCGACCAGCCGTTGGCAATGCGCACGAGGGTCTGAGTGAGCCAGGCAAGGGGATCGATATTGTTCATCTTCGCCGTCTGCAGCAGTGTCGCGATGGTTGCCCAGGTCCGTCCCCCGCCATCGCTGCCAGCAAAGAGTGAGTTCTTTCTGGTAATCGCCTGGGGCCGGATTGCTCGCTCGACGATGTTGGAGTCGAGCTCAATGCGGCCATCGGCCAGGAAGCGCTCGAAGTTGGCGCGACGCGAGATGGCATAGCGGAGCGCCTCAGCCAGTTTCGATTTGCCGGAGACCCGCTGCAGGGTCTTCTGCCAAAGCGCGAAGAGGTCCGCGACGATCGCCGCGGATGCCTCCTGACGCGCCGCGACACGGGCGTCAGGACTTTTGCCGCGGAGGGTCTCCTCAATCTGCCAGAGCTTCGCCATCCTCTCGACCGTCGTCGTTGCGATCTCGGAGCTTTTACCGACATGCAGCTCATAGAACTTGCGCCGACTGTGCGACCAGCAGCCAGCCAATGTGACGCCTTCATTGCCGCGATCGGAGCGGACCAGCTTGTTATAGGCGGCATAGCCGTCGACTTGCAGGATGCCGCGATAGCCGTTCAGATGCCGGGCGACGCATTCGCCGGCTCGGCTATCTTCGAAGCGATAGGCTATCATCGGCGGACCGCTGCCTCCGAATGTTCGATCATCCCTGGCATACGCCCAAAGCCAAGCTGTCTTCGTCGATCCGGAACCGGGCGCGAGCGTGGGTAGCGTGGTCTCGTCGGCGAAGATCCGCTCGCCCTTCTTGATCTCATCGAAGAGATAGTCGGCCAGGATCTCCAGCTCGAACCCGAGCTTGCCCATCCATTGCGCCATCAGCTTGCGGTCGAGCTCGACCTTGTCGCGGGCGTAGATCGCCTCCTGTCGGTAGAGCGGCAGGCCATCGGCATACTTGGAGACGGCAATCTGCGCCAGAAGCGCTTCCGTCGGAATGCCGCTCTCGATGATGTGCGCCGGCGCCGCCGCCTGGATGACGCCGTCCTCATTTTTGAAGGCATACTTCGGGCGGCGGGTGACGATGACGCGGAACTTCGCCGGCACCACATCCAGCCGCTCCGAGACGTCCTCGCCGATCAGCACCTTCTGCTTGCCGGCATGCTCCGGCCGATCCTCCGGCTCGATGACCACTTCAACCCGCTCCAGATGCGGTGCGAAGCCCTTGCGCGGCCGCGGCGGACGTTTGCCGTCCGGACGCTCGCGGCCCTTGCTGACCTGCGCCCTGATCGCGGCGATGCCGGTCTCGATTTCCTCGAAGACAAAGGCCTGCTGCTCGTCGTCGGTGGTTGGGGAGCCGAGCTTTTCCGATCGCCGGCCGAAGCGGGCGCGATCGAAGGCCTTCAGGATCTGCGTCAGACGCTCGATGCGCTCATCGGCATCGGCGTTTCGCGCCTTGAGATCAGCAACCTCGCTCTCCAGAGCGTCGGTCCGCGCCGCCTTTTCGGCCATGGCAAGCGCAAAAGCTTTCAGCGCTTCTACGTCATCCGGGAGGTTGAGATCGGGCGGCATCATCGGTTCGACCAGAGCATATTCTGCTCCGGTTTTCCTGCCCTTTCAGGCCGCTGATTCACTTCGCCGCAGGGCTTTTACCCAACAATTTCCGGCGGCTTGACCGGCACAGATCGAACCCGCTTCCAGTCCATGCCATCGACGAGCGCCAGAAGTTGGGCATGGTTGAGCTGAACACGGTTATGACCGATGCGGGGCCAGCAGAACTGCGATTCTTCCAACCGCTTGGCATAAAGGCAGACGCCGGAGCCGTCCCACCAGACGATCTTCACTCTATCCGCTCGTTTGGCCCGGAAGACATATAGCGCACCGTTGAACGGATCACTGCCGGCGTCACGTACCAGCGACAGCAAGCTGTCCGGCCCCTTGCGGAAGTCGACCGGGTGACTGGCCAGGAACACCTTCACGCCGGAGGGGATCATGCCGAGCGCACCGCCCGGATCACCCGCTGCAAGTGCTCCTCACTGACGTCAGCGCGAGCACGCACGATCACGTCGCCAATGACAACCTCGATCACCGCTTCGCCAGTAGACGCCGCAGCTATCTCACAACGCGCCGCTTCCGTGGAAACCTTCCGTGCGTCCAAGACCGCACGACGCCAGCCAAAGAGTTGCGACGGGTGAATGCCGAGCCGATGCGCGATCGCCGAGACGCTTGCGCCTGGCTCCAATGCCTCCGCCACCGCCCGTGCCTTGAACTCGTCCGACCAGCGTCGGCGAAGCTGCCGCGGCGCACCATCAAGGCGCTCGGCAACAGCTTCAATCATATGGAAGGTTCTAGTTCCAGAACTAGGCGCAGACATAGAAGCTCACAGCAAATCATCGTGTCCGCTACCAATATCCCACCGCTAACCCCTTCCGCCAGACGGGGGCGGCTTGCCGCTTACTCCTCATCGTTACCCAGACGATCACCCTCAAGCAAAGTCCAATCCCCAAGAGTCCTGGTGCTATCCCATAGGAGCGCTTGGGGATTTTCGCACTTGGCTTCAAGATGAATATCTCGAAGGAGGAAAGTTTCGCAATTACCTTCAAAGCAAGGTCAAGCAGGGAACGCTCCCCCCATCTATGGCCAATCTTGCTCTGTCGGCATTGGCGGGACCGTCACAGCCCCAAATTGGAACCAGCAAGTAACCTACAACCCCGCTTCGGCGGGGTTTTTTACGCCCTTGCCATTGTGTGTAAAACACTTCAGATCATCTTTAGCCCGCCGCTGACGATGAATGTCACAGCAGCCGCAAGGATGCCGCCCACGACAATCCACATGATCCGGGTCAAGACGCCGCTGACGTTCTTGATCTGGTTTGCAAGGTCGTCAAATCGCCGGTCCACGTTTTTCCATTTCTCATCAGTTCGAGCATCTGCGATTTCGGACTGTCGCTGCCATGCTTCCAAGGTCGTGATACGGGCGATCAACGAAGTTACAAGGTGTTCAAGAGCATTCATGCGGGAACGAATGTCTGTTTCTTCCGGCATTGGTTTCTCCATTATCCCCACCCGCATGCTTTGCGCCCGTAGGCGTTGTGACCGGCAATCCCTTGCCCGGCCTGAACGTCGTTTTCTGCGAGATAGACAGCCGTCGCCGGTTTAAGGCTTATCGGCTTCCACCCGGCGCAGTTCGTTGCATTGCTCTGGCAAGCCGCCAAGCTCATTGCAGAGAGCAACAGCATCCATACCGATAATCTTTTCATCGATGTTCGCCCTTTTCTGGATTGCCTTGGCCGTGGCCTCTGCCGCCGCCAATGCGGCCCGCTGGCGCTCTTTGATAGTTCCGGCTGTGTATCCACCCGCCAGAAGCAGAAACGCCGCCACAAGGGCAGCGAGCGAGTATTTCAGCCATGAGGGAATGAGCGCCCAGATCATGACGCCTCCAGTTCAGCCTTGATGTCTTTGATCGCCTTCACGATCCAGCCACGAAGCGCCAGACCACCGAGCAATACGACAATCGCGAGACCGCCCATAACGAGCAGTTCACGCCATCCGAAGCCAGCAAGACCGAGCGCACCGATACCGCCACCGGACAGGATCGAGCCAATCCAGCCAGCCAGGCTGAACTTCTTCTTCACTTCCTTTTCGACGGTAGGCGGGACAACCGGCTTACCTACTTCAACGGCAACGATCTCTTTCGGCTGGGCCTGATCGTGGCGCTTGCGGACTTCCGCCAGTACCTCGCGGACACGTGCCGACTTAACCGCTGCCCGCTGGCCGCCGTAGTAGCCAACATCTTTCGTCGTCGGCAAACTTGCCCATTCCTGAGCCAGATTGTTGATGAGCGTGTCTTCCTTCAGGCGGCCAGACAGATACTTGTCGATCCCGCGAACGCCGAGAAGGTAACAGGCGCATCGGTCCTGCAA
>Ga0180222_1000433_pt1 | contig 61082 bp, 60 predicted proteins | sample eDN5th37CKraftOP_FD_151336 | JGI IMG/M metagenome (GOLD analysis project Ga0180222, IMG submission 151336) | Enriched Organic Plus compost microbial communities from Emeryville, California, USA - eDNA 5th pass 37_C Kraft OP (version 2) (version 2) ... | reverse complement strand
CGAGCGCCGGCATGGCTGCCAACCCACCCGGGGCGACCGCGCCGCAGCCGAACGCCCCGCGTGGGTCGACCAGCCTTCGCCGCGTCCACGTGCCGTTCAGCCGCTGGTGGCGACATCATGTCGTCGCCAGCGTCGATCACGTCTCGGTCATCGAGGCGGTGCGCGCCGATGTCGGCTGGAGTTCACACTTCGCCTTCATGACGCTGATGTCGGCGGGCATCGCGGTGCTCGGCCTGCTGCTCTCGTCGCCGGCCGTGGTGATCGGCGCCATGCTGATCTCGCCGCTGATGGGACCGATCGTCGGCCTGGGCTTTGCGCTGGCCACGTTCGACATCTCGGAGATGCGGCGCGCCGCGCGTTCACTGGCCAGCGGAGTCGCGCTCGCCGTCGGCTTCTGCGGGGCGATCGTGCTGGCCTCGCCGCTGCAATCGGTGACGGACGAGATTGCGGCGCGCACCCACCCCAACCTCTTCGACCTGCTCGTCGCCCTGTTCTCGGGCTTCGCCGGCACCTATGCGATGATCCGGGGGCGGCACGGCACGATCGTCGGCGTCGCGATCGCGACGGCCCTGATGCCGCCACTCGCGGTGGTCGGCTTCGGCCTCGCAACCGCCAACGTCACCGTGCTCGGCGGCTCGTTCCTGCTCTTCTTCACCAACCTGATGACGATCGCCGCGGCGGCGGCGCTGATGGCGCGCCTCTACGGCTTCGGCACCAACCTCTCGCCACGGCAGACCCGGCTCCAGGTCGCGCTCGTGTTGGGCGTGACGATCGCGCTCGCCATCCCGCTCGGGATTTCGCTCCGGCAGATCGCCTGGGAGACCGTCACCTCGCGCGACACGCGCCAGATCGTCGCACGCTATTTCGGCGCCGACGCACGGGTCAGCGGGCTCGACATCGACTTTCGCGCCGATCCCGTCGCGGTCGTCGCGACCGTGCTTACCCCAAGCTACCGGCCCGAGGCGGAACGCGCGCTCACCAACCAGCTTGAGGCGATGTTCGGCCGGCGGGTCCACGTTTCGCTCGACCAGATTCGCACCGGCAACGGGGCGACCGAGGCGCAGCAGATCGCGCTCGCGCGCGGCATCGACGGGCAGCGCGACGCCGACCGCGTGGCCGGCCGGCTGGCGCTCGTCGCCGGAGTGACGGCCGATGAGGTGATGATCGACCGCGACGGCAGGCGCGCGCAGGTGCGCGCGGCCCCGCTCCCTGGTGCGCCGCTGGAGGTCTATCGCCAGCTCGAGGCGAGAGTCGCCCAGGCGGAACCGGACTGGACGATCACGCTGGTACCGCCGGTTGCGGCGCCGGGCACGGTCAGCTTCGACAGTGAAGCGCTCGATCCCGCCGGCGCGCGCGCGATCGCCACCGCCGTCTGGGCGGCGCGGCGGCTCGGCCTGCCGGTGGCGGTCAGCGGTGGCACCGAAGCCAGGCGCGCCGCCGTAGTCGCGGCGCTCGCCGAGGCGGGCGTCGGCGCCGTTGCCAGCGACGCGAACGCGGGCGGGCCGGTCAGGCTCGGCTGGCGGCTGCCCGAGGAGGCTAACGCGCCGGGAGCGTGAAGGTGAAGCGCGCCCCCTGCCCCGGCGCGCTGTCGACCGCGATCTCGCCGCCCATCGCCCGGGCGAGCCGCCTTGCGATGTAGAGGCCAAGCCCGGTGCCGCCGGGCTCGTTGGGATCGACCCGCCCGAACTTCTCGAAAATCCGTTCCTGGTCCTCGGGCGCGATGCCCTTGCCCTGGTCGGCAACCACCACCGCGGCGAGATCGCCCTCGCGCTCGGTGCGAATCCAGACCTGGCCGCCCTCGGGCGTGTAGCGGATCGCGTTGCCGAGCAGGTTGACCAGAACCTGAAGCGCGCGGGTAAAATCGCCGGTGGCCGGCAGCGTCTCGTCGTGCGCCGGCGCGTCGATGCTGACGTTGTGCGCGCCGGCGCGAACAGCGAACAGACCGGCGGCGCGGCGGGCGATGTCGGCGAGGTCGATCGGCTCCGCCTCCGGCGTGAAATCGGGCCGCTCGATCGCCTGGAGATCGACAAGATCGTCCACCAGCGCCAGCAAGTGACGCCCGGCACTCGCGATGTCGGCGGCGTAGCTCGCATAATTCTCATCGAGCGGGCCGGCGCGCTGGCTGCGAATCCGCTCGGCATTGTCGACGATCTCGGCGAGAGGCGTACGCAGCGCCGCGTCGAGCCGGGCGGCGAAGGCGCCGGAATTGACCGGCGGCTCGTCGGCCGGCGGCGGCGCCTGCTCGACGCGGCCGCCCACCGCGCCGCCGCGAAAGCCGGCGAAGCGGCCCATGCCGTCGATCAGCGGAACGGCGGAAAGATGGTAGCGTCCCTGGCGCCCGGCCCGCAGGTCCGCCACCTGGCCGTCGAAGGCGGTGTGACCCGCCAGCGCGGCGAGGATCGGAAGCGCGCCGTCGGCGCTCTCGCGGAAGCGGAAGATGCGGGTGAGCGGCTGGCCGATCAGATCGCCGAGGGGCCGGCCGATCGCGGCGACGCCGGCGGTGGAGACCTGGGTGAGACGAAGCTGGTCGTCGGTCTCCCAGGTCCAGTCGGCCGCGGCGCGCAGGAAATCGTTCTCGCGGCCAATGTCGGCGCTTGGCGTGGGCTGCGGCGCCCGCAAGCGCCAGCCGGTGATCGAGAGGGCGACCTCGTCTCCCTCCGGCACGGCGCGGATCCAGAGGTCAAGATCGCGATCGCCATCGGCGGCGATCGCCGCGCGCGAGACGGTGATGCCGAGCCGGCGCGCGAGCCGGGCGAGCGCGGCGATCTGCGGCACCGCGAGCGGCCCGTCGGCGCGCCCGCCCGCCCCTGCGTTGAGGGCGGCGAGCGGCGGATCGGCCGCGATCAGCCGGCCCTCCGCGTCGACGCGCCCGGTGACCGGTCGATCCTCGTCGGTCGCCGTGCTCATGCTGCCTCCGCCGAGGCGCGAGCGCGGGTGGAGATGCGCGCCACGTTGGCGCGATAGGCCGGATCGGCCTGCCACAGCCGCAGGATGTCGCGCGCGCTGGCCTCGTCCAGCGTGTCGAACAGTTCGAGCTGGCTCGCCGCCGTCTCCTCCTCGGTGCCGTCGAGCAGCGGGCCGCGGCTCGCGAGCGCGAGCAGGATTGCCGCGGCGGCGGGACGGTCGAGCGTGGCGGCGCGTAGCAGCAGCGCCGGGCCGCGCCCGCGCGGGTCGGAGAGCACCTCCCACACCGCGCCGCCTTCCAGCGCGCAGCGCACGGCGAGGCCCGCGATCAGCAGCGGCAGCATCCCTTCCTCCAGCGCGCGGGCGAGCAGCGCGCCGTCGAGACGCCCGAGCCGGTCGAGCCACCGCATGAGGCGAAGCGCGCGCGCCTCCATCGTCTCGCCTTCGTCATAGGCGGCGATCAGCGCGGTTGCGGCCTCCTCGACCGCCGCATCGACGCCCGCGGCCTGGTGGTGCTGGACGATGTAATGACGAAGCGCCGCCGCGACGCGCCAGACGAGGCGGTGCTGAAGCTCGGCGGGCAGCTCGACCCGGCCGAGCAACGGCTCCTGGAAGCGGTCGAAGCGGCGGGCGCGGGCGATGACGAGTTCCATCGCCTCGGCGGCGACCTCGTCGTCCTCGTCGCGGACAAGATCGTGGAGGATGTCCGCGTCGCCGCGCGCGTTGGCGGTCCAGAAGCGATGCTCCTCAGCGCGGCGGACGAGGATGGCGGTCAGCTCCGGGTCGCGCAGCGCCTGCGCGCGATCGAGAATCGGCGCGGCGATCGGCACGTGCGCGGAGGACAGCGCGGCATTGAGTGCGGCGTTGCCCTCGAAATGCGCGGCAAGGCGCGCGCGCAAATCGTCCTCGATCGCGGCGACGAGCTGGGCGAGCAGGCGCGCGGCGGTGATACGCTGCCACTCGGTAAGGCGCGCCTGGTCCGGCAGCAAAAGATCGGTCGCGGCGACGGCGAAGCGCTCGCGGGCCGCGGCGAGCAGCAGCCGCGCGGCATCGCTTGGTTTACGGTGATCGTTCGCTCGCGGCTCGGCCATGATCCGGCCTTAGCGCCGGCCGGGTTAAGCTGTCGTTAGCCGCTTTCGCCCGTCCCGATGCGGGACACACGGTGCGCCTGACGCTGCGCCCAGAAGAAGGAGGCGACGGAATAGCCCGCCAGCGCCGCGAGGCCGGCGGTCCACTGGCCGAAGACGGCAAAGGGAAGCATCAGCCAGGCGAGGCCCTTGCGCTCGGCGAGGAAGACGATGCCGCGGACCGGGTGGCCGCGCACCTCGACGCCCTGCGCGAGGAGGAAGGCGATGGGCAGCGCAGCGAGGAGCATTGTTCCCCAGCCGTCGAACTCGGCCCGGCTCGCGCCGAGGCCGAGCAGCGCGAGGCCGGCGAAGACGGGAAGAAGATGGGACCACCAGCTCTGCTCCGCCTCGCCCTCCATGCGCACGCGCGCGAGCCGCACCGCGGCGCCGTCGAGCGGGGTCGCGAGCAGGGTCAGCACCAGGCCCGTCCAGAGCCAGTGAAACGCGAAGGCCGCCGCGCCGAGCGCGGTGAGACCGAGCGCGAGGTAGCCGGGCGCCCACGCCCCGACCGGACTCGCGATCAGGAGCAGAGCCAGAAGCCGCTCGACCGGCGCGAGTGCCCGCTCCGCCCAGCCGACGCCGGAAGCATTCGCGGCGGCGAGAATGTCGCGTTCGAGCGCGGCGAGGTCCTCCGCACTGTCGAGGATGGCGACCGGCCCGTCCGCCGCGATCTGGCTCGCGCCGTGCTGGAGAACGCGGCGCAGCAGGGTGGATTGCAGGTCCCAGTCGCGCAGCATCGCGACCGTCTCGTGGAGCAACGCCCCGTCGAGCGCCGCCGCGCCGGCCCAGCGGCTGTGGCCGTCGATCCGCTCGTAGATTTCGCCGCGTCCCGCGTCGGGCACGGAAAGCACGACCGGTCCCTCGGCGCGGGCGAGCGCGGCAAGCATGTGCGCCTCGACGATCGCGCCGTCGGCGAGGAGGATCAGCCGGTCGCTCGCCTCCGTCGCTTCCGCCGCTTCCTCGGCGCTACGCACGAGGCGGACGGGCAGCCGCTCGCGCCGCAGCCGCTCGAGCGCCGCGGCGAGATCGGCGGGCATCCGCTCGGCGAAGACCAGGATCCGGGTCGCGCCCGCGGCCGCGGCGAGCCGGACCTGGCGCTCGACCACCGTCCGCCCCGCGAGCGGCAGCGCGGCGCACAGGACAGCCGGCTCCGCCGATTCGTGATACGCGGCGATGAGTGCGGCCAGCGCCACCTCGCTCCCCCTTGTCCAAAAGGCAGCGGAGCCTAGGCGCGCGCACGCGCGCTTGCAAAGCGGCTCGTCGCGGCAGTCCTACGCGCCGGCGAAATCGTCGATCGCCGCGGCGATCTCGCGCAGCACGACCGGGTCGCTGGGGGCGCCGGTGAGCGCTTCGTGGGCAAGCGCGGCGAGCCCCGTCGCGCCGAAGCTCGCGGCGAGGCTCCTCAGGCGGCTGGCCGAATTGATCCAGTTGGCGTCGCAGCGCGCGCGACGCATCAGGTCGAGCTGCCGCGCGGCGCTCTCGATGAAGGCGCTCCGCAACTCGTCCAGAAGCTCGGGGTCCGCGCCAACGGCCGCCGCCAGCGATGCGTTCAGGGCTCCGGGATCATAGACCATAGGTGTGCCGGTTAAGCCGGGGCGCGTTAACGGGGCGTTTCATCCCCGGCCCGAAGTGGTACAAAGGGCCATGAGCATCGGGGCAGAGCGCGCCATGGCGCAGCAGCCGGACGGGGGAAGCCCGGAGACGGAAGAATATGTCTCCGGGGTGGTGCCCTTCCAGGTCGAATCGGTGGAAGAAGAGGCTCCGGCTTCGCCCGCCTGGGGCGTTCGCCTGTTCGCCGGCGCGCTGGCTCTCGCCGCGCTCGGCTGGCTCGGCTTTTCGGCCTATGGCCTCGTCGTCGAGGGATATCCGGCGACGCCCTCGGCCTGGTCGGCCTGGATCGCGACGACGAGCGCGCCGCTCATCCTGCTCACCATGCTCTGGATCGCCTTCGGCCGGACCTCGCGTCGCGAGACGGCGCGTTTCGTCGCCGCGCTCGCCGCCATGCGGCGCGAGAGCGAGGCGCTCGAAAACGTGCTCGCCATCGTCGGCAGCCGAATCGCGGCGAACGGCGCGGCGCTGAGCGACGAGGCGGCGCGGCTGATGGCGCTCGGCGACGAGGCGGCGGACCGGCTCGGCCGGGTGACCCAGCATATCGCGCGCGAGAGCGCCGAACTGGAGCGTAGGGCGCAGGCGCTCGACAGCGCCGCCGGCAACGCGCGCATCGATCTCGGCGTGCTGATGAGCGACCTTCCCAGCGCCGAGGCGCAGGCGCGCGCCGCCGCCGAGGCGCTGCGCGCGGCGGGGCTTGCCGCGCACGAACAGGCGGCCGCGCTCGAAGGACATATCGCGGCGCTGACCGCGCGCAGCCGCGAGGTGGACGAGGCCGTCGGCGGCGCGGCGCAAAGGCTCGGCGCGCAGATCGCGCGGATCGAGACCGGTGCGAGCGCCGCGCACGAGCGGATGGATCAGGCCGCCGCCCAGCTCAACGCCGCCGTGGACGGCGCGATGGCGCGCGCCTCCGAATCGGTCGAACAGACCCGTGCGAGCCTCGACGCGCAGGGCCAGGCGATGCTGGCGATGGTCGAGCAGGCGCGCGCCGCGCTGGACCAGGCGGGGAGCGAGGCTGGCACCGCGCTCGCGGACCGGATCGAATCGATCGCCAGCCGGGTCGCGGCGATCGCGGAAAGCCTCGCCGCGCAGGAGCAGGCCGGCACGGCCCTCGTCGAACGGCTGAGCGGCGAACTCGAAGGACTCGAGGCGCGGCTGCGGCAGGTGAGCGACACCGGCAACGAACATGGCGCGCGGGTCGCGCAGTCGATCGCCTCGCTGAACGACGCCGCGACGCGCCTCCACGCGGAGCTAGAATCGGGCAGCACCGCCTCGGGCGCGCTGATCGACCGCACCCACGAGGTGGCGGGCGCGCTCACGACCGTGTCGGAGCAGCTGCGCGGCCTGCTGGTCGCGGCGCTCGGCGACGTCGAGGGCCAAGCGGCACGGACGAGGGACGCGGTGAAATCGGTCGTCCCGGCGATGGACGAAGTGCGCGCCTCGGCGGCGGAGGCCGCGCGCTCGCTCGCCGAGGGCGAGTCGAGCGTGTCCCGCCAGCGCGAGGCGATCGAAGCCATCGCCGCGGCGGCGCAGCAGGCGCTCGAACATCTCGGCTCGGCCGACCAGGCCGCGGGCCGGCTGTCGCAGGCCACGGGGCCACAGCTCATCGCCCAGCTCGTGCGCGTGCGCGAGGCGGCGAACCAGGCCGCAACCCACGCGCGCGAGGCGATCGCCTCGGCAATTCCCGAGAGCGTCGCGGCGCTCGCGAAGGCGAGCCGCGAGGCGATTTCCGATGCCGTCGGCCGTCCCGTCGAGGAGCAGCTCGGCGAGATCGCCTCGGCCTCCGAGCGCGCTACGGAAGCGGCGCGGGCCGCAAGCGAACGGCTCACCCGCCAGCTCATCACGCTCACCGAGACCGCGAAGGCGGTTGAGGAGCGGATCGCCGAGGACCAGGCGCGGCGCGAGGAGGAGGAAGCCAACGCGCTCAGCCGCCGCGTTTCGCTGCTGATCGAAGCGCTCAATTCGACGGCGATCGACGTCAACAAGCTGCTCTCGAACGAGATCGCGGACAGCGCCTGGGCCGCCTATCTCAAGGGCGATCGCGGCGTGTTCACGCGCCGCGCGGTGCGGCTGCTCGAATCGAAGGAGGCGCGGGAGCTGCAGCGCCGCTACGAGGAGGACAGCGACTTTCGCGAGCAGGTCAACCGCTACATCCACGATTTCGAGGCGATGCTGCGCCGTGTTCTCGCCGAGCGCGACGGCGGGACGCTCGGCGTCACGCTGCTCTCCTCCGACATGGGCAAGCTCTACGTCGCCCTCGCCCAAGCGATCGAGCGGCTGCGGCGCTAGGGGTTCCAGCCCATCGTGTTGGCGTCGATCCAGCCATAGATGTAGTTGGCGTAGAAGATCGCCATCAGGATTGCCGAGACGATGGTCGTGCGAAGCACGACGCGGCCGAAGCGGAAGTTGACCGGCGCGCTTTCGGCATGGCCCGGCTCGGGCCGGGTTCCCACCTCGTCATGCGTGCGCACGCCGAAGGGCAGCACCACGAACAGCGTCATCGTCCAGAACAGGAGGTAGATGGCGAGGATCGAGGTCCACTTCATGCGTCCACCCTCAGGATGGTGACCGAGACCAGCGGCTTCTCGCCGGTCCAGTCGGTCGCGCAGCGGCGCACCGCGAGCCGCACCTCCTCGCGCAGCTTCTCGGTACTGCCGGAGGCGCGCTCCGCCGCCGCCTCGGCCGCCCGCCGCGCCTCGAAAAGGAAGTCGGCGCGATCCGCCTCGACCGCAACGCCGTGCGGGTCGATGCCGATCTCGCCGGCGAGCCGGTCCGCCGCATCGAGCGGCACCGCGACCGCGATCACCCCGGCATAGGAAATACGGCGGCGCTGATTCATCGTCTCGCCGTCGGCCGGGAGGATCACGTCGCCGGCGAGGACGAGCCGGCCGACATGCTCCTCGGAAATCTTCTCCGGCCCGTTCGGGGCCAGGCGGATGAGGTCGCCGTTCTTCTGGACGATACCGTGCGGGATGCCGCGGGCGCGGGCGAAGCGCGCCTGCTCGGCCATGTGCCGCATCTCGCCATGGACCGGCACGATCATCTGCGGCCTGATCCATTCGTACATGGCGGCAAGCTCGGGGCGGCCGGGATGGCCGGAGACGTGGACCGGCGCCTGCCGATCGGTGATCATCTCGATGCCGCGCTCGGCGAGCGCGTTCTGGATGCGGCCGATGGCGATTTCGTTGCCCGGGATCTGGCGCGAGGAGAAGACGACCAGATCGCCCGCCTCGAGCCTGAGCGGATGCTGCTCGAAGGCGATGCGCGAGAGCGCGGCGCGCGCCTCGCCCTGCCCGCCGGTGGCGACGATCATGACCTCGCGCCGTGGCAGCTTCATCGCGGTCTCGAAATCGATGACTTCAGGGAAATCAGTGAGATAGCCGACGCTCTTCGAAACGCGCAGGATGCGATCGAGGCTGCGGCCGGCGATGCAGAGCCGGCGGCCGGTGTCTTGCGCGACATGGCCGAGCGTCTTCAGCCGTGCCGCGTTCGACGCGAAGGTGGTGACGAGCACCCGCCCCTCGGCCCCGCGAATCACCTCGTCCAGCCCCTCGCGCACGCCGAGTTCGGAGCCCGACGGCGATTCGTTGAACACGTTGGTGGAATCGCAGACGAGCGCGAGCACGCCCCGATCGCCGATCGCGGACAACTCGGCGGCGGTCGAGGGCGCGCCGATCTGTGGACTGTCGTCGAGCTTCCAGTCGCCGGTGTGGAAGACGCGCCCATAGGGCGTGTCGATCAGCAGCGCGTTGCCCTCCGGAATCGAGTGGGCGAGCGGCACATAGGTGAAGCCGAAGGGGCCGAGCCGGAAGCTGCCCGACATCTCGACAGTGTTCAGCTCGATCTCGTCGAGCAGCCCCTCCTCCTCGAGCTTCCCGGCGATCAGCCCGGCGGTGAAGGGCGTGGCGTAGAGCGGAACGCCGAGATCGCCGGCGAGATAGGGGATCGCGCCGATATGGTCCTCGTGGCCGTGGGTTAGGACGATGCCGAGCAGGTCCTCGCGCCGCTCCTCGATGAAGGAAAGGTCGGGCAGCACCAGCTCGACGCCGGGATAGGGCGGGTCGGCGAAGGTCATGCCGAGATCGACCATCACCCATTTGCCCTGGCAGCCGTAGAGATTGACGTTCATGCCGATCTCGCCGGACCCGCCGAGCGCGAGGAAGAGAAGTTCGTTTCCGGGTTTCATGTCTGTGCTTTGGTCAATCTTCTTCGCCGCTCCGCGAGAGGGGGAATCCAGCCGGGAAGGAGGCTGGCTTCCCGCCTTCGCAGGAAGGGATTGCTAGGTGATCGAACGGCTCCGCGCATGAAGCAGCGCGAGACCCTGAATCGTCAGATCGCTTTCGATCGCGTCGAAAATGTCGGTGTGGGCGTCGAACAGGGTGGCGAGGCCCCCGGTGGCGACGACCTTGGCCGGACGGCCGATCTCCGCCTTCATCCGCGCGATCAGCCCCTCCATCATCGCGACATAGCCCCAGTAGATGCCGATATGCATCTGGCTTTCGGTGGTGCGGCCGATCACCGAGCGGCTCTCCGGCGCCTCGATCGCGACCTTGGGCAGCTTCGCGGCGGCGCTGACCAGCGCGTCGAGCGAAAGGTTGATGCCCGGCGCGATGATCCCGCCCTTGTAGGCGCCGGTGAAGTCGACATGATCGAAGGTCGTGGCGGTGCCGAAATCGACCACGATGAGGTCGCCCTCGTAGAGTGCGTGCGCCGCGATCGCGTTGAGCGCGCGGTCGGCGCCGACATTCTGCGGCTCCTCGACGTCGAGCGCGATCGGCCAGGCGGCCGCGCCCTCCCCCGCCACCAGCGGCGCGACCCCGAAATATTTGGTCGCGAGCACCTCCAGATTGTGCAGCGCGCGCGGCACCACCGTGCCGATGACGACGCCGGTGACGTCCGACTTCGCGAAGCCTTCGAGCGCGAAGAGCTGGAGCAGCCAGACCGCATATTCGTCCGCCGTGCGCCGGAGATCGGTCGCGATCCGCCAGCGGCCGCGAACGACGCCATCCTCGAGCAGGGCGAAGACGATGTTGGTGTTGCCGGCGTCGATGGCGAGAAGCATGGCGTGTTACTAGCGGCGCGACCGCGCCTTGGCGAGCTTCAGATGAGGAACACGTCGCCGGCGTGGACGAGCCGGACCTCGCCGCCCGGGAGGCGGAGCCGCAGCGCGCCGCTTTCGTCCAGTCCCTCGAACGTCCCCCGCGCCTCGCCCGCCGCCAGCGGCGTGCTCAGGGCATAAGCGGCGGCGAGCCAGGCCTCGCGCACCGGCGAAAGCCCTTCCGCCCGCCAGCGCCCCAGCCAGCGTTCAAAAATCGGGGCAAGGCGCGTCAGGAATGCGTGCGGCGCCGGGGCGCGGCCGGCGAGCGCGGCGACGCTGGTCGCCGGGCGATCAGGCAGGTCGGGATGGCCGGCGAGGTTGACGCCAAAGCCGATCACCACCGCATCGTCCCGCCGTTCGAGCAGGATGCCGGCGAGCTTCGCGCCCTCGACGAGGAGGTCGTTCGGCCACTTGATCCGCACCGCCCCCTCCCCGCCCGGGCCGGGCACAGGCAGCAGCGGCGCGACCGCCTCGTGCAGCGCGACGGCGGCGACGAGCGCCAGCGTCGCGGCCGACGGGTCGCCGGGCTGGATGCGCACCAGCGTGCTCGCATAGAGATTGCCGGGCGGCGAGGCCCAGGCGCGCCCCTGCCGTCCCTTGCCGCCGCTCTGCCGGTCGGCGCGCAGCCACAGCCCTTCCGCCGCCCCGTCCGCCGCCAGCGCCGCGACATCGTCGTTGGTGGACCCGGTTTCGGGGACGCTGCGCAGCTCGATCATGCCTCACCCAATCGCTCGCCCCGCGCGAGCGGTTGCCTGCCTGGACCTGGCTCGTTTTCGCCGGGCGAGCGTCGATTGCCGGCCCCTACCCCCCGGTCGTGAACAGGGTGTCCGCGGCGATGGTGGTGGCGTAGTCGAGCGGGCCGATGGCGAGATAGCCGAGCGGCGAGACGAACAGCGCCGCCGCCACGGCCAGCACGGCCGTCACCGGATCGCGCGTCGGGGCATAGGCCGGCGCGGGATCGTCGAAGAACATCGTCTTGACGATCATGATGTAATAGAAGGCGCTGATCACCGAGGTGGCGATCGCCACTGCCGCCAGCCAGGTGAGATCCGCCGCCACCGCCGCGTTGAACACCACGAACTTCGGCCAGAAGCCGAACAGCGGCGGAATGCCGGCGAGGCTAAACATGAAGATCATCATGCCGAACGCCATCCACGGCCGCGTGCGCGCAAGGCCCGCGAGCGAGGCGATCGTCTCGATCGGCTGGCCGTCTTGATCGCGCATCCGCAGCACGATCAGGAAGGCGCCGAAGGTCATCACGATATAGACCGTCATGTAGAACAGGACGGCCGCGACCCCGTCCGGCGTGCCGGCGGCGAGGCCGACCAGCGCGAAACCGACATTGTTGATCGAGGAATAGGCGAGCAGCCGCTTGATGTTCTTCTGCGCGATCGCCGCGACGCCGCCAAGGACGGTGGAGGCGAGCGCCATGAAGATGATCATCTGCCGCCAGCTCTCCGTCGCCGGGCCGGTCGCCTCGACCAGCACGCGCGCGATCATTGCCATGGCGGCGAGCTTCGGCGCGGTGGCGAAGAAAGCGGTGATAGGCGTCGGCGCGCCCTGGTAGACGTCCGGCGCCCACATGTGGAACGGCACCGCGCTGATCTTGAAGGCGAGGCCGGCGAGCAGGAAGACGAGGCCGAACAGCTCGCCGGTCGAAAGCCCGTCGGCGAGGCCGGCGGCGACGTCGCCGAACAGGGTGCTGCCGGTGAAGCCGTAGAGCAGAGAGATGCCGTAGAGGACGAGGCCGCTCGCGAGCGCGCTCAGCACGAAATATTTGAGCCCCGCCTCGGCCGAGCGCGTGTCGTCGCGGCGGAAGGCGGCGAGCACGTAGAGTGCGAGGTTCTGCAGCTCGAGGCCGACATAGAGGGTGAGCAGATCGGTCGCCGAGACCATGATCCCCATGCCGACGGCCGCGAAGAGCACCAGCACAGGCAGCTCGACCTTGAGGTCGCCCGCGCGGCCGAACCAGCCCGCGGCGGCGAGCAGCGAGGCGCCGGCCGCGGCGTAGATCACGACCTTGGCGAAGGCGGCGAAGCTGTCGCCGGCGAACATGCCGGAAAAGGCGGTGTCGCCCGCATCGCCGATGCCGGGCAGGAGGAACGCGGCCGCGACGAGGACGAGCACGGCGAGCCAGGTCGCGACCTTGCCGGCGCGATCGCCCGCCCAGGCGGCGACGAGCATCAGCACGATGCCGCTCAGCGCCAGCACTTCCTCGGGAAGAACGATGAAAAGATCGTGGGCGAGCATCAGTGGGTCCCCTCGCCTTCATGGGCGGCGGCAGCGGACGGTGCGGGATGGCCCGGCGTCACCTGCGCATCGCCGGCGGGCGCCGATGACGCGATCCGCTCGACCAGCACGGCGACGTCGTCGCGCATCGGCGCGAGGAAGCTTTCCGGATAGACGCCCATCCACAGCACCACGGCCGCGATCGGGGCGAACATCGCCCATTCGCGCCAGCTGAGGTCGGGCATCGCGGCGGCCTCGCTGGTGCGCGCGGTGCCGAACGCCATCTGCCAGTAGAGAAGCAGCATATAGGCGGCGCCGAGGATGATGCCGGTGGTCAGCACCAGCGCCGCCCAGCTCGAGGCCTGATAGCTGCCCACCAGCGCCAGGAACTCGCCGACGAAGCCCGACGTGCCCGGCAGGCCGACCGAGGCCATGGTGAACAGCATGAAGACCAGCGCATAGCCCGGCATGTTGTTCGCAAGGCCGCCATATTTGGCGATCTCGCGGGTGTGCATCCGGTCATAGACCACGCCGACGATGAGGAAGAGCGCGCCCGAGACGAGGCCGTGCGAGAGCATCACGATCAGCGCGCCGTCGATCCCCTGCGGGCTGAAGGAGAACACCCCGGCGGTGACGAAGGCCATGTGCGCGACCGACGAATAGGCGATCAGCTTCTTCATGTCCTCCTGCACCAGCGCGACGAGGCTGGTGTAGACGACGGCGACCATGGCGAGGCCGAGCATCAGCCAGTGGAGCTGGGCCGAGGCGTCCGGGAACATCGGCAGCGAGAAGCGCACGAAGCCATAGCCGCCGAGCTTCAGCAGCACGCCGGCCAGGATCACCGAGCCCGCCGTGGGCGCCTGCACGTGCGCGTCGGGAAGCCAGGTGTGGACCGGCCACATCGGCAGCTTCACCGCGAAGCTGGCGAGGAAGGCGAGGAACAGCAAAGTCTGCGCCTCGGGCGGGAAATCGGTAACGAGCAGCTCGGGGATCGAGGTCGTGTGGGCGTAGTTCACCATCCACAGCATCGCCACCAGCATCAGCACCGAGCCAAGCAGCGTGTAGAGGAAGAACTTGTAGGCCGCGTAGATGCGGTCCGCCCCGCCCCAGATGCCGATGATCAGGTACATCGGCACCAGCGTCGATTCGAACAGGACGTAGAAGAGGAAGATGTCTTGCGCCATGAAGACGCCGAGCATCAGCGTCTCCATGACGAGGAAGCAGGCCATATATTCCGGCACGCGGTTCAGGATCGCCTCCCAGGAGGCGGCGATGCAGATCGGCATCAGGAAGGCCGTGAGCATGATCAGCATCAACGCGATACCGTCGATCCCGAGCGCCCAGGCGAAGTAGCGGCCGAAGATCGGCACGTTCTCGGCGAACTGCCACTGCGGCCCGCCGACCTCGAAATTGAGCCAGAGGCCGATGCACAGCGCGAACGTCACCAAAGTGGTGATCAGCGCCACCCAGCGCGCGCCCTTCGCATTGGTGAGCAGGCAGGCGACCGCGCCGATGACCGGCAGCGCCAGGATCACGGAAAGGATCGGAAATCCGGCCATTATCGCGTCATTGCCCAGGTGGTCGCGGCGGCGACGCCGAGCAGCATCACCAGCGCGTAGGTGTATACATAGCCGGACTGGAGCCGCGCGGTGAGGCGCGTGCCGGCGACGATCGTGGCCGCGACGCCGTCGGGCCCGAAGCGGTCGATCGTTCCCTTGTCGCCCCGCTTCCAGAGGATGCGGCCGAGCGCGACGGCGGGCCGCACGAAGATCGCGTTATAAAGCTCGTCGAAATACCACTTGTTGAGCAGGAAGCGGTACAGCACGCCGAAGTAGGACACGAACGCGGCCGGGAAGGCGGTGTTGCGGATATAGGCGTAGAAGGCGATCGCGAAGCCGATCAGCATCGCGAAGGTGGCCGACAGCTTCGCCCAGCCCGGGATGGCGTGCGCGGCATGGGCGAGATGCTCGTTGAAGACGAGGCTGCCCGCCCAGAACTCGCCAGCGCCCTCGGCGCCGATGAACCAGTGCTCGAAGACGTAGCCGGCGAGCAGCGCGCCAACGGAGAGCACGCCGAGCGGCAGCAGCATCGTCCACGGGCTCTCGTGCGGGTGATAGCCACCGGTGCCCTCGGAAATCCCGGCCGCGCCCACCTCGCCGGCGTGGGTGTCGTGGCGGGCATCCTCATCGGCCGGATGGTCGCCATGCAGCGCGTGCTGGATATGCTCCGAGGCCGCCCAGCGCGGCTGGCCGAAGAAGGTGAGGAAGACGAGCCGCCAGGAATAGAAGCTGGTCAGCAGCGCGGCGAACACGCCGATGAAGAAGGCGAAGCCGCCGATGCTCGTCCCGCTCGCGAAGGCATGTTCGATGATCGCGTCCTTCGAATAGAAGCCGGCGAAGCCGAACACGCCCGCGATGCCGACGCCGGTGATCGAGAGCGTGCCGATCGTCATCGCCCAGAAGGTGAGCGGGATGTGCCCGCGCAGGCCGCCGTAGAAGCGCATGTCCTGCTCGTGATGCATGGCGTGGATCACGCTGCCGGCGCCGAGGAAGAGCAACGCCTTGAAGAAGGCGTGGGTGAACAGGTGGAACATCGCCGCGCCATAGGCGCCGACGCCGGCGGCGAAGAACATGTAACCGAGCTGCGAGCAGGTCGAATAGGCGATCACCCGCTTGATGTCGTTCTGTACCGTGCCGACGGTGGCCGCGAACAGCGCGGTCGCGGCGCCGACGAAGGTGACGACCGCCATGGCGGTGGCGCTCGCCTCGAACATCGGCGAGAGGCGGCAGACCATGAACACGCCCGCCGTGACCATCGTCGCGGCGTGGATCAGCGCGGAGACCGGGGTCGGACCCTCCATCGCGTCGGGAAGCCAGGTGTGCAGGCCGAGCTGCGCCGACTTGCCGCACGCGCCGATGAACAGCAGCAGACAGATCAGCGTCATCGTATCGACCCGCCCGCCAAGGAACCCGATCGTCGATCCGGCCATGGACGGCGCCGCCTCCAGGATCGCGGGAATCGAGATCGTTCCGAAGACGAGGAAGGTCGCGAAGATGCCGAGGCTGAAGCCGAAGTCGCCGACGCGGTTGGCGATGAACGCCTTCATCGCCGCCGCGTTGGCGCTCGGCTTGTGGTACCAGAAGCCGATCAGCAGGTAGGAGGCGAGACCGACGCCCTCCCAGCCGAAGAAGAGCTGGACGAGATTGTCCGCCGTCACCAGCATCAGCATCGCGAAGGTGAACAGCGACAGATAGGCGAAGAAGCGCGGCTGGCTGTCGTCCTCCGCCATGTAGCCCCAGCTGTAGAGATGGACGAGCGCGGAGACGCTCGTCACCACCACCAGCATCACCGAGGTCAGCGCATCCACGCGCAACGCCCAGTCGACCTGCAGCCCGGCGGAGTGGATCCAGCTCAGCACGGGATGGACCTCGGCCTGCGCGGTGCCGGTCAAAAAGCCGATGAAGATCGGCCAGGACAGCGCGCAGGAAACGAACAGCGCGCCGGTCGTGACCAGCTTCGCCGGAACCTTGCCGATCGCACGGTTGCCCAGCCCGGCGATGATCGCCGCGGCCAGCGGAAGGAAGACGATCGCCTGGATCACAGGGCCGCCTCCTCACGGACGGGGGTCAGGCAATGATGCACGTTCACCCCTTCATCTGGTTGATGTCGTCAACCGCGATCGTGCCGCGGTTGCGGAAGTAGATGACGAGAATCGCAAGGCCAACGGCGGCCTCGGCGGCGGCGACGGTCAGCACGAACATCGCGAACACCTGGCCCACCATGTCGCCGAGGAAGGCCGAGAAGGCGACGAGGTTGATGTTCACCGCCAGCAGGATCAGCTCGACCGCCATCAGGATGATGATCACGTTCTTGCGGTTGAGGAAGATACCGAGCACGCCGAGCACGAACAGGATCGTGCCGACCGCGAGATAATGTCCGAGGCCGATCACAGCTCCACCCCCTGCCCGACCGCTGGTTGCTTCAGCACCACCGCTTGCTCCGGCCGGCGGCGGACCTGCGCCGCGACCTTCTGCGGCCGCGTGTCCTTGCGCTGGCGCTGCGTGAGCACGATCGCGCCGATCATCGCGACGAGGAGCACGAGACCGGCGACCTCGAAGATGAACAGATAGCGCGAGTAGAGCACCTGCCCCAGCGCCTCGATATTGGTCCGGTCAGTCGCGATCGGCGCGGCGCGCGCCGCCGGCCCGATCTCGCCCGCGTTCCACGCGACGACGGTGAAGACGATCTCGGCGAGCAGGATGCCGGCCAGGCCGAAACCGAGCGGCCAGTAGCGCGCGATGCCGGAGCGAAGCTCGGCGAAATCGACGTCGAGCATCATCACGACGAACAGGAACAGCACCGCGACGGCGCCGACGTAGACGATGATCAGCAGGAAGGCGAGGAACTCGGCCCCGAGCAGCACGAACAGCCCCGCGGCGTTGAAGAAGGCCATGATCAGCCACAGCACCGAGTGGACCGGGTTGCGCGAGGCGATCACCAGCACCGCCGAGCCGAGCGTGAGCGCGGCGAACATGTAGAAAGCGAGCTCGGCGATCATCGACCGCGCCTCCCGTCAAGAGCGAGCAGGCGGCCGCGTTCCCCATTCGCCGCGACGCCCCGCGCCGCGGTCCCCCTCCCCGCTCCGGGGAGGAAATTCGTGTCCGAATCTCGCATGGGCCGCCCCCTAGCGATACGGCGCGTCGGCCGCAATGTTCGCGGCCAGCGCGCGCTCCCAGCGGTCGCCGTTCGCGAGCAGCTTCGCCTTGTCGTAGATCAGCTCCTCGCGCGTCTCGGTGGCGAAATCCATGTTCGGCCCCTCGACGATCGCATCGACCGGGCAGGCCTCCTGGCAGAGGCCGCAATAGATGCACTTGGTCATGTCGATGTCGTAGCGCGTCGTGCGGCGGCTGCCGTCGACGCGCGGCTCGGCCTCGATCGTGATCGCCTGCGCGGGGCAGATCGCCTCGCACAGCTTGCAGGCGATGCAGCGCTCCTCGCCGTTCGGATAGCGGCGCAGCGCATGCTCGCCCCGGAAGCGCGGGCTGATCGGGTTCTTCTCGTAGGGATAGTTGATCGTCGCCTTGGGCTTGAAGAAGTACTTCAGCGTCAGCCAGTGCGCCTTGAGGAAATCCCAGAGCGTGAACGTCTTGATGTAATGGACGATCATATTCCTGCCGCCTCCCCGCCGGACCGAAGGGCGGCCGACACCCGAGACTGTCCGACGAACGATGAACCCGGGGCCGATCCGCATCCGGCCCAACGCATGACGGGGACGAAGCTCACCACGGCAGCATCCCCTGCGCGCGCAGCATCAGGTAACCCGACACCAGGAACACCCAGATCAGCGAGATCGGCAGAAACACCTTCCAGCCGAGCCGCATGAGCTGATCGTAGCGGTAGCGCGGCACCGTCGCCTTCACCCAGCTGAAGACGAAGAAGAAGCAGAAAATCTTCAGGAAGAACCAGAACAGGCCGGTGACGGTGGCGTTGAACAGGAAGTCGTAGAGCGGCGCCCAGTCGACCGGTGGCAGCCAGCCGCCCCAGAACAGGATCGCGTTCATGCCGCACATCAGCAGCACGTTGGCATATTCGCCGAGCCAGAAGAGCGCGAAGCTCATCGAGCTGTACTCGGTCTGGTAGCCGGCGACGAGCTCGCTCTCCGCCTCGGTGAGGTCGAAGGGCGTGCGCGCGGTCTCGGCCATCGCCGAGACGAAGAAGATCACCGCGAGCGGCAGCAGCAACGGGTTCAGCCCGAAGGCGTTGATCCAGCCAAAAATATGCCCCTGCTGGCCGGTGACGATGGCGGAAAGGTTGAAGCTCCCCGCCCAGAGGATCACCGGGATCAGCACGAAGCCGATCGACACCTCGTAGGACACCATCTGCGCGGCGGCGCGCAAGGCGCTGTAGAATGGATATTTCGAGTTGGACGACCAGCCCGAGATGATGACCCCGTAAACGCCGAGCGAGGAGATGCCGAGCAGGTAGAGCAGCCCGACATTAATGTCGGCGAGGACGACGCCGGCGCCGAACGGAATCACCGCCCAGGCGATCAGCGCGACCGTGAAGGTGACGATCGGCGCGATCAGGAACAGGCCGCGATTCGCGCTCGCCGGGATGATCGTTTCCTGCAGGAACACCTTGATGCCGTCGGCGAAGCTCTGGAGCAGGCCCCAGGGGCCGACCACGTTCGGCCCGCGCCGGAGCGCCATCGCCGCCCAGATCTTGCGGTCGGCATAGATGATCATCGCTACCGCCAGCATCAGCGGCAATGCGATCAGCAGAATCAGGATGAGGTTGGCGACGAACCAGCCCCAGCCGGTGCCGAGATAGAATTGGAAGAAGGCGGTCATAAGCCCTTCCCCTCAAGGGAGAGGGTTGCGCGAGGGTGTCGGGCGCTCGTGCCTGCTCTCGGCTGCCGAGTCCACTCGCCCCAGCCCTCTCCCCGGCGGGGAAAGGGAGAACAGGTCGCGCAGGACAAATATTCAGTCACTCCGCTGCCTCCGCGAAGTCCTGACCGTGCAGAAGCTCGGCCGAGCAGCGCTGCAGCGTCGGCGAGGAACGCGCGATCGGGTTGGTGAGGTAGAAGTCCTTGATCGGATAGGAAATCTCGGTCCCGGCCGGGATCTTCGGCGCGTCGAGCTTCGGCGGCGCCCATTCGAAGCGCAGCAGCCCCGGCTCGGCGAAGGCCGGATAGTCGGCGAACAGGCGCTCGCGCAGCTCGTGGAAGCTGTCGAACGGCAGCGTCACGCCGAGCACGTCGGAGAGCGCGCGCAGGATCGACCAGTCCTCGCGGGCGTCGCCGGGCGGATCGACCGCCTTCTCGCTATACTGGACGCGACCCTCGAGATTCACGTGGATGCCGTGCTTCTCGGTATAGGCCGCCGCCGGCAGGATCACGTCGGCGCCATGCGCGCCGCGGTCGCCATGATGGCCGATATAGACCTTGAAGCTCTTCGCGAAGGGCGCGAGGTCCGTCTCGTCGGCGCCGAGCAGGAACAGTAGCTTCGGCTTCGCCTCGACCAGCGTCGCCATCCCCTGCGGTTGCGCGTAGCCGAGCATCAGCGAGCCGGTCCGTGCCGCGGCGGTGTGCAGCACGTTGTAGCCGTTCCAGTCGCCGCCGTCCGGCGCCGCGCCCGGGCGGATCAGGTTCAGCGTCTTGACGAGCGCGAGGCTCCCCGCCTGCGCGCCCGGCACCTTCAGCGCCGCGCCGCCGACGATCACCGCCGGCCGCGCCGCGCCCTTGAACGCCTCCGTCACCGCCTTGGGCAGCTTTTGGAGCAGCGAGAGATCGTTGCCGAGCCATTCGACGCGATAGGCGAGATCGACCTCCGGCCCGATCGCGAACAGCTTCGCGCCGGCGCGCGCCGCCTTGCGGATGCGGGTGTTGACGAGGCTCGCCTCCCAGCGCGGGTTGGTCCCGACGAGGAGGATGACGTCGGCCGTCTCGATGCCGCCGATCGTCGTGTTGAAATTGACGGCGGCAAGGTTGCTCGCGTCATAGGCGATGCCGGCCTGCCGGCCCTCGAGCAGGTCGGACCCGAGCGCGTTCACCAGCCGCTTGGCGGCGTACATCGTCTCGACGTCGACGAGATCGCCCGCAACCGCGGCGACGCTCCCCTTCGCCTTCGCGGCAACCGAGGCGATCGCGGCGAACGCCTCGTCCCAGCCCGCCGCGCGGAGCTTGCCGCCCTCGCGGACCCAGGGCCGGTCGAGCCGGTTGCGGGTGAGGCCGTCGACCGCATGGCGGGTCTTGTCGCTCGCCCACTCCTCGTTCACGTCCTCGTTGAGGCGCGGCAGGGCGCGGAGCACCTCGCGGCCGCGCGAATCGAGGCGGATATTGGTGCCGACCGCGTCCATCACGTCGATGGCCGGCGTCTTGGTAAGCTCCCAGGGCCGCGCGTCGAAGGCGTAGGGCTTCGAGGTCAGCGCGCCGACCGGGCAGAGATCGACGACATTGCCGGAAAGCTCGCTGCCCAGCGCGCGCTCGAGGTAGGAGGTGATCTCCATGTCCTCGCCGCGGCCGATCGCGCCAAGGTCTTCCACGCCCGCGACCTGTTCCATGAAGCGGATGCAGCGCGTGCAGTGGATGCAGCGGGTCATGATCGTCTTGACGACCGGACCCATATATTTCTCGCCGACCGCCCGCTTGTTCTCGCGGAAGCGGTTGTGGCCGCGGCCATAGGCCATGGCCTGGTCCTGCAGGTCGCACTCGCCGCCCTGATCACAGATCGGGCAGTCGAGCGGGTGATTGATGAGCAGGAACTCCATCACGCCTTCGCGCGCCTTCTTCACCATCGGCGTGTTGGTGAAGATCTCCTGGTTGTCGGCGGCGGGCAGCGCGCAGCTCGCCTGAGGCTTGGGCGGCCCGGGCTTCACCTCCACCAGGCACATGCGGCAGTTGCCGGCGATGGCGAGGCGCTCGTGGTAGCAGAAGCGCGGTATCTCCTTGCCGGCGAGCTCGCACGCCTGGAGCACCGTCGCACCCTGCGGCACTTCGATTTCGACTCCGTCGACCTTGAGCTTGGGCATTGGAACTCCAGAGGACTGCCGCTCGCCGCGGCGCGCCTTGCCGTTAGACGCTAATGCGCCGTTTGGACAAGGGTGTAGGTGCCATTTTCGGCCCGGAAATCGGCCTACCGCGCGCTCGGCCCGGGTGCGCGCTGCCGGAACCGCCCGCTTCGCCCGCGGCGACCCAGCCGGAAGGCGACCGAAGCGCGGCTCAGCGCGCCGCGGTGCGGGCGGCGGCCGGGCCGCGCGAGAGCTTGTAAAGCGCCTCGGCGACGACGCCGCGCAGCATCGGCGCGCTGAACGTCACCCGCAGCCCCTGCTACATGCAGGGAGAAAGGCGCGGCGAGAGCGCGCCGATCGCGGCCGATTCCTCGCTGCTGCCCGGAGCGGCCGTGATCAGCCTGTGCGCGTCCGCCGGCGCGGCGCGCGCGACGCACTCTCCGAACCGGACGAGCGCGGCATCGAGCGGCGGGTTCACCCGCCCTCGGGCGCCGCCAGCGCGGGCCGGCCTTCGAAGCCCCCGGGCGCCGCGTTCGCGAAGTCGCGATTGTAGAGCGCTTCGAACAGCGCCCCGCGCACCAGCCGCGCATCGACCGGCGGATGCCCCTCGGGCAGGCAGCCGTCGTCGAGCAGGCGCAGAAACGCGTCGCTGTCCTCCGAGGGCGTCCCGCGCGAAATCAGATTGTCGACCTGCGCGCGCGCCGAACGGACCGAGCAGGTCGCCAGCCGCCGCACCAGCTGCACGGCCTGGGCGTCGGGCTGGGCTTGCGCGAGGACCGGCGCGGACGTCGCGGCGAGACCGGCGGCAGCGGCGAGGAAAATGATCGAGCGGGTCATCGGGCCATCTCCGAAGGCGCGAAACGAAGAACCCGATGCTACGCCTGCCCTCGCGCCACCGCAATCGGCTCCGGCCGGCTATTCGGCCGCTTCCAGCATCTGCCCCGCCGCCTTGCGCGCAGCGATGCGGCGCTCCAGCTCGGGGCGGAAGTGGCGGATGAGCCCCTGGATCGGCCAGGCGGCGGCGTCGCCCAGCGCGCAGATCGTGTGCCCCTCGACCTGCTTGGTCACGTCCCAGAGCTGGTCGATCTCCTCGACCTCGGCGTCGCCGGTGACGAGCCGCTCCATCACCCGCCACATCCAGCCCGTGCCCTCGCGGCAGGGGGTGCACTGGCCGCAGCTCTCGTGCCGGTAGAAATAGGAGATGCGGGCGATCGCCTTCACGATGTCGGTGGACTTGTCCATCACGATCACCGCGGCGGTGCCGAGGCCCGACTGAAGATCGCGCAGGCCGTCGAAGTCCATCGGCGCGTCGATGATCTGCGACGCCGGCACCAGCGGCACGGAGGAGCCGCCCGGGATGACGGCGAGCAGGTTGTCCCAACCGCCGCGAATGCCGCCGGCGTGGCGCTCGATCAGCTCGCGGAACGGGATGCTCATCGCCTCCTCGACCACGCACGGGCGTTCGACATGGCCGGAGATCTGGAAGAGCTTGGTGCCGCTGTTGTTCTCGCGCCCGAAGCTCTTGAACCAGGCCGCGCCGCGCCGGAGGATGGTCGGCGTCACCGCGATGCTCTCGACATTGTTGACCGTCGTCGGGCAGCCGTAGAGACCCGCGCCCGCCGGGAACGGCGGCTTAAGACGCGGCTTGCCGGGCTTGCCCTCCAGGCTCTCCAGCATCGCCGTCTCTTCGCCGCAGATATAGGCGCCGGCGCCGCGGTGGACGAAGATGTCGAAGTCGAAGCCGGACTGGCAGGCGTTCTTGCCGATGAGGCCGGCCTCGTAGGCCTCCTGCACCGCGGCCTCGAGCACCTTCGCCTCGAAGATGAACTCGCCACGGATGTAGATGTAGGCGGCGCGGCAGCGCATCGCATAGCCCGCGATCAGCGCGCCCTCGATCAGCTTGTGCGGGTCGTGGCGGATGATCTCGCGGTCCTTGCAGGAGCCGGGCTCCGATTCGTCCGCGTTGACGACCAGGAAATTGGGCCGCTTCGGATCCGGATTCTTGGGCATGAAGCTCCACTTCATGCCGGTCGGGAAGCCCGCGCCGCCGCGGCCGCGCAGGCCCGAAGCCTTGATCTCCTCGATGATCGAATCGGGATCGCGCGCGAGCAGCGCTTTCGTGTCGTCCCAATCTCCGCGCCGGCGGGCCGCGTCGAGCTGCCACGGCTGGAAGCCGTACAGGTTGGTGAAGATGCGATCCTTGTCTGCGAGCATCACTTTTTCCCGATCATCTTCTGCGCGGCCAGCACGAGAACCAGGGCCCCGATGAGGACGGCGGCGACCAGCGCCAATGTGATGGCGATCTTGAGCACTGCCAAGAGCGCCAGCGCGCCGAGCACCACGGCCAGGATGGCTATTGCCTGATTCCTATCCACGCGGCGGTGCCCCCGCATTCTGGCAGAATTCGGCGTCCGCGCGGTCCATCTCGCGCGGCGCCATCTGCGGCTCGACGAAGGCGTCGCGCGAGTCGACGACGATGTAGCGCTGCGACGGCCCGCCGCCCTGCGCGTACCGGCCGCACACGATCCTGACGCCATCGCTGGCGCTGCGGCGCGGCGAGGAGAAGACGATATCGGCCGGGTTGCCGAGCTTTTGGCGCACCAGTCGCTCCGCGGCGGAGACGTCGCCCTCGGGCAGCGCCTTCGGCGCCGCCATCGCATTGTTCGACGGCGCGGCGCCGTCCTGGCACGCGGCGAGCATCAGCCCGAGCAGGAGCGGGAGCGCCGCACGATTCACCATTCCCCCCGGTAATCGTGATTCTCGCGCTCCATCTCCTTGAGCGTCGTCGGGCCGCCGGCAGGGCACGAGGTCTTGCGGTCGATCTGCGGGCCGATCTTCGGCTGCCGCCCGTCGGCCAGTGCCTCGAGGATCGCGGTCATGCTCTCGAAGGTCAGGTCCTCGTAATTGTCGTCGTTAATCTGGACCATCGGCGCGTTCGCGCAGGCGCCGAGACATTCGACCTCGGTCAGCGTGAACAGGCCGTCCTCGGTCGTCTTTCCCTTCTTGAGGCCCCTGGCATAGCAGGCCGCCAGCACGTCGTCCGAGCCGCGCAGCATGCAGGGCGTCGTGCCGCACACCTGCACATTGTAGCGGCCGACCGGCTCGAGATTGAACATCGTGTAGAAGGTCGCGACCTCGACAGCGCGGATATAGGGCACGTCCAGATAGCGGGCGACATATTCGATCACCGGCGCCGGCAGCCAGCCCTGCGTGTTCGTCTCCGCGCCGACCTGGCGCTGGGCGAGATCGAGCAGGGGGATGATTGCGCTGCGCTGCCGCCCCTGCGGGTAGCGCGCCACGATCTGCCTCGCGCGCGCCTCGTTCTCCGAATTGAAGGCGAAATTGCCCCAGCGCTCGCGAAGCTCGGCGGAGTCCAGAACGCGTCTAGCGGCCATCGCGATTCCTTCCGTCGCCCGGCGCAACCGTCGTCACTGCCTCGATCGTCACCGGTCGCACTCCCCGAAGACGATATCCATCGCGCCGAGGATCGCGGTGACGTCGGCCAGCATGTGGCCCCGGGTCATGAAATCCATCGCCTGGAGATGGCTGAACGCGGTCGGCCGGATCTTCACGCGATAGGGTTTGTTGGTGCCGTCGCTGACCAGATAGATGCCGAACTCGCCCTTCGGGCTCTCGGTCGCGACATAGACCTCGCCCGCCGGCACGCGCAGCCCTTCGGTGAAGAGCTTGAAGTGGTGGATGAGGGCCTCCATCGAGGTCTTCATCTCCGCCCGGCGCGGCGGCGCGACCTTGCGGTCGTCGGTCAGCACCTCGCCGTCCGGCATCTCGTTGAGGCACTGCTTCATGATCCGCGCGGACTGGCGGACCTCCTCGCAGCGCACCATCATCCGGTCGTAGCAGTCGCCATTCGTTCCGACCGGAATGTCGAACTCCATCCGGTCATAGACTTCGTAGGGCTGGGCGCGGCGGATGTCCCAGGCGATGCCCGCGGCGCGGATCATCGGCCCGGAGAAGCCCCAGGCCAGCGCGTCCTCCTTCGAGACGACGCCGATATCGACATTGCGCTGCTTGAAGATGCGGTTGTCGACGACCAGCGACAGCGCGTCCTCGAACAGGCGAGGCAGGCGGTTGTCGAGCCAGTCGGCGATGTCGGCGAGCAGCTTCAGCGGCACGTCCTGGCGCACGCCGCCGGGGCGAAACCAGTTGGCGTGCATGCGCGCGCCCGACGCCCGCTCGTAGAAGTTCATCAGGTCTTCGCGCAGCTCGAACAGCCACAGGTTCGGCGTCATCGCGCCAACGTCCATGATATGGCTGCCGATGTTGAGCAGATGGTTCGAAATGCGTGTCAGCTCGGCGAACAGCACGCGCAGATATTTGGCGCGCGGCGGGATATCGAGGTCGAGCAGCTTCTCGATCGCGAGCACGAAGCTGTGCTCCATCGAGAGCGGCGAGACGTAATCGAGGCGGTCCATGTAGGGGAGCGCCTGCAGGTAGGTCTTATACTCGCACAGCTTCTCGGTGCCGCGGTGGAGCAGCCCCACATGCGGATCGACCCGCTCGACGATCTCGCCGTCGAGCTCGAGCACGAGGCGCAGCACGCCGTGGGCCGACGGGTGCTGCGGACCGAAATTGATCGTGTAGTTGGCGATCGCCGCCTCGCGCGCCTCGCGGACGCGCGTCGCGTCGAGCCGCTCCTCGGCGGCGCGATCGGCTAAGTCCTGGATACGCACGTCAATCATGGACCGTCACGCCTCTCCCCTGGGCTTGCGCGGCGCGCGTGGCTTGCGGGCCTTGGGCGATTCGCTCGCGGCGGCGGCATCGGGCTTGGGCGGCGCCGTCTTGCGGGCGCGCGGTTTCTGCGCCGTCGTCCTGGCCGCCTCGCTGTTGGCGCCCTCGCCGGCGCCGGTATCGGCCTTCGTCTCGGTCGTCTTGGGCGTGCCCGGTCCGGGCTTCGCCGGCGACTGCTTCGCGTCGGCCTTGGCGATCTCGTCGGCCTTCAGCGGCGTCGGCGCCCCCTTCTCCTCGGGCAGCTTCGCCTTCTCGTCGCCCGGCAGGACATATTCCGCGCCCTCCCACGGGGAGAGGAAGTCGAAATCGCGGAAATCCTGCGCCAGCCGCACGGGCTCATAGACGACCCGCTTCTGCTCCTCCGAGTAGCGCAGCTCGACATAGCCGGTGAGCGGGAAGTCCTTGCGCTGCGGATGGCCGCGGAAGCCGTAGTCGGTCAGGATACGCCTCAGGTCCGGATGGCCGGCGAAGACGACGCCGTACATGTCGAACACCTCGCGCTCCAGCCAGCCGGCGGCCGGATAGACGCCGGTCACTGTCGGCACCGGCTTCTCCTCGTCGGTCGAGATGCGGACGCGCAGGCGATGGTTCTTCGTCACCGACAGCAGGTGGTAGACAACCTCGAACCGCTCGGGCCGTGCCGGATAATCGACCCCCGCGATCTCCATCAGCTGCTGATATTCGAAGCGGTCGCGCAGGACGGTGAGCACGTCGGCGATGCTCTCGCGCGCGACGTCGATCGAGACCTCGCCGACCTCGTCCTTGGCGGAGAGGAAGGCCGAGCCGATCGCCGCCTTCACCTCGTCGATGATCCCCTCGCGGGGCGGAATCAGCGGCGCGGAGCTAGCCATGGCGCACTCCTCCGCCCGCGCCCGCGGCCATAACGCAGGTCCCGGTCATCTTTCGATCGTGCCCTCGCGGCGGATCTTCCGCTGCAGCTGCATGATGCCGTAGAGCAGCGCCTCGGCGGTCGGCGGGCAGCCGGGGACGTAGATATCCACCGGCACGATCCGGTCGCAGCCGCGAACGACGCTGTAGCTGTAGTGATAGTAGCCGCCGCCGTTGGCGCAGCTGCCCATCGAGATGACGTATTTCGGCTCGCTCATCTGGTCGTAGACCCGCCGCAGCGCCGGCGCCATCTTGTTGCAGAGCGTGCCGGCGACGATCATCACGTCGCTCTGACGCGGCGAGGCGCGCGGCGCGACGCCAAATCTTTCGAGGTCGTAGCGCGGCATGTTCACATGGATCATCTCGACCGCGCAGCAGGCGAGGCCGAAGGTCATCCACCACAAGGAACCGGTGCGCGCCCACTGGAAAAGATCCTCGGTCTTGGTGACGAGGAAGCCCTTGTCGCTTACCTCCGACTGGATCTGGTTGAAGACATAGGGGTCGGGCAGCTCGCCTTCCTGCGGATGTCCGGCGGCGCGCCCGGAGAGCATCACTCCCATTCGAGCGCTCCCTTCTTCCAGGCATAGGCGAGCCCAAGCGCGAGCTCGAAAATGAAGACCATCATTGCGCCCCAGGCGGCCCAGCCGAGCGAGAAGACGCTCACCGCCCAGGGAAAGAGGAAGGCGGCCTCGAGGTCGAAGACGATGAACAGGATCGCGACCAGGTAGAAGCGCACGTCGCACTGCGCGCGACTGTCCTCGAACGCGGGGAAGCCGCACTCATATTCGGCGAGCTTGTCGGGATTGGGCTTGTGCGCCCCGGTGAGCCGCACCGCGAGCATCGGCAGGAACACGAAGGCGCCCGACAGGCCGAGCGCCACGACCAGGAACAAAAGGATCGGCAAATAGCCTTCGGCGACCGACGCCATGTGACTCGTCTCTCTCGTGAGGTTGGGGCGGCTTTAGGACCGGCGCCGGTGCGACGCAAGGCCGCCGCGCGCCCTTCACCCCTTCAACGCGCCGGCGACCAGTTTGTGCAGCCGCGAATGGAGCGCGGCATTTCCGGCAAGCACCTCGCCACGGGCGATTCCCGCCTCGCCGCCGCGGAAATCGCTGACGAAACCGCCCGCCTCCCGAACCAGCAAAATCCCGGCGGCAATGTCCCAGAAATTGAGATTTTCTTCCCAGTAGCCGTCCAAGCGGCCCGCCGCGACCCAGGCGAGATCGAGCGCGGCCGAACCGAACCGGCGGATGCCGGCGACCTCGGCCATCACCGCGTCGGCGATTTTCTGCCAGCGCGCCGGATCGCCGTGGCCCTTGAACGGCGTGCCGGTCGCGATCAGCGCCTCCGAGAAGTCGCGCCGGGAGGAGACACGCAGGCGCCGGTCGTGGAGCCAGGCGCCCCTGCCCTTTTCCGCCCAGAAGGTCTCGTCGGTGAGCGGCTGGTAGACGAGCGCATGCGAAAGCTCGCCCCAGCGCTGCCCGCCGGGCTTCGGCTCCTGCACCGCGATCGAGAGCGCGAAGTGCGGGATCGAATGGAGGAAGTTGGAGGTGCCGTCGATCGGGTCGATCACCCAGCGCGGCTTGGTCGGATCGCCCTCGATGCTGCCGCCCTCCTCGAGCAGCAGGCCCCAGTCCGGCCGCGCCCGGCGCAGCTCCTCGACGAGCGTCTGCTCGGTGCGCTGGTCGGCGAGGCTGACGAAGTCGGCCGGCCCCTTGCGGCTCACCTGCAGGTGCTCGACCTCGCCGAAGTCGCGGCGCAGGCGCCCCGCCGCCTTGCGCGCGGCGCGCTCCATGACGGTGATCAATCCAGAGTGACTAACCAAGAAGGCCTCCGTTCAGCCCGATTCGCCGCGCCTAGTCGGCCCTGCGGACGTAGGCCTGCTCGTACACGTCCACGACGATCCGGGTGCCGGCCGTGATATGCGGCGGCACCATGATGCGGACGCCGTTGTCGAGCACGGCGGGCTTGTAACTGGAGGAGGCGGTCTGGCCCTTCACAACAGCGTCCGCCTCGACGACGGTCGCCTCGATCTGGTCGGGCAGCTGCACCGAGATCGGTCGCTCCTCGTAGAGTTCCATGACGACGTCCATGCCGTCCTGGAGGAAGGCGGCGGCGTCGCCGAGCAGGTCACGCGGCAGGCTGATCTGCTCGTAGGTCTCCTTGTCCATGAAGACCAGCATGTCGCCTTCGGCGTAGAGGAACTGAAAGTCCTTGGTGTCGAGGCGCACCCGCTCCACCGTCTCGGCCGAGCGGAAGCGGACGTTGTTCTTGCGGCCGTCGATGAGGTTCTTCATCTCGACCTGCATGTACGCGCCGCCCTTTCCGGGCTGGGTGTGCTGGATCTTCACCGCGCGCCAGATGCCGCCTTCATATTCGATGATGTTGCCGGGACGGATGTCCACGCCGCTGATCTTCATGCCTGTCTCTCGAAATGCTGGGAAAGAGCCGCGCGCGCCTTAGCGGCCGCGGCCGCGCACGGCAAGAGCGGCGCCCCCGGCCCCTAGCGCGCGAGGATCTCCTGGAACGCCTTGACCGCATGCGCCGGGCCTTCGGGAGCGTTCCACACCGCGCCGCTTACCGCCATGAAATCCGCGCCCGCCTCCACCAGAATGCGGCCGTTCTCCGGCGTGATGCCGCCGATCGCGACGCAGGGCAGCTCGAAAAGCATGCTCCACCAGCCGAGGATCGAGGGATCGGGCCGGTGGCGCGTCTCCTTGGTCGTGCTGGGGAAGAAGGCGCCGAAGGCGACATAATCGGCCCCCGCCTCCCCCGCCTCCATCGCGAGATGGCGGCTGTCGTGGCAGGTGACGCCGATCTGCGCCGAGGGGCCGAGCAGCCGGCGCGCCTCGCGCGGGTCGCCGTCCTTCTGTCCCAGATGCACGCCGTCCGCGCCGAGCCGCCTGGCCAGCCCCATGTCGTCGTTGACGATGAACGCCACGTCGCGTTCGGCGCAGATGCGCTGCAATGGCTCGGCGAGCCGCGCCGCCTCGTGCTGATCCACGCCTTTTACCCGGAACTGGAAGGCGGCGACCGGCCCGGCGTCGAGCGCCGCGGCCAGCCGCTCCGGGAAATCGCCGCCGACGTCGGGCGGCGAGATCAGATAGAGCTGGCAGGGCGGCCGGTTCGGGTCGCGCTCGAAGCGCTCGACGAAATCGGGATCGAGATCGTCTTCCATCGCCTCAGCGCACCAGCGCGAACATCAGCCCGTCCCAGCCCTTGACGCCAACCGTCTGGATCGCGGTGGCGTCGAGCCGGGGCTCGTTGGCGAGCATGTCGAACAGGGCGCGCGTGCCCTGCACCATCGGATCGTCCGAGTTCGCCTCGATCACCTTCCCGTCGCGCACGACATTGTCGACGACGATGAGGCTGCCCGGGCGCGCCAGGTCGATCGCGGCGCGAACGTAATTGGCGTTGTTCTGCTTGTCGGCGTCGATGAAGACGAGGTCGAACGGCGCGGCGGCCTCCTCCCGGAGCCTCTCCAGCGTGGCGAGCGCCGGACCGACGCGGATGTCGACCCTCCCGGCCATGCCGGCGCGCTCCAGGTTGGCCCGCGCAACCTCGGCATGATGCGGATCGATCTCCAGCGTCACCACCCGGCCGTCCTGCGGCAGCGCCCGGGCCAGCCAGATCGTCGAGTAGCCGCCGAGCGTGCCGATCTCGAGCACGCGCCGCGCCCCCATCGCCCGCGCGATCAGGTGGAGCAGCTTGCCCTGGACGGGCGAGACGTCGATCGCAGGCAACCCGCGCTCGCGGTTGGCCGCGAGCGCGGCTGCCAGCGCCGCATCATCGCCGAGCAGCTTGCCGGCGAGATAGGCATCGACCTCGTTCCACGCCGCGTCCATGCCGCCGCTCCCGTTCCGCTCAGGCCTTGTTGACCGACGCGTCGTAGATCTCGTCGATCGAGCGGGCGAGCGCTTGGTTGAACTCCTCATCGCTCATCTGCGCGCGCAGCTCCTCGAGCAGGGCCCGGCTGAAGCTGGCGACGATGCCGCGATTCTTCTTCAGCTCCACGCACGCCTCGGCGCGGGTGTAGCCGCCCGAGAGCGCGACGACGCGCAGCACGCGCGGATGATCGACCAGCGGGTCGAACAGGCCCGGCTTCGTCGGCAGGCTCAGCTTCAGCATCACCTTGTCGGCGCCGGGCAGCGAGTCGAGCGCCTTGACCAGCTCGTCGAGCAGGATCGCGTCGCACTCGGCGCGCTCCTCGCTCTTGATGTTGACCTCGGGCTCGAGGATCGGAACCAGGCCGGCGGCGAGCACCTGCCGGCCGACCTCGATCTGCTGCGCGACGACGGCGGCGATGCCGGAGCGGCTGGCGCGCTGGATCACCGAGCGTTCCTTGGTGCCGAACACGCCGAGCCCCTTGGCGCGCGCGAGCAGCGCGTCGAGCCCCGGCATCGACTTCATCAGCTGGACGCCGTCGGCCTCCGCCTCCAGGCCCTTGTCGATCTTGACGACGGGCACGATTCCCCGGTCGATCAGCGCCGTCGGCGTCGGCTTGCCGCCGACCTCACCGTCCATCGTCCGCTCGAACAGGATGGTGCCGATTACCTTGTCGCCGGTGAAGGCGGGCGAGCCGATGATCCGCGCGCGCATCTGGTGGATGAGCGCGAACATCTCCTCCTCGGTGGACCAGGCGCCCTCCTCGATCCCGTAACCCTTCAGCGCCTTCGGGGTCGAACCGCCGCTCTGGTCGAGCGCGGCGATGAAGCCCCGGCCCTCGGCCATCTTGGTCAGCATGTCGGAAAACTGCATCGAACTCACTCTCCGGTTGGGGATGAAATGCCGTCGGCATGCGGCCGTCGCGGCCTGATAGCCCCCCGCGGCGCGGGCGGCAACGCATGGCACCAGCCCGCCGCGCCGCCCATGCGATCATTGCGCCGGGCGCGGCGAAATCGGCTGCGGCCTGGGCTGCGCGCTCATGTTGACCGCGATCGAGATGCGCAGGCCCTCGCCCTCCCAGGGCGCAACGGAATGGAGCAGCCAGGCGGGAAAGAGCACGATCATGCCCGCCTCCGGCTTCAGACGCACGACCTGCTCGCCGCCCGCGTCGCGGAAGCGCAGCGCCGGCGCATGCATGTCGAGCGCAGGCATCCGGGGATCGTGCAGCACCAGCTCGCCGCCCGTGCCGGGGTCAACGCGGACGTAATAGACGGCGGACCAGTAGGTGCCGCCATGGCTGTGCGGCACGTTGCTCGCGCCAGGCGGGTTCACATTCGCCCAGGCCTCCAGCAGCCAGCCGCGTCGCTCGCCGGATCTGGCCTGCGTATCGACGGTCGCCGCGTCGGCCAGGGCCACCATCCGCGCGATCGCCGGCCGCACGAACTCGCCAGCCCAGCGCAGCAGGTCGAGGTCCGAATGCCAGCCGCCACGGTTCGTGCGCTTGATGCCCGGACCCTGCTCGCGACGATCGAGGATCGCGCGCTCGAGGCGCGGATTGATCTCGGCGGTCTCGGGCAGGCGATCGACCAGCACCGGCGTCGAAAAGAGCAGATGACGCTCGGGGCCGGCGTTCATCGTCAGGCGCGCTCGAGCGCCTTCACGCCGGGAAGTTCCTTCCCCTCCATCCATTCAAGGAAGGCGCCGCCGGCGGTGGAGACGAAGGTGAAGTCGTCAACCACGCCGGCGAGGTTGAGGGCCGCGACCGTGTCGCCACCGCCGGCGACGGAAACGAGGCAGCCCTCCTGCGTCAGCGCGGCCGCGGTGCGCGCCAGCGCGACGGTCGCCGTCTCGAAGGGCGGCGTCTCGAACGCGCCGAGCGGGCCGTTCCAGACCAGCGTGCGGCAGGTCTTGAGCACGTCGGCGAGCGCCTCGACCGCGGCCGCGCCGACGTCGAGGATCATCTCGTCCTCGGCCACCTCGTGCACGTTGCAGGTGCGCAACGACGGCGGATTGGACTCGAACTCCTTCGCCACCACCACGTCATAGGGCAGATGGACGGTGCAGCCCGCGCGCTCGGCCGCGTCGAGGATCTCGCTCGCGGTGCCGGTCATTTCGCGCTCGGCGAGGCTCTTGCCGATCGCCACGCCGCGCGCGGCGAGGAAGGTGTTGGCCATGCCGCCGCCGATGACGAGATGATCGACCTTGCCGACCAGGTTGCGCAGCACGTCGATCTTGGTCGAGACCTTGGCGCCGCCGACCACCGCCGCGACCGGATGCTCGGGATCGCCCAGCGCCTTGCCGAGCGCCCGCAGCTCCGCCTCCATCGCGCGGCCCGCGAAGGCGGGCAGCACATGCGCCACCCCCTCGGTCGAGGCATGGGCGCGGTGCGCGGCGGAGAAGGCGTCGTTGACGTAGAGGTCGCCGAGCGCGGCGAAACGCCGGACGACCTCGGGATCGTTCTTCTCCTCCCCGGGGAAGAAGCGCGTGTTCTCCAGCACCGCCACGTCGCCCGGCTGGAGGGTCGCCACCGCCTCGCCGGCGCCCTCCCAGTCGATGAAGCGCACCGGCCGGCCCAGCACCTCCCCGAAGGGCTGGGTCACGAGCGCGGTCGAAAGCTCCGGCGTCGGCGCCTTGGGCCGCCCGAAATGAGCAAGGACGAGGACGATCGCGCCCTTGTCCGCCAGTTCGGCGACCGTCGGCACCGCGGCGCGCAGCCGGGTGTCGTCGGTCACCTTGCCGTCCGCCATCGGCACGTTCAGGTCCTCGCGGACGAGGACGCGCTTGCCGCGAACGTCGCCGATATCGTCGAGGGTCCGGAACGACGTCATGGCGTCAGATCAGCCGGCCCAGCGCCGCGGCCGTATCGACCATGCGGTTCGAGAAGCCCCACTCATTGTCGTACCAGGAGACGACGCGGCCGAACCGGGTGCCCATCACCGTCGTCTCCAGTCCGTCCACGGTGGAGCTCTGCGGCGTGTGAACGATGTCGGCCGAAACCAGCGGATCCTCGCTATAGACGAGAACGCCCTTCAGCGGCTCGCTTTCAGCCGCCGCCTTGAGGATCGCGTTGATCTCCTCGCGGCTGGTGTCGCGCTTGGCGACGAAGGTGAGGTCGATCAGGCTGCCGTCCGGCACCGGCACGCGCACCGCCGAACCGTCGAGCCGCCCCTTCAGCTCGGGCAGCACCTCGCCCACCGCGCGCGCGGCGCCGGTGGTCGTCGGGATCATCGACATCGCCGCGGCGCGCGCCCGGCGCAGGTCCTTGTGGATCTGGTCGAGAATCTTCTGGTCGTTGGTATAGGCGTGCACGGTGGTCATGAAGCCCTGCTCGATGCCGACCGTGTCGTTCAGCACCTTCGCGACCGGCGCGAGGCAGTTGGTCGTGCACGAGGCGTTGGATACGATCGTGTGCTCCACCGTCAGCTTGTCGTGATTGACGCCGTAGACGACGGTGAGATCGGCCCCCTTCGCCGGCGCGGAGACGAGAACTTTCTTAGCACCCGCAGTGAGATGCGCCGCGGCCTTTTCACGATCCGTGAAGAAGCCGGTGCATTCGAGCACAAGGTCGATGCCATGCTCGGCGTGCGGCAGCTTCGCCGGGTCCTTCTCGGCCGTCACATGGATGCGCTTGCCGTCGATGATGAGATCGTTGCCGTCCGCGGCCACTTCGCCGGGATATTTGCCGTGAACGCTGTCGCGGCTGAACAGCCAGGCGTTGGACTTGGCGTCGGCGAGATCGTTGACCGTGACCAGCTCGAGGCCGCTGTCCGCCCGCTCGAGCAGGGCGCGCGCGACGAGCCGCCCGATCCTACCGAAACCATTGATCGCAACTCTGGTGGCCATCTTAACGATCTCCTTGCTTGTCCAGCGCCGCGACGACGCGCGGCACAATCGCATCGGCGATAAAGCCGAAATGTTCGAACAGGACGCCGCCCGGCGCCGAGGCGCCGAAGCGGTCGAGCCCGATGTTGAGCCCATGCCGGCCCGTATAGCGCTCCCAGCCGAGCGTGCTGCCGGCTTCGATCGAGACGCGAAGCACGTCCTCGGGGAGCAGGTCGGCGCGATAGTCGGCCGGCTGCGCGTCGAACCGCTCCCGGCACGGCATGGACACCACGTCGGCGCCGATCGCCTGCGTTTCAAGCCTCTCGCGCACGGCGAGCGCGAGCGCGACTTCCGAGCCGGTCGCGACGAGCACCACCTTGCGCGGCGCCGCGGCCGCCTTCAGGCGATAGGCGCCCTTGAGGCCCCTTCCCGGCGCGTCCTCGCGCAACTGCGGCAGGTTCTGCCGGGTGAGCGCCAGCACCGTCGGCCCTTCGGCGCGCTCCAGCGCCGCCAGCCAGGCCTCGGCGGTCTCGACCCGGTCGCACGGGCGCCAGACCTCCAGGTTGGGGATGAGGCGCAGGCTGGTGAGATGCTCGACCGGCTGGTGCGTCGGCCCGTCCTCGCCGAGCCCGATCGAATCGTGGGTGAGCACATGGATGACGCGGCACCGCTGCAAGGCGCCGAGCCTGATCGCGGGCCGCGAATAATCGGAGAAAACCAGGAAGGTGCCGCCATAGGGAATGACGCCGCCGTGCAGCGCCATGCCGTTCATCGCCGCGGCCATGCCGAACTCGCGGATGCCGTAATAGAGGTAGCCGCCGGCATAATCTTCGCGGGTGAGCGGCGCCTGGTCCTTCGTCTTGGTGTTGTTGGAGCCGGTGAGGTCCGCCGAGCCGCCGAGCAGGCCGGGGATCGCCGGCGTGAGCACGGCGACCACGTCCTCCGAGGCCTTGCGCGTCGCCACCGTCTTCGGCTCGGCCAGCATCGCGGCGAGCTTCGCCTCGATCTCGCTGCGGTTCGGCACCGCGCCCGCCACGCGGCGCTCGAACTCCGCCCCGCGCTCGCTCGCATCCAGCCGCTGGCGCCAGGCGGCGCGCGCATCGGTGCCCCGCCGCCCGAACGCGCGCCAGGCCTCCAGAATGTCCGCCGGGATCTCGAACGGGGGCGCGGTCCAGCCCAGCGCCTCGCGCGCCGCCGCCACCTCCTCGGCCCCAAGCGGGGCGCCGTGCGTCGCCGCCGTGCCCTGCTTGTTCGGCGCGCCGAAGCCGATCACGGTGCGGCAGGCGACCAGCGACGGGCGCGGATCGGCCGCCGCCTCGGCGAGCGCGCGGCGCACGTCGTCCGGGTCGTTCCCGTCGCAGCGCACCGTGTGCCAGCCATAGGCCCGATAGCGCGCTTCGATATCCTCGCTGGTCGAAAGATCGGTGCCGCCGTCGATGGTGATGCGGTTGTCGTCCCACAGCACGTTGAGCCGGCCGAGACCGAGATGGCCGGCAAGGCTCGCCGCCTCGTGGTTGACGCCCTCCATCAGGCAGCCGTCACCGGCGATCACCCAGGTGCGGTGATCGACCAACTCGTCGCCGAACTGGGTGTTGAGATGCCGCTCGGCGATCGCCATGCCGACCGCCATCGCCACGCCCTGCCCCAGCGGCCCGGTCGTCGCCTCGACGCCGGGCAGGAGGAAGTTCTCCGGATGGCCCGCGCAGGGGCTGCCGAGCTGGCGGAACGCGCGAATGTCGTCGATCGTCGGCCGCTCGTAGCCGGTGAGGTAGAGCAGAGCGTAGAGCAGCATCGAGCCGTGGCCGGCGGAGAGCACGAAGCGGTCGCGGTCCGGCCAGTGCGGGTCGGCGGGGTCGAACTTCATGAACTCGCCCCACAGGACGGTCGCGGCATCCGCCATGCCCATCGGCATGCCGGGATGGCCGCTGTTCGCCGCCTGCACGGCATCCATCGCAAGCGCCCGAATGGCGTTGGCGAGCGTTCTGATCTCGGGCATTTCGTCTCCAGGAGGTCCGCGAGGCCGCGCGCCGGCTCGCAGGTTCCTTTATCGGCGACGGCGCGCGCGTCAACCGCGGCGTCTTTGCCGGCGAGCCGCCAGGGGGGCGTGCCATCTTGCCGTGCCGCGCAGTCGTGCTATGCCAGGCATCATGGCGGACCAGCGCGCGCTTGAGGCCATCGCCCGGATCGAACGCGCGATCGCGCGCATCGAACGGGCCGCTGCGTCGCCGACCCGGCCCGAGCCTGATCCCGGTCAGGAGCGGCTCCGCGCCGCGCACGAGGCGCTGCGCGAGAAGGTGGCGGGCGCGATCGGCCGGCTCGACCGGCTCATCGAACAGGCGGAGGTCTGATGGCCAGCGTCGACATCGACGTCGCCGGGCGCAGCTACAGCGTCGCCTGTCGCGATGGCGAGGAGGAGCACCTGCGCTCGCTCGCGGCCATCGTGGACCGGCGCGCGACGGACGCGGTCGAGGCGCTCGGCGCGCTGCCCGAATCGCGTCAGCTTCTCTACGCCGCGCTTCTTATCGCCGACGACCTGAAGGAGGCCCGCGCCGGCGCCGGCCTGCCGGATCCGACGCCGAGGCCCGACCCGGCGGTCGCCGAGGCGCTGGAACGATTGGCGACGCGGCTCGAATCGCTCGCGGAAACGCTTGAGCGCGAGGCCGTGGCTTCCTAGATTGGACGCGACGGGTACTGCCCGGTACGAGCTTTCGAGAACATCCCTGAGGCGATAAGACATCCTAAGGGAGCTGTCCCTGCCCGGACCCTGGTCCGATGCATATGGTTCCCACCTGACGTTGAAGGCGTCAGAGGATATTCCAGGCAACGGCCATGGCGGTCCCGTCACCCTCCCCGCCCGCGAAGGACGCTTTGCGCCGCGAGGCGCTGGCGCGGCGTCGCGCCTATGCGGCAGGCCTCGACGGCATCGAGCGCGCGCGGCTCGAACAGGCGCTCGCCGAGGCGGTGCTTCCGCATCTGGCAGGGTCGAAGGTGGTCGCGCTCTACCATCCGCTGGCAAGCGAGATTGGCACGGACGCGATTGCGCGCGGCCTCTCCCCCGAACAGCGCGTCGTGTTTCCCGCCTTCGTCGCGCGCGATTCCGAAATGGTCTTTCGTGTCGGGCCGGCGTCGGTGCCGGGGCCCTGGAACATGCTCCAGCCCGACACGAGCGCGCCGGCGCTCGACCCTGATACGCTGATCGTGCCGCTCGTGCTCGCCGACCGATTCGGCGGGCGGATCGGCCATGGCCAGGGCCATTACGACCGCGCGCTGACGCGACTGCGCGCCGCGGCGCGCGTCGAAGCGATCGGCGTCGGCTGGCCGTGGCAGGTGGTGAAGGAGCCGTTGCCGGTCGAAACCTGGGACGCGCGGCTGGACGCGGTCGCGACGCCGGAAGGCTGGTTTCCATGCGCGTAGAACCGCGCTGGCGAACCGGCGTCGGCATGGCGCTGATCCTGCTGTGGATCGCTGGCTGGAGCGTCCTCGTCGTCACCGGCGCGGGGCTCATCGGCCACCTGCCGCAGCTCGTCCAGGCGCTCTACTATCTCGTCGGCGGCATCGCCTGGATCCTGCCGCTGAAGCCGCTGCTGCGCTGGATGTACCGCTACCGATAGGAGACGCCCATGGCGCGCCCGCCGCAGCGCGAAATCCGCATGCGTCTCGTCGTCGAGCGGCCGGCGCCCGGCGTTGCCAACAGCCTCCAGGACAAGAAGGGCCGGCCCGTCGGCGCGAAGGTCGCGGCGCAAGCGCCGCTCGTCTTCGATTTCCCGCTGCGAATCGCCGAGGGGCCGAAATTCTACGGAGAGCAGGTGCGCGCCGAGGGGGCCGAGCGCCGCTTCGTCTACATCGCCATCGGCAAGCAGGCCGGCGATTGCGCCTCCGAATGGAGCCGCCGGATGAAGATCGACATCCACGTCATTCCGCAAGCGCTGCTCGACGGCACGATCGCCGGCCGGCGGCTCGTCGGAGTCGTCGATGGCACCGGGAAGGACGGAACGCCGGCCTGCGCGACCGTGCCGGTCGGCGGCTGGCATCGCGACTGAATGGGATGGCGCGAGTGACGGGGCTCGAACCCGCGACCTCCGGCGTGACAGGCCGGCGCTCTAACCAACTGAGCTACACCCGCGTGGTGACAGGCCGCGGCGGTTAGTGGAGCCGCCGGGGGCTGTCAAGCGATGCGGCGCGTCATTGTGTCGGGCTTCGCGTTTCGTCGTGATGATCGTGGATCAGCGTGCCCTCCTCGAACAGGAATCCGGCGATGTCGGGCTTGCCCGCCGCGTCGAGAATCGTGCGCCCGATGATCAGCAACGGCACCGCGAGCAGCGCGCCGGTCGTCCCCCACACCCAGGCCCAGAAGCTGAGCGAGAGCAGGATGAGGAGCGGGTTGATGGTGAGCCGCCGGCCCACCACCGCCGGCGTCACCAGGTTCGATTCGACAAGGTGGATCGCGACGAAGCAGATCGCCGGCAGCAGCGCGTAGCCGAGATCGGTGAAGGTCATCAGGCCGCCGAGCGCGAGCAGCAGGGCCGAAGCGATCGGGCCGAGATAGGGGATGTAGTTCAGCACCGCCGCGATCCCGCCCCACATCAGCGGCGTCGGCATGCCGATCAGCCACAGCACGAAGGCGACCACCAGCCCCATGCCGATGTTCACGACGGTGATCGTGCCGAGATAGGTCGAAGTCGCGTCGACCATGCGCTGGATCACCCGCGCCGTCGTCATCGCGCCGTCGAAGCTGGCGCGGGTCGTGATCGCGCGCTTGCGCATGCGGGTCCAGCCGGCGAGGAAGAAGAAGATCACCAGCACCGCGAAGAACATCTGGATCGCCGCCGCCGGCGCCGAGGTCGCAATGATCTGCAGCAGCGAATTGGGTGTCTCCACCCGCACCGCCTGCGGCATGCCCGGGCCCAGATGCGCGAATCGGTTCACGACATTGTCAATGAACCGCTCGAGATTCGAATAGACGTCGATCAGCGGCGCAAGCGTGGCGTTGAGCCGGTCGACGCGCTCGGGCAGCAGCTCGAACCACTGCATCGCCGGGAACAGGATCGCCGCCACCGCCGCGTTGGCGATCACCAGGAACAGGATGACGCAGATGAAGGCGGCGAGCGTCGAGGGAATGCGGCGCCGCTCCAGCCATTCGAGCAGCGGCACCAGCGCGATCGCGATGACCAGCGCGGCCGTGACTGGCAGGAAGAATTCCGCCCCCGCCTGCAGCGCGAAGGGCAGCGCCATGGCGAGCCCGACACCCGTCATCAGCGTCAACGCCGCGAGCAGCCGGTCGCGGCGATAGGCGGTGTCCTCGGCTTCCAGCGCCAGCGAGTCGTCATGCGCCGGCGGTGCGTCGCTGTCGGGGGCGCGGGGCTGGTCCATCCTCTGTCCTCTTGCCACGACAATGCCCGAGGGCACGGCGCGTGGAAAGAGAAAGCGATGGTGCCCCTGGCCCGACTCGAACGGGCACTCCTTTCGGAACTCGATTTTGAGTCGAGCGCGTCTACCAATTCCGCCACAGGGGCACGGCGGACCGCTCTATGCGACCGCGCCGTGCCCCGCAAGCGGCGGCAAGGTCAGGCGAACGTCGCCTCGGCGCCGCCCCGCCCCTTCGGGTCCGCCCCATAGCGATTCGGCCCCGGCGTTCCGTCGAGGAACAGGAAGACCAGCACCGCGAGCCCGGTAATGAGCGTTGCGATCATCGCGAGGAACGCGATCGCGGACGCCACGCCCGACCCGTCGGGAGACGCGGCGGCCATTCCCGCCGCCATGAACGCCACGATTTCACAGCCCAGTGGCGCCAGGACCCACCAGCCCGACCGGTCGGTGTCGTGGAGCCGACGCACGGCGACCGCGAGCGATGGAATGACCAGGCCGAGGCTGACCAAAGTCGCCAGGCCGAACACCAACACCGCGCCGACACCCGCGCCCACCAGCGCGGTCGGATCGTCAGCGGCGGCGGCGCCGATCATGCTGGTCCCCACGACGAGCATCATCAGGATCCAGAATGCAATCCCGATCAGGAACTGGAAGACCACCCACATCCAATATTCCATCCGGCGCGAACGCCCCGAAAAGTCGGCGTAGCGCTTGAGCGGCATCAACATCCATTCCATGGCGACTCCCCCTTCTGCCTCTTGCGGGCTGAGGGAAGCCTCCTCCTTTCCGGGGCCGTAATCAAGTGCGCAGATGCGCGCCGCCTCCGGCGTCCCTATGTTGGACGGGACCAAGGAGCCGCGCGATGAAGCCGATGACCGACGCCCACCTCGCGATCCTGCGCCGCCACATGGTCGAGATCATCGACATGCACTTCGATCTGACGGAAGACGAAATCGGCATCGGCGCGCTGCCGCCGCGGCTCCGCGAAGCGCTGCTCGAAGTCCCGCGCCACATGTTCGTGCCACCGCAGCTCGCGGTCGCCGCCTACCAGGATTCGCCGCTGCCGATCGGTTTCGACAAGACGATCTCGCAGCCCTTCATCGGCGCGCTCATGCTCGCCCTGCTCGATGTCCAGCCGGGCCAGAAAGCGCTGGAGGTCGGCACCGGCCTCGGCTGGCAGGCGGGCCTGCTCGCGACGCTCGGCCTGCGCACCTTCAGCGTCGAGATCGTCGAGGAATTCGCCGAGGCCGCGCGCCTGCGCCTCGCCGCGCTCGGCCGTGAAGTGGACATCCGCGTCGGCGACGGATCGCGCGGGTGGGAGGAACATGCGCCGTTCGACCGCATCCTCGTCACCGCCGCGGCGCCGGAGCCGCCACCGGCGCTGGTGGCGCAGCTCGCGCCCGGCGGACGGATGGTGATCCCCCTCGGCGGCAAGGACGTGCAGGAGCTGAGCGTCATCGCGAAGACCGCGGACGGCGATCTCAATATCCGCCAGGTGCTGCCCGTTCGGTTCACCCGCCTGGAAACGGCCTGAGCGATGCCGGCGCTGAGCGCGGGCATCCTGATGTGGCGCCGGCGTCGCGGCGCGGTCGAAGTCCTGCTCGCCCATTTCGGCGGACCCTTCTGGGCTGGCAAGGGCGATGGCGCCTGGTCGATGCCGAAGGGGCTTGTCGAGCCAGGTGAAACGACGGAAGCGGCGGCGCGGCGCGAGTTCGCGGAAGAGCTCGGCATCGCGCCCGAGGGACCGCTTGTCCCGCTGGGCCGCATCCGGCAGCGCGGCGGCAAATGGGTCGAGGCGTTCGCGCTTAAGGGCCAGCTCGATCCCGAGGCCATCGCCGGCAACATGTCCGAGCTCGAATGGCCGCCGCGCAGCGGCCGGATCGCGCGCTTTCCCGAGGTGGACCGGGCGCGGTGGTTCACGCTCGCCGAGGCGCGCGCGAAGATCCTGCCGAGCCAGTTGCCGCTCCTCGACGTGCTCGAGGCGCGCGTCGGTTCCGCCTGAACGCAATCGCCCTCGCCTTTCATTACACCTGTGGTACGACCAGAAACGTGAACCTTGTGGGGGGCTCGCATGAGACTGGGTGACCGCTTCGCGCGCTGGGCGCAGCGCTTCGCGTCCGGGCAATCCGATTCCGCCGCGGACGGACAGGTGATGGGAGACTCGCCGCGGCGCGCCGTCGACCGGCACCGCGCGCTCTATGGCGAAATCGGGGATTTCCTGTTCGCGCACGACCTCGATCTCACTCCGTCCAATTTCGGCTTCGCGCAGGACTATGTGGCCGGCGACATGGCGACGCGGCGCGCCGTCGAGGCGGCGTTCGCGCAATATGGCTGCCTCACCAACGCGCTGGTCGAAGAGATCGTCGCCGAGCGCGACGCCGACCGGATCACGCCCGAATCGCTCGAGAAGATGCTCGAGAAGGTCGAGGCGCATCTCGCCGAGGTGATGGAGATCACCGAGGACTCGCGCGCCTCGGCAAGCGACTACGGGACGAAGCTGCGCCAGGAGGTGGACGACATGGCGGGCGACGCGGACGCGAGAGCGCCGGCGCTCGACCGGCTGCTCCTGCTCACCCGTACGATGATCGAGACGATGCGCGCCGCCGAGACAAGGCTCAAGACGAGCCAGAAGAACGCCCGCGCGCTCCAGCGCAGCCTCGACGCCGCGCGCAAGGCCGCGGAGCAGGACTATCTCACGGGCCTGCCCAACCGCCGCGCGTTCGAGAACGTGCTCAAGGCGCGCGAGAAGGGGTAGCCGCTGTCGATCGCCTTCTGCGACATCGACCATTTCAAGGCGATCAACGACACCTACGGCCACGGCACCGGCGACCGCGTGCTGCAGTTCGTCGCCTCGCTGCTCGCGCAGGTCTCGCACAATGGCTGTCACGTCGCCCGCCACGGCGGCGAGGAATTCGCGATGCTGCTCGACGCGACGCCCGAGGACGCCGCCAGGATCGTCGACGACGCGCGCGACGACCTCGCCTCGCGCAAGCTCGTTAACCGGCAGGACGGCGCCCGCCTGCCAGCGGTCAGCTTCTCCGCCGGCATTGCCGACGTGCTCGCCTATGCCGACGGCCGAGCCGCCCTCAAGGCCGCAGACGAAGCGCTCTACCTCGCCAAGCAGCAGGGCCGGAACCGCGTCTATATCGCCGCCCGGCCCGTGCAGGGCGGATAGCGGCCACTCCTCTCCAGAAGGGGGAGGAATATCCAAGCGCTAGAAGGCCTCGACCGGAACGGCCATCAGGCTTTCCGAGCCGGCCTCGATCTTGCGCCGGAGCGCGTTGGTCTCCGGCATCACCTTCTCTGCATAGAAGCGCGCGGTGGCGAGCTTGGCCTCGTGGAACGTGCGGTCCTCGGCGCCGTTCGCCAGCGCCCCGGCGCTCGCCTTCGCCATGCGCAGCCACATCAGGCCGAGGCAGAGGTTGCCCATCAGCTCCATGTAGGGATAGGCCGCCGCGCCGGCATTGTCCGGGTTGGTCATCGCGTTCTGCATCAGCCAGAGCGACGCCTTTTGCAGATCGCCGAGCGCACGCTCGACCGCGCCGGCGATCGCGGCGAGCCGCTCGTCGTCCTTCGCCGCCGCCGCTTCCTCGCCGACCAGCTTCATGAAGGCCTGGATCGCGCGACCGCCGTCCTTCGGCAGCTTGCGGCCGATCAGGTCCATCGCCTGGATGCCGTTCGTGCCCTCGTAGATCTGCGCGATGCGGGCGTCGCGGACGAACTGCTCCATCCCCCATTCGCGGATATAGCCGTGGCCGCCGTAGATCTGCTGCATCGCGACCGCGGTCTCGAACCCGCGATCCGTGAGATGGCCCTTGATGACCGGGGTGAGCAGGCCGATCAGGTCCTCGGCGGTCTGCCGCTCCTCCTCGCTCTGCGCCTTGTGGGCGAGATCGACGAGCAGCCCGCCCCACAGCACGAACGCGCGCGCGCCCTCGGTGAAGGCCTTGGCCTCGAGCAGCATTCGCCGCACGTCGGGGTGGACGATGATCGGATCGGCCTTCGCGTCCGCCTCGCGCGCGGCCGGGTTGATCGCCCGCCCCTGCCGCCGCTCCCTGGCGTAGGAAAGCCCGTTCTGATAGGCGACCTCGCCCTGCGCGAGCCCCTGCACGCCGACGCCGAGGCGCGCCGCGTTCATCATGATGAACATCGCCTCCAGCCCGCGCTCCGGCGTGCCGACCAGCCAGCCGGTCGCGCCGTCATAATTGAGCAGGCAGGTCGCATTGCCGTGGATGCCCATCTTCTCCTCGATCGAGCCGCAGGTGACGGCGTTGCGCGCGCCCAGCGACCCGTCCTCGTTCACCAGGAACTTGGGCACGAGGAAGAGGGAGATGCCTTTCACATTGTCCGGCGCCCCGGTGATCTTGGCGAGGACGAGGTGGATGATGTTCTCGGCAAGATCGTGCTCGCCGGCCGAGATGAAGATCTTGGTGCCGTAGATCTTGTAAGTGCCGTCCGGCTGAGGCTCGGCGCGGGTCTTGAGCAGGCCGAGATCGGTGCCGGCATGCGGCTCGGTGAGGTTCATCGTGCCGGTCCATTTGCCGGCGACCATGTTGGGCAGGTATTTGCGCTTCTGCTCCTCCGATCCCTTGACCAGCAGCGCCGCGACCGCGCCCTGGGTCAGGCCGGTGTACATCTCGAACGACTGGTTGGCGGAGAGGAAATATTCGCTGACCGCGGTGGCGATCACGCTCGGCAGGTTCTGCCCGCCATATTCCTCCGGCGCGTGCAGCGTCGTCCAGCCGCCCGCCACGAACTGGTCCCAGGCTTCCTTGAAGCCGGGCGGGGTGGTGACGCTGCCGTCCTCGTGGCGGGTGCAGCCGACCTCGTCCCCGACGCGGTTGAGCGGGGCCAGCACCTCGCTCGCGAACCGTCCGCCCTCGTTCAGGATCGCGTCGACCAGGTCGGGCGTGACCGTCTCGAAGCCGGGCAGGTTCGAATAGCGTTCGAGCCCCAGCACCTCGTTGAGAACATAGCGCGTGTCGCGCACCGGCGCGGTATAGCTGGGCATGCCGTCACTCTCCCGTCAGGGTTTGCTCTCTGTTATTCCGCCGGAACGGATTCCGCGCTTTCCACGATCGCGATGAACCGCTCCAGCTCGTCGATGGTCGCGTCGATGTCGAGCTTCTGCTTCCTGAGCTGATCGACCCGGGCGCGGCACTTCTCCAGCGTCACGCGGCGCTGCTCCTGACGCCCGTCGCCAAGATCGTAGAGATCGATCATCTCGCGGATGTCGGCGAGGCTGAAGCCGACGCGTTTGCCGCGCAGGATCCAGGCGAGCCGGGCGCGATCGCGCCACGAATAGATGCGCGCGAGGCCAACCCGCTTCGGACTGATCAGCCCCTCGTCCTCGTAGAAGCGCAGCGCCCGCGCGGTGACGCCGAACTCCTCGCAGAGCTGGGTGATCGTATAGGTCCGGGTCGAGCGGTCCGACTGCCGGTAATCCGAATGGAGCGCCGTCTCCGTCATGGCGCGCGAGCTTACGTTACGTTGACGTTAGCGTCAACCTGGCCGCTCGCGCGCGGCCACTGTGTTGCCGAGGCCCCACCAGCCATTTTCCTGTCGGCAAGGGGCGACAGATCGGCTTGCGCTTCCTATATGCCGCGCAGGACCGGCGGGACTCGCGGGAAGGCCATGCTCACCACCCATCCGTTCGACGACGACAAGCTGCGCGAGGAGTGCGGCATCTTCGGCATATGGGGCGCCGAGACCGCGTCCGCGGTGACCGCGCTCGGGCTCCACTCGCTCCAGCATCGCGGCCAGGAAGCCGCCGGCATCACCTCCTGGGACGGCGAGACCTTTCACAGCCATCGCGCGATGGGCCATGTCGCCGGCAATTTCGACAAGGACTCGGTGATCCGCGCGCTCGCCGGGCGCGCCGCGATCGGCCACGTCCGCTATTCGACGACCGGGGCCTCGGCGCTGCGCAACGTGCAGCCGCTTTTCGCCGAACTGGCCACCGGCGGCTTCGCGATCGCCCACAATGGCAATATCTCGAATGCGATGAATCTGCGGCGCGAGCTCAACCGGCGCGGCTCGATCTTCCAGTCCACCAGCGATACCGAGGTGATCATCCACCTCGTCGCGACTTCCACCCAGCCGACGCTGCTCGACCGCTTCGTTGACGCGCTGAAACAGGTCGAGGGCGCCTACAGCCTGGTTTGCCTGACCGAGGAAGGGCTGATCGCCTGCCGCGACCCGCTCGGCATCCGCCCGCTCATCATGGGCCGGCTTGGGGAGGCCTATATCTTTGCCTCGGAGACGGTCGCGCTCGACGTTGTCGGCGCCACCTACCTGCGCTCGGTGGAGCCGGGCGAGCTGGTGGTGGTCTCCGAACAGGGTGTGCGCTCGCTGCGCCCCTTCGCGCCGCAGCGCCCGCGGCCCTGCATCTTCGAGCATGTCTATTTTTCGCGGCCCGATTCCATCGTTGACGGCGCCTCGGTCTATTCCGTGCGCAAGGCGATCGGCGCCCAGCTGGCGCGCGAGAACCCGGTCGAGGCGGACTATGTGGTCCCGGTGCCGGATTCCGGCGTGCCGGCCGCGATCGGCTATGCGCAGGAAAGCGGCATCCCCTTCGAACTGGGCATCATCCGCTCGCACTATGTCGGGCGCACCTTCATCCAGCCGAGCGACCAGGTCCGCCATCTTGGCGTCAAGCTGAAGCACAACGCAAATTCGGCGCTGATCGCGGGTAAGAGGCTCGTGCTCATCGACGATTCGATCGTGCGCGGCACGACCAGCCTCAAGATCGTGCAGATGCTGCGCGAGGCGGGCGCGCGCGAGGTCCATATGCGGATCGCCTCGCCGCCGACGCGGCACAGCTGTTTCTACGGCGTCGACACGCCGGAGCGGAAGAAGCTGCTCGCCGCGCAGATGGGGGTCGCCGAGATGAACGCCTATATCAAGGCGGACAGCCTCGCCTTCCTTTCGATCGACGGCCTCTATCGCGCGCTCGGCGAGGAGGCGCGCGATCCGCAGGAGCCGCGCTATTGCGACGCCTGCTTCACCGGCGCCTATCCGACCCGGCTCACCGACCAGGAAGAGCTGGAGCAGCGCGATCCGCTGCTCAGCGCGGCGAATTACGGTTGATCTTACGCGCCGCGCCGGCAAAGGGCGGGCATGACCAAGTTTCTTGAAGGAAAGCTCGCGCTCGTCACCGGGGCGAGCCGGGGGATCGGCGCGGCGAGCGCAATCGCGTTCGCGAAGGCCGGCGCGCATGTCGTGATCACCGCGCGCACGGCAGCGGACCTCGAATCCGTCGAGCAGCAGATCCACGAGGCCGGCGGCACGGCCACGATCGCGCCGCTCGACCTGGCCGAAGGCGATGCGATCGCCCGCCTCGCCCTCGCGATGCGCGAACGCTGGGACTCGCTCGACATCCTGATGCTCAACGCGGCGATGCTCGGCTCGCTCACGCCGGTCGCGCAGATCGACGGCAAGGAGCTCAACCGCGTCTTCACGCTGAACGTGCTCGCGCAGCAGGCGCTGGTCGCCGCCTTCGATCCGATGCTGCGCAAGAGCCAGGCCGGCCGCGTGATCGGCGTCACGAGCGGCGTCGCCCGCGCGCCGCGCGCCTATTGGGGCGCCTATGCCGCCTCCAAGGCGGCGCTGGAGAATCTGCTGCTCTGCTATGCCGAGGAGGTGCGCAACCTGACGCCGATCAAGGTCGCGCTGCTCAATCCCGGCGCGACCGCCACGCGGATGCGCGCCCTCGCCTATCCCGGCGAGGATCCCGCGACGCTGAAGTCGCCGGACGTGGTCGCCGAAGCGCTGGTCGAACTCCTTAAGGGCGATTTCGCGACGGGCCAGCTGCTCGACCTGCGCTAGGGCGGCGCGCGGTCTCGCGCCCTACCCTCGCGTCACCAGCCCGGCCAGCGTCGCCCCCGGCCCCTGGACATAGTCGCCCAGCGCCAGCGGCGCGCGGAAGAGCGCGGCGATGTGGAGCGCATGGAGCGTGCGCGCGAGATGGTGGGCGTCGACCCCGCGCACCGGCCAGGCGGCGGCGACCAGCGTGGTCAGCACCAGCTCCCGCCGCTCATCCGCCTTCGCGACCATGTCGGCGATCGTCTCGTCCTCGATGGCGAGCATCCGCACCGCAAGCTCCATCGGCGCGCCCTCGGGCGCGGGCCGCCACGCCTCCTCGAGCCGGGCGCGTGGATCGGCGTTGCTCCCCGCGATGCGCGCCAGCGCGTCCGCCTCCGCCTCGATCCAGAAGCGCACCACCGCCTGCCGCAGCTCGCCGATCGTCTTGAAGTGATGGTAGAAGGAGCCCTTGGTCCGTCGCGCCCGGCGGCACAGCGCGTCGATGGTCAGCGCCCCGGGCCCCTCGCGCCGCAGCGCATCGACGCCAAGCGCGATCCAGTCGTCATACGTCAGGGTATGAGGGGGCCTTTCCGCACTCATATTCGCATACTAGGAGGTACGGTATGTCGCGGCAAGCGCATACCAGGCGGTACGAACAGGCGCTTCGGCTTGTCCGCGGGGCCGCTTAAACTCCTCACGCCTAATTTTAGGAATACCGGCTATCACTCTGATTTTACGAGCGTTACCTGCGCGACATCGATCCCGCCGCCGAGGAATCCGCCCTCGCAGTACATGAGGTAGTAGCGCCAGAGACCGTGGAAGGCTTCGTCGAAGCCGGGCGGCAGGCGTCCCTGGCGGACTGCCGCGTCGTAGCGCAACCGCCAGCGCCGCAGCGTCTCCGCATAGTGCGCGCCGTAGCCCCGCCGGTCTCGCCAATCGAGCCCGGCTTCGGCACCGATGCGGGCGAATTCCCCCTCCTCGATCAGCAGGCCGCCGGGGAAGATGTAGGTCTGGATGAAGTCGGCATTGGCGGCATAGCCCTCGAACAGGTCGCCCCGCATCGAGATTAGCTGGATGCCGGCGCGCCCGCCGGGCTTCAGCGCCCGCGCGATCGCCTGGAGATAGGCCGGCCAATATTCGCGCCCCACCGCCTCCACCATCTCGACGCTCGCCACCGCGTCGAACCTGCCTTCGACGTCGCGATAGTCGCGAAGCTGGATATCCGCGCGCTCCGCGAGGCCGGCCTCGGCCAGGCGGCGGTCGGCATAGGCCTTCTGCTCGGCCGAAAGGGTGAGGCCGGTGACGTAAACGCCATAGTCCCGCGCCGAGATCTCCGCGAGCGCGCCCCAGCCGCAGCCGATTTCGAGCAGCCGCTGGCCGGGCCTGAGGTCGAGCCGGTCGAGCAGCAGGCGGATCTTGCGCGTCTGCGCCGCCTCCAGCGGCTCGTCGGCCGAGATCGGCTCGGCGAAAATGGCGGAGGAATAGGTCATCGTCGCGTCCAGCCAGGACGCGTAGAAGTCGTTGCCGAGATCGTAATGGTGGGCGATGTTCGCCCGCGCCCGGGCCGGCGAATTGGCGCGCAGCGCATGGGCGAGGCGGTTGACCAGCCGCCACGGCCCGCGCGCCCGCCCGACCTGCCCGAGCGAGGCGGCGTTGCGCGAGAAAAGCTGGAACAGCGCGACCGGGTCGGGGCTCGACCATTCGCCGTTCGCCCAGGCCTTGTACCAGCCAACCGAGCCGGAGGTGGCGAGGCGCACCAGCGCGCGCCAGCTCCTCAGCGTGACGAGGGCGGCCGGCCCCTCGCCACGCCCGCCGAGAATCCGCAGCTCCCCGCCCGGCAACGTCGCCTCGAGCCGCCCGGATTCGAGGCCGCGATCGATCCGGTCGAGGACATGGCCAAAGCCGCCGGCGAAGAGGCGCGCGATCAGGTCGCCGCCGGTGGCAAAGCCCCGGTCCGCCACGACCAAATGTTTCCCCCGCTGCAGCGTCACGGCCGACAAGATGCGGTCTCGCCGCCCGCGAGGCAAGCGCCGAGCTTGGGGCGGCGTCATGACGTCATTTCGGCAGGGGGACGGCGGGCGCCCTCAGGCCTTGCGCGGTTCCTTCTCGACCTCCCAGGTCTGGCCGCGCGAGACGAGCGCCTGCAGGTCGGCCGCCTTGCCCGCCGCGGCCTCCGCATTCTGCCGGAGCACCGCGCTTTCGAAGGTCGGACGCGGATCATCGTAGATCACGCCGAGCGCCATCGGGAAGCTGCCGATCGGCATGTCGATCAGCATGTGCGCCACCGCCCGGTTGGTGGGATCGTGGACGATCACGCCGGCGCTCTGCCAATCGCCGTCCGCGACCTCCACCACCTTGAGGTTCAGCGCCTCGCGGTCGAGCGTCAGGCCCTTGGTGCCGTTGTCGAACAGCATCGGCTCGCCGGCCTTCAGCCAGAGCTGCTTGCCGCTGTTTTCCCGGGCGGTGAAGGGCGCGAACACGTCGTCATTGTAGACAATGCAATTCTGGAAGATTTCCACGAAGGCCGCGCCCTGGTGGGCATGGGCGGCCTTCAGCACTTCGGGAAGCTGCTTGCTGACGTCGATCGCCCTGGCGACGAAGCGCGCGCCCGAGCCGAGCGCGAAGGCGCAGGGCCTCACCGGCCGATCGACCGATCCGAAGGGCGTCGAGGGCGACCGGGTGCCGACCCGGCTGGTCGGAGAATATTGGCCTTTCGTAAGGCCATAAATCTCATTGTTGAAAAGCAGTATCTGACAATTCAGGTTACGCCGAAGAAGGTGCATCGTGTGGTTGCCGCCGATCGACAGCGCGTCGCCGTCGCCGGTGATGATCCACACGTCGAGATCCGGATTGGCGAGCTTTACCCCGGTCGCGATCGCCGGCGCGCGGCCGTGGATCGTGTGGAAGCCGTAGGTCTCCATATAGTAGGGGAAGCGGCTCGAGCAGCCGATGCCGGAGACGAACACGGTTCGTGCCGGATCGGCGCCGAGTTCCGGCATGGTGCGCTGCACCGCCTTCAGGATCGCATAGTCGCCGCAACCCGGGCACCAGCGCACTTCCTGGTCGCTGGCGAAGTCCTTGGCGGTGAGCTTGGTCATTTCGTTCATGCGAAGGCTTTCAGCGCAGATAGTAGATGACGGCGATCACGACGATCAGCAGCAGCGCCAGCGGCAGGGCGCGCGGCGGGTTCATGCGAGCGCTTCCTCGATCACGGCCTCGATCTCGGCGATCTTGAACGGCTGGCCGGCGACCTTCGTGACCGGGCGAGCATCGACGAGATACTGGTCGCGAAGCAGCGTCTTGAGCTGCCCATTGTTCATTTCCGGCACGATGATCCGATCATAAGTCCTTAAGAGATCGCCGAGATTTTTCGGCAGCGGCCAGATGTGGCGCAGGTGGACGTGCGCCACGCTCCGCCCGTGCGCCAGCGCCCGGCGCACCGCCTGGTGGATCGGCCCGAAGGTCGATCCCCAGCCGACCACCGCCAGCTTCGCCCCGGCCTCCCCGAGGCATGGCTCGATCGGCGGGATCGTGTCGGCGACGTTCAGCACCTTGCGCGCGCGCAGCTCCGTCATCGCCTGGTGGTTCGACGGCGCATAGTCGATATGGCCGGTCGTCGCGTTCTTCTCGATGCCGCCGATGCGGTGCATCAGGCCCGGCGTCCCCGGCTTGATCCAGACGCGCGCGAGCTTCCCGTCGCGCACATAGGGGTTGACCGACTCCCCTTCGGCCGGCGGCGTCGCGTGGAAGGCAACCGGGAACGGCTCGTAGGAGGCCATGTCCGGCACCCGCCAGGGTTCGGCGGCATTGGCGATATAGCCGTCGGTGAGCAGCATCACCGGCGTCATGTACTGCACGGCGATACGGCACGCCTCGATCGCGCAGTCGAAGGCGTCGGCCGGCGAACGCGCCGCGATCACGGGCAGCGGCGCGTCGCCGTGGCGGCCGTAGACCGCCTGGTAGAGGTCGGATTGCTCGGTCTTGGTCGGCAGGCCCGTCGACGGGCCGCCGCGCTGCGAGTTGACGATGACGAGCGGCAGCTCGGTCATGATCGCAAGCCCCATCGCCTCGCCCTTGAGCGCGATGCCGGGGCCCGACGAGGAGGTGACGCCGAGCGACCCGGCGAAGCTCGCGCCAATTGCCGCGGCGATCGCGGCGATCTCGTCCTCCGCCTGGAAGGTGGTGACGCCATATTCCTTGAGCCGCGCGAGATGGTGCAGGATCGCGCTCGCCGGCGTGATCGGGTAGCCGCCGAAGAACATCGGCAGCCCGGCAAGCTTCGCGCCGGCGACGAGGCCGAGCGAGATCGCCTCGACGCCGGTGACGGTGCGGTACAGCCCGGGCGCGACCGGCGCCGCGCCGATATGGTGCCGGGCGAACTGGCCGCTCAGCTCGGCCGTCTCGCCATAGGCGTGGCCGGCGTTGAGCGCGGCGATGTTCGCCTCGGCGAGCTCCGGCGCCTTGGCGAACTTGGCCTTGAGCCAGTCGATCAGCGGCGCGCGGTCGCGATCGAACATCCACAGCGCCAGCCCGAGCGTCCACATGTTCTTGCAGCGCAGGGCTTCCTTGTTGCCGAGCCCGAACGGCTTCACGGCGTCGAGCGTCAGCTGGGAGATGTTGAGCCGCATCACCTGCCAGCGCGCGAGCGTGTCGTCCTCGAGCGGATTGTTCTCGAAGCCCGCCTTGGCGAGGTTGCGCGCCCCGAACTCGCCCTCGTCCACGATGATCAGCCCGCCGGGGTTCACCGCATCCATGTTCACCTTGAGCGCGGCGGGGTTGAGCGCGACCAGCACGTCCGGCGCGTCGCCGGCGGTCTCGATCGCCGCCGAACCGAAATTGATCTGGAAGGCGGAGACGCCGAAGGTCGTGCCCTGCGGCGCGCGGATTTCGGCCGGGAAATCCGGAAAGGTCGCAAGGTCGTTGCCGGCCAGCGCGGTCGACAGGGTAAACTGCCCGCCGGTCAGCTGGATGCCGTCACCGGAATCGCCGGCGAACCGGACGACGACGGATTCTGGCGCTTCGGTGGAACGGGATTCTTCGGGTGTGACGAAATGTCTGGCCGTGGCCAATGCTGCTGTCCTTGCGAGTCTGTGGCCGCGCAACCTAGACCTCCGGGCGGGCCGCGACAACAGTGGCAAGTCGGTCGCGGCGACTTAGATTGGATATGGCCGGTCGCGACGGATCGGCTCGATTCGCATTTCGTATGGAGCGATCATGGCGGAAGATTTTGACGCGGGGCGGCCCGCGGCCGATCCCGGACAGGCGGGCGCAATCGTGCGCGAGGCCCTGCCCTACCGCCCCGGCACCGGCGTGATGCTGCTCAATCCCGAGCGCAAGGTCTTCGTCGCGCAGCGGCTCGATTCGACGCTCAACGCCTGGCAGATGCCGCAGGGTGGCCTCGACGATGGCGAGGATGCCGAGGCCGGCGCGCTGCGCGAGCTTCAGGAGGAGACCGGCGTCACGCCCGACAAGGTGGAGATCGTCGCCCGGGCGCCGCGCGAGCTCTATTACGACCTGCCCGACGACCTGCTCGGCAAGATTTGGGGCGGGCGCTGGCGCGGCCAGCGGCAGACCTGGTTCCTGATGCGCTTCACCGGCACCGACGCCGATATCGACATCGAGACCGAGCATCCCGAATTTTCCGCCTGGAAATGGGCCGAGCCGGCGGAGCTGCCGCGCCTTATCGTCCCGTTCAAGCGGAAGCTTTACGGGGAGCTGCTCGAAATCTTCGCCAAGTGGTTGTGATTCATAGAGATTGCCAATGATCGTCCGCGCCCTGCTCGCTCTCGCCGGCGCCCTGCTCGCCGTTCCCGCCACCGCCGCCGACATACCGGCGAGCCAGCCCGCGCAGGACCAGGGGCCGGCGCCGCTGCCGACCGAGCAGACCGACGCGCCCATTCCCGCCCCGGTCCAGGCGATGGTGGATGACGTGCTGGCGAACGGCACCGACGCGGAGATCGCGGCGGTCGTCAAATATGCCCGCCGCGCCTATCCGGAGCACTGCCAGGCGCTTACCGCCATGGTGAGCCGGCGCAACGAGCGGCGCGAGGCGCAGCGGCGCGAACAGCTCGCCAGCACCGGCTTCTTCGAGGCATGGCACGGGCGCGGCGAGATCGGCGCGTCGCGCTCCACCGGCAACAACGACAATCTCGGCCTCTACGGCTCGCTGACGCTCAATCACGAGGGGCTGAACTGGACCCACCAGGCGCGCGCCTCGCTCAACATCCAGGAGACGAACGGCGTGCGTACGCAGGAGCAACTGCTCGCCGCCTACGAACCGCACTACAAGGTGAACGACCGTTTCTCCGTCTATGGACTGATCCAGGCGGAGCGCGATCCCTTCCTGGGCTTTGAATCGCGCTACTCGGTGTCGGCCGGCTTTGGCTATGCCCTGGTCAAGCGGCCGAATTTCACCGTGAACGTGCAGGGCGGCCCCGCCTTCCGGATCGAGGATCCGATCAACGGCGGCGAGCGGGAGAGCGTCTCCGGCCGCGCCGCGGTCGACGCGCGGGTGCGCCTGCGTCCGGGCGTCGCGTTGACGCAGAACGCCAACGCCTTCCTCGACAGCGAGGGCAGCACCTTCAACTCCTCGACCGGACTGGAAACGCAGCTGATCGGGCGTCTTTCCGCACGCATTTCCTACAACGTGCAGTATGAGAGCAAGCCGAGCAACGGCCTGGTCTCGACCAACACGCAGAGCCGGGTGAGCCTGATCTACGGCTTCTGAGCCGGGGGTTCCGGCGCCGCGCGTTCCCCGCTAAGGCCATCGCTATGCTGAACGGGATCGAGCGGGAGGTGACCGAGCGGGCGGCGCAGGCGCCGATGCTCGAACAGGTCATGGCCTGGGCGGCGGTGAACAGCGGCTCGCGCAACCTCGCCGGCCTCGCCGCCATGGCCGACCTGCTCGCCGAAGCCTTCGCCGATCTGCCGGGCGAACTTCGGCTCCGCGATCCGGCCCCGGTCGAGGCGGTTCAGCCGGACGGGACGCTCGCCGCGGTCGCCCATGGCCGCAACCTTCACCTGGTCGTGCGCCCCGAGGCGCCGGTGCAGCTTCTCCTCACCGGCCACATGGACACGGTGTTCGGCGCCGACCATCCCTTCCAGCAGGTCTTCTGGCGCGAGGAAGGGGTGCTCGGCGGCCCCGGCGTCGCCGACATGAAGGGCGGCCTCGCGGTGATGCTCGCCGCGCTGCGCGCGGTCGACTCGGTGGGCGCGCCCGGCCTCGGCTACGAGGTCGTGATCAACAGCGACGAGGAGGTCGGCTCGCTAGGTTCCGCGCCGCTGCTCGCCGCCGCCGCGCGGGGCAAGCGCGCCGCCTTCACCTACGAGCCGTCGGCGCTCCCCGACGGCACGCTCGCCGGCGCGCGGCCGGGGAGCGGCAATTTCTCGATCCGCGTCACCGGCCGCGCCGCCCATGCCGGCCGCAATCCCGAAGAGGGACGCAACGCCGTCCTCGCCGCCGCCGATCTCGCGCTGCGGCTCGCCGCCGCGCGGGACGCGGGCCTCAAGGTCAACCCGGCGAAGATCGACGGCGGCGGGCCGAACAATGTCGTCCCGGACCATGCGGTGCTGCGCGTGAACCTGAGGCCGATGACTCCCGCCGACGAAGCGCGCGCCCGCGCGCTGATCGACGAGGCGGTGGCGGCGGTCGCGGCGGCGCACGATGTTGCGATCCACGTCCACGGCGGCTTCGGCCGCCCGCCCAAGCCGATGGACAAGCGGGCGGAGGCGCTGTTTGGCCTCGTGCGCCGTTGCGGGGCGGACCTCGGACAGGATATTGCGTGGCGCGACACCGGCGGGGTCTGCGACGGCAACAATATCGCGGCCTGCGGCGTGCCGGTGGTGGACACGATGGGCGCGCGCGGCGGCGCGATCCATTCGGACCAGGAGTTTCTGATTACCGCGAGCCTCGCGGAGCGGGCGCGGCTTTCCGCACTCGCCATCCTGCGGCTCGCCAACGGGGAGGCTTTGTGAGTTTCAGGGTTCGGCCCGCGCGGGGCGACGATCTGGAGTCCCTGTTCGAGCTGGCGCAGCTCACCGGCGGCGGCTTCACGAACCTGCCCCCGGAACGCGCCACGCTCGCCGCCAAGCTCGCGCGCTCGGACGCCGCCTTCACGAGCAGCGAAGGCGCGCCGAAGGGCGATCTCTTCGTCTTCATGCTGGAGGAAGCCGCGACGGGCGCGATCCGCGGCACCTGCCAGGTGTTCAGCCGGATCGGGATCGAGCAGCCCTTCTATTCCTACCGGATCAGCAAGCTCACCCAGGTCTCGCCGGAGCTTGGCCGCACCTTCGAGACCGAGATGCTGACCTTGTGCACCGACTTCAACGGCGCGTCGGAGGTCGGCGGGCTCTTCCTCCACCCCGACGCGCGCTCGGGCGGGCTCGGCGTGCTGCTCGCGCGCAGCCGCTATCTCTTCATCCGCCGCAACCGCGAGCGCTTCGCCGACCGGGTCGTCGCCGAGCTGCGCGGCGTGATCGACGAGGACGGCGGCTCGCCCTTCTGGGACGCGATCGCCGGCAAGTTCTTCGGCATGGGGTTCAAGGAGGCGGACACGTTCAACGCCGCCCACGGCACCCAGTTCATCGCCGACCTGATGCCCAAGACGCCGATCTACACAGCGATGCTGCCGCCCGAGGCGCTCGCCGTCATGCGCCAGCCGCATCCTTCCGGCCGCGCCGCGATGCGCCTGCTGGAGCAGGAGGGCTTCGCCTCGGAAGGCTATATCGACATCTTCGACGGCGGTCCCACCATGTCGGCGCCGACCGACCGCATCCGCACCGTCGCCGAGGCGCGCGCGCTCGTCGTCGACGAGATCGTCGAGCGCAGCGATGCGCCGAAGATGCTCGCCGCCTCCGGCCGCCTCGCCGATTTCGCCTGCGGCTGGGCGCATGTCGCGATCCGCGATGGCGACCGCGCCGCGATCGACGCGGAGAGCGCCGCCGCGCTGCGCCTCTCGCCCGGCGATGAATTCCTCGCCGCGGAGCGCTGAGCCGTGCCGCTGCGCGAGATCAATTTCGACGGGATCGTCGGCCCGACGCACAATTATTCGGGCCTCTCCTTCGGCAATCTCGCCGCGACCGCCAACAAGGGCCGCATCGCCCATCCCCGCGCCGCCGCGCTGCAGGGGATCGAGAAGATGCGGCGCAACCTCGCCCTCGGCCTCGCGCAGGGCCTCTTCCCGCCGCAGCGCCGGCCCGACCGCGACTGGCTCGCCGCGCTCGGCGCGACGATGGAGACGGCGGACGAGACGCTGCGCGCCGCCGCCTTCTCCGCCTCCTCGATGTGGGCGGCGAACGCCGCGACCGTCTCGCCAGCGCCCGACACGGCGGACGGCCGCTGTCACCTGACCGTCGCCAATCTCAACACCATGCCGCACCGCAGCCACGAATGGCGCGAGACGCTGGCGCAGATCCGCCTCGCCTTCGCCGACGCGGCGCATTTCGCGGTGCACCCGCCCGTCCCCGCCACCTTCGGCGACGAGGGCGCGGCCAACCATATGCGCCTGTGCCCCGCGCACGACGCGCCCGGCGTCGAGGTCTTTGTCTATGGCGTGCGCGGCGGCGGCTTTCCCGCCCGCCAGCACCTCGAGGCGAGCCGGGCGCTGGCGCGGCTCGCGGGCCTCGACCCTGGGCGGACCCTGTTCGTCCAGCAGTCGGGGGCGGCGATCGCCGCCGGCGCCTTCCACAACGATGTCGTCGCGGTTGCGAACGAGCACGTCCTGCTCGCCCACGAACAGGCGTTCGAGGGCAAGGAAAGCTTCTACGCGGACCTGAAGCGCCTCCTCCCCGAGGTCGAGATCATCGAAGTGCCGGCGAGCATCGTCAGCCTCGCCGACGCGGTGCGCTCCTACCTGTTCAACGCGCAGCTCGTTACGCTGCCGGAGGGCGGCATGGCTCTGGTCCTGCCCGGCGAGGCCAGGGAGACGCCTTCGGTCTGGGGCTGGCTGGAGCGGCTGGTCGCCGGCAACGGCCCGATCCGCCGGCTCGAAGTGGTGGACGTGCGCCAGTCGATGGCGAACGGCGGCGGCCCGGCCTGCCTGCGCCTGCGCGTCGTCGCCGATCCGGCGACGGTCGATCCGCGCTTCCTGGTCGATGCCGCAAAGCTCAACGCCGTCGCCGCCTGCGTCGCCGAACACTGGCCCGAAGCGATTGCGCCGGAAGACCTTGCCGATCCGGCACTCTGGGCGCGCGCGGAGGCCGCGCGCACGGCCCTGCTCGATCTTCTCGACCTGCGCGAGCTGGACGGCTGAAACGCAACGGCGGCCGGGACGCGCCCGACCGCCGGCCCCCACCTCGCGGTGAACTCAGCGCCGTCTGGCGCCGGAAAGGTCAGCCTGCTTGCCGACCGGCGCGAACTCCGCCGGCACGGCGCGCGCCTCGGCTCGGGCGACCTGTTGCCCGCCCGAAAGCCGCACGATCACGTCGTCCACGCGCACGCCGCCGCGCTCGACCAGCACATTCTGGACGCCGCGCTCGTTCTCCCGCGTTTCGACCGGGATCTCGCCCTCGCGGCGGAAGCGGCGGCGGATATAGTCGCCCAGTTCGCCCGCCGTCACCAGCCGGTCGCCGTCGATGTCGGCCGCGCCGGTGAGCCCCTCGCGCAGGAAATAGGCGAGGAAGCCGCCCGCCTTGTGGCGGCTGGCCACCAGGCTGGTCAGATCCTCCTCGGAGCTGAACAGGCCCATCACGTTCGGCCGGGCGATGAGGTTGCGGAAGCCTCCCGAGTAGCAGGAGTCGAGCACCACCAGGCTCATCCGCGCGCGGACGCGGGCGAACAGGTCGCCCAGCTCCGCGTCCGTGACCGCGCCGTCGAAGAGTTCGATCGTCTCCTGCCGCCCGTCCAGTTCGGCGGCGCTGACGGGTACGTCGACCTGATCGCCGTGGCCGGAGAAGAAGAACAGGAACAGGTCGTTCGGCCCGGCGGCGGCCGCGGCCTGCGCGAAGGCGTTCTCCAGCCCCTTGCGGGTCGCGCGCTCGTTGAGCAGCAGGCGGCTCGCGGGATGGAGAAGCCCCTCGCCGCGCAGCGATTCGAAGAGCCGGCGCGCATCGTCGTCGGTGTTTGGCAGGTTGTTCGTGCGTCCGCCATATTGGGACACGCCGACGAGGAGGGCGATGACGCGCGGCCCGCCCGGCACCGCATTCTGCCGCGCGGTGCCGGGGCTCGGCGCCACCGTCAGCACATATTCACCCGTCGCCCCGGGCCGGTAGGAGGTGACGGTAACGAGATATTCGCCGTCCTCCGCGAGCACGCGGTCGATGCGGCTGTTGAGCGAGGTCTCGCCATTGTCCCCGCGCAGGTCGTCATTGTCTTCCTGGCTGCCGTCGGGATGGCGCAGAATCAAATAGGGGTCGAACTTGTCGGCGCCGAGGTCGATCCGCACGCGCTGCCCGCGCCGCGCGGTGAAACGGTAGGTGTCGGCATATTCGCCGCTCGCCAGCCGCGTGTCGCCGGGCGTGAGGCGGCCGCGCACCGTCTCATCGAGGCGGATCGGCGTGGCCGTCGGCGCCTCGGTCAGCGTCGCATCGCGGGGCGCCGCCGAGGCGCGCAGCTCGTAGGTGCCCATCTCGCCGGGCCGGAAGCTGGTTACCGAGACGCGATAGGCCCCGTCCGCCGGAAGCTGCATGACGATGCGGCTGTCGAGCGAGCGCCCCCCGCCCGGCGCATCGTCGTTCGCGAGCGCGAAGCCGCCTGGCCCCTCGACCATCAGGTAGGAATCGAAATCGTCGGAATGGAGATCGAGCGCGACGCGATCGCCACGCCGGCCCTGGAGGACGTAGAGGTCGCGAATCTTGCCGGAGGGGAGCTGGACGTCGCTGCCGGTCAGTTCGCCGCGCAGCGCCTGGCCGACGGCAATGGCGGCCGGCGGCGGCGCGCTGCCCTCCTGGCCCGACGCGGACGAGGCCCCCATCGCCAGGAGGGCGGCGCACAGCGTCAGCACCCGCAAACCCCTCATTTCGTCCTCCCCAAGGAACGGTTCGCCGCGCCTAGTCGAGGAGAATGGCTGAAGGAAGACTGAATGGTCCGGTCAGCAACGCGCCAGCTTTCCCGCGCGCCGCTCCGCCACGCGTCCGCTTGTCGGTGTTTTATTCTATCTATACAGTTCGCCGATGTTCCGATTTTTCAATGGGCTGCTGGCCTTCGCCCTGCTCGCGGCCGCCCTCCCCGCCCGGCTGGCCGCAGCGGCGGCGAGCGACGACACCACGGACTGTCGCGTCGGAACCTACCGCCTCGATGACGGCAGCATCGTCGACATCGCGCCGTCCGAGGGCGATAGGCTGCGCTGGCGGCGGCTCGACGGCACCACCGGCGCGCTCGCCCCGGCGGCGGCCGGCAGCTTCCGCAGCACGCTAGGCTGGACCGGGCGGAGCGACGGCATCGCGGTTTCCTTCACGTCCTGCGCGCGGCGCGGCATCCGCTTCGCCGGGCGCGCCGGGCGGCGGGTCGATTTTCGGACGCTCGACACCGCGTTCCGAAGCGGCGACGTGACGCTGGCGGGCCGGCTGGTCCTGCCGCCGGGCGACGCGCCGGTTCCCGTCGTCGTTCTGGTCCACGGATCGGAGCGGAATTCGGCGCGGCGCGACTATGCGCTGCAGCGCCTGCTCCCGGCGATGGGCATCGGCGCGTTCGTCTATGACAAGCGCGGCACCGGGGCGTCCGGCGGGCGCTACACGCAGAACTACCTGCTGCTCGCGGACGATGCGATCGCCGCTGCGAACGAAGCGCGCCGGCTCGCGGGGCGGCGCGCCGCCGCCATCGGCTACCAGGCGGGCAGCCAGGGCGGCTGGGTCGCGCCGCTCGCCGCGCGCATCGCGCCGGTCGATTTCGTCATCGTCTGCTTCGGCCTCGCCGTCTCCCCCGCCGACGAGGAGCGCGAGGCGATCGCCTACGGCCTCACCCGCCACGGCTTCGGCCCGGAAGCGGTCGCGCAGGCGATGGACTTCGCCGAGGCCTCGATCGCGCTGATCGCCAGCAATTTCGAGGCGGGCTACGATGCGCTCGCCGCCGCCCGCCGGCGCTACGCCGACGCGCCGTGGCTGCGCCATGTGCGTGGCGACGTCACCCACGTCTTTCTCGGGATGAGCGAGGCTGACCT